>ENA-OQDA01000005-OQDA01000005.1-human-gut-metagenome-genome-assembly--contig:-NODE-5-length-167840-cov-16.226434_pt1 | contig 167840 bp, 144 predicted proteins | sample MGYA00242771_ERZ504603 | MGnify/ENA primary metagenome ERZ504603 (study PRJEB26092, sample SAMD00036328) | human gut metagenome | host: Homo sapiens | study: EMG produced TPA metagenomics assembly of...
GCGGCGTTCGAGCTGCGTTAGCGCAATGCAGTATCATGAAGAACTGTGGGTACGCGGCAACGATGCGGCGAAAGAGCAGGTGCTGGCAGCCATTGGCCTTGTTCGCCATGCACTGATGCTGTTCGGTGGCATTGTGCCGCGTAAAGCGAGCACTCACTTACGTGATTTGCTGACTCAATGCGAAGCGACCATCGCTTCTGCGGTTTCTGCCGTGACGACGGTCTACTCTACCGAAACGGCAATGGCGAAGCTGGCGTTGACCGAATGGTTGGTAAGCAAAGCCTGGCAGCCGATTTTTAGATGCCAAAGCGCAGGGTAAAATCAGCGATTCCTTCAAACGCTTTGCCGATATCCATCTTTCCCGCCATGCCGCTGAACTGAAAAGCGTTTTCTGCCAGCCGTTAGGCGATCGCTACCATGATCAGTTGCCACGCCTGACGCGTGATATTGACTCAATACTGCTGCTGGCAGGTTACTATGATCCTGTCGTCGCGCAAGCCTGGCTGGAGAACTGGCAGGGGCTGCGTCACGCTATTGCGACCGGGCAACGCATTGAAATTGAACATTTCCGTAATGAGGCAAACAATCAGGAACCGTTCTGGTTGCACAGCGGAAAACGTTAATCAGGCAAGGATAAAATCGCTTATGAAGCCGCTCTCTTCACCGTTACAGCAGTACTGGCAGACCGTTGTTGAGCGGCTGCCAGAGCCTTTAGCCGAGGAATCACTTAGCGCACAGGCGAAGTCAGTACTTACTTTTAGTGATTTTGTGCAGGACAGCGTGATTGCGCATCCAGAGTGGCTGACGGAACTGGAAAGCCAATCGCCGCAGGCTGATGAATGGCAGCATTACGCGGCATGGTTGCAGGAGGCGCTCAGCAATGTGAGTGACGAAGCCGGGTTAATGCGCGAGCTGCGGCTATTCCGGCGGCGCATTATGGTGCGCATCGCCTGGGCGCAAACGCTGGCTTTGGTTACTGAAGAGAGCATATTGCAGCAGCTCAGCCATCTGGCGGAGACGCTGATTGTCGCCGCGCGTGACTGGCTGTATGACGCTTGCTGCCGCGAGTGGGGAACGCCGTGCAATGCGCAGGGCGAAGCGCAACCGCTGCTGATTTTAGGCATGGGGAAACTGGGTGGCGGCGAGCTGAATTTTTCCTCCGATATCGATCTGATTTTTGCCTGGCCAGAACATGGCAGCACACAGGGCGGGCGCCGCGAGCTGGATAACGCCCAGTTCTTTACCCGTATGGGCCAGCGGCTCATCAAGGTATTAGATCAGCCCACAATGGATGGGTTTGTCTATCGGGTGGATATGCGTTTACGCCCGTTTGGCGACAGCGGTCCGTTGGTACTGAGCTTCTCTGCGCTGGAGGATTATTACCAGGAGCAAGGGCGCGACTGGGAACGCTATGCGATGGTCAAAGCCCGCATTATGGGCGATGCCGACGGCACTTACGTCAGCGAGCTTCGTGCCATGCTGCGGCCTTTTGTTTTCCGTCGCTATATTGATTTCAGCGTGATCCAGTCGTTGCGTAACATGAAAGGGATGATTGCGCGTGAAGTGCGCCGCCGTGGTCTGAAAGACAACATCAAGCTGGGGGCGGGCGGTATTCGCGAAATTGAATTTATCGTGCAGGTATTCCAGCTTATTCGCGGTGGGCGCGAGCCGTCGCTGCAATCCCGCTCGCTGTTACCGACGCTTAGCGCCATCAATGCGCTGCACCTGCTGTCTGATACCGATACGGAACAACTGCGAGCAGCCTATCTCTATTTACGCCGCCTGGAAAACCTGCTGCAAAGCATCAATGATGAACAGACCCAAACGCTGCCAGGCGATGAGCTGAATCGCGCGCGGCTGGCGTGGGGGATGAACGTTGATGACTGGCAGCAATTAACTGATGTGCTGGCCAATCATATGGACAACGTACGCCGGGTATTTAACGAGCTGATTGGCGATGACGAGGCCGAAACTCAGGAAGAGTCGCTCTCAGAACAGTGGCGCGAACTGTGGCAGGATGCATTACAGGAAGATGACACCACGCCGGTGCTGACGCATCTGGCGGATGACGATCGTCGGCGCGTGCTGTCTCTGATAGCCGATTTCCGCAAAGAGCTGGATAAACGCACTATTGGCCCACGCGGACGCAGTGCTGGACCATTCAATTAGCCGCATCTGCTGAGCGATGTCTGTACGCGTGACGACGCCTCAGTCCCGCTGTCGCGCATTACCCCTCTGCTGGTGGGGATTGTTACCCGTACGACCTATCTGGAACTACTAAGCGAATTCCCCGGGGCGCTGAAGCATCTGATTCGCTCTGTGCGGCCTCGCCGATGGTGGCCAGCCAGCTGGCGCGGTATCCGCTGTTGCTCGATGAACTGCTGGATCCGAACACCCTGTATCAACCCACCGCGACGGACGCCTACCGTGATGAGCTGCGCCAGTATTTGCTGCGCGTGCCTGAAGATGATGAAGAGCAGCAACTGGAGGCTCTGCGCCAGTTTAAGCAAACGCAGCTACTGCGTATTGCCGCGGCTGATATCGCCGGTACACTGCCGGTGATGAAGGTGAGCGACCATTTAACCTGGCTGGCGGAAGCTATTATTGATGCGGTAGTCCAGCAGGCGTGGACGCAGATGGTCGCGCGCTACGGTCAACCCACTCATCTTAGCGAACGCGAGGGGCGTGGTTTTGCCGTCGTCGGTTATGGCAAGCTGGGCGGCTGGGAACTGGGGTACAGCTCGGATCTCGATTTGATCTTCCTGCATGACTGTCCGATGGACGTGATGACGGACGGTGAGCGTGAGATTGACGGGCGACAGTTCTATCTGCGTCTGGCGCAGCGCATTATGCACCTCTTTAGTACCCGTACTTCGTCCGGTATTTTATACGAAGTGGATGCGCGTTTGCGTCCGTCAGGGGCGGCGGGGATGCTGGTGACATCAGCTGACGCTTTTCGCCGATTATCAGCGTAACGAAGCCTGGACATGGGAGCATCAGGCGCTGGTGCGTGCTCGCGTAGTGTACGGCGACCCGCAGTTGACCTCTCAGTTTGATGCGATTCGTCGCGATATCATGACCCTCGTCCGTGATGGGAAAACCTTGCAGACCGAGGTGCGCGAAATGCGTGAGAAAATGCGTGCCCATTTGGGTAATAAGCATCGCGATCGTTTTGATATCAAAGCGGATGAAGGCGGCATCACAGATATTGAGTTTATTACGCAGTATCTGGTGCTGCGCTATGCGCATGAAAAACCGAAGCTGACGCGCTGGTCGGATAACGTGCGCATTCTGGAATTACTGGCGCAAAACGACATTATGGACGAGCAGGAAGCGCTGGCGCTTACCCGTGCTTATACGACGTTGCGTGATGAACTTCACCATCTTGCATTGCAGGAACTTCCGGGCCATGTGGCGCCGGAGCACTTCGACGCTGAACGTACACTGGTGCGTGACAGCTGGCAGAAGTGGCTGGGTGCCGAGTGAAGTGTGCTATTATCGCGCGCAAATTTTAAGACACTCAGAGAATCTCTCAGGAGACAGGAATGAAAGTAACTCTGCCAGAGTTTGAACGTGCAGGAGTCATGGTTGTCGGTGATGTGATGCTGGATCGCTACTGGTACGGTCCTACCAGCCGTATTTCACCTGAAGCGCCTGTTCCGGTGGTAAAAGTGGATACCATCGAAGAACGTCCCGGTGGCGCAGCAAACGTGGCGATGAACATTGCCTCTCTGGGAGCGAATTCGCGCCTGGTGGGCCTGACCGGTATTGACGACGCGGCGCGTGCGCTGAGCAAAACGCATGACGGATGTAAACGTAAAATGCGATTTCGTATCCGTGCCGACCCATCCGACGATCACCAAACATGCGCGTGCTTTCCCGCAATCAGCAGCTGATTCGCCTGGATTTCGAAGAAGGTTTTGAAGGTGTGGATCCGCAGCCGCTGCACGAGCGTATTAACCAGGCGCTGGGTTCTATCGGTGCTCTGGTGCTCTCCGACTACGCCAAAGGCGCGTTGGCAAGCGTGCAGCAGATGATTGCTCTGGCGCGTAAGGCTGGGGTGCCGGTGCTTATCGATCCGAAAGGAACCGATTTTGAACGCTACCGTGGCGCAACGCTGCTGACGCCGAACCTGTCTGAGTTTGAAGCGGTGGCGGGCAAGTGCAAAAGCGAAGATGAACTGGTTGAACGCGGCATGAAAGTGATTGCTGATTTCGACCTTTCCGCACTGCTGATCACGCGATCCGAGCAGGGGATGACGTTATTGCAACCGGGCAAATCGCCGCTGCATATGCCGACGCAGGCGCAGGAAGTGTATGACGTGACCGGTGCAGGCGATACGGTTATTGGCGTGCTGGCGGCGACGCTGGCGGCGGGTAACTCACTGGAAGAGGCGTGCTATTTTGCTAACGCCGCAGCCGGTGTTGTCGTTGGTAAGCTGGGGACCTCTACCGTTTCACCGATCGAGCTGGAAAACGCCGTGCGCGGTCGGGCTGATACTGGCTTTGGCGTGATGAGCGAATCTGAGCTGAAACAGGCCGTTGCCAGCGCCGCAGCGCGGCGAGAAGTGGTAATGACCAACGGTGTGTTCGACATCCTGCATGCGGGCCATGTTTCCTATCTGGCGAATGCGCGCAAGCTGGGCGATCGCCTGATCGTGGCGGTCAACAGCGATGCTTCGACCAAACGTCTGAAAGGTGAAACGCGTCCGGTCAACCCGCTGGAACAGCGTATGATCGTACTGGCGCGCTGGAATCTGTCGACTGGGTGGTCTCTTTTGAAGAAGATACGCCGCAGCGTCTGATTGCTGGCATTCTGCCGGATCTGCTGGTCAAAGGCGGCGACTATAAGCCGGAGCAGGATTGCGGGCAGATGAAGAGGTGTGGGCGAACGGCGGTGAAGTGCTGGTGCTGAACTTCGAAGATGGCTGCTCCACGACTAATATCATCAAGAAGATCCAGAAAGACAGCGATAAGTGAACCCTGACCTGATAGCCGGATAAGCGAAGTTTCTTCAGGCTTACAGGATGTACCGATTACAGGCCGGATAAGACGTTTGCGCGTCACAATCCGGCTTTTTTTCGCTTTATTCTTCAGCCGCTGCGCCTCTTTCCCTGATATACCCGCCATACTTCAAGCCTTCTTAGATTTCATAGGAAACTGTGAACCCGCGCAGTAGTTTTGCGCACAATATGTACAGAATAACTTCGTATCCAGGGAAATACTGAAATTAGAAAAAGCATATGGCCTTAGCAGATATTCAATAACTGGAGGGTATGCTCATGAACAGCAATATGTATTCACTAAACAATTTCGATTTCCTGGCCCGTAGTTTTGCCAGGATGCAGGCTGAGGGCCATCCCATTGATATCCAGGCGATAACCGGGAATATGGATGAAGAACATCGTAGCTGGTTTTGCAAACGCTATGCGCTGTACTGCCAGCAGGCGACGGAAGCCAGGAAGCTAGAACTGGAACACTAACAGAAAAACGGGCCTTGCGGCCCGTTGTCGTTTTTTACTCTTGCGGATCGACTGACGGGATCGCGGGGGCAGGTTTAATTTCTGCCGTTTTATCACGTGATTCAAGCTCAGTCAGACGTTGCTCAAGCATCGCCAGCTTTTCGCGCGTGCGCAATAAAACCTGAGTCTGTACATCGAATTCTTCGCGGCTTACCAGATCCAGACGGGTCAGCTGTGACTGCAGCGTTTGACGAATTTTCTTCTCGACGTCTTCGCCAAACTCGCGGATCCCTTTCGGCATCGACTCGTGAACCTGACGAGCAATCTGCTCAATTTTTTTCGGGTCAATCATTGTGGTTTCCCTGAACTGGTACGTGTTGCTGCCTATTGTAGTGCGAACTGGCACAGGCATAAACCAGAATTGTGTGAAGCTAAGACGAGTAAAGGCGTTGATGAAGGTAATCAATAGCGTTATAGTTAACCCGCTTATTCTCAGGGCGGGGCGAAATTCCCCACCGGCGGTAAATCAACTGATGTTGAAAGCCCGCGAGCGCTTTTGTTTACGGCAAAAGGATCAGCAGATCCGGTGTAATTCCGGGGCCGACGGTTAGAGTCCGGATGGGAGAGAGTAACGATCCAGTCGGGCATGGACCCGCTCACGTTATTTTTTTGCCGCTTAGACGGTACTCCTAAGACTGCCCTGATTCTGGTAACCATAATTTTAGTGAGGTTTTTTTACCATGAATCAGACGCTACTTTCCTCTTTTGGTACGCCTTTCGAACGTGTTGAACATGCGCTGTCTGCGCTGCGTGAAGGACGCGGTGTAATGGTGCTTGACGACGAAGACCGTGAAAACGAAGGCGATATGATTTTCCCGGCAGAAACCATGACTGTTGAACAGATGGCGCTGACCATCCGTCACGGTAGCGGTATTGTATGCCTGTGCATCACTGAAGACCGACGCAAACAGCTCGATCTGCCAATGATGGTGGAAAACAACACCAGCGCTTACGGTACCGGTTTTACCGTGACCATTGAAGCCGCAGAAGGCGTGACCACCGGCGTTCGCTGCAGACCGTGTTACTACGGTACGTGCGGCAATTAAGGATGGCGCTAAACTCGATCTAACGTACCGGGCGACGTTTTCCCGCTGCGTGCTCAGGCAGGTGGCGTGTTGACCCGCGGTGGTCATACTGAAGCAACCATCGACCTGATGACGCTGGCAGGGTTTAAACCGGCGGGTGTGCTGTGCGAACTGACCAATGACGATGGCACCATGGCGCGTGCGCCAGAATGCATCGAATTTGCCGGTAAGCATAATATGGCTGTGGTTACTATCGAAGACCTGGTGGCTTACCGTCAGGCGCATGAGCGCAAAGCCAGCTAATTGCTGACTACCGCGACAACCGTGGTAGGGATAAAAAAACCGAAGTCAGTTTTCTGGCTTCGGTTTTTTGTTATTGCGGCCTGGCTATTTTTTTCTGGCCAGTTTAAGTGCCCAGGCTCCGCTCATTACCAGCAACAGCACTAAACACAAACCAAAGGCGAGCAGGCAGGCCTGCGCCATATTCATAAAATGCCATGGCGGGAGCAGATACCAGCCTTCGGACTGCTGGTACAGATCGACAAACCACTTTTGCGTACTGCTGAGCGCTACGCCATCGGGAACGACAGGTGCGTCATAGCCGCAATCTCCAGCACTCGCCGTTGCGGATAAGGGCGAAGGAGTCCGTGATCTGACAGGCGCGTTCACGCAGGCTGCGTACCTCGGTACCGGCAAGCTCGACCCCACACTCGAAGGTCTCGTCAATAAAGTACTCATGATGAGCCGAACGGTTCTTGGCGATAAGCTTCTTTTCCCTGCGCGGCTTACGAGCAAATCCGTCTGCCATAGTTACTCACCTCCCCGTTCGTTGGAAAGCTCCGCGTCAGACTCGCGAATGAGGCGAAGGAGGGCCTCACACGCCGGAGCTCCGACCAAATCGCGGGCGAGCAGGGTGAGGCGCGTGGCCTCATTGCGGTCGCCCTCATCGGCCGCGTCCGTTGCGCACATGAGCAGGCACACGGCGATCTCGGCATTGGCACCGGTTGCCAGGCCCTCCCCCTCGACCGCAGAGTTCGCATCGGCATCGGAGAGCTCGGCGAGTTCGGGATGCTCACGGTCAAGGTGCGAGGCGAGAGCCGTGGCGGCGGCGTCATCGGCGCACGCGCGAATCGCCGCCCGGCGGCAACCCTCCGCGGCGGGGAGCTTATCGCACGACAGGAAAAAATGGCCCAAATTCGCAAAGGCACGCGCAAGCGCTTGCGGAGTCGTGGCACGCTCGAGAACTGAAGCCGAAAGCGCCGCCCACTCCCTGGTGTCCCCGAGCGCACGATAGACCTCGGCGAGGTTCAGGCGGTGGGCGCAATTCATGGGATTCCAGCGCACGGCCTGCTTGAGCGCATCGCGCGCAAGCTCATAGTCGCGTTTTTGCACGTACACATAGGCAAGTGCCGCATAGAGACGGTCGAGCGGAGCGTCTACCTGCGTGAGCTCGCGGGGATCCTGCTCCACGCGACGATAGGCAAGACGCTCAAACGGGTTGGCAAAGCTGAACCATTGGCGTGCCTCGGTGGCGATGCAAGCGGTATCGGCATACTCACCAGCCTCGGCGGCAAGTTCCTCGAGCAGCATGCGCGCCGTATCGAGCTCGCCTTCCGCCAGCAGATCCTCGGCATAATCGATGTCATGCGCCGCAATGGGCATATCCATGGTGTCCTCCTAGAAAAGAGTCGAGGCTTCAGTGTAGCGCAGAAGCGTACAGGTACGAAACACACGAAAGACCCGGTGCCGGACGCCCCATCTCATCGGCATACGGGAGCCCTCACGGGCTAGCGATTGGGGCCCTCGATATGGATGAGTTTGAAATCCAGGTGCCCACGCAACACGTCGACGGAAGCCACCTCGATTATCGCACGCTGCCCGAGCTCGATCACCGTGCCACTCGATTCACCCACAAGACGCAGGCGGATGTCGTCGTACTCCCACCACTCGGCACCAAGCGCCGCCATGCGCATCAGGCCTTCGGCACCCGTGTCATCCAAACGCACGAATGCGCCCATGTCCGAAATCCACGAAACCGTTCCAGCAAAGCGCTCCCCCACGCGCCCCGCGAAGAACTGTGCGACCTTGATTTTTTGCGAGGCCGTCGCCGCCGCGTCGGCAGCACGCTCGTTGTCGCTCGCCTGCCGGCAGAGTGCGGGACACACCTGCACGAGCGACTGGGGCCCCTTGCCCACGAGACGGGGGGATCGGGCCGCAGCTTCCTTTTTCCCCAGCTCGCGCTTGGCAAGCGCCACCTTGAGCACACGGTGCACGATAAGGTCGGGGTAACGGCGAATGGGACTCGTGAAGTGACAGTACGCGCGGGCACCGAGCGCATAGTGCCCGCCGTTCTCCGACCGGTACACAGCACGCTGCTGAGCGCGCAGGAGCAGGGCGTTCACCAGCGGCGCCATCGGCGTGCCATGGGCATCGACGACCGCGCTGGCGATGGCACGCGGCTCCCCCACCATGATGCCCGCTGCAAGACCACCCTCAAGTGCACCGAGTTCGGTGAGCGTCTTGACGGCAGAGGCTAGCGTGTCTGCCGAGGGCTCCTCATGCACGCGGTACGCCGCAGTCAGATTGTGGTCGGAGAGGAACTCAGCGACGCATTCGTTGGCGAGCAACATCGCCTCTTCAACCAGGCTGGTGGCGGCACTACGTTCGCGCGTGACGATGTCGATGGGAATGCCCTCGTCATCCAAGAGCACGTGAACCTCGGACGTCTCGAAGTCGATCGAGCCGCGCTTACGACGAACCTCACGCCGAGCGCAGGCAAGCGCGTCTGCGTTTCTGAGGAAGGAGGCGAGGTCGACGCCAGAGACGCGAGCAGCGTCGAGGGCGGCGTGGGCACGGCGAACGGTCGCAGCGTCCGCCGTGCCAGGTTCAGGCGTCCGTGGGCAATTAAGCGCGTCGCCGGCCCCACAGCCCGGTCCTCCATGAACGGGCGCGGGCACAGAGTCGTCTACAGCAGACGCCGCAGCGGGAACATCTCCAGCAAGCAGGTTGTCTGCCGCACCGTAATCCAAGCGCACGCGCGAGCGAATCACGCTCGGATACGCTTCATATGCACGAACGCGGCCTCGCGCGTCGAGTTCGATGTCGACGGTAAAGGCGAGCCGGTCCTCATTGGGCCGCAGCGAGCACAAATCGTTGCACAGGCGCTCGGGAAGCATGGGCAACACGCGGTCGGCAAGGTACACCGATGTCGAGCGGCGACGCGCCTCCAGGTCAATCGAGCTTTCCCAGTCAACGTAATGGGACACGTCAGCGATGTGCACGCCGAGCATCCACCCGCCACGCACGGTGCGCGCAACGGAGATCGCGTCGTCAAAATCACGAGCATCGACGGGGTCGATCGTGATGGCGAACCTATCGCGGATATCGCGACGCAGCGGATCGGCCAAAGCGGCATCGACATCGACCGAGAGCCCCGCGGCCTCATCGATCGCTTCCTGAGGATACCCGTCCGTAAGTCCATACCGCGCCATGATGCACTCGATGCCCAGGCTCGGCTCGTTGGCATCGCCGATACGGCGCTCGATGGTGACCACACCGGCCTCCGCACGGGAAGGATATTCGACGATGTGCGCTGCGACGATATCGCCTGGCGTGACCTTGAGACGCGCAGGGGAGTCATCAGAGGGAAGGACGAAGAAATCCTGCTTGATGCGCGCGTCGAGCGGACGTACGGCGCCCAGAGGACCAGCCAGCTCGAAGGTGCCCACAACGGCCTCGGCCGCACGCTCGATCACGTGCTCCACAACCGCGCGACGAGCTCCGCCGCGACCGCGATGCAAGCTTACGTACACACGGTCGCCAGGCATCGCCTCGCGCATCGAGCGCGAGCCCAAGCGGTACGTACCCTCCGCTGTCTCGACCTCGGCGCGCGAGTCATACACGCGCACCGTCCCCGTGAGCCCCGGCAACCGCCGCGACCGAGCAGGCCCGTGCCGTCCGTTCTTCCCGCGCTTTCCTCTACCCATGCATTCCTCTCGTCCAAATAGAGCCGATTCAAACCAGCTCTCTTGTACCCAAACCCAAGGGTGCCCGACAAACCCTCAACCGAACCTCAGGTCACTGCACACCAGCCCCGTCCCCGGCAAAACCCGAGGCCGCCACAACAAAGACCCCGTCAGACCCAACGTCAACCCCACAACACCAAACCCCCGCCACCACGCGCGCAGCGCCGTGAGAGCAGGAGACCCCCTGGGTCATCCCTAAGTAAACATTCCGCAGGCCGCCGAGCAAAGCTCGCCGGCCGAGGACGTTTACGTTGGATGACCCAGGGGGTCTCCGATGGGATCGAACGACGTTCGCGCTCTAGACCTTGAGATAGCGCCTCATCGCAATCGCCGAACCAAACAGGCCGATGATCACGCCGAGGAGGACGAGTGCGCCGTACGTGGCATAGTAGATCTCCATGGGCACATTGAAGCTCATGAAGCTGATGCCGGAAGCTACCTTTGGAATCACCAGGTTGCGGAACAGCTCAAGCACGCCAATGGAGAACAGCGCGCCAAGCAGAGCTTGGAGCACACCCTCGGTGATAAACGGCCCGCGAATGAAACCGTTGGACGCGCCAACGAGTCGCATGATGGCGATCTCACGGCGACGCGCGGTGATGGACAGGCGAATCGTGTTGTTGATGAAGATGAACGCCACAAAGGTCAGCAAGGCAACCAGCACCACAGCCGCGATGCGAATGTAGTTGGTAAGCTGGAACAGGCGGGAGACCTCCTCCTGGCCGTAACGAACGTTTTCAGCGACATCAGCGTCTTTGTCGTCGACGTCGGTGTTGGCATCGTCCACGATCTCGCGGAAGTCGGAGTCGGCCTTGATCTCATCGGCCATGGCCTCGACCTGAGAGGGATCCTCCATCTCGATGCGGAAGGAGCGCGGCAGCGGATTCTGGCCGTCAAGCGCCGAGAGGGTGGCGTCGGCATTGCTCGAGATCGAGGAGCTGTACTCCTCGAGAGCGTCCTCCTTGCTCACGAACTCGACGTTCTTGACGTTGTCCATGCGCTCGAGTTTGTCCTGATAGGCCTCGACGGCTTCATCGGAGGCGTCATCGGAGATGTAGGCCTGGATCGTGACCTGGTCCTCGACGTTGCCGATGGCCGAGTTGACGAGCACCGAGCCGACGATGAACAAGCCGATGATGAACAGGGACAGGAAGATAGTGATGACGGCGCCGAACGACGTCGTCCAATTGCGGAAGAAGTGGCGGAAGGCCTCTTTGGTGGAATATCCGAGATTAGAAGGCGCCATAGTTGCCGTAGCCTCCCCTCTCCTGGTCGCGAACCACTCGACCGCCCTCAAGGGCGATGACGCGACGCTGCATGGAATCGACCATGGCGCGGTCATGCGTGGCCACGATCACGGTCGTGCCGGTACGGTTGATGCGCTCAAGGAGCTTCATGATGCCGAGCGAGATCGCCGGGTCGAGGTTGCCCGTTGGCTCGTCACAAATGAGCAGGGGCGGCCGGTTGACCATAGCGCGGGCAACGGAGACACGCTGCTGCTCGCCGCCGGAAAGCTGGTCTGGCAGAGAATCCATCTGATCACCCAGGCCGACAAGACGCAGGACCTCGGGGACCTGGGCCTTGATGACCGCTTTGGGCTTGCCAATGCACTGCAGGGCAAAGGCCACGTTCTCGTAGGCGGTGCGGTTGGGTAGCAGCTTGTAATCCTGGAACACGGCGCCGATCTGGCGACGCAGGAACGGGATCTTACGGTTCTTGATCTTCATGAGATCCTGGCCCGCCACCATCACGCGGCCGCTGGTCGGCTTAACATTGCGCAGCATGGTGTTGAGCAGGGTAGTCTTGCCAGAACCGGAGTGGCCAACCAAGAAGACGAACTCGCCCGGATAGATCTCGATGTTCACATCGTCGAGCGCGGGCTTGTTGGGCTGCGCCGGGTAGATCTTGGTGACGTGCTCCATGAGGATGACGGGCTCGACACCGGCCTCGCGCGCCTGGCGGGCGCGGGAGTCGTCGACGGGCGCGAACACCGTGGTGAAGTCCGGATTGTTCGCAAGTGCCGCGTCAAGGGACGCGACTTCGGCCGCCTGATCGGGCGTGACCGCGGGGGCTGGCGCATCCATGGGGGACGGAACGCTCACAGGCGTTGCGGCGGGTGCATCGGGCGCGGGCACGTTGAACAGCGGATTCGCCGCAGGCTGCGGAGACGGAGCCGCCTCGCCCTGCTGGGCGGCGGCGAACACCTGAGACTCGAGCGCATCGGGCGTGGCCGGAGCATCGAACATGGATTGGGGGGTGTTCTGCGGAACGGGTTGATCGAACAACCGGTCCTGCACATCCGGTGACGGAGCGGCGTGCAAAGGGCTCACAGGATCAACCTGGGGCACCTGAGGTGCAGCCTGCTCGTCTCCGGGGGTACGGAAGTGGTTACCCACTAGAGCTCCTTAGAGTCGTGCGTTTGAACTACAGACTCTCCTATTTTAGCAATACGGCGGGTCTACCATCAAAGCAACACGGCAAGCGCCGGGGCATCGGGGACCAGTTCTACCCAATGGATTTAAACCCGTATCCAATCGCCTCGTTGACATCGGTGATGATAAGCATAGCGTTGGCATCGTGCTCGTAGACGACCGTCTTGATGATCGAGACCTCGCGGCGGCTCAACACAAAGAACAGCACGGGCCGGTCCTTCTTGGTCCAAGACCCCTGCGCCATGAGACGTGTGCAGCCGCGGTCCATGGCATGCAGGATATCGTGCTCGATATCCTCGTAGGCATCGGAGATGATGAAGGCGGCGCGCTGGCTGTTGCCACCATCGACCACCGCATCCACGACATATCCCATGACGACCATGGCAAGGGCGGCGTACAGTGCGTTGGTGAGGGAAAACACCGGGGCGGAGGCGGCACACACCGCGACGTCTATCGCCATGACCGTGGCACCCACCGGCAGCGAGCTCTTACGTGCGATGATCTGGCCAATGGTATCCGAACCGCCCGTGTTGGCTCCGCAGCGGAACACAAGCCCGTAACCGATACCCGAGATGATACCGCCCCACAACGCCGAAAGCATGAGGTCGCTATGGCTCACTTGGAGCACGAACGGGGCGAACAGATCGGTGAAGAAACCGAAGAGCACAAAGCCCGTGACCGTCTGCACCACGTACTTGAGCCCGCCCGACCGCACGACCACGAGCAGCAGCAACGCGTTCATGATAATGGTCTGCAAGCCAACGGGCAGACTAATCCCCACGCGTCGCCCGAGCTCGGCGATGATGGTGGCGAGACCCGTCAGGCCACCGGCGGCAAGGCCGTTGGGAATCATGAAGGCATCCGTCGCGAACGCGGCGATCGCGCAACCCGCGATGATAAGCGGCAGGTCGCTCACGAACTGCGACTGGATGATGCGGTTGATGTCGATGCGCCGTGCCATATGACCCTTACTCCGCCTGCTCGGTAGCCCAGCGGTGGTAGCCGATGATGAACGGATCGAGATCTCCGTCCTCGAGCACACCGTCCACGTTGCTTGTCTCCACGCCGCTGCGCAGGTCCTTCACCATCTGATAGGGGTACAGGACATAACTGCGGATCTGGTTGCCAAAGCCGATGTCGGTCTTGGGTCCGCGAATCTTGTCTAGCATCTCACCGCGCTTCTCGAGCTCCAGCTCGTACAGGCGTGCCTTCAGGATCTGCATACACGCCGCCTTGTTCTGGATCTGGCTACGCTCGTTTTGGCAGGTGACCACGATACCCGTGGGCATGTGCGTGACGCGAACGGCGGAGTCGGTGGTATTGACGCCCTGTCCACCAGGGCCACTCGCATGGTAGACGTCCACGCGAATGTCGTCGGGCGCAACCTCGATCTCGATGTCATCGGGCAGAACGGGGATGACCTCGACGCCGGCGAAGGTGGTCTGGCGGCGCTTCTTGGCATCCGTGGGGCTGATGCGCACCAGGCGGTGCACGCCCGCCTCGGCACGGAGCATGCCGAACGCGTCCTTGCCCTCAACCGTGATGGTGGCGCGGTCGATGCCGATGACCTCCGCTGCGGGGCAATCGTTCACCGTGACCTTCCAGCCACGACGGGCACAGTACTTCATGTACATCTTGAACAGCATGAAGGTCCAGTCTTGGGCCTCTAGGCCGCCCTGGCCGGGCTTGATGGACAAGATGGCGCTGCCGTGGTCGAACTCTCCCGTGAACCAGCTGGAAAGCTCCATCTCATCGATGGCGCGGGTAAGCTCCTCGGCAGCCGTCGCGGCCTCCGCCACGAACTCGGCTCCGTCCTCCCCCATTTCCTCGGCCAGCTCGAGTGCGGCGCGGGCGTCGGAAAGACGCTCGTGCGCGCGGTCAACCAGCTCGACGTCGCCCTTCACCTGGGAGAGCTCCGCCATATGCGCGCGAGCAGCGTCGGCGTCATCCCAAAATCCCGGCGCAGAGCTGGCCTGCTCGAGCTCGGTCACACGACCCCTGGCCTCGTCGATATGCAGATACGCCTCGACCTCTGTCAAACGCGCGGCGAGGGCATCCAGCTCTGTCAGAATCGACTCAGCGCTTGCATCCGCCGCCATTAGCGATTCCTACCGTGGCAGTTCTTGAACTTCTTGCCGCTGCCGCACGGACACGGATCATTGCGACCCACGTTTGAGTACGGGTCGCCGCTTTGGTCTTTGCGGTACGTGCGCACGGTGGAACCGGCGTTACCCAAGGTCCCCTGGGGTGCCCGCCCAGCACCGGCGGTCACCGCCTGCTGCGCGGCCTGGCGCTGGATGGTGGATGAGCCGGTGTCGCCATCGACCTCGGCCGGACCGCTCATGCGGGCGCCGGCGAGGGCGGGGTTGCGCTCCCCCTCGATCCGCGCGCGGGCGGCATCGGGGTTCTTGAACTCGGCATGCATCACCGTGCGCAGATAGTCCTCGTACATGGTGTTGACGAGCGTCTGGAACGCACGGAACGCCTCGGTCTTGTATTCGACGAGCGGATCGCGCTGACCGAACCCACGCAAGCCGATGCCCTGCTTGAGATAGTCCATCTCCTGGAGGTAGCCCATCCAGCGGGTGTCGATGACACGCAGCATGACCTGGCAGTTGAGTTCCTGCATGAGGCCCTCGCCCAGGCGCTCGGCCTTGGCGTCGTAGGCCTTCTCCACAAACGCGAGCACCGCATCGCAGAGCTCCCCATAGGGGGCGTCCGCAAACTGAGGGGCATCCGGGCGTCCGGTGAGCTCCACGACCCACTTATGCAGACCTTCGAGATCACGCTCGCCCTCATGCGAGTCAACCGGGCAGAACTCGGTCACGCAGCGCTTGATGGTGTCGTCAATGACCTCGTCGATGTGGTTAGAGAGATCCTTGCCGTCCAAAATCTTGTTGCGCTCGGCGTAGATGACCTGACGCTGCTTGTTCATAACGTCATCGTACTCGAGGACGTTCTTGCGCATGGAGAAGTTGATGTTCTCGACTTTGCGCTGGGCGCCTTCCACGGCCTTGGAGATCATCTTGTGCTGAATGGGCATATCGTCGCCCATGTCGGACGCGATCATGAGGTTGGAGATCTTGTCCATGCGCTCGCCGCCGAACATGCGCATGAGGTCGTCCTCGAGCGAGAGATAGAACTGGGTCTCGCCGGGATCGCCCTGACGGCCGGCGCGGCCGCGAAGCTGGTTATCGATACGGCGGGATTCGTGGCGCTCGGTGCCGATCACCGTGAGGCCACCGGCGGCGACCACCTGGTCGTGCTCGGCGCTGCACACGGCCTTCGTCTTGCGCACCAGGTCCTCGTAGACACGGGCGATCTCGGCGAAGGTTGCGGTGTCGATATCGATGCCAAGTGCACGAATGCCTTCGAGTACCTGGTTGAAGACGGTGCGCTCCACCGGCTCGAGTTCCTTCTCGTCCTTGGCGAGCAGGCGCCAGTTGGCCTCGTGGAGGATGCGATCGAGCACCTCGGCGTCGATGCCGAAGTCGTAGCGCATGAGCTCGTCGCGCGCCATCTCCTCGGCGTTGCCGCCGAGTAGGATGTCCGTTCCGCGGCCGGCCATGTTGGTGGCGATGGTGACGGCGCCCAAGCGTCCCGCCTGGGCCACGATCTGCGCCTCGCGCTCGTGGAACTTGGCGTTCAGGACCTCGTGCTTGATGCCGCGCTTGTTGAGCAGGCGGGAGAGGCGCTCGGAGCTTTCGATGGAGACGGTGCCCACCAGCACGGGCTGGCCGTTCGCGTGGCGCACCTCGATCTCGCTGGCGACGGCGTTGAACTTGGCGTCGATGGTGCGGTACACCAGGTCATCGTGGTCGATGCGGGCGACGGGTCGGTTGGTGGGGATCACCTGGACCGGCAGGTTGTAGATCTCGCGGAACTCGGCGTCCTCGGTGATGGCGGTACCGGTCATGCCGGAGAGCTTGTCGTACAGGCGGAAATAATTCTGCAGTGTGATGGTGGCGAGCGTCTGGTTCTCCTCGCGCACGAGCACGCCTTCTTTCGCCTCGATCGCCTGGTGCAGACCCTCGGAGTAGCGGCGACCCTCCATGATGCGACCCGTGAACTCGTCGACGATCTTGACCTCGCCGTTGGTGACGACGTACTGCTTATCGCGATGGAACATGTACTGCGCCTTGAGCGCCTGCTGCAGGTGGTTGACGAGGGCGCCGGAGAGGTCGCTGTAGATGTCGTCGATGCCGAGGCGCTGCTCGATCTTCTTCAAGCCCTGCTCAGTGGCGGCGATGGTGTGCTTGGCCTCGTCCATGACGAAGTCTCCGGTCGCCTCCACGGGCTCACCGGCAGCGAGCATGTCGAACTGGGCCTCCTCACCCTGCGTGAGGCCGCGCACGGCACGGGCGAAGTCCTTGTAGGTGCTGGCGCTCTTGGTGCCCGCGCCCGAGATGATGAGCGGGGTGCGCGCCTCGTCGATGAGAATGGAGTCGACCTCGTCGACGATGGCGAAGGCGTGATCGCGCTGGACGCGCTGGCCGGCGCGCAAAACCATGTTGTCGCGCAGGTAGTCAAAACCAAATTCGGAATTGGTACCGTAGATGACATCGCACTGATAGGCGTCGCGCTTGTCGGATAGCGGCATGCCGTTTTGAAGCAGACCCACCTTGAGTCCGAGGAAGCGGTAGATGGAGCCCATCCACTCGGAGTCGCGCTTGGCAAGGTAATCGTTGACCGTGACGACATGCACGCCTTTGCCGGAAAGCGCGTTCAGGTAGCCGGCGAGCGTGGACACGAGCGTCTTGCCCTCGCCCGTCTTCATCTCGGCGATCTGCCCCTCGTGCAGAGCCATGCCGCCGATGAGCTGCACATCGAAGTGGCGAAGACCGATGGTGCGCTTGGACGCCTCGCGCACGACGGCAAACGCCTCGGGCAGCAAGGCGTCGAGCGTCTCCCCGGCGGCCAGGCGGTCGCGGAACACACGCGTTTGGTCACGGAGTTCCTCGTCGCCCATGCCCTCATACGCGGGCTCGAGCGCGTTGATGGCGTCGACGGTCTTCCAATAGCGCTTGAGGTCCTTGTCGGAGCCGAAGGACAGCAGCTTAGAAACGAATCCCATGTGGTTTCCTCTTCACGATGCGCCAGAGCGGGCAGCGCACATTCGCGCGCGATACTCGCGTTGACGCATAGACACAGTTAAGGAAACTTTAGCCAAATGGCGCACAAGCTATGCGCAGGATGTATGTGCACACAAAACGACCCTGTACACGGCGGCGGGCCGAGTGAGCGCAAAACCTACGTTTGCGATGGTCCAGACGTTGGTTTTGCGCTCACTCGATTCGAATACCGGAAAACGTTACGGATATCGCCGAAAGGCGGGGAAAAAGATGATCGCAAAATGAAAACCCCGCACCCAGATGGGCGCGGGGTTTCACGCGTACGTCTAAAGGCGAAGGCTACTCGGCGACCTCAGCGGTCTCCTCGGCAGCGACCTCGGCCTCAGCGGCAGCCTCCTCGGCAGGAGCCTCAGCGGCCTTCTTGGCGGCCTCAGCGGCGGCCTTCTTCTCGTACTCAGCGGCACGCTTGGCCTTCTCGGCGGCCTTGGCCTCGCGCTCGGCGGCCTTCTTGGCAGCGGCCTCCTCGGCAGCGGCCTGCTTGGCGGCCTTCTTGGCGGCCTCGCGCTCGAGGGCGGCCTGAGCGGCGCCACCGAACTTGTCGGCGAATCGCTGGACGCGTCCACCGGTGTCGACGAACTTCTGCTGGCCGGTGTAGAACGGATGGCACTCGTTGCAGAGTTCGACCTGGATCTCGGACTTGGTGGAATGGGTCTTGAAGGTGTTGCCGCAGCTGCAGCGCACCGTGCACTCCACATACTCGGGATGGATGCCAGACTTCATGGCAGGGCTCCTCTTCTGGTCACGTCCTGGTTACCGACCAGGACAAAGGGGTGACTTGGTTTCCGACCAAGTCAAAATAGCTTGTCAATGCTACCACACGCACCGCGCGGCAGCGAACGTGCACAAAAGGTCCATGGGCGCATGGGGGCAGCGTGCCTCACCGCGTTCCTTATGCGAGGACCTACCCCGCCAAGCACTCGCGGCGGCCCTTGCGCTCAGCCAGCGGCACGTATCTGCCCGACTCGAGCACCGAGCGATACGCGGGGCGGATGATGCGGTGCGCGCAGATGAGCTCCTCCATGCGGTGTGCCGCCCAACCGGCAGTGCGTGCCACGGCGAACAACGGGGTGAACAGGGTGTCGGGGATACCCAGCATCTTGTAGATGAAGCCCGTGTACAAGTCGATGTTCGCGCAGATGGGCTTGGTGGTACCACGCACATCGGCCATCACCTGCGGGGCGAGCTTCTCGATGCGCTCGATCAGCTCGAATTCCTCCCCCATGCCCTTGGCGTGGGCCAGGCCGCGGGCATAGCGCTTGCACAGCACGGCGCGCGGGTCAGACAGGGTATAGACCGCGTGCCCCATGCCGTAGATAAGACCGCTGCCGTCGAAGGCCTGGCGGCGCAAGATCTTCTCCAGGTACGCGGCGAGCTCATCCTCATCATCCCAATTAGTCACGTGCGCGCGGATGTCCTCGTGCATCGCCACAACCTTAGCGTTGGCGCCGCCGTGGCGCGGACCCTTGAGCGAGCCGATGGCGGCGGCATAAGCGGAATACGCATCCGTTGCGGAGCTGGACAGCACGCGGCAGGCGAACGTCGAGTTGTTACCGCCGCCGTGCTCGGCATGGAGCATGAGCATGACGTCGAGCAGCATGGCCTCGGCGCGGGTATACCCGTCCTCGCCGCGAAGGATCTGCAAAATCGCCTCAGCCGTGGAGAAGCCGGGCTCCGGAATGGGAACGGGCGCACGCTTGCCGCTCACCTGGGCGGTGCGGAACGTCTGGGCAAAGGCGGCAAGACGGGGCAGACGGGACAGCAGCGAGATGGCGACGTCGACCTCGTGCTCGGGCGTTATGGAATCCGGATCGGAGTCGAAGGCGTAGAGCAGCAGCACGGCGCGCTGCAGCGCATTCATGATCGAGGGGCTCACCGTGGTGATGGGAAACTGACGCACGAACTCACTCGACAGATGACGATACGCGCCCAGGCGACCGTTGAAATCGTCGAGTTCGCTGGCAGTGGGCAGCTCGCCGGTGATGAGCAGATACGCGACCTCCTCATACCCAAAACGGTCCTCCTTCTGGGCATTCTCTATAAGGTCCTCGATGTCGTAACCACGCAGGATAAGATGGCCCTCGTCGGGCACGACCCGACCGTCGACCACGTTGTATCCGTGCACGTCCGAGATACGCGTGAGGCCGGCGACCACGCCGGAGCCGTCCGCATTGCGCAGGCCGCGCTTCACGTTGTGGGTGCGGAACAGGTCCTCGGAGTATTCCTCAGAGGGAATATCGTGGTAGAGACGGTCGGAATTCTCATCAACGCGGCGGCTCGCCTCGTAATCGAGAACCAAGCGGCTCAGGTGATCGTCGAAGCGATAGTAGATGTTGTGGGCGTCGTACGACATAGCGGGCTCCTTATTTGGCAAGCGCCCCGGCATATCGCCGGGGCGAACGAGGAACGATGGACGGAGTCGATGATCACGCCGTGCGCAAACATGCACCCGTCACCAAATGGCACAGGCTACAGGCGGTACATGAACTGGAAGACATCCTCGCGCTGCATCTCGACGGTGACGCCGAGCTCATCACCCTTAGCGGAAAGCGCCTCTTGGAGCTCGGAGAAGCCGAGCGTCGAGGCGGACACGTCGGCGATGAGGGTCATGGTGAAGATGTCCTCGATGATGCTTTGCGTGATGTCGCGGATATCGACGCTCGCCTCGGATAGGACGCACGTCATGCCGGCGACGATGCCGGGGCGGTTCTTACCGAGGACAGTGATGACGACGCGGCTGGAAGAGGTCTCTGCCATGGGGTTCCTTTCGGGTCATGCGGCGATGCCGCCCAAATCGTTGCAAAGTGCCCGCCCTCGACGGCGTGCGGAAGACGGGTGGAGCCACGCGGCGCTAAGCCAGCATCCGGCATGTCCAAGCGCACTCCATTGCGATGCAGTGTTCCCAGTCTAGCCGATTTCGCGTGTCACAAGGCACGCCGAGACCCCCGCATCGACAAATGCAATCAAATTGCAAATCTCCGCGTTACCGCAGCGACTCGAGGACTCGGCGCATCTCCGCCTGCACGGCATGGTCGGCGTTGCACCCAACGACCCTGTCGGCGACAGCCTGCAAGGCGGGGCGGCCGTTGGCCATTGCGCAACCCGTGCCGACAAATCGGATAATCTCGTAATCGTTCATCGCGTCTCCAAAGGCCATGACCTCATCACGCTCGATGCCGTAATGGTCCATGAGCAACGCGATGCCCGACGCCTTGGACACCCCGGGCTGCATCGCGTCGATATAGGAGTTGCCCGAAGGCGCGAAAGTGAACAGATCGCCGAGCTCGCGCTGGAGGACATAGGCGTTGTCCATCACGTTACCATCGTCGCAAAAGATACTCGCCTTGATGATGTTGACCTTCGGCGACGGAAGCTCATAGATACGCTCCGCATTGGGAAGGTCCTTATCGACCTCCCGTACAAATATGTCCTCATCGTCGAGCAGGTAGGACTTTGTACGATCGAATAACGCCAGATGCATGTTAGGAAACATGGCCACGGTCCGTGCCAGGCGGCGAATCGCCAGGTGCGAGTACACCTCTCGGTCAATCTGCACACCATCCGCGTAGACTTGGGCCCCGTTAGATGCGACGAAGTCCATGCTGTCCTTTATGGGGGCGAAGAACTCGCACAGTCGGTCATACCGCCTGCCCGAACTTGCCGCAAAGTGAACGCCGTGCTCCTTGAGTTCGAGGATGAGGTCGTATGTCTCGGCGGGAACCATTCCGCTCTCGTCGAGGAGGGTGCCGTCCATGTCGGAGGCGATGAGCTTGATGTGTCGTGCCATGATGACGCTTCCTTACGTGTACAGGCCCCGCGGCTTATATATGGCCGCGGGGCACAACCTGTTGAGAAGCGTACCCGACGCAATCGGATGCAAGCACCACGCATCAAAGGTGCTCGAAACCCTTACCGAGCACTTATATTTCGCAGGGACCACGGGGAAATGAACGCGTCGCGGCCTACTCGGCGTATGAAAACGTCGTGACGTCGAACATGCCCTCGGGGCGAATGCGCAGGGTGGGGATAACCGGCAGCGGCAGGAAGATCATGCCCATGATGGGATCAAGCGGAGGCTCGATGCCCATTGCGCGCCCGGCCTCCATGAAGGCGTCGTGCTCGCGTGCGACCTCCTCGGCCGTCTTGTCGCTCATAAGACCACCGAGCGGCAGGTCGATCTTGGCCCTGACCTCGCCATCTTGCACGAGGACGAAGCCGCCGGAGCCCACCGCGCGCACGGCTGCGAGCATGTCAGCGGGGTCATCGCCCACCACGCAGACGTTATGGGAGTCGTGGCCGATGGTGCTCGCGATGGCGCCCCGGATGGCAAAACCGCGCACCCAGCCCTGCCCGATGTGCCTGCCCGCGAGCCCCGTGCCCGCCGCGCCATCGCCGTCGGCACCTGAGAGCTGTGCCTCGACCCCGCGGCCGTGACGCTCGATGAGCATGATGCGGCGGAGGCCCTCGGCGGTCTCGGGTCGTGCCATTCCCGTGACGGCGTTACCGGGGATCACGTCGATGACGGCTTCACCGGGGCGGAATTTGTAGGAGAAGACATCGAGCGAGAGCTCGGGCAGTTGGACGGAGTCACGCAGGCGCCCCTCGAGCTTGTCGAGGCCGGGTCGCGAGTCGACCGGCGCGATGGAGCCCACGAAGGCACCATCCTCGGCGAGGAGCTCGCCCGCAACGTATACGCGATGTGGGGCACCCTCAAACGCAAGGTTGTCGAGCAGCAGGACGTCCGCGCGCTTGCCCGGAGCGATGGCGCCGCGACGGTCGAAGGCGCACAGCGCGCCGTGGTCGAGACCGAAGACGTCCGCCGTGGAGAGCGTCGCCATGGAGATGGCAACCACCGGGTCGATACCCGCCTCGACAGCGACGCGGCACGCATTGTCGATCATGCCGACGTTGAGGGCGTCCGAGGGGGCGCGATCGTCCGTGGCGAAGCAGCAGCGGCGCGCGAGCGCGGGGTTCTCGACGATGAGCGGGGCGAGATTCGCGAGGTCGTGACTGCAGGTGCCCTCGCGAAGCATCACGTACATACCGCGGGAGAGCTCGTCGAGGGCCCCCTCGACGCCCGTGTTCTCGTGGTCGGCGATGATGCCCGCGGCGACGTAGGCGTTGAGGTCGTTGCCGCACGCCATGGGCGCATGGCCGTCCACCTGGCCGGATGCGGTCTTCGCGCCCACCGCGATGCGGCGGCAGGTCTCCTCGTCCGCACCGTACACGCCGGGCAGGTTCATCATCTCGCCCAAGCCGAAGATCGCACCGTAATACTCGTTCATAAAGGCTTCCATGTCCGCCGCGGTGATCACGGCTCCGGCCTGCTCGTCAGGCAGGGCGGGTACGCAGGAGGGCATCATGAACTTGATGTCGAGCGGCGCACGGGAGGCGTCCTCGATCATGAACGCAAGGCCCTCGAGGCCGCATACGTTGGCGATCTCGTGGCTGTCGGCGATGGCGGTGGTGGTGCCCCGGGTGAGCGCCATGCGGGCGTACTCGGACGGGCGAATGTTGGAGCTCTCGATGTGCAGGTGGCCGTCGATGAAACCGGGGGCGAGGTAGCGGCCCTCGCAATCGACGACGCGGGCGGCCTCCCAGGCGGGAACGGACGCGTCTGCGCAGTCGCGCCCCTCGAACAGGACGCCCGCGATGCAGCCGCATGTAACCGCGACCTGACCGCGCGCCACGCGCAAACGGTACACGTCGACGATCTGCGCGTTCACGAACACCGTGTCCGCCGGCACGCGACCCTCCGCCGTGTCGATGAGAGCCTGCATCAATTTGACCAGATTGGGTTCCATATCCTTGGCACCGCCCTTCATGTGAGCCGTCATTTCATCCATGGTACCCAATGCGGCAGCCGAACCGATGCGAAAGGAGCGTTGCCTTTTTGGTCGTGGCCCCTTCACGGCTGATCGCAGGCGCAGCCTTTCCGCGAGCGAGCGCATCGGGAAACCGCTCCTGAATGGGGTTCGTTTCGCAAGGGCACCCAAACGCTTATCAAAACAAAAGGTCGACCGAGAAAACCGGTCGACCTTTCTTCAATATCCGGATACCGGATGCGAGCGCGGACGAAGGGCGCCTCGACGCTATTGCGGTCCAAAGGACGTACAGGCGCCACCGCCATCCGAGGACAGGGAGTCGTACACGCAGGGGCACGCCCTACGCCAGGCGGGCGAAGTGGCGCTTGCCGACCTGCAGGATCGTGCCGGGCTTGAGGGAGGCCGGGTCCACGTTGTAGGTCTTGGGCGAGACCGGCTCGCCGTCGAGCTTGACGCCGCCGCCGTCGATGTCGCGACGGGCCTGGCCGGCGCTCGGGACCAGACCGGCGGCCTGGAGCACGGCGGGCAGGTACACGAGGCCCTCATCGTTCACCGCGATCTCGACCGCGACCTCTGCTATGTCGGTGGGCATGTCGCGATTCTTGTGCACGCGATCGAACTCGGCCTCGGCCTCGACCGCGGCCTCGGCGCTGTGGTACGTGGTCACCAGGTCGCGGCCGAGCGCGCGCTTGAGCTCGTAGGGGTTGGCGGAACCGTCGGCCAGGGCGGCGTCGATCTTATCGACCTCGATCGGCGCGAGCGAGCTTGCCAGACGGTAGTACTTGCCAATCATCTCGTCCGGGATGGACATCGTCTTGCCGAACATGTCCGCGGGGGCGTCGGTGAGGCCGATGTAGTTGCCATAGGACTTGGACATCTTACGGGTGCCGTCGGTGCCCTCGAGCAGCGGCATAGTGAGCGCGATCTGCGGCTCCATACCCATCTTCTCCATGAGCTCACGGCCGGCGAGCAGGTTGAAGAGCTGGTCGTTGCCGCCCATCTCCACGTCCGCCTCGATCTTGACCGAGTCGTAGGCCTGCATGATCGGGTACAGGAACTCGTGCAGGGCGATGGGGGTCTGGGACTGGTAGCGCTTGGTGAAGTCGTCGCGCTCGAGAATGCGGGCGACGGTGAACTTGGACGCGATTGAGAGGAGCTCCTTCAGGCCCATGGGGAACATCCAGTCGCCGTTGTGGACGATGGTCGTCTTCTCGGGGTCGAGGATCTTCATCGCCTGGGAGACGTAAGTCGCGGCGTTGGCCTCGACCTCCTCCTGGGTGAGCTGCGGGCGCGTGGAGTTCTTGCCGGACGGGTCGCCAATGGTGGCGGTGCCGTTGCCGATGATGAGGGTCACGCGGTGGCCGAGGTCCTGGAACTGGCGCATCTTGCGCAGCGGGACGGCGTGGCCGAGATGCAGGTCGGGGCTGGTGGGGTCGACGCCGAGCTTGATGTTGAGCGGGACGCCGCGCTCGAGCTTCTTCTTGAGGTCCGCCTCGGGCACGATCTTGGCGGCGCCGGAGGTGATGATGCGCATCTGCTCGTCTACGGGCAACATAGGTGCACCTTTCTGCAAGGTCATAGCACCCTCGCCACGTGCCGACGGGAACTCGCGCGGACGGGCGGTGCTGGGGAACGACATATGGGCATTAGTGTAACGCAGAATCGCCCTCAGCGGTACAGCCGCGTCCTCCCCCGCTCGTCCACGCGCACCGCAAGACGGGCATCGGAGGCATTTCGGTCGAGCTCCACCAAAAAGCGATCGCCGCGCTCGCTCGCCAGGCGCCGGGAACACGTCGCGCATGCACCATCGCAGGGTCCCTCGGCAGTAAGTACGCAATGCTCCATGACCATCAGCGGAGTCGATCCGCTTGCGACCCGCGCAACGGGAACAGACACACCTGCAAGGCGGGCGGCATTCTGCACGCCGACAACATTTTCATCGGAAAGCTCCTCGGGCAACCAGATACGACGAGCGCCCAAACCCTGTAGGACGCGCGCCGTTTGTGCGTTCCACACATTGAGCGGCGGTGCGACCTCCCACGCAACTGCCGCCTCGCACGCAGCGTCGACTTGCCCGATGTTGCGACAGAGTAAGGCGTCGGCCTCGCCACGCGCAACCGCCGCGCATGCCTCGACCACGAACGGTATGTCCCCCGCTCGGCAGACCTCACCCAAATCGATGACGCCATCGAGCTCGCCTGCTTCGCGCACGGCATCCCCAGTTCCTTCCGCGGCTCCTCCCGCGGCTCTCGCCCCCTCGGCTCCTCCCGCAGCCCCGAGAGTTAACTCTCGATGAGCAAAATCGTTCATTTGCGCGCAATCGTGCCGCGAGAGTTCACTCTCGCGGACAGGTCGCCGCTCCGCCGGGGACAGATGCGGCGACTTACGGCGCGCGTGGGCGAATCGGCCTCCGTCGTCCAGACGCCCATCCCCCTCACACGGCTCCGTAAGGGCCGAGCCCAACGAGAGTTCCTCGTCTCGCACGATATCGACGGCGGCACGCGAGGCAGCAACCAGCGCAGCAGACCTAACCAGGTGAACCGCGCTGCCCACCTCGACTTTGCGCTTGCATCGCACGAACGCGCGGTCTTGGGCGCCCACGTTGGCCGGGCACGGGACGATCGGCCAGCGCTTGGGCACGTCGGCAGGGGCATTGGCACCTGGGGTCGAGCAAATCTCCAACATATCCCCGGCTGCGACCTCGCGGGTAAATCTCACCCATGCGCCCTCGTATCCGGGTTCATCTACGATGCCCACCTCAAGACCCTGGTTGATGGCGCGCTCTACGCTCACAAGCCCAGCCCCCGTCGCGGTGTGACCTCCACGCAGGTAGCCATCGGTGAATCCGCGATTGAACGACCGTGCGAGCCGTGCCTCCAACTCGTCCAGCTCGCACTCATCGAGCTCGACCCCGGCGAGCGCGGCATCGAGCGCCTCACGATAACAGCCCACGACGTTGTACACGTAATCGGGCCCCTTCATGCGACCCTCGATCTTAAGGGACGCGACTCCGGCGCCAACCAGCGCGGAAACATGACGGATCCCCAGGTAATCACGCGGGCACAGCAGGCGGTCGCCCTGTGCGGCGGAGCGTCCGGCGCCCCTCGCCTCGGAAACGTCCCGCTCCCACGCCCCGCCCGCGAGCAGACGGCCCCCATCATCCTCAAGCGCATAGGCCAGACGACAGGGCTGGGTGCAGTCCCCGCGGTTGGCCGAACGCCCGCGCATGAGAGCCGAATAGGAGCACGCGCCCGAATAACAGATGCAGATGGCGCCATGACAGAACGCCTCGATGGGCGTTCCCCCAGCGCAAAGACCCGCGAGCTCCGCCAAGGACAATTCGCGCGCGCACGTCACGCGTGACACTCCCAGCTCGCGCACGGCAAGGCGGACGGCACCAACGGACTGCGCGCCCGTCTGCGTGGACAAGTGGAGCTCCACGCCGGGCAGCTCGCGATGAATGAGGTCGCACAGACCCACATCGGCGACGATCAGCGCATCGGCGCCCGCGTCAAGCGCGGCCGACGCAAGCTCCAGCGCAGAAGCGAGTTCGTCATCGTGCATGCAGACGTTCAGGGTCACATAAACACGTGAGCCATGTGCGTGGGCGAGGGCGCAGCCGCGCGAAAGCTCGGAGAGCGAGAACCCGCCGTTCGCCGCTCGCGCATTAAAGGAGCCGAGCCCCACGTACACGGCATCCGCCCCCGCCGCAATCGCCGCTCGAAACGCATCCGGCGTGCCCGCCGGAGCCAGCAACTCGACCATACTCGATGCCTCCCCTCTCACGCGCCCCATCAACCTGTACGGCGCAATCTGAACGCTCCAACGTGTTTTTCGCATTGAGTAAGGATACCCGAGCGGACGTCTGCGCTGCTTGCGCTATCGTATGAACATCTATGTGTTACGGCTTTTGGGCACGCGCCCACCTGTATATGGGAGGTCGTTTATGGGTCATCGACAGCGCTACGCGCGCAGCCGCGCAAAAACGCACGCCGTCCCCGTCATCCTCGTCTCCGCTCTCGGCTTTTTGCTCGTGGCGGGCATCGCGTTCGGCATTGGCATGATCGGTAACGTGAACCGCTGGCTCTCCGATCTTCCCGACTACACGAATGCCGACGAGTACCTCGTGAGCGAGCCCACGCACATCCTTGACGCCGCGGGCAACGAGATCGCCGAGTTCTTTGTCCAGAACCGCGAGAGCGTCACCGCCGACCAGGTATCGCCGTGGGTTCTCCAGGGCACCGTCGACGTTGAGGACGAGCGCTTTTACGAGCATCCGGGCGTCGATATCATCGGCATCGGCCGCGCTGTGCTCGCGCAGCTCACCGGTCGCTCCGAGGGCGCCTCGACCATCACCCAGCAGCTCGTGCGTAATACCATCCTCTCGGAGGAGCAATTCGACCAGACCATCGAGCGTAAGGTGCGCGAGGCCTACATCGCCCTCGAAATGGAAAAGATCTATTCCAAAGACGAGATCTTGATGATGTACCTCAACTGCATCTACTACGGCCACGGAGCCTACGGCATCCAAGCCGCCTCACAAACGTACCTCTCCAAAAACGCGAGCGACCTCACGCTCGCCGAAGCAGCCCTACTCATCGGCCTACCCAACTCGCCCTCATACTACGACCCCACCGTTAATCCAGACGTCGCCGTCGAGCGACGCAACAAGGTGTTGGGCAACATGCTCCGCCTGGGCACCATCACCCAAGAAGAATACGACGCCGCCGTGGCCGAGCCGCTCGCGCTCAACGTGACCGAGGTCTCCGAGTCCGGCATCAACGTCTTCTCACAGCCGTACTTTGTCGACTACGTCAAAACCCTCCTTCAAGAGGAGTTCTCGACCGACGTCCTGTTCAAAGGCGGTCTCACCGTCAAGACGACGCTCGACCCCGCGGTGCAGCAGGCCGCTGAGACCGCCGCGGTGGAGAACATCAACAAGTACCCCGCCGCCGCACGCGACGCCAAGGACCTCGACATCGGCATGACGGTCATCGACCCTAAGACCGGGTACATCAAGGCGATGGTTGGCGGGCGCGATTACAACCGCGTCGAGGACGACGGCAGCGTCCTCCACATCAACCATGCGACTTCGCGCAACCAGCCCGGCTCATCGTTCAAGACGTTCACGCTCGCCACCGCCATCGAGATGGGCATGAACCCCAACATCACGATCAACTGCAACTCGCCGCTCACCTGGAAGATCGCCGGGCAGGCAGATTACGTGGCGCAAAACAACGGCAACCAGAGCATGGGCTACATCTCGCTCGCCCGCGCGACCGAGCTCTCGTCCAACACCGGCTACCTGCAGGTAGCAGAGACCATCGGCAACCAGAACATCATCGCCATGTGCAAGAAGCTTGGGCTCGACACCTCCGAGATGAACGATGTCCTGTCCATGACCCTTGGTACGGGCAGTTTCTCCACCGTTGAGATGGCATCCGCCTACGCCGTCTTCGCGAACGGTGGCTACTATCGTGAGCCCGTCGCGATCTCCGAGATCGTGGGGCGCGGCGGCAAAACCGTGTACAAGCACGAAGACGCTGGCAAGCAGGTCATTTCCGCTGGAGTGGCCGCAGCCGTGACCGATGTCCTCGAGGGCGTCATGACCAACGGCCTGGGCGCTCCTGGCAACCCGTACATGAACCAGCCCGTCGCCGGTAAGACTGGTACGGCCGGCACCGCGGACACCGCAACCAACCTGTGGTTTGTGGGCTACACCCCGCAGTATGCCACCGCAATCTGGGTGGGCGGCTACAACGGCACCGTCGACCTCGGTTCCCTTATGGGCAACCAGATGACGCTCCCGGTGTTCAAGAGCCTGATGCAACTGATTCTGAACGGGCTTGCTCGCGAGGAGTTCCCCACCGGAGAAACACCCACCTACAAGAAGGACTCCGAGTGGAAGTTCTCCAAGACCAACCCCAAGGGCGAAGACGAGGACGAGGAAAAGGAAGAGGAGACGACGGAGGAAACCGAACAGCAGCAGACCACGACGCCCACGCCGGAGCAGCCGACCACGCCTCAGGAGCCCACGACGCCTACTCCGGAACCCGAGCCTGAGCCCACGCCCGAACCCGAGCCTGAGCCCACGCCCGAACCCGAGCCTGAGGTGCCCGACGGCGGCACCACCGGTGGCGGTACAACGGGCGGCGGACAAACCACGACGCCAACCGCATAGGAGACAGCCATACAAAAACCCTCGTCCACAGGGACGAGGGTTTTTCTTTTTGGAGTCTCATGCTCCCCTATCGATGCAAGCGACGCCAGTACGCCACCAGCAACAAAACAAGCACAATGGGCAACGTGATGAGTAAGGCGAACAGGAGCATATGGATTACCATCGGGCTCACTTGCGCACGCTCCTCAGCTTGGAGATCATCGCCTCAAACGTCTCTCCGTCCAACGGCGTCTGCGTGATGACGAGAATCGTGTCGTTTCCAGCCAGCGAGCCGAGAACATCGGGCAGCTCGGCGGCATCGATTGCCGCGGCGATGCCCAGGGCGGTACCGGGCTGCGCCTTGATGATGACGAGGTTCTCCGTGCGCTGAACGCCAACCACGAGCTCAGAGACCATACGTTGCAGATGTAGATCCTCCGCAAGGACGTACATGCCCTCGGGCAGCTTACGAAGCCCCATGTCGGCGATATCGCGCGAGACGGTCGCCTGCGTGCAATCGAACCCACGCGCTTTAAGCTCGTCCACGAGCACGCGCTGAGTGCACACGTCCTCAGTTCGGACGATCTCTCGAATAGCATCTTGGCGGCCATTGCGTTTTTTGGCCATGTTCTCCACCATTCCCTAGCGGTTCCCCACATTTCGAGTACAGCATACCGCCGAATCTCTTTAAAACGGATTAGCAGGCATCACGCTATCTAATTGAAACACTTTTGCATAGAACAGGCAAATGCAATCATATATGTGCATATTGAAGCATTTTTACGGGCAGGCCGTCAAAGCTCCATCGTCATATGCCACGTCCATAAAGCACAAACCACGCGCAGGAGCAGTAGGGCCCGCCGCCCGACGATCGCACGCTGTAATCACCTCTAAAACCCACTCCGGATCTCGACGACCCGCGCCGACTTCAACGAGGGTCCCAACGATCGTCCTGACCATGGAATGCAGGAACGCATTACCCGTGATGGTAAAGGCTATGTGCTCCTCACCCAGCGCGCCCTCCCTTTCGAAGGAGACCTCAATCACGTTGCGACACGTGGGCTTGCCGATGGCGGAAGACATCTTGCAGAAGCTCTTGAAGTCATGCTCCCCCACCAAATACGAAGCGCCGCACTCCATCGCCTCGACATCCAAGGGCAGTCGATGCCACCAAGTCACCTTGCGCGTGAGCAGCGGCGGTGCGTCGCCCGTAGCTATGCGATAGGTATAGGTTCGAGCACGCGCGTCAAAGCGAGCCGAGAAGCCGGAGGAGGCATGAAACACCCTACCAAGCGCTATGTCATCGGGGAGCAAGGCCGCCATCGCGCGCATCCACCGTCGATGCTCGATGGCCAACTCATCATGGTGTGCGGGGACGCTCACGTACTGCGCTATGGCGTGAACACCTGCATCGGTGCGACCGGCACACGTGAGGTCGATAGGACGGCGTAAAAAGGTCTCGAGCGCGCAGCGGACCTCCCCTGCGACCGTCCTAAGCCCCGGTTGCTCGGCAAACCCGGAGAAGCCGGCGCCATCGTAGCCCAGCCGAAACACCAAGGTGCCGTCGAGCACCTCCGGTTCGAAATAGGACGGCGCGCCCACGCGCATATCGTCTGTTTGGGCCACTGAAGCCTCCTTATTGCAATCTTTCGTGCCTATGCTACCAAAATCACCAACATAAACCCAGGATGGTCAAGACGAGCACGAGCGCCGCCCCCAATGCGAGCACAAGGCGATCATAAGGAACCAATCGACGAGGAGCGGGCAGTTTCCCAGCGGCAACGGAATCATAGCAACGGGCGGACATGGCCTCGGCCAAACGATCCGCACGGCGGAACAGGCCAATCATGAGGGGCGTGAACACCGAAGCCCACACGCCGATGCGCGAGAAGAGCGGACCGGCATCGAACTGGGCTCCGCGCGCACGCTGGGCGAGTCGAATCCGATTGAGCTCCTCACTCACGAGCGGGATGAATCGCAGTGCCACGGCGAGCACGGTGCCCAAAGGACCCACGCTCACACCAAAACGGGCCAGGGGGCTCAACAGGCGCACGCAGGCATCACTCAGCTGAGTCGCGGTCGTCGACGAGGCAACGACGAGTGAGAAGCCCACGAGTAACAAGATGCGCGTTATAGCCATGAGTCCCCGCAAGCCTCCCGCCGGGCTGAGACCAATCGCGCCAACCAACTCCACCGTTCCCCGGCCATCGCACGACACCAGGTTCGCAACGAGCGTGAACGCGAGGATGACGGCAACGGGTCGTATGCCGCGCAGCACACGGCCCAACCGCATGCGCGACGACGCGAGGCAGCCGCACAGGATCAGCAGCCAAACAACGAGCATGGCCGGCACTCCGGCAGAAAAGACCCCAGCCGTCGCAAGCAACAGAAGCACGATTTTCACACGGGCATCGAGGCGTGCAACGGGTGTCCCGGGAACATACTCACCAAAAACCGTGCCAAACGCTTGAGGCCCCCTCGATGCATGACCCATGGCGGAGTCACCCGCAAACGGCTGTAAAGAGGCATCTGAGGGGCCTTCAGGCGCGCGGGCTGCATGTAGGGACCCATTTGACAACATGAGCTCGCGTGTCGCAAAGGGACGCCACTCATCGACATCATGCGTAATCACCAAAACCGACCGGCCCTCCGCGGCAAGATCCGTCACGAAACGGTGCGCGAATGCCCTGCCCCGCGCATCAAGGGCGGCGCTCGGCTCATCGAGCACGTATACGGACGCATCGAGCGAAAGCACCGATGCAAGCGCAACGCGGCGAGCCTGCCCCCCGGAAAGCTCAAAAGGAGAGGCATCGGCAAGCTTCCGATCGAGCCCTACGGCATCGATGGCCTTAAAGACCCGACGATCGACCTCGTCCTCACTGAGCGAAAGGTTGCGCGGAGCATAGGCGACTTCGTCGTAGACCGTCTCGAGGAAAAACTGCGCTTCTGGCTGCTGGAACGACAGCCCGACAGTGCCGGGAACTGGATGCACCGGGGAAGCAGGGGCAACATCTGCGACGGAGGAGTTGTCCGCGCAGGTGTGAAGGCGAATGGAGCCCGCATCAGGCGAGACCAATCCCGCGACAAGCGAGGCAAGCGTCGACTTGCCGGCACCCGATGCGCCCGTGAGCAACACCACCTCGCCGGCGTGCAGCGAAAACGAAATGTCCTTGAGGACGGCACGATCGCCATAGCTAAACGAGACACCCTCCACCTCAAGGATCGGCGCATCGCACGGCGTGGCAACAGCTCGGCACCTGGCAGCCTCCCGACCCGTGCAAGAGCCAAAGGAATGTTGCACAGCCTGAGGGCCGGAAGACGCGCGACAAGCAGACTCGGAGGCGCCTAGAGCTCCGTTGATGGAGGCAACATCCACGATGCGGTCTGCAAGAGCGATCTCAAGCGGGTCGTGCGTAATGAGAGCGACGCCGATGCCGTCTTCATGGACAAGAGTGCGAAAGAGCGTACGGAGTGATTCGCGGACCGCCGGATCGAGCTGCGCGGTAGGCTCATCAAGCACAAGATATCGAGGAGTCATGGCGAGCACACCGGCAAGGGCGATGCGTTGCTGCTCTCCGCCGGAAAGTGCCGTCGTAACGCGATCCTGGAACCCTGATAACCCTACACGGCGAAGTGCACAGTCGACACGCTGAGACACCTCTTCTTCCGACAGGCCAAGATTACGGGGCCCAAAGGCAATCTCGTCAAATACGAGGGAGGAAACGATTTGATCAACGGGATCCTGGCACACACGGCCAACAAGCGACCGAACCATGAGGCGTTCACGTTCGTTAGCAGAGGGGTCGTGACCATCGACAACCACACAGCCATCGTCAACCAGCTGCGCCGCGCACAACACACGACCAAGGGTGGACTTTCCGCACCCGTTATCTCCCGTTAGGGCAACAATCTCACCCGGAGCAAGGGAGAATGAGCAACCAGACAGGACTTCAGCCCCATCCAACACCACGCCAACATCCTTCACTTCAAGCACGTTCTCGCCCCCTTTCTCTTGTTTTGCCTGGGCGACTGGCGGCGGGCAGTTCACTCAATGCGAGTTCCGCACGAGCCGAAGGGCCCAGTGGGCCCTTCGTGCGAGCCAGGACTGCCCGAACAGGGAGTGAACTGCCCGCCGCCAGTCGCCCAGGTAAAACAAAAAGGGGCACGCGAACGTACCCCTCTTCAATGTGATGCACGAGCAGCTACGTGCTACTCAGCGGTCTCCTCGACAGCGGCCTCGGTCTCGACGACCTCAGCAGCCTCCTCGACGGCCTCGTCCTTCTTGACGACCTTAGGAGCAGCGGCCTTCTTAGCCGGAGCAGCCTTCTTCGCCTTAGGGGTGCAAGGCTCGGAGACGATCTCGATGATGACCATCTCAGCGCAATCGCCCTTGCGCGGACCGAGCTTCATGATGCGGGTGTAACCACCATTGCGGTCGGCCCACATACCCTGAGCGGCCTTGTCGAAAATCTCAGCAACGAGATTCTTATCACCGAGCTTGGCGATGGCGAGACGACGAGAGTGCAGGTCGCCCTTCTTGGCCCAGGTGATGATCGGCTCAGCATAGGAACGCAGGGCCTTGGCGCGCGTCTCGGTGGTCTTGATGCGATCGTTCTCGAAGAGCGCCTTGGCAAGGCTCTTCTTCATGGCCTTGGTGTGGCTGGCGTCGGTGCCGAGCTTCAGGCCTTTCTTCTTATTGTGACGCATGGTCTAGTTCTCCTCTATACCTAGGGTTTAAGCCTTGAGGCTCAGACCCATGGACTCAAGCTTGTCCTTGACTTCCTCGATCGACTTCACGCCGAAGTTGCGGATGTTCAGCAGGTCGTTCTCGGAGAACTCGACCAGCTGGCGCACGGAGTGAATACTCGCACGCTTGAGGCAGTTGTAAGAGCGGACGGAAAGGTCCAGGTCCTCAATCTGCTTGTCAAGCTCGGCATTGTCGCTCGTCACCTCGGGGGCGAAGATGGAGATCTCCTCCTCCGCCTCGGGCTCGTCGGCCAGGGTCATAAACGCAGCCATGTGCTGGTTGATGATGTTGGCCGCAGACACAACCGCGTCACGCGGGGAAAGCGCACCGTTGGTCTCAATCTCAAGAACCAGACGGTCGTAGTCGGTGTGCTGGCCAACGCGGCACGCCTCGACGAGCTTGGCGCAACGCTTGACCGGGGAGAAGAGCGAGTCGACGTTGATGATGCCGATAGGATCATTGTCGCGCTTGTTCTGCTCGTAGGACACGTAGCCGCGACCATACCCGATGCGCATGCTCATGGTCAGATGACCACCCTCGGTGAGGGTCGCGATGTGCTGCTCGGGATTGACGAGCTCGAACTCGGACGGAATGAAGAAGTCTGCGCCGGTAACCTCGCACGGGCCATCGACCGAGATAGTCGCAGTGCCCTCGTCCGTGGTACCAAGCGTGCGGAACACGAGACCCTTCACGTTCAAGACGATGTCGGTGACATCCTCGACCATGTTGGGAATCGTGGTGAACTCGTGCTGGGCGCCATCGATCTGGATGGCCTCGACGGCTGCACCCTCGAGCGAGGAAAGCAGCACGCGGCGCAGGGAGTTACCCAGCGTGTCGCCATACCCGCGCTCCAGAGGCTCGACGGAAACGCGAGCAGCAGTCTCGCTGATCTCCTCGACGTGAACCTGGGGCCTGATGAATTCGGACATGTAATACCTCCAGCGTAGCGCGCAAACGATTACTTCGAGTAAAGCTCGACGATGAGCTGCTCGTTGATGTCGCCGCTGATCTGGTCACGAGAAGGCAGCGAGATGACGTTGCCGGAAAGCTTCTCGATGTCGACCTCGAGCCAGCCAGGGACCTCGAAGCGCTCGGAGGAGATGAGCGCCTCCTTGATGGGGAGCAAGTCGCGGAACTTCTCGCCCACAGCCACAACGTCGCCGGCCTTCACGCGGTAGGACGGGATGTCCACGCGCTTGCCGTTAACGGTGAAGTGGCCATGGCGGACGGTCTGACGAGCCTCCTTGCGGGTGCGAGCGAAGCCGAGACGGAACACGACATTGTCGAGACGGGTCTCGAGAATGGTCATGAGGTTCTCACCGGTAACGCCGTCCATGCGAAGAGCATGCTCGTAGTAGTGGTGGAACTGCTTCTCGAGAACGCCGTAGATGAACTTGACCTTCTGCTTCTCGCGCAGCTGCATGCCGTACTCGGATTCCTTGCGACGGCGCTTGGGCTGGCGGATAGATTCCTTTTTGGAGCTGTAGCCGAGCTCAACGGGATCGATCCCGAGCTGGCGGCAGCGCTTAAGAACCGGAGTCCTGTCGATTGCCATAATAAATCGATCCTTTCAGTTACACGCGGCGACGCTTCTTGGGGCGGCAGCCGTTGTGGCGGGATGGGGGTCTTGTCCTGGATGCTGGAGACCTCGAGGCCAGCGGCCTGGAGGGAGCGGATCGCGGTCTCGCGGCCCGAACCGGGGCCCTTCACGAAGACGGCGACCTTGTGCATACCGTGCTCCATAGCGGCCTTGGCGCAAGCCTCGGCGGCCATCTGGGCGGCAAACGGGGTCGACTTACGGGAACCCTTGAAGCCCACGGTACCAGCGGACTGCCAAGCGATGACGTTGCCCGCGGGATCGGTAATGGAAACGATGGTGTTATTGAACGTAGAACGGATGTGAGCCTGGCCCACGGAGATGTTCTTACGGTCGGCGCGCTTGATACGGGTGGTGGCGCCGCGCTTGTTCTTTGCAGTAGCCATTATGCGTCAGTCTCCCTTATTTCTTCTTCTTGGCACCGATCTGACGCTTCGGACCCTTGCGGGTGCGAGCGTTGGTGTGGGTGCGCTGACCGCGAACAGGGAGACCCTTGCGGTGACGGAGGCCGCGGTTGCAGCCGATGTCCATGAGGCGCTTGACGTTCTGGGCGCGCTCGCGACGGAGGTCACCCTCGACCATCAGGCCATTCTTATCAATGTAATCGCGGATCGCCGAGATCTGCTCCTCGGTGAGGTCCTTGATGCGAGTGCCGTCGGCAATGTTGAGCTCGGCGCACATCTTCGCTGCGGTGGTGCGGCCGATGCCGTAGATGTAGGTCAGACCAATCTCCGCACGCTTCTCGTTCGGAAGGTCGACACCGTTAATACGGGCCACTGTGGATCTCCTCTCTTAACCCTGGCGCTGCTTGTGGCGCGGGTTCTCGCAGATCACGAAAACCTTGCCATGGCGGCGGATGATTTTGCACTTATCGCACATCTTCTTGACGGAAGGGCGTACCTTCATCGTTCTTCCTTTCGGTAGTGCTCAAGCTACAAGGTGGAATGTTATCTACTCGCCCAGCCGCAGGCGTTAATAACGAATGGCTGGAAGCATGTATCGAACCTTACGGGGCAGAGCACTCCCTTCCGGTTCGAATACGTGCGAATGGTCGTTACTTATAACGATAGGTGATGCGACCGCGGGTCAAATCATAGGGAGAGAGCTCCACAACGACCTTGTCACCCGGCAGAATACGGATGTAGTTCATACGGATCTTGCCCGAAATGGAACAGAGAACCGAATGACCGTTCTCAAGCTCAACGCGGAACATGGCGTTCGGCAGCGGCTCGGTGACCGTGCCCTCAAGCTCGATGGCGTCTTCCTTCTTCACGTGCATCATCTTTCTCTCGAAAACGACAGCAACAGTGCATGTTACTACATGCTAAACAGGAGAAAGGGAAATTCCCAATCGCTCCACAAATATTCTGTCCCACCGGCAGCCCGACGGGGCGGGCCCGTATGGTCCGGCGCTCAGGCAGTCCTGCTCACGACGAAGGCCACATTTAGTGGCCTTCTGTTCATGCGGAACTCGCGGCGGACAGACGGCCCGCCCCGTCGGGCTGCCAAGGTACCGTAGTCCCTGGGCTTTCCCATATCGTCCGATGCGAGTTTCGCATGAGCCGAAGGCCCCAGTGGGGCCTTCGTGCGAAGAGGACTGCCCGAGCAGCGGATGATATAGGAAAGCCCAGGGACGGGCGGTTACATTGAACCGCCGGTCATGGGACACCATGAGCCTTGTGCATCCTGCGTGAGGATCACAGGGCCGTCGTTGGTGATGGCGACCGTGTTCTCGTAGTGCGCCGCGGGCAGGCCGTCGTCGGTCGACACGAGCCAGCCATCGGAACCGGTGTGCACGCGGTTGGAGCCAAGTGTGATCATAGGTTCAATGGCGATGACCATGCCAGCCTGGAGCTTCACACCACGACCCTTCTTGCCATAATTCGGCACGTTGGGATCCTCGTGCATAGCGCGACCAACACCATGGCCCACGTAGTCACGAAGGACTCCATAGCCATTGCTCTCGGCGAGCGACTGGACAGCATGCCCCACGTCTCCGATATGGTTTCCGGGAACGGCCTGCTCGATTGCCGCCTTAAGGCAGTCGAGCGTGCATTCGCACAGGCCCTTTGCCTCGGTGCTGGGATTGCCAACGTAAAACGTCCAAGCGTTATCCCCCACCCAACCGTCAACGATCGCGCCGGTGTCAATCGAGATGATGTCTCCCTCGCGCAGGATGACGTCGGGATTGGGAATGCCGTGAACAACCGCGTCGTTCAGCGAAGCGCAAATGGACCCGGGGAAACCGCCGTAGCCCTTGAAGGCGGGCGTGCCGCCGTGCATTCGGATGATCTGCTCGGCAAGCTGATCGAGTTCAAACGTCGAAACGCCAGGTCGAATCATCGAGCCGACCTGCCGGAGCGCCATCTTGGACAGAGCTCCGGCCTTCTTCATCTGCTCGATATCGGCGGCAGATTTGATCTTGATCATAGACCGAGCTCAGCCTTCACATCCGCATACACCACGTCGATATCACGATCGCCATCGACGACCTTGAGGATGCCCTGGCCGCGGTAGTACTCCACGAGCGGGCTGGTGTTCTTCTGGTAGACATCAAGACGGTTCTTGATGGTCTCGGGCTTGTCGTCATCGCGCTGATACATCTCGCCTGCGCACTTGGGGCACACGGCGGTATCGGGACCTGCGGTGTAACCGCAATCGCGGCAGGTGCGACGAGAAGAGAGGCGATCGACGATGACCTCGGCGGGAACATCGACTAAAAGCGCGCCATCGAGCTCGCGACCCATAGCCGAAAGCTCGGTATCGAGCGTCACGGCCTGCGTCGTGTTGCGCGGGAATCCGTCGAGGATGAAGCCCTTCTGCGCATCGTCGGCAGCAAGGCGCTCCTTGACCAGGTCGATCACGAGCTGATCGGGAACGAGCTCTCCGGCGTCCATGTACTTCTTGGCAGCAACGCCAAGCTCAGTCTGAGCCTTGACGGCAGCGCGAAGCAGGTCGCCCGTGGAGATATGCGCCACACCATAATCGGCAACAAGACGCTGGGCTTGCGTACCCTTACCGGCGCCAGGGGCGCCCAACAACACGATGTTCATAAAAGACTCCTTAGAGGCCTATTTGAAGAAACCGTCGTAGTCGTACATCTTGAGCTGGCTCTCGACCTTGTCGATGGTATCGAGCACAACGCCGACCATGATGAGCACCGAAGTGCCGCCGAAGGCCTGGATGAGCGCGTTGTTGGTGAACGAGAACACAATCGAGGGAACGATGGCGATGAGGGCCAGGAAGACCGCACTGGGAAGCGTGATCTTGTTGAGGGCGTTCTTGATGTAATGCGCCGTCTGCTTGCCGGGGCGAACACCAGGAATGAAGCCGCCCTGCTTCTTGAGGTTCTCGGCGGTCTCGTCCGGGTTGAACACCATGGACGTGTAGAAGTACGCGAAGAACACGATGAGGACGACATTGAGGATCCAGTTGATCCAGCCGCTCGAGAGCGCGCCGGCAAAGGCCTGCATCCAACCCACGTTGGGGAAGAACACGGCGAGCTGAGCCGGGAAGTAGAGCAGGGCGCTCGCGAAGATGATCGGGATGACACCCGCGGTGTTCACCTTGATGGGCAGGTACGTGGACTGACCGCCCATGATACGACGACCCACGACGCGCTTGGCATACTGCACCGGGATACGACGCTGGCCGCGCTCGAGGTACACGATGAAGGGGATGACGCACAGGATCACCACGACGATGACGAGCGTGGTGATAATGGCAACGTTGCCGCCATCCATGGACTGGATGATAGCCTGGGGAAGCCCCGCCATGATGTTGGCGAAGATGATGAGACTCATGCCGTTGCCGATCCCGCGCTGGGTGATGAGCTCACCAATCCACATGATGAGCATGGCGCCCGCGACGAGCGTGCCCACGATCATGATGTCGAAGATGATCTCGGGAGCATCGGCGCCGGCGAACTGGATACCAAAGCTCTTGAAGAGGAACAGGTATCCAATGGCGTTCAAGAGCGCGAGGGCCAGGGTGAGGTAACGAGAGTACTGGGTGATCTTGGTCTGACCGACCTCGCCCTCACGAGCCAACTCGTGCAGGCTGGGCACAACGGCCTGAAGCATCTGCAAGACAATCGAGCTGGTGATGTAGGGCATGATACCCAGCGAAAAGACGGACACGTAGGAAAGCGCACCGCCCGAGAAAAGATTCAGCAGGGCCATCGCACCGCTGGCGAAGGTGTCACCGGCGGATGTAAAAAGGGCCGACATCCCCTGGAAGGGGATGCCGGGCACCGGAACGTGTGCACCGATACGGTACACGACGAGCATAGCGATGGTAAAAAGAATCTTCCCGCGGAGTTCCTTGATGCGGAAGGTGTTCTTCAAACCAGTTAGCACGGAAGCTCGACCTTTCCTCCAGCGGCCTCGATCTTAGCCTTCGCGGAAGCGGAGATCTTGTCGACCTTGACCGTGAGCTTCTTGGAAACCTCGCCGTTGCCGAGCACCTTGACGGGCTCGAACTCGGACTTGGTGATACCAGCGGCCTTGAGGGATGCACCATCGACGACGGCACCGTCCTCGAACTTGACCTCGAGCGTGGAGACGTTCACCGCGGTGTACTCGATGCGACGGGGATTCTTGAAGCCGGGGAGCTTCGGGAGGCGCATCGCGAGCGGGGTCTGGCCGCCCTCGAAGCCGGCGCCCTTGGTGCCGCCGGAACGGGAGCCCTGGCCGTTCAGGCCACGGCCGGCATAGGTGCCGCCCTTGCCGGAATTGCCGCGACCGACGCGCTTACGGCTGTGGGTGGACCCGGCAGCCGGCGTAAGATCATGAAGCTGCATTGTTACTCCTCTACAATCTCAACGAGGTGCTTGACCTTGAAGATCATGCCGCGGACGCTCTCGTTGTCAGCGATCTCGCGCGTGTCGTTGATGCGGTGCAGGCCGAGGGCGCGAACAGTGCGACGCTGATCCTCCTTGCAGCCGTTAATGCTGCGAACCTGCTTGATCTTGATGGTAGCCATGCCTAGTTCTCCTTCTTGCCGATGAACATCTCGGAGACGGTGAGACCGCGGCGGGCGGCGACATCCTCGGGGCTGGAGAGCTGCTTGAGGCCCTCGGCAGCAGCCTTGATGATGTTGAGGCCGTTGTCGGAACCGAGAGACTTGGACAGGATGTTCTTGATGCCGGCGAGCTCGAACAGAGGACGCACGGCGCCACCGGCGATAACACCGGTACCCTCGACAGCGGGGCGCATGATGATGCTCGCAGCACCGAACTCGCCCTGGACGTCGTGAGGAATGGTGCCCTCAGCGGTGACAGGCACGTGGAACATGTTCTTCTTGGCGTCGATGGAAGCCTTGGAGATTGCCAGCGGCACCTCGGCGGACTTACCCATGCCAAGACCAACGTTGCCCTTGCCGTCGCCCACGACCACGAGGGCCACGAGGCTCATGCGACGACCGCCCTTGACGGTCTTGGCGACGCGGTTGATGAAAACGACGCGCTCCTCGAACTCGGAGGCCTCGCGCTGCTGCTTCTGCTGGTTACGAGCCATGCTCTTACCTCCTAGAATTCGAGACCGGCGGCGCGGGCACCGTCGGCGAGGGCCTTGACGCGACCGTGGTAGATGCGGCCACCGCGGTCGAAGGAAACGGCTTTGATGCCGGCAGCGAGGGCGCGCTCGCCCACGAGCTTACCGACCTTCTCGGCAGCCTCCTTGTTGCTGGTCGTGGTGCCCTTGAACTCGGCCTCGAGGGTGGAGGCGGAGACGAGGGTGTGACCCTTGGTATCGTCAACGATCATGGCGTAGATATTGGCGTTGGAGCGCACGACGCGAAGACGCGGACGGGCGGGCGTGCCAAAGATCTTGCCGCGGACACGGCGCTGACGACGCTTGAGGCCGGCGCGCTTTGCCTGTTGCTTGTTCATGTGAAACTCCTTATGAAGTCCTGCCAGCACCTGACGGGGTGCTGGTCTTACGACGTGGAAGCGCTCTACTACTTAGCGGCCTTGCCGAGCTTGCGACGGATGTGCTCGCCCAGGTAGTGGATGCCCTTGCCCTTGTAAGGCTCCGGCGGACGCTTGCCACGGATCTCGGCGGCAACCTGGCCGACCTGCTGCTTGTTGATGCCCTTGACGTGAATGTGGGTGTTGTCCGGGCACTCGAAGGTGATGCCCTCGGGGGCGGTGTAAATCACCGGGTGGGAGTAACCCAGGGACAGATCCAGATCCTTACCCTTGAGCTGGACACGGTAGCCAACGCCAGCGAGCTCGAGGACCTTGGTGTAGCCCTCGGAAACGCCGGTGACCATGTTCTGGATCAGGGCGCGGGTGAGGCCGTGGCGGGCGCGGGTCTCACGCTCGTCGTCGGGACGGGAGACGGTCAGCACGCCGTCGGCCACCTCGATGGTGAGCTTCTCATAGAAATCAGCCTCAAGAGTACCCTTGGGGCCCTTCACGGACACGTGCGTGCCGTCAACTGCCACTTCGACTCCGGCGGGAATCTGGACAGGCTTCTTACCGATACGAGACACGGTGTTCTCCTTTCCTTCTACTCGCCTAAGCGAATTACCAGATGAGGGCGACGACCTCGCCGCCGATGCCCTTCTTGCGAGCATCGCGGTCGGCCATGACACCCTGGCTGGTGGAAACAATGGCGGTACCGAGGCCGCCGCGGACGCGGGGAAGGTCCTTCACGCCGGCGTACTTGCGCAGACCAGGCTTGGAGTAGCGCTTAATGCCGTTGATGACCTTGGCCTTCTTGGGACCGTACTTAAGGGTGATGTGAAGGGTCTTGGCGGGGGCGGTGTCCTCAACGGTGTAGCCCTCGATGTAGCCCTCCTCGTAGATGACTCGAGCGATCTCGACGAGCTTCTTGGAGCTCGGCATCGAGACCTCGGCCTTGTTCGCAGCATTGCCGTTGCGAATGCGCGTGAGCATATCTGCGATCGGGTCGGTGAGATTCATGTGGATTCTCCTTCGTTCTTGATGAGTCCATGTCCTCGGTACTCCCCCACCCGTAGCGGGAAAGCCTATAGGACACGTCTTCCTTGCACGCAATCAACCTCAATGGTCGATGCGCGCGCTGGCAGTGACTTACCAGCTGGCCTTCTTGATGCCGGGAAGCTCGCCCTTGAGCGCCAGCTCGCGGAAGCAGACACGGCACAGGCCGAACTTACGGTACACAGAATGCGGACGGCCGCAGCGCTGGCAGCGCGTGTACTCGCGGGTCGAGAACTTCTGCTTGCGATTGCACTTGACGATCATCGATGTCTTAGCCACTTATTTCCTCCTCACATACGTTTATATGCGCCTCGGACAGGCGGCACGTGCTCCTCGCGCACCGCCTGTGGACCCCGGGGCTTTAAGAACCTATTTCTTGAACGGGAAGCCGAAGGCGTCGAGAAGGGCCTTCGCCTCTTCGTCGGTCTTGGCGGTGGTGACGATGGTGATGTCCATACCACGGGTGTGGTCGACGGAGTCGAAGTCGACCTCGGGGAAGATGAGCTGCTCGGTAACGCCCATGGAGAAGTTACCGCGGCCGTCGAAGGACTTGGCGGAAATGCCGCGGAAGTCGCGGATACGGGGGATCGCGATGGAGGTCAGGCGATCGAAGAACTCCCACATGCGGTCGCCGCGCAGGGTGACCTTGGCGCCAATGGGCATGCCGGCGCGAAGCTTGAAGGAAGCGATGGACTTGCGGGCACGGGTGACCATGGGCTGCTGACCGGTGATGACGCGAAGGTCACGGACGGCGCCGTCGATGGCCTTGGAATCGGTGGCGGCCTCGCCGACACCCATGTTCACGACGATCTTCTCGAACTTGGGGATCATCATGACGTTCTCATACTGGAATTTGTCCTGCATGAGCTGCTTGACCTCGTTGTTGTACTTGGTCTTGAGACGGGGAATGTACTTCTCCTCAGCCATTTTCACTCCTCACTGGGGTTTTAAGCACGGGGTTGGCCTCGTGGGTTAGCCTCGTGCCTCCTGCTGCCATCAACACCGCATCTGGCTGTTCGCGGCATGACGAATCGCGGCAGGAGCCGACAAAACAGTCGTTACTATACGCCTATATGAGACGGAATGCGACCGCAACTTGATGTATGCAGCTAAATCCACAAATCCGTATAGGTATACTTATCGAGCATTCATTTTATTCCAGGAGTCCCTATGCGTTCCTATTCTTCCAAACCTGAATTGCTGGCACCTGCGGGCGGACCGGAGCCGTTTTACGCGGCACTGGCGGCCGGGGCCGACGCCATCTACTGCGGCATGGGGTCGTTCAATGCGCGTCGCAAGGCCGATAACTTCACTGACGAGACGTTCGAGGCCGCCTGTCGGGCGGCGCACTTGGCGGGCGCGCGCGTGTACGTGACGGTTAACATCGTCATCAAGGACGAGGAGATGTCGCAAGCTCTGGCGCTCGTCGAGCGCTGTTGGAGGCTCGGCGCCGATGCCTTCATCATCCAGGACTGGGGGCTGTTCTTCGAGATCCGCCGCCTCATGCCCGAGGTGGAGACGCACATCTCCACGCAGGCGAACATTCACGACGCCCGCGGAACCGCCTGGTGCAAGGCCGCAGGTGCGGACCGCGTCACGCTCTCCCGCGAGCTTTCTGTTGACGAGATCGCCGCGATCCACGACGCGGTGGACATCGAGCTCGAGGTGTTCTCCCACGGCGCCATCTGCTTTTGCTACTCGGGCGTTTGCCTCCTTTCCAGCTTCACCTCCCGAGGGCGCTCGGCTAACCGCGGCATGTGCGCGCAGCCCTGTCGGCTGCCCTACGAGCTCATTGATGAAACGGGTCGCTCCTGGTCCAAGCCCGGGCGCGAGCGAGCGCTCTGCCCGCGTGACACCTGCACGGCCGACATGCTGCCCCGTCTGCTCGACGCCGGGGCGCATGCGCTGAAGCTCGAGGGGCGCATGAAGGCCCCCGACTACGTGCACTCCATCGTGAGCGCCTACCGCGCGCAGCTCGACGACATCCTCGCGGGCCGCGAGATCTTGGAAGAGACCGCGCAGGCGCGCTATCGCCAGCTCAAGCGCTGCTTCAATCGCGACTTCACCACCGAGTATCAAGAGGGGCGCTCGGGCGACGAGATGATGAGCTATGAGCGCTCGAATAACCGCGGCCAGATCGTAGGCGAGGTCCTCGGCAGCAAACCGCTCGGCAACACAAAGGGCCTCAAGCCCGACGACAAGCGCCGGCGCGCCGCATGGACCCGCCTGCGCCTTTCCGAGCCGGTCGGCAAGGGTGATTTGCTCGAGCTCCGCCACGATGACGAGTTCGACCAGTTCCTCACCGCCCTCGCGCCCGACGACGCGTGCGCAGACGACGTCATCGAGTGCCGCACGGCGCGCCCCATGCCCGCGGGCGCCCGCGTGCGCCTCATCCGTAGTCAAGCCGCCCTCGATGCCGCCGAGGCGGCACTCAAACGGCCCGTCGCTCGCAAACGCGCGGTCGACGGCCGTGTCATCTCCCGCATCGGCGAGCCCTTCGCCGTCGAGTTGAGCTGCGCCGACGACCCCTCGATCATCGGTCGCGCCGAGGGTTTCATCGTCGAGCCCGCGCGAACCAAGGCAGTCACCGCAGAGGACCTTATCGAGCACGTGGGCCGTATGGGCTCCTCCCCCTTCGAGGCTGTGTCCTTCGATATTCAGCTCGATGAGGGTTGCGGTATGGGCTTCTCCGCCGTGCACAAAGTGCGCGCGGCAGCGTGCGAAGCGCTCGAGCGCGCCATCCTCACCCCGTTCGATCGTCGGCGCAGCGGCGCTCCGCTCGATTTCGCGGCAATTGCGATTACCGCTGATTCTTGCTTGGCTGTCGCTCCTGAGCGCGTCGACCCAAGCCTCTCGAATTCTGCGTCAGCCCCGTCCCGCGATGACGCCAAATGCGCACCGGCCCCGAACACAAGCCCGGAGATCTGCGCGCTCGTCACCTCGACCGACCATGCGGCCGCCGCGCGCGCTGCCGGTGCGACCCGCATGTACATGTCCGTCGACGACCTGCTCGCCGCGGGACTCTCCCCCGTCGATGGATGCGAGCGCGGCATCATCCCCGTGCTCGACGAGGTCTCCCGTCAGATGGACCACGAGCGCCTCGACCCTTGGATTTTGCCGGGGAGCCCTGTCGCCGTGGCCACCATCTCAGAATTCGCTCTCGGCGCCGAGCGCGGCACATCCGTCGAACTCCGCAGCTGCATCCCCGTCCACAACGTGGCGTGCATGCGGGCGCTGGCCGAGCGCGGTGCCGCGGGTGCATGGCTCTCCCCCGAACTTACGCTTGCCGAAATCGAGCGCATCGCACCCCATCGCGGCAGCATGGAGCTCGGCCTCATGGTCCTCGGCGCGCCGCGCGTCATGACGAGCGAGCACTGCATCCTACAGGTTACGGGCGCCTGCATCCATGATTGCGCGAACTGCCGCCTGCGCACGCGCGACTTCAAGCTTAAGAACATCGACGGGCGCATGCTCCCCGTGCGCACGGGACTCAACGGTCGCAGCCACCTGTACGACGGCGTCGCCTTGGACGCCACTCCCCAGATCCCGGCGCTTTTGCACGCGGGTGTCACGAGATTCCTGGTCGACGGCACCCTCATGGACGCAGACGAGCTCGCCCGCGGCGTCGCGCGCGCCAAGCGGGCGCTCGACGCCGCGCTCGCAGGCCGCACGCCCGACAAGCGCATGCCCGGATCAAGCTCAGGATGCCTCTTCCAGGGCGTCGAGTAGCCTCACTGCCACAATTCGGGCGATTTTGTAACGAATAGCGAAACGACCTGAGTAGACGGCCGTTCGAGTGAACAAAACCGCAGGTCACGTTCACTCAAAACAGCCGCCTACTCGACACTTCCAATTATTCGTTACAAAATCGCCCGATTTGTGGCTAAAAAGGTGTCGGCCCTGGCACACGCACAGTTCTTGATTCCATGCGTCTTACAATTCGCACGCACAAGAAGCTGCGCAATCTGGTTTGCAGTGACGCCACACCCATCGACCACCCATTTGAGTCCAGACGCAGCGAAGATGTCGACAGAGAACGACTTGTCCTCGACTACGGCGCATATGGCCATAGCAGCGACGGCAGAACCCAAGGGAACTTCATTCATGGAATCTGCCTTCAACATCTCTTTCTACCTTAAACCGATTTCATCCTTATTGCGACGCATCAAAACTGCCAAGGCATCTAAACAAATTTCCGATCAAGGCACCCATCCCAGGACACCCCAATCGGCAATTCGATTTTGAAACATGCACCGTACTGGAGAAGTTACTCCTCCGCTGCGCCCCACAAGTACGCCAGAGCGATACCGGCAATCAGCGAAATCATCATGCCGACACAGACCAGCGGCATCGGAGAGTAGCAGAACGTCACAACGGAAATGATGTTGTGAAACACGTAAGAATCCATGGTGGCTCCAATCGCAGCGTTGAAGGCGCCGCCCAGGCCACCGGCAATTGCGACAGCCGCCATGAGACGTTTACTGTTCATAATTAGGCCGTACAAAATTGGCTCCGTCACGCCTGCAAAAAAGCCAGTAACGGCAGTCGGTCCCGCAACGTCGCGCATCTTAGAACCCTTGCGGGCTCGCAGCCAGCAGCCGATGGCGATACCGATCTGCGCCCATACAGCACACACGCACACACCCTCGATAACGTCGCCGCCAAACGCATCTAGATTCTGAAGTGTGATGGGCGTGAAGCCCCAGTGCAGTCCGAGCATGGTGAGGTAGGGGTACACGGCGCCCAGAACAAGTCCGGCAACGAACTTGGAGCTGGCAAAAAGCCAGTTCACGAACGCAGCAACCGCGTTGCCCACCGCATTGCCCCAAGGTCCGAATAGCAGAGCGGTAAACGGAACCATGACCATCAGGCAAACCATAGGCACTAGAAAGTACTGTAGGTCCTTATTGACGATCTTGCGCAACGCGCGATCAAGGAAGCTGTAGATCGTCGCTGCGATGAAAATGGGGAACACCGTGGAGCCGTATCCTACAGCCTGCAGCCCGATGCCAAGGAAGTCAGTCCCTTCGACACCCACGAGACCCGTAAAGCTGGGTTCGAGCAGAGCCGCGCCAATCGCCGCACCCACAAACGGATTAGCTCCCAGCTGATTGGAAATCGTGTAGCCAAGGAAAACGGGCAGGAAGTAGAAACACGCGTTGCCAGCGGCGGACAACACAAGGTATGTGGAACTCGCATCAGACATCCAGCCGACTGTCACAAGAAGCGTCAAAACCGCCTTGACCATGCCCGACCCTGCCATAAGCGGGATAATGGGTGAGAATGCGCCAGAAATGACCTTAAGGACCGCATCAACCGGGCTTTGCTTCCCAGCGGGAGCCTGTATCTCATCGCCCTGCTCAACCTGAGCACTCGCGCTGATGCCTGCGACCTCGCATACTGCATGGTAGTATTCGGGCACTTCGGGGCCGATCACCACCTGATATTGGCCACCACTCTTAATGACTTTGAGCACGTACGGTAGCGCCTCAATCTCATCGGTTGCCGCCTTTTTCTCATCAATGAGCTTAAAACGCAGACGCGTAACACAATGTACGGCAGATTGAATGTTCTCGCGACCACCGACTAGCTCGACGATCTGCTTCGCCTCTTGTTCGAATTTCATGTTTCTCTTCTCCCCAATCTATAGGTCTTCTCCGTTGGATGCGATAACCCGTTGATACCAATCGAAACTCTTCTTTTTAAACCGCTGACCACTTCCCGTTCCGTCGTCGTTTTTATCGACGTAGATAAAGCCGTAGCGTTTGCGCATCTCACCGGTCGTAAATGAAACCAAGTCGATGCAGCCCCACACGGTGTAACCGATTAAATCAACGCCATCCTCCTCGACGGCCAATTTCATCTGCTTGATGTGCTCGCCCAGAAATGAGATGCGCTCGTCATCCTCAACCGTTTGGTTCTCATCGAGCGTCTCAATAATGCCTATTCCGTTCTCGACGATAAACTGGGGCAGTCCGTAGCGCTCATCAAAAGCTTTGAGCGCATATCGCAAACCCCGAGGATCAATCTGCCAATCCCACTCGTTCGCTTCAAGATACGGATTGGAAACCATGTGCTCGTCACTGTAAGAGACCGAGTCGGACACATCAACGTGCGCAGAGTGGTCAACGACGTTACTCATGTAGTACGAGAAGCCAACGTAGTCGACCGTTCCGCTCGTCAGAGCGGCAAGATCGTCATTGGTTATGTCAAGAGGCTCCGATAGCTCCTCGTGAATGCGCTTCGCATAGTTGGGATATGCTCCGCGCACCATCACATCAGTGAAGTAGTAAGTCGAATGCATCGCATCGTTTGCCAGGAGAACATCCTCCGGATGGCAACTCAAGGGGTACACCACATCAGCGGCAACCATGCATCCCATCTTAATTTTGGGATCAATTTCATGGGCTATACGTGTCACGATGGCCGAAGCAACAAACTGATAATGAGCAGCCTGCAACATCGCGCGACGAGGGTCTTTCTCCTTGGAGAACTTCACACCTGAGTTGGTCCAACCATACACATCGTTGCTAAAGTTGTGCTGGTTGTTAATCTCATTAAAGGCCATCCAATACGTAACCTTCTCGTGATATCGCTCCAGACACACTCGAGCAAAGCGAGTGAAATGATCGATGAGCACACGGTTGAGCCAGCCACCACACTCATCTGCCAGATAAAGAGGCATCTCAAAATGGGAGAGTGTCACCACGGGCTGAATACCGTGAGCAATCATGCAATCGAATAGACGATCGTAAAATGCCAGACCTGCCTCATTGGGTTTATGCTCGATACCCGTAGGAAAAATGCGGGTCCAGGCAATCGAGGTGCGCAGACATTTAAAGCCCATCTCGGCAAACAGGGCAATATCCTGCTCAAACGTATGATAGAAATCGATACCGCCGTGATTGGGGTAACATTCCCCCTCGACGACACCACTGGTAATACGACGCGATACGCCGTGAGCCCCTGCCGTCAGTACATCGGCGACCGACAGGCCCTTGCCGTCCTCGAGGTAGGCACCCTCAAGTTGATGCGCAGAGACTGCGCCGCCCCATAAGAAGTCGCTTCGAAGCATCCTGTCTCCCTTGATTGATTGGACAACCAGGATGCTATCAAGCGAGTTATCTCACATATGACGGTATCAGGCAATTTGGAGCATCGTTACGCCGGCCTCGTGCACGTGAACGCACGGAACGTTACATTGCGCCATTATAAGGTCAGGGGCGCTACATTCCCTGACGAGCGCGATCAAGGCGCTCGTAATACAAGGCGTCATACTTGCCGTTCAACTCCATGATGTGATCGTAATCCTTGGAGAAGGTCATTACGAGTAGGGCATCGAACAGGTACTTCGCCGCACTGGCAAACACGATATCGCCGAACTTGTCGTATTCGGGGTAATAAAACCCCTCGAGTGCAAAGTTGCATGCACGCGCCAGCGGTGAATCTAAGTCTGCCGTCATCGCAATTGTGGGCACACCTCTTTCGGTGAGCTGGGCCGCCGTCTCAATGATGGCTCGATCGGTGCCCGACTTGCTGATGAGAAACGGCGTATGGTCGGTGGGAAGTTCGAACGCGTTGAACATCATCTTGTCCAGATCTTTATAAACGGTGCATATCTTTCCCGCCATAAAGAAATTATGAGAAGCATATCGCCCAATTTCCGCATTTGCATCGCGAGCAAAGATGTCGATATAACGCGTTTTTGCCAGATGCTTCGCAATTCCTTCAAGAGCCTCGGGGGACGCCCGACGCATCGTTTCCTTAATGACTTGAGCCTCTAACGTTGCCATTTTTCCCAGCACCAACAAAGCGTTCTCGTTCCGCGAGACTATAGTGCTTGCCAGATCAATGCTCTTCAATTCGGAGACGATATTGACCTTGAAATCGTTGTAATTCTGAAATCCCAGTTTTTTGCAGAAGCGCAACACTGACGTAGGTGAGGTAAACGTTTCTCGCGCGAGCTCGCGCGATGACATCCTCGTCGCCGCTTCCGGCTGTTTTAGGATATAGTGCGCAATCTGCTTCTCATTTTCAGTGAAATGTTCTTCTCGGCGAAGATGTTCTAAAGCGTTCATGTCCTTACCCTGTCACATTCGATGATGAGCAGTGTGAGCGATCGGTCTGCCCACACAACGCCCTTTTCATAGTCACCGAGATCGACGAAATACCCCTCATAAATGTCACCGACCTGCTCAAGCTCTCGTTGCGCCAGAACATCGATCCGATATCTATACATGACGACGTGACTCGATCAGAGATTGAAGATGACTGTCTCCGTCGCGCAAACGGGAGGCATCGCGTTTTGCAAGAGCTCGACGATGCTCGAGTTCTCGAACGACGTCAATGGCCTCACAGCTGCTCCCGTAGGTGGCATCATCTGCCGCGATCTTCTCTGCTAAGACCGACACAGCGACCTCCCATCTCCCTTTCGCCTCAAGTATACCGCGCAATACCGAGTCGCCCTCACAAGAAGAGGTGCCGTCATCGTCGCCCTCTTCCTCCTCTTCTCCTCGATCCCTACACGCGCACGAGATTTGACAGGTGAGCATACTCGTCGGGTACGTCGCCGGCGGTGATGATCTCCGCATCGTCGAGCGTGGCGAAGCTCACCGCTGCCTCCATGCCGAACTTACTCGCATCGGCAAGCACGTAGCGTCTCGAGGCCTGTCCCATCGCCACACGCTTGACCTCGGCCTCCAATGGATCGGGCGAGGTCATGCCGTGCTTTTGGCTTATGCCGTTGGCACCCCAAAAGCCGCATGCGAACCGATAACGCGCCAGCATCGCGGTCGCATCGGGCCCCACGAGCGCCTCGGTCTCCGGCTTGAGCTCGCCGCCCGTCACCATCACGCGGCATCCCCGCTCCATCAAGCGGCGGGCATGTCCTACCGAATTCGTGACGTAAGCGACGTCGGCATCGGCGGGGACGCATGATACGAGTTGCAGCGTCGTCGACCCCGAATCGATGTAGACGAACGAACCCGGCTCGATCAGGCACGCAGCCGCTTGCACGATGGCCCGTTTGTCATCGACATGCAGTTCACTTCGCTCGGGTATGGTGAGGTCACGCGCGATATGCGCCCGCTCGAGACTCGTCGCTCCGCCGTGAACCTTCGCCAAACGATGCGCCCGATCGAGGGTCTGCAAATCTCGACGAATGGTCGATGCCGTCACATCCAGGGCCTCGGCGAGGTCCGCAACGCTCATGGACCCCGCTTCGGTTACCATCCGCACAATGGCGTTGAGTCGATCGTCGGCAAGCATATGCGCCTACTCCTCCTCGGGGTACACGACGCCCCAATCCGCCCTCAGCCGCGTCATGGTCTTCATGACATCGGAGGCGACATCGATGAGCTTGAGCTTGGAGGCGTCTCCAGCGACGGCGCTCTCAAGGTCGGCCGCCTCGTAGCAAAGCGCGTAGGCCTCAACGCCCGCCTTGACTTCCTCGCGATGCCCGTCCGCCGTCCAGGTGATCACGGCGCGATCGGCGCGTGGATACGCCATGACCTCGATATAGCAGTCGTCGAAACACAGGGTCGCGCGCTTAGGCTGCTTGGCGTGCATACTTAAGGAGAACACACCGAGCTGGCCCTGTGCATTGCGCGTCACGAATCCGCTCTCCTCGTCCACTCCCGTCTCGAACAGATTAGCGAGTGATACGACCTCGTTCGGTTGGCTCTCCATGAACAAACGGGCGACGGAGAGTGCGTACACGCCGATGTCGAGCATGGCACCACCCGCGAGATTGCGGTTCCAGAAGCGGTTTGACACATCCTCGTAATCGTGGAAGCTTCCGAAATTCACCTGTGCCAGGCGCAAGCGGCCGAATTCACCCGACTCCGCGCGGCGCATAAGCTCGACGTACAGCGGCATATGGAGAACCGTCGTCGCGTCCATGAGGACGACGCCATGCTCATCTGCAATGGTACGCGCCTCTTCGAGCTCGACCGAGTTCAGTGTGATGGCCTTCTCGCATAGAACATGCTTCCCGGCTGCCAACGCGGCACGAAGATAGGTGATATGCGTGTTGTGCGGCGTGGTGATATACACGCAATCGACGTCCGGGTCCTCATACAGATCTTCGAAGCTATCGTAGACGCGCTCGACGCCATACTCACGGGCAAACGCCTCGGCTTTGGAGTGCGTGCGATTGGCGACACCGTACACGGTGCGCCCGGCGAGCGCCAAGGACTGGGCGAACTGGTTGGCGATCACACCGCAGCCGATGATCGCCCAGTTCAGGTGAGGTGCGGTGAAGATGTCGTTCGGGAACGGCTTGCCCGCCACCGCCTCAAAGGCGGCTTTTGCAGCCGCCGCCGCGTCCTTTGGTGCCGCCGATGTCATGTCGCGCTCGATAGCCATAGCAATCCTCTCGCCACGTGCAGATGCACCCATTGCGCATCTTCTCTGCCGTATCATAGCACAGTATTGCGTGTTTCTGCGTACTTCTGCGCGTTTTTGGCCGAGCCAATTACTATTGCAGCAAATGGCACCTGGCTCCGATTGCCCCATTCGCGCCAGGGACGCGTAACCCCGTAAACGCAGGAAGACCCCTCCGAGACCCGGACGGCGGTTTCTAAGCAAACATTCCGTAGGAGCCGCGCGAAGCGCGACTCCGAGGACGTTTGCGTGAAACCGCCGGGAGGGCCTCGGAGGGGTCTTCCGGTGGGAGTTCTAGGAGTTAATCCTTAGAACTTGTGACCGCACTTCTTGCAAATGCGGAGCTTGGTCTTGTGACCGTCGAGCTCGCCGGCCTCGTGGCCAACACGGGTGCGCTTGCCACACTCGGGGCAGATGAGCTGGACGTTGGAAACGTCGATCGGCATCTCCTTGTCGACGATGCCGCCCTGCTGGCCAGCACCGTTGGGCTTGACGGCCTTCTTGGCGACAGCGACGCCCTCGACGATAACCTTGCCCTCGGAAGGCAGCGCGCGCAGGACGACGCCCTGCTTGCCGCGATCCTTACCGGAGAGCACCTCGACCTTGTCGCCCTTCTTGATGGACATAGACATAGTGGTCTCTCCCTTACGTTAGAGGGTCTCGGGTGCGAGCGAGACGATCTTCATGTACTTCTTGTCACGAAGCTCGCGAGCGACGGGCCCGAAGATACGGGTGCCGACAGGCGAACCATCCTTGTTGATGACGACGGCAGCGTTGTCATCGAAGCGGATGTAGGACCCGTCCTTGCGACGGACCTCCTTGACGGTGCGCACGACAACGCAGCGCACGACATCCTTCTTCTTGACGTTCGCACCGGGCGTGGCCTCCTGCACGGCGGCCATGACGACGTCACCGATGCCGGCGTAACGGCGCTTAGAGCCGCCCAGCACCTTAATGCAACGAACCTTGCGCGCACCAGAGTTGTCGGCAACGTTCAGCATGGTTTGCATCTGAATCATGGTTGGAACCTTTCCGAACCTAAGCCGGCGAGAGGTGCGACCGCCCTGATCGAGAACCTAAATGGCTCTCGGACGGGCGCACGTCACCGGAGGGTTTACTTCAACAAGCTTACTTGGCGCGCTCGATGATCTCGACAAGACGCCAACGCTTGGTGGCGGACAGCGGACGGGTCTCCATGATGCGAACGGTGTCGCCAACGCCGGCCGTGTTCTCCTCGTCGTGGACGTGGAATTTCTTGGTGCTGGTCATCATCTTGCCGTACTTGGGATGACGCTTGCGCTCCGTGGTGGTCACAACAATGCTCTTGTTGCCCATGATGGAGGAAACGATACCCTGGCGGACCTTGCGCGCGTTGCGCTCAGTTGCTTCAGCCATTATCTCTCCTTGCGCTACTTGGTGGCAGCGGACTTCTCCGCTGCAATCTGACGGGCACGCTGCTCCGTGAGGACACGAGCGATGTCCTTCTTCACGGTGTTCACGCGAGCGGTGTTGTCCAGCTGGCTGGTGGCCATCTGGAAACGAAGGTTGAAGAGCTCGGCGCGGCAATCCTTCAGCTTCTCAGCCAGGGCCTCGTCGGAAAGCTCACGAATCTCTGCGGGCTTCATTACTTGTCCTCCCCGTTCTTAGCGCGGGTAATGATCTTGGTCTTGATCGGCAGCTTGTGCTGGGCAAGACGCAGGGCCTCGCGAGCGATCTCCTCGGACACGCCGGCGATCTCGAACATAACGCGGCCCGGCTTGACAACGGCCACCCACTCCTCGGGGTTACCCTTACCAGAACCCATGCGAGTCTCCGCAGGCTTCTTCGTGATGGGCTTATCCGGGAAGATGGTGATGTAAACCTTGCCGCCACGCTTCATGTAGCGGGTCATGGCGATACGAGCGGCCTCAATCTGACGGTTGGTGATCCAGTGGCGATCGAGGGCGACGATGCCGTACTCACCGAAATGGAGCTCGGTGTTGCCCTTGGCCTGGCCCTTCATGGAGCCACGCTGCACCTTGCGGTGAAGAATACGCTTAGGAGCGAGCATTACTGATTCCTCCTATCGTTGTTGCGACGACGCGGACGGGAGGTACCCTCGAGAGCCATGTTCGGAACAGGCTGGCCCGGGAGCTTCTCGCCCTGGTAGATCCAGACCTTGACGCCGCAGGAGCCCATGGTGGTGTGAGCGGTGGCGGTGCCGTAGTCGATCTTGGCGCGGAGGGTGTGCAGCGGCACGCGACCCTCGCGGTACCACTCGCGACGGCCCATCTCGGCGCCGCCGAGACGACCGGAGCACTGGATACGAATACCCTTGGCGCCGGCCTTGCGAGCGGACTGGACGGCCTTGCGCATGGCGCGGCGGAAGGCCACACGGCCCTCGAGCTGCTCGGCGATGGACTGAGCAACCAGAACGGCGTCGAGCTCGGGACGCTTGACCTCGATGACGTCGACGGAGAGGTTGCCCTTGGTAACGCCGGCGACACGCTCGAGCTCGGTGCGGAGACCGTCGATCTCGGAGCCCTTCTTGCCGATGACGACACCAGGACGGGCGGTGAGGATGATGACCTTCACCTTGTCGCCGGCACGCTCGATCTCAACGCGGGAGACGGCGGCACGGGCGAGGCGCTTCTCGAGGAAACGACGGATCTCGATATCGTTGCCGAGAGTCTTGGCGTAATCCTTCTCAGCGAACCAGCGGGAGCGCCAGTTCTCGGTGATGCCAAGACGGAAGCCGGTAGGATAGACTTTCTGACCCATGACGCTTTAAGCCTCCTTTCGAGGAGCGACGACGACAGTGATGTGGCTCGTGCGCTTGAGGATGCGGGAAGCGGAGCCCTTGGCGCGAGGACGGATGCGCTTAAGCGTGGGGCCCTCGTCGACATACGCGGCCTTGACGAACAGGTCGTCAGCGCGCATCTGGTTGTTGTGCTCGGCGTTGGCAACGGCGGAGCGCAGGACCTTCTCCACGTCAACAGCGACGGAGCGCGTGCAGAAGTGAAGGATATCGAAGGCCTGAGCGACGTTCTTGCCGCGGATCAGGTCGATCACGAGACGAGCCTTGCCGGGGGAAACGCGCACGTACTTGGCCGTAGCGCGGACCTCGCGGGTCTCGGTGGAAGTAGTAGCCATTTACCTAAACCCCCTATTTGGCCTTGTGGCCACGGAACGTACGAGTGGACGCGAACTCGCCCAGCTTGTGACCGACCATGGACTCGGTGACGTACACGGGAACATGCTTGCGACCGTCGTGGACGGCGATGGTGTGGCCGACCATCTCGGGGAAGATGGTGGACGCGCGGGACCAGGTCTTCACGACGTCCTTCTTGCCAGCCTCGTTCATCGCGATGATACGCGAGAGGAGGCGCGCCTCTACGAACGGGCCCTTTTTGAGACTTCTGCTCATAAGTGCTTTCTCCTAACGAGTATCGATTACTTCTTGCGACGACGGATGATGAGGTCGTTGGACGTCTTCTTCTTGTTGCGGGTGCGGTAGCCCTTGGAGGGAGTGCCCCACGGAGAGACGGACGGACGACCGGAGGTGTGCGAACGACCCTCGCCACCGCCGTGCGGGTGATCGACCGGGTTCATGACGGTACCACGGACGGTCGGACGGACGCCCATCTTACGATGGCGACCGGCCTTGCCGATCACGATGTTGGAGTGCTCGGCATTGCCGACCTCACCGATGGAGGCACGGCAGGTCACGAGGACACGGCGCATCTCGGAGGAAGGCATGCGGATGATCGCGTACTTGCCCTCCTTGCCCATGAGCTGGCAAGCGGTACCAGCGGAACGGGCGATAGCGGCACCCTTGCCAGGCTGGAACTCGATTGCGTGGATGAGGGTACCCACGGGAATCTCGGACAGCGGCATGGCATTGCCCGGCTTAATGTCGGCGCCGGCACCGGAAACGACGGTGTCGCCGACCTTGAGGCCCTTGGGGGCCAGGATGTAGCGCTTCTCGCCGTCCACGTAGTGAAGCAGGGCGATGCGAGCGGAACGGTTCGGGTCGTACTCGATGGTAGCGACCTTGGCCGGCACGCCATCCTTATTGCGCTTGAAATCGATAACGCGGTACTGACGCTTAACGCGGCCGCCCTGGTGACGCATGGTGATGCGACCGGCGTTGTTACGACCAGCCTTGACCGGCAACGGCTCGAGAAGAGACTTCTCGGGCGTGGTGCAGGTGATCTCGGAGAAGTCCGCGATCGTCTGCCAGCGACGGCCGGCGCTGGTCGGCTTAAGGTGCTTTACAGCCATTCCTTATCCCTTTCATATCGGTCCGTTGGCCACTGCAAGCTGGGATGCGGATGCAGTGACACCGGATTACCACGGCTCCGGGCGTTTCCTATTTTTACGCACGGAGCACTTGAGCTTGCCTCCCCTACACAAGAGGCAAGCGTCAAGAACTAACGTAGGCGTGAATTACGCCTGGGCGCCAAAGACCTCGATGGTCTGACCCTCGGCCACCGTGACGACGGCCTTCTTCCAAGAACGGGTCTTGCCAGCGACGTAGCGAACGCGCTTGGTCTTGGGCTTGACGTTCAGGGTGTTGACGCGAACAACCTTCACGCCGAAGAGCTCCTCGATAGCGTCCTTGATCTGGAACTTGTTGGCGTTCTTGGCGACCTCGAACGTGTACTTGTTCTCCTCCATGGCGGAGTAGGAACGCTCGGACACGATCGGGCGGATGATGATCTCGTGAGCGGTCATTTAGGCGAGCACCTCCCCGAAGTGAGCGGCGACGTCGGCGGGCATGATCAGCGCACCGTTGTTGATGAGGTCATAGGTGTTGGCCTCGGCGGGCGTGATGATCCACGTCTTGGGGATGTTGCGGAAGGAGAGATAGGCGTTGATGTCATCCTCGCGAACGATGATGGTCAGACGCTTGCCCTCGAGACCCAGAGCCTTGAGCATGGCGACAGCGGCCTTGGTGGACGGCTTCTCGAAACCGTAGTCGTCCACGAGCACGAGCTCGTTGTCGCGGAGCTTGGCGGACAGGGCGGAACGCATGGCGAGCTTGACCTCTTTGTTGTTCATGCGCTTCACATAGGTGCGGGGCTTGGGCCCAAAGATCACACCGCCACCACGCCACTGGGCGGCGCGGATGGAACCCTGACGGGCACGGCCGGTGCCCTTCTGACGCCACGGCTTCTTGCCGCCACCGGAGACCTCGGAACGGCCCTTGGTGGACTGGGTGCCCTGACGCCAGCAGGCCTGCTGGCACGTGACGATGTGGTGCATGACGTGCACGTTCGGCTCGATGCCGTACACGGCGTCGGCGAGCTCGGCCTCGGCGACCTGCTTGCCCTCGACGTTCTTCACTTCAAACTTAGACATAGCGACGGTCCTCCTTTACGCCATGCGGATGGCGACCAGACCGTTCTTGCCACCGGGCACAGCGCCCTTGACAAGCATGAGGTTCTGCTCAGCATCAATGCGGACAACGGAGAGGTTCTTCACAGTCACGCGGGCGTTGCCCATGTGACCGGCCATCTTGACGCCCTTGAGGACGCGGGCCGGGTAGGCGCACTGGCCGATGGAGCCGGGGTGACGCTGAATGTGGGAACCGTGGGTCATGGGGCCGCGGTGCTGATTCCAGCGCTTGATGCGACCCTGGAAGCCCTTACCCTTGGAGGTGCCGATGACGTCGACCTTGGCGACGTTCTCGAAATCGGCGACGGTGACGACGTCGCCGACCTTGTGCTCCTCGCCATTCTCGACGCGGACCTCACGAAGGTAACGGACGGGCTCGACGCCAGCCTTAGCAAAGTGACCAGCCATGGGCTTATTCACGTGCTTGGACTTGATGTCGCCGAAGCCGATCTGGACGGCGTTGTAGCCGTCGGTCGCCTCAGTTTTAACCTGCGAGACGGTGCAGGGGCCAGCCTGGATGACCGTGACGGGGACGACGTTATCGTCCTCGTCCCAAACCTGGGTCATGCCGATCTTGCGGCCGAGAATCATGTTGATCATTCGATCTCCAACTCTCGGTGGTCTTGGGACATTGCACGCGCCCCTTGCGCGTGCCCCTAGAGGACCACATACGGATTTGCGCGCCACTCCTTGCATTCGTCTCGGCCTTTCGTGCGCGGCAACCCAAATGCGCAGGTAGATGGCCTAGGCAGAATCCTCCTAGTGGACACAGCTTGATTAGTATACACGCCCACGGGCGTCTCCATATTGTCTTCGCAATGTTTTTGCAGGTGAGGGCGGTTGGCGAGAGTGCGGCCGGCTGTTGCCGTCGCCCCATATCGCCCCGCGACGCCCCGGACGGGGGCGGCCGAGGTTTTCGCTCGGTCAGGTCCTGCGCAAGACGGAGAGCCCACTGGGCTCTCCTTTGCGTGCGGATTCTACGTAAACCTCGGCCGCCCCCGTCCGGGCAGCGACGTACTCGAAACTTACCGTGAATTCCACTTGTTAAGAAAGGCCTCATAGCCGGGAGCCTCGCGTAAAAACGCGTACTCCTCATCCGCTTGAACACCGGCCAGTATCACGGTGCCCATTTGCGAGGTTAGCTGCGTCAAGTCATTAAAGTTGGTGAAACGATACAAAGGACTCTTAAGAGCGCCGGCGTCGGCACCATGCAGAGACGACATAATCTGCTCAAGCAAATCAAACGTCTCATTCGTATCCTTTGTTGCAACCGCAACGGTCAAGCTGGGCACGAGTCCCATCCATCCAGGCTGGTTGAGTACCTCAAATAGCGTTTGCGCGCGGTGGGCGCATGCGAGTGCATCGTCCACGCGGTCCTCGCGCAAGGCAATCTCGATAATGCTATTGACCGTCCCCATAAGGTCGGCCGACATTCTAATCAGGCGCGCCTCCCACGCACGCGCCGCCTCCTCATCATGGCCTTGGCGCATAAGAAGAATCGCCTGGCGCTCCTCCTTGTCAATCTGCGGCTGATGAATGGTGTCGAGCAGGCGTTGCGCATCCTCATAGCGCTCTTCCTGCATAGCGCGGGCGATAAGCATGCCGCACGCCTGCTCTCGGGCTTCGGGCAGCGTGCTTTGGGACAGCCGTTCGTAAGCTCTGTCTAGCGTGGGACGATACCTATCTGGCTCCTCAACCTGAAAGAGTGTGAGCGCGCCGTCCAGGTACTGCGTGAGCACGATGGCGAGCTCATCGCTTGCCGGATACAGGCGCATCCGCTCCTGCGCGTATGCGAAACCCGCCTCGTACCCATCCTCTCGGACCAGCCGGTCAACCTCGCGTTGAATTTCGAGGTTCGCCTCTTGGCTCAACTCGGGTTCGAACGACAGGAGGGTATTGGCGTCTGTCTCGAGCAGGCGTGCGAGAGCGGGGACCAGCGTTATATCCGGGTAGCTCATGCCGCGCTCCCACTTGTTGACTGCCGGCGCAGAAACCCCCAGGCGCTGAGCCACCTGCTCCTGCGTCAAGCCCAGCCCGCGTCGGCGGTTACGGATGACCTCGGAAATATGCATGGTTCGTCCCTTCGTGCAAAGTGTATGCGTCGCAGCTGCTCACTGACTATTTCACCAGCTGGCGATCGTTCGCACAATTGAGACGTCTTCATGTTTGAGCCAGGAAACCTAACTGTTAGTTAACTCAGTCCCCCGCGCTTTCTCGACCTCAAAAAGTGCCTGTCCCCAAATTGAGGTTTTACTCACTTCTCAGCGCCTCCACCGGGTCGCGGCGGGCGGCGTTGCGGCTCGGGATGAGGCCCGCAACCACGGTGAGCAACACGTTAATGAGGATGAGCCCGAGCGCGGACGCCACCGGCAACTGCATGACGTTCTCGATCTGGTGGTTCGCGAGCGCCCACGCGTTCACCGGGAACGACACCAGCACCACCACGGCTATCGCCAACACGCCGGCAATGAGGCCCTCGATGAAAGTCTCGGCGTTGAAGACATTGGCGATGTTGCGCTTGGACGCACCCATAGCGCGCAGAATGCCGATTTCCTTCTTGCGCTCCAGCACGCTGATATACGTGATGATGCCGATCATGATGGAGCTCACCACGAGCGAAATGCTCACGAAGGCGATGAGCACAAGCGAGATCATGTTGACGATGCTCGTGACACTGCCCATGAGCACACCCATGTAGTCGGTGTAGACGATCGCCTTGTCGTCCTCGCCCGCCGCGCGCATATCCTCGTTGTAGCGATCAATCGCGGAAAGCACAACCTCCTTGGCCTCAAAGTCGACGGGGTAGATACTCACCGACTGCGGGTCGGACGGATCGGCGTATCCCAACGTAGAGAGATTGTTGCTATACGTGAGCTTGCCGGCGTTCGCGTAGCTGGTCATGAGCGATGACAGGTCCTCGGCATCCATGTTGAAATGAATCGCATTCGCGAACGCGGTGCCGTCAACCGAGAACGCCTGTTGCATATTCGCCGCAAGGCGCTGCGCGAGCTGCGGGGCAACCGCTGCCATCGCCTGGCCAAGCCCCATCTGGAGCTGGGAGGCGATCGCGGCGCCGATCTTCTCCCCCGCCTGATCGAGCATCTGGGAGAATGCCTCGGTCATATACGGGGCAAGCTGGTTTTCGATATAGGGCCGCATCGCCTCCTGCAAGCGCTCCGCCACCGGCTCGCCCGCGTTTTTTGCGATGATGGCAAGCTGGGCCTGAGCCTCTTCCGCGTTGTTATACGAGGCAAACGCCTCGAGCAACTTGGCGGCGAAGTCGGGGTCATCGGGCCTGAGATCCCCGCCGTTGCCTTCGAGCCATGCCACGAAACCACTCGAGTACGCATACGCCGCTTGCATTGACGCCTCAAGCTGCTCGCGTGTGAGCAGGTCGCCGTCACTCAAGTCACCCCAAATCTCGGATAGATCGGGCTGCGGCGGGTTGGCCAAGATCGCGTCGAGATCGAGCGAGCCGAGCGCCCCGGAAAGGTCGATATCGACGCCGCCCAAGTTCAGCCCTGCAAAGTCGAATCCAGACAGGTCGAGCCCGGCGCCCAACGCCTTCTCGTCGATCTTGAACGCCGACTTGAGGCCCGCCTCGTCCACGATGAACAAACTCGCCAGGTCCACGCCCTGCTTCGCCTCCTCCTGCAGGGTGGCGAAGGGCTTGCCGGTGAACACGTCGACCTCGGGGTGCGCAAGCTGCTGTTTGACGATCTCGGAATTCGCAGCGCGCTCCATGAGCTCGTCGGTGAGCTCATGCGTGTAGGCGATGCCCTGCGAGAGCGCCGCGGACTTGGCCGTAGGGCTCGGCTGCACCACACCCACGACCTTGAGGTCGAGGCCGTTCGCGACCTGTTGCCCTACGAACGAGGCGTCATCGGACATGTCCGTCCAACCGCCCGCCTCGGCGTTCTTGCGGTAGAAATCGGAGGCGGTCAGCACCTTGAAGCTCGTCCCCAGGGCATCCTCGTAGGTGAAGTCCACGTCGACCTCGGGCACATCGATCTCGCCCGAGCCGCTCATGGCGCCGTCCACCATGCGATCGAGCTCGGAGGGGTCGAGCACGCCGAGGCTGTAAAGCGTGTAGTCGGAAATCTTGCCGCGGGCAGAGAGCACGAGCACGCATTCATCGGCCTCGCGCGCCCAACGACCGGCCACCACGTTGTACTGCTCGTCGAGCAACTCGGGATTGTCAATCATCTCGTTGAAGGCGGTGGTGCCCGTCATCATCGTGCCCGCCATGGCGGCAGAGCTCGCCCCGCCGGTCATAGCCGTGGACAAGGCGTTGGGCGAGACCTGGACCGGATCGGTACCCTCGTCCGCGCGGTACACGAGCGGCGTGATGCCGTAATCGTATTGGATGGCGGACACCTCTCCTTCGAGCTCATCGGCGTCCTTATCGAGGAAGGCCTTGAAGCTCGCCATGTCGTTCGACTTCACGCTGGCGAACATGTCGGAGAGCATGGTGAACACGGGAATCTTATCACCAGGCTCGGGTTGGGCGTCATCGTGCGAGGCGGAAGCCGTGTCGTCACCGGCCGTGCCCTCCCCCGCCGCGCCGGCGGTATCTTCGCCCGAAGAAGTGCCCGCGTCGCCCGTCATCATGCTCGTGAGGTCGTAGCTCTGGCGGGCAATGGTGAGCGGATAGCTCGACAACGTGTCTTGCTCGACTTTGGCGATATAGCCGTTCACACCGTTGGAGAGCGCCAGGATCGCCGCGATGCCGATGATGCCGATCGAACCCGCGAAGGCCGTCATGATGGTGCGGCCCTTCTTGGTCATCAGGTTGTTGAAGGAGAGCGACAGCGCCGTGAGCAGGCTCATGGACGAGCGCTTCTTGGGGTCAGTGGACGTCTCGCGGCCCGCCCCTTCCGCCAGTCCCTCGGCAAGCTCCTTCTCGCCCACCGGACGCGTGTCGTCCACGATACGACCGTCTTGGATGCGCACGACGCGCGTGGCGTAGTCTTCAGCGAGCTGCGGATTGTGCGTAACCATAATCACGAGCCGCTCGCGCGCGACCTCGGCAAGCAGGTCCATGACCTGGATGCCCGTCTCAGTGTCGAGGGCACCCGTGGGTTCGTCGGCCAGCACGATCTCAGGGTCGTTCACCAGCGCGCGGGCAATCGCGACGCGCTGCATCTGACCGCCCGAGAGCTGGGCAGGCTTCTTGTTGATATGGCCGCCCAGACCCACGCGCTCGAGCGCTGCCGTCGCCCGGCGCGTGCGCTCGGCCGGCGCGATGCCCGCCAGGGTGAGAGCAAGCTCGACGTTGGCGAGCACCGTCTGGTGCGGGATGAGGTTATAACTCTGGAAGATGAAGCCCACGCGGTGGTTACGATAGGTGTCCCACTCGGCGTCACCGTAGTCACGCGTGGAGATGCCGTTGACCACGATGTCACCGGAGTCGGCGTGGTCAAATCCGCCCAAGATGTTCAGAAAGGTGGTCTTGCCTGAGCCGGATGGCCCGAGCACCGCCACGAACTCGTTGTCACGAAAGGTCACCGAAACGCCGTCGAGCGCACGCTGAACCAGATCGCCCGTGGTATACGTCTTGGCGATATCGCGAATCTCAATCATGCATCGGCCTCCCCCGCCGCGCCGCGCTCCGCAAGACGCGCGTTCGTCCACTCCCTGAACAATTCGTAGAGCACCGCCACGATGGGAATGAAGAACACAATGCCCACGATGCCAAACAGGTTGCCGCCCACGAGCGCGGCAATGAGCGTCCACAGGGCGGAAAGCCCCACGGAGGAGCCCACCACGTGCGGGTAGATGAATTGGTTCTCGACGAACTGAACCGCCAGGTAGACGACGACGCAGAGCAGCGCGTGCTCGGGCGAGGCGAGCAGCGTGAGGAACGCGCCGATCGCGCACGAGGCGAACGCGCCCACGTATGGAACGAAGGCGAACAGGGCCGTCAAGAAGCCGATGAGCCCGGCATAGGGCAAGCGAACCACGGAGAACGCGAGGAATATCAGCGTTCCCAGAATGCATGCCTCGACACATTGGCCGGAAAGGAACTTGGAATACGTGTCGGAGGCGAGATGCGCGACATGGCGGATCCGCGCGGCGTGACCCGCATCGAGATGGGCGTCCATGACGCGATTCACCTGACGGCCGAGCGTGCGTTTGCTCGCCAAGACGTACACGGCGATCACGAAGGCGAACACGGTGCTGGAGATAACCGAGACCGTCGAGCGCGCCGCCGCGAACACCGAGGTCGCGACCGACCCGAGGCCGAAACTCAGTAATCCTTCGAGCCCCGACGCGGAACCATCAGCCGCGGAGGAGCTGGAGTGTTGGAACACCTTGGCGAGCCTGTCGACGTCGAAGCCGCTCTCGGCGAGCGCCCGCTCGATCTCGGGAAGGCGCTCGGCAAGCAACGGCGCGATCGTCTTGGCAGAGGCGACGAGTTGAGGGACGAGCATGGTCACCGCAAGTACGGCGACGCCTGCGATGAGGATGAGCACGATGACGATGCTCGCCATGGTGACGGTGCCCGGGCGAGGCCGGTGCTTCTCAGGCAGCCGGGAGGTAAGACGAGCAAGCAAGCGCTCCATGCCCGAAACGGGCACGTTCAGAACGAAGGCGAAACCCAGGCCAAGTAGAACGGGGAACAAGATGTCGACGATCGCGGACAGGGCACCCAGTACCACGTCGAGATGGGAAACGGCGACGTGCAGGCACACGCCAAAGGCAATGAGCAAAGCGATGCGGCGGGTCTGCTGATCGAACATGAGGCCCTTTCGGTCTGGTCTCGCGTCCGTCCTGACGGACGCCTCGTGCATATCAACTGTTTATACCCAAATCGCCGTGGTTAGCGCGTCCAAAAGTCATAGATAGCCTGGGAGTATAGGGCGCTGCCATAGGCGGACGGATGCGAATAGTCGCGCAGAAACAGCGGATCGTACTCGTATCCCGAAAAATCGGCGACCTCCACGTCCATGCGATCGCATATCGCGCGGATCGTCGTGTAGTACGCCTCGCGCACCTCCCGCGTGTAGATGGTCTGGTCGTACGCCTTGCCCTTGACGGGCTGGATAACGATGAGCGGCTCTACGCCCACTTGCCGGCAAACGTCGAGCATGAGCCCGAAATCCTCGTATTCCTGCTGGCTGAAGTACACGCCGTCGTCCACGTGCCAGGCGCGCTGGGCACCGTCGAGCCAGGCTGCGAACTTCTTCTCGTACCAGCCATCGTAAAAACCATACTCGTTGTTAGACGAGCCCTTGGACGCACGCTGCTTACCCTCCTCGATGAGCGCGCCCCAATCGAGCGCGGCGGTTTTTCCTCCCGCGGTGCCCTGCTTGCCCGCACTCGCCTTGGGGTCATGCGGCTCCCCCGCCCCATCCGCGCGCAACGACTGCGCGAGGCGCAGGTCGGAGGCGAGCGAGGTCGCAGCGCGATCCGCGGCGTTCACGAATCCCAAAGGCGTGGAGGCGCTCCCGTCGGCATCTTCAACGCCATATGTCCGCACGCGCTCGACAACACGAGCCTTCATCTCACGCGAAATGGAGGGGTTCGCCATGAACGCATCGTAGGCGCCTTGCGAAAACACGCCGGGAAAGGTACTCGCCGGATCCCGATAGCACATGAACCACTGCATGCTCGCAAAGATGACGACGCGACGGCTCCCCTTTGGCATATGGGGAGCGAACGCGCCAACCTCAATCGCCTGCCACAGGTCATTGACGCCAGCCCGCCCCGCCACAACCGAGGTGACGCCATATCGCCCATCGGCGAACAGACGGCCCGGATGAGCGGGGCCCGCAGGGGCCGAATTGAGCTCGGAAGAGCCGAGAATAAGCCGCGGGTCGTCTCCACCCCTTCGGAGCGCATCGTACTCGCCCGCCATGAAATCCCAGCTCGCAACCTCCGCGTAACTGGGATACGCCGTCCTCAAGTCCGAAGGCGGCAGGGCGCGCACGCCACCCGCGCACACAAAGGCAACACCGGCACTCGAAATCAGCGCAAGCGCGGCGCATACCGCAATGAGACGCTTCATATCATGCTCCCTCCTCTCGCTATCGGTCGCATGCTAAAACTCGGCGTAAACCGGAGAAGCCGGCGCGCCGTACGGAGAGCAGATGAACAACCACACAAGCAGGGCGGCGAGTGCCACAAGCGCGCACGTCCAGGCGATCGCCGCAGAAACCGAGCCCCCATACCACCATGCTCGCACGCGCTCCACCACATGCGACACGGACGCCACGGGTGACACCGCACTCCCGGTTCGCCCAAAACGCCCTCCGGAGGCGTTCACAGGCGCACCGCGATCTGCTCGATGATCTTGTTTACCGTGTTCATCTCCTTGCGCTCAACCGCCGTGGGCGCGATTTCGATCCCGAAGTTCTCCTCAATGCCAACGAGCACCTCGATGGCCGCGAGCGAGTCGAGCAGACCCGCCTCGAACAGGTCGACATCGCGTTCCTCGCGCACCGCCTCGTCATCGCAGATCTCTTCGAGCATCTCGAGTACCCGGGATTCGATCTCGTTCTTGTCCATTGCCATGGGAAATTCCTTTCTCTCATGCGCCACGCAGGCGCCTTGTCTATATGCCGACGAGCTCATCGTCAGCCTAACGCCGCCGCAATCAGGCCCGAGACCTGCCCTGAGAACAGGGCGAACCCCAAGACCACGAGCTGCAAGGTGACAAACCACGACGCCACCTTGTACCAACCCTCCTTGCGATGGCGCTTATGGAATGAGCTGCGCTTTTGGTAGACCTCCGTCACCGCGAGCAGGACACCGTGATAGATACCGTACGCAAGGTAGTCCACCGTCAATCCGTGCCAAGCCCCCATAAGCGCCATGTCGACCATGTAGGCGGCGCACGCCGTCTGCAGCCTGCTCGAAAAGAGCTTGCGCTTGGTCGCCATGCGAACGAACCGCATGAACACGAAGTCGCGCAGCCACGTCGACAGCGTTATGTGCCAGCGGTTCCAAAAATCCTTGATATCGACGGCGATGTACGGGGCGCGAAAATTCGCCGGAACGGCGATGCCAAAGCACCGTCCCAAGCCCATCGCCATAAGCGAGTACCCGGCGAAATCAAAGAAGAGGTACGCCGCGTACCCATATGCCCGAAGCACTTCACGGCAGGCGACGGGCATAGTGAGCGCATCGAGCGTGAGCGTGCCGGCGGGAGCGCAACTCGCGTCGTAGAACCCCCGCGCAATCGTCGCGAGGACGAGTTGCATTGCGGCGCCCGCGAACATCATCATGACGCCGCGCGTAAGCAGGTCGGCGTAATCGGAGCGCGGTCTAGGGGCGTGGATGTCCTCGACGAAGCGCCTGGATCGATCGATCGGTCCCGAGGTGAACGTGGCGAAGAAGGTCAGGAAATACAGATAGTCGAGCGGATCCATGCGCTCGATGAGGCCGTCGCGCATCTCGATGAGAACCTGCACCGCCTTAAAGGTGATATAGGAGATGCCGATGAACCCCAGCAGGTCCCGGTCAAACACCGCCCCAACCTTATAGATCACCAGCGGGACGATGGTGGATAGCAGGGCCGCGCGATAGACCGCAAGGCTTTTGGCACCGCCTTCGGTACACCAGCTGCGATGCACCGCATAGGCACCCAGCGAAGCGATAGTGAGAAAGACGCCAAGCGCTGCCAGACCCTGTGGATTCCCGGCAAACAGCAGTGCCATCATCAGACACGACGCCGTCATGCCATATGCCCTCATGGACCTGCCCGTGAGGCCGAGAACGGCGGCGGGCACCACCAGGAAGGCAGATGCCATGAAGAACGACGGCGAGGTATAAAAACCCATGCGTCCTCCTAGCAGCCCGCGCTCTGCAGGCTCCGGCGATCGAGCTTGCCATTGCCCGTCATGGGCAGTGAATCTCGGAATGCAACTTTCTTGGGAATCATGTAGTGCGGAAGCGTCGCCTTTAGACGCTCCTTCAGCGCGAGCCCCTCCCTAAACGGCGTCTGCTCAAGCGGGCGCGCGGGCACCACGTGCGCCACCAGGTGCGATACCTTCCCGTCGCGATATGTGGCCGTCACCGCGGCAGCGGCGACTTCGGGGAGCCGGCGCAGCTGCTCCTCTATTTCCCCCAGTTCAATGCGGAAGCCGTTGAGCTTCACCTGAAGATCCAGGCGACCGCGGAAGTGAAGCATGCCGTCCTCGTCGAGCATGCCCTCATCGCCCGTGCGGTACGCCCGCACCTGCTCGCCATCGAACTCGGCCTGCCCAAATGCCCGCACGGTGAGGTCGTCGCGGCCAAAGTAGCCACAGGCAACGGTGTTCCCCTCGATTACGACCTCGCCGAAAACGCCCGGCGCGCAATCGGATCCATCCGCATCCACGATGCGCAAGCGCGTGCCAGGGCGCGGGGCGCCTACGGGCAGGGGCTCGTCGGAAGACGCCATGTCTGCCGTGACTTCAACCGAGGTCACTGCTACCGTCGACTCCGTCGGTCCGTACGTGTTGAGGATACGGGCAGTTGGAAAGCGCTCGAGAAGATGGACGGCCACCATGTTGGGGAGCGTCTCACCGCAAAAGATGAACAGGCGAAGATCGGGCAGGAGTTTATCGCGAAACTCCGCGTTCGCCAGGCATAGCTCGGCAAACGATGGGGTCGAAACCCACACCTGGACGCCGCTGTCCGCAAGGGCCTTCATCTGGGATGAAGCGGAGCTTTGCGTTGCGGAGGCAAGGGAGTAGAGGGATCCCCCGCTCGCGAGGGCACCGGCCATCTCAAAGACCGACAGGTCGAAGGAGAAAGGCGCCTGATCGAGCCAAACGGCGCCCAGGGAACGGCCTTCGTCCGCCATACGGGCGAGCTCCACGTCCCAAGCGCAGAAGTTGTCAAAGCACGCTGCGGTTATCTCAACGCCCTTGGGGGCACCCGTCGACCCCGAGGTGAACAGAATGTAGGCGATATCCTCGCCTGCAATCCAACGCCCGCGATCGCCCTCACCACCCGTCGCGGCGATGTGACAGAGCTCGTCTTGGGACAGCACCGTGAGCGGCGGCATCTCCTCGACACGCGGAATATCCTCGGTAGCCAAAACCAGCGGACACGACCCTTCGCGCGTGATTTGCCTTGCGATGGACGCGACGCGTTTGGCGGGAACCGAGGTGCAATCGACGGGAACATACGGACACCCGGCCTTCATGCAGGCGAGGAATCCCACCACCATAAAGGGGTCCTTATTCCCGTACACCATGACCGGGGCGCCTCGTTCGACATGAGCCGATATATATGCCGCGAGCGCGTCGGACGCCGCCCACACCTCGCCGTAATCGAACTCAGCGCCCGTCGACACGCGCACCGCCGGAGCATGGTGCCGTTCACGGGAAACCGCCTCGATCATCTCCAAATACTTCATGCCATATCACTTCCCCGTCCGCGTTCGTTCGCGTTTTCGACAGACCGCTAGAGCCTACCCCCCCCCGTCGCCCTTTTGGCAAGAGTGGTTTGGGTTTCCCTTATGTGGCATCGCCCATTCTGCCCGCGCAATGGTTAAGAAAGGCTTACGACCGGGTGACATTGCCGTAAGACTGGTTATGAATGGCTGAAGTCGCAGACGGGGGCGAGCGGGAGAGGTCGTTGTGTCGTTTTGGCCCCATGGGCAAATTGCCTGATGGTCCGCAGCGCCAAATGGGGGGCGTGGCGTATTATTGAAGGGTTAGCAATCCGTCTGGTTCAAGGCGGTTCGGACGCACCTTTCGGACGCGCCCGAACCGACCGCCGCCAGCGGCCCAACCCGTCCACAGAAGGGCAGGACTCAATGGTCTCTCGCGTGTACGTAGAGAAGAAACCCGGGTTTGACGTCGAGGCGAAGCAGCTACTCACCGAGCTCCGGGACACCTTGGGCATCGAGGCGCTCACGGCCTTGCGCGTCATAAACCGTTATGACGTCGAGGGTATCGACGAGGAGCTGTTCGCACGCTGCGTGCCCACCGTATTCTCCGAGCCACAAGTCGACGCCGTGTACAAGGAGCTGCCCGCCGATGCTGCTCACCTCTTCGCCGTCGAGGCGCTGCCCGGCCAGTTCGACCAGCGCGCCGCCTCCGCCGCCGAGTGCGTCCAGCTCATCTCCCAGGGCGAGCGCCCCACCGTGCGCTGCGCCAAGGTGTATGTGCTTTTCGGCGAACTCTCTGCCGAGGATCTTAATGCCATCAAGGGTTACGTGGTGAACCCCGTCGAGTCGCGCATCGCCGCGCTCGAGCTCCCGGACACCCTCACTCAAGAGATTCCCGATCCCGAGCCGGTCGAGGTCATCGACGGCTTCCGCGAGATGGACAAGGCCGCCCTCGCGGCGTTCATCGCCGATCGCGGCCTGGCCATGGACGAGGCGGACATCGCCTTCTGCCAGCAGTACTTCAAGGACGAGGATCGCGACCCCACCATCACCGAGATCCGCGTCATCGATACGTACTGGAGTGACCACTGCCGTCATACCACCTTTGGCACCAACCTCCAGAACATCGAGATCGACGACGCCGCCGTCGAGGCCGCGTTCGACCGCTACATGGAGATGCGCCATGAGCTTGGCCGCGACGAGAAGCCCGTCTGCCTCATGGACATGGGCACCATCGGCGCCAAGTGGCTTAAAGCGCAGGGCATCCTCACCAACCTCGACGAGTCCGAGGAGATCAACGCCTGCACCGTCAAGGTGACCGTCGACGTCGACGGCGAGGACCAGGACTGGCTGTTCCTCTTCAAGAACGAGACCCACAACCACCCCACCGAAATCGAGCCCTTCGGCGGCGCCGCCACCTGCGTGGGCGGTGCCATCCGCGACCCGCTCTCCGGGCGCTCCTACGTCTACCAGGCAATGCGCGTCACCGGCGCGGCCGACCCGACTGTCCCCGTGAGCGAGACCATCGCCGGCAAGCTGCCGCAACGCAAGATCGTGACCACCGCGGCCGCCGGCTACTCCTCCTACGGCAACCAAATCGGACTGGCCACGGGCCAGGTCTCTGAGCTGTACCACCCCGGCTACATGGCCAAGCGCATGGAGGTGGGCGCCGTGGTGGGCGCCACCCCGGCGAGCCACGTCCGCCGCGAGTGCCCCGCCCCCGGCGACAAGATCATCCTGCTCGGTGGCCGCACCGGCCGTGACGGCATCGGCGGCGCCACCGGCTCCTCCAAGGCCCACAACGTCGAGTCCATCGAGAAGGACGGCGCCGAGGTCCAGAAGGGCAATGCCCCCATGGAGCGCAAGCTGCAGCGCCTCTTCCGCCGCGGCGACGCCTGTCGCCTCATCAAGCGCTGCAACGACTTCGGCGCGGGCGGCGTGTCCGTCGCCGTGGGCGAGCTCGCCGACGGCCTCTACATCGACCTCGACATGGTCACCAAGAAGTACGACGGCCTGGACGGCACCGAGCTCGCGATTTCCGAGTCCCAGGAGCGCATGGCCGTCGCCGTGGCCGAGGAGGACGTCGAGGAGTTCATGGGCTACGCCGCCGAGGAGAACCTCGAGGCGACCGTGATCGCCGAGGTCACGCATGAGGCCCGCGTCCGCATGGCCTGGCAGGGCGACGCCATCGTCGACCTCTCCCGCGACTTCCTCAACTCCAACGGCGCGCCCAAGTACCAGGACGTCCACGTCGTGGCCCAGGGCATCGCCCCCATCGACCCCGAGAGCGAACTCGCCGAGGCCGCGCTCGAGGAGTTCGGCACCCTCGAGGGCATCTACGAGAGCACCGTCCCCATGGTGCCGGGCGCCGAGACCTGCGAGTCTTTCCACGACGCCATGACCGAGCTCGTGAGCGACCTCAACGTGTGCTCCAACAAGGGCCTGTCCGAGCGCTTCGACTCCACCATCGGCGCCGCGACCGTCCTCATGCCCTTCGGCGGCACCCGGCAGCTCACCCCGAGCCAGGCCATGGTCGCCAAGTTCCCGGTCGACGGCGAGACCACCACGGTCTCTGGCATGGCCTGGGGCTTCAACCCCTACATCATGGACGCCGACCAGTACCGCGGCGCCTATCTCTCCGTGGTCGAGAGCATCTCGCGCCTCGTGGCCACCGGCTTCGACCATGAGAAGGTCTACCTGTCCTTCCAGGAGTACTTCGAGCGCCTGCGCGATGTGCCCGAGCGCTGGGGCAAGCCCATGGCCGCCGTACTGGGAGCGCTCATGGCCCAAGTCGAGCTCGGCGCCGGCGCCATCGGCGGCAAGGACTCCATGTCCGGCTCCTTCGAGGACCTCGACGTCCCGCCCACGCTCGTGTCCTTCGCCGTGGCCGTCGACAAGCTCGCCAACATCGTCTCGCCCGAGTTCAAGGGCGCCGGCCATCGCGTCGCCCTGATCCAGCCCTCCTACCAGGTCGACGACCTGCTGCCCGAGACCGACTCCCTACTCGCCGCCTTCAGCGCCGTCGAGGACCTCGTGCGCGAGGGCAAGGCGCTCTCCGTCTCCACCGTCGGCTTCGGCGGCTTGGCAGAGGTCCTGTTCAAGGCCTGCCTGGGTAACCGCATCGGCTTCGAGGTTTCCGAGGCCTACTACGAGGCTGACGCCCGCGACCTGTTCGACCACTCCTACGGCTGCTTCATCGTCGAGCTCGACGAGGACGCCGCGCTGCCCGAGGTCGACGGCGCGTGCGTGGTCGACCTCGGCGTGACGTGCGAGCCCTACGAGCTCACCGCCTACGGCGAGACCCTTGATCTGGACGAGCTGCAGGAGGCCTGGGCGAGCGCGCTCGAGGGCGTGTTCCCCTATCGCAGCGCCGCCGACGACGTTGACGCGCCCGAGGAGCTGATCCCCGAGGAGCGCTACCGCTCCGAGGAGGAGGGCCGCATCCGCGCGACCTACGGCGGCCTCAAGATCGCAAAGCCCCGCGTGATCATCCCGGTCTTCCCCGGCAACAACTGCGAGTTCGACTCCGCCCGCGCCTTCCGCGCCGCCGGAGCCGAGGCCGACGTCTTCGTAATCAACAACCTCACGCCCGAGAACGTCGCCGAGTCCACGCGCGAGCTCGCACGGCGCATTCGCGAGTCCCAGATCGTCATGATCCCCGGTGGCTTCTCCGGTGGCGACGAGCCCGACGGTTCCGCCAAGTTCATCACCGCGTTCTTCCGCGCGCCCGAGGTCACCGAGGCGGTTCGCGACCTCCTGCAGTCCCGTGACGGCCTGATGCTCGGCATCTGCAATGGCTTCCAGGCGCTCGTCAAGCTCGGCCTGGTGCCCTACGGCGACATCGTGGACGCCACCGCGGACGCGCCGACGCTGACCTTCAACCAGATCGGCCGCCACCAGAGCCGCCTGGTTCGCACCCGCATCTGCAGCGATCTCTCGCCCTGGCTATCCCAGTGCAACGCGGACGAGCTCTACACCGTGGCCATCTCCCACGGCGAGGGCCGCTTCGTCGCGAACGACGAGGTGCTCGGGCAGCTCCGCGCCGGCGGCCAGATCGCCACGCAGTACGTCGACGTGGCCGGCATGCCGTCCATGGACCTCGACGTGAACCCCAACGGCTCCGTCGCCTGCATCGAGGGCATCACCTCCCCCGACGGCCGCGTGTTCGGCAAGATGGGCCATGTGGAGCGCCGCGGCAACGGCCTGTACAAGAACGTCCCCGGTGAGAAGTTCATGCCCCTGTTCGAGAGCGGCGCGGCCTACTTCGGGTAGGCAGATCCCCCAAATGGTCCTCCTCGTGGGGTCCGCATATAACGCCTTCGAGCGCCGCCGGCTGTTCTGCCGACGGCGCTCTTCCATTTGCGCCCGCCTCCTCATTTGCGCCCGCTCGCGCAATCGCTCGTAATTGAGGTTTTTCGTATTCGTTTCCCAAAAGTCAAAGTAGAGGACGCCATTCAGCAAAAAAATCCTGACCTTTTGCTAGATTTCCCGCCGCTCTACTTTCGAAATCCCAAATCGAGTACGAAAAACCTCAACTTCCTAATTCCCCGTTGGCACTATGTGCCTCCGTAGTCAGTCTGCACCGATCCACGTTTGGGCCATGGCGCGCTGGCGCCCCCTTTCAAGCACCCGAGTTAGCGGGCTTCAAGCCACGCGCCACCACGACTCAAAATAACGTATTCTCTGTTCAAGCCCACACAAGAAAGGTCGATCCATGCACCAGCCCATGAAGCAACACCCGGAACGAGCCATCAGCGAAGAGGAGGCCCGCAAAATCCTCCGCATCGGCGAGCACTGCGTCGTCGCCACGGTCGATGCTGACGGACACCCCTACGCCACGCCGCTCTCCTACGTCCTGGACGGTGACGCCCTGTTGATCCACACGGGCATCGCGGGAGGCCAGAAGACCGAGGACTGGAAGCGCGACCCGCGCGTGTGCGTCACCGTCGCCGTGGATATGGACCCAGTTTACGTCGAGGAGGACGGTGCTCCCGGCTTCTTCACCACGCGCTTCGCGAGTGTGATTGCCACGGGTACCGTTCGTCCCGTTGAGGACACCGCGCTTATGCGACGCGCCTTGGCACAGATCTGCCTTAAATACTGCCCCGAGCACAAGGACAAGATTGGCGCAGCGATCGACTGGGAGCTCCCCGCGACCGCAATTTGGGCAATCGATCTCAATCATATCTCCGGTAAGGCGGGACGCCGCATCCCCAACGGTAAGGGAACCGTCACCGGCAATCTGGACGGATAGACCACCTACCCCCCTTCCCACAAATCGTACGGGAGGGCACACGCTCCATGCGCCGCACACGCCGTCGGCATGGCGCACGTCAACTGCCCCACCGCTTCGCATCCGTATCACCGTCCATTCCATTGACCCCGAAAGGACCACTATGGAACTCATCACCGCCCGCCTTGTCCTGCGCCCCTGGCTCGACAGCGACGCAACCGAGCTCTACGCGCTCGCCCGAGATCCACGTATAGGTACCGCCGCAGGCTGGCCTCCACATGAAAGCGAAGAGCAGAGTCTCGACATCCTCCGCAATGTCTTGCGGGGACCCGAGCAATATGCCGTCACCCTCAGATGCGACGGCACGCTCATAGGTGCAATAGGACTTAAAACGATCGATGATTGCGATTATCTAGAGGGACCCGATGAGTACTCCGCAGGCTACTGGATCGGCGCGCCGCATTGGGGTAAGGGATACGCCCCGGAGGCGTTCTCCGCGCTCATCGAGCATGCGCAACGCGACCTGGGAGCTCGAGCGATGTACGCCGACCACTTCCTCGATAACGCCCAATCGCATCGTGTGATGGAGAAGTGCGGTCTCAAGCCCCTGCGGACAGCCGAGGTTAGCGCGCTGTACCCCGAAGGCTCGCGCGAGGTCCTCATCATGCAGCGCGAACTCAGGCCGGACGGCGAGGCGAACGGCTCATCAGGGTTATGACACGGCAATCGGTTTTGCACGGTCGTCCCCACGCCGCCAAAAGGCCTAATTCATCGAATCCAAGGCTTCCTTCCAGCGTTTTTGAAGCCGATCGAATGTCCATGCGGCGTTTGCGGGACTCGTTGAGGGCAGCACGACCGCGGGCAATCCAACCCGATCCTGCAGGTGCTTGGCGTATAGACGCCCCGCCGTTCCGCCATTGCACACGACATGCCGAATGGGCGCCACCTCAAGCACACGCTCGATGTCTACAGGCTCCACGTTTGCGATGCTCGCATCGCTCGAACCCTTAATGTCGCATTGCGCCACCACGTCCCACAGCGCAATACCATGCGCAAGCAAGAGCGCGCACTTCTCAGGGATCGATTGGGGGACTTTCGCTCGCAGGCAAGACGCCAAAACGCGCCAAAATCGGTTCTGGGGATTTCCGTAATAGAAGTCGTTCGCGCGCGAAAGTACCGAGGGAAAGGAGCCGAGCACTAAAATGCGTGAGCGCTCGTCGTATACCGGTTCAAACCCGTGCGATATGCGTTGATACTCAGGCATGATCTTCCTCCTATCTCCACGAGAGCCTCCGCGCGAGTGGGTATAAGCGACTAGAATACCATCATCTTTAGAAGGGATCATCATGTCAGCCAACCACGACCTTGTCCTGTATTATCGCCCCACGTGCCCGTTTTGTATCCGCGTCACGGACTTCATGAGGAGCCGCGGCATCGAAATTCCCCTGCGCAATATCAGCATCGACTCCGAGGCGGCGCGTACACTCGTTTCGGTGGGTGGCAAGCAGCAGGTTCCGTGCCTGTTCATCGACGGCAAGCCGCTCTACGAATCAAGCGATATCATCGCTTGGCTCGATGCCAACTTCTAAGCTCATCCCCCACCGCAAAACATACGTGCACTGTCGCCGAACAAAGGCATACAGGGGAACGTGTCTCATCCAGACGGGCTCATCGCCATAACCGCGGTGAGCCCGCCTCCCTCTGCAACAGACCAAAGGCAGAGAACGCGAACCCTACTGCTCTGTCGATACGTAATCCTCATCGACCATGATTTTGGGCACGGCATCGGGGTACTCTTCGACAACAAGGGCCGACAAGCGAGATTTGAACTCCTGGGGACTCAGCTCACAATCAGCAGGATGCAGCGAATCGAAAATAACATTGGTATGCGTAGGCCCCGGTACACACCGAAGATCATGAATGCTCGCGTGAGGGCTGATGCTCTGCGCTAAAGCATTAATCTTGTTACGCATATCGGCGACATGGGGATCATTCGTGACGATGGGGTCGTAATGAAGGGTGACAATGAGCCCGTCCTCGTCCTTGAACGCCTGCTCGATATTATCAAGTGTGTCGTGGCTCTCGAGCGGATCGGTCTCAGCTGCCATCTCAACGTGCGCGCTGGCGAATTGCCTGCCCGGGCCGTAGTCGTGCACCATGAGGTCATGCGTGCCGAGGACCCCAGGGTAGCTCATGATTTTTGATCGGATATGCTGAACAAGCTCAGGGTCGGGTGCTTGTCCAAGTAGCGGATTGACCGTGTCGCGGATGAGCTCGATGCCGCTCCAACCGATATAGGCGCCCACTGCGAGGCCCGCCCAGGCGTCCAAATTAATCCCCGTGATACGGGCGAATATTGCACAAATGAGCACCGCCCCCGTGGCAAGGACGTCATTTTTGGAATCCTGGGCGGTTGCAAGCAGTGTTTCGGATTTGATTTTCTCCCCGAGCACGTGATTCAGATGAGCCATCCATTGTTTGAGCCCCATAGATCCCACAAGGACACCCACCAACGCAAGCGAGAATTCGACGTCAGAGGGATTGATGATCTTATCAATCGAGGATTTGACGAGCTCGACGCCGATCATAAGCACGAGAACAGCGACGACAAGCCCCGAGAGATACTCGAAGCGACCATGACCATACGGATGCTCCGGGTCGGCGGGCTTACTGGCGAGCTTGAAACCCAGGACGCTCACGATATTCGAGCTCGCGTCACTCAGATTGTTGAGTGCATCGGCAACGATGGACACAGAGCCAGAGAGAACGCCCACCAGCCCCTTGCCAAGGCAAAGCACGACATTGAGCGCAATGCAGACAAAACCGGCAAGCTCGCCGACCTTGCCGCGGTCACCTTCTGCGCGTCGCATAATCAAATCAACCATACGTACCCCGAATCTCTTTACCGTACAGCCCCATAGCGCAATTGCAATTTGACAATGGTAGCACCGAACAGGACGGGCGGCACGCTACGTAAGCAACGACAATCAACTCTAGAGACACAAAAAGGCCGTCACCCCTAGGTGACGGCCTTGAAGATTGCGCTATCAAGCAATCAACTTAGAGCTTGATCTCGATGTCGACACCGGCAGGCAGGTCGAGGCGCATGAGCGAGTCGACGGTACCGGGCGTGGGATCGAGGATGTCAATGAGACGCTTGTGAGTGCGCATCTCGAACTGCTCACGGGAGTCCTTGTTCACGTGGGGCGAACGGATGACCGTGTACAGGTTGCGCTCGGTCGGCAGAGGGATGGGGCCGGAAACGCGAGCACCGGTCTTCTGAGCGGTCTCAACGATGAGCTTGGCGGACTGATCGACGACCTCGTGATCATAGCCCTTCAGGCGGATCCTGATCTTCTGGCTGGACAACTTAACCTCCAACAATGGATGAGCGAGGGCACCCTCGCGGTGTTACACGTACGGGCGAGGGACCTTAGTTGGTACCGTTCTTCGCCATGACCTCGTCCACGATGGACTTGGGAGCCGGCTCGTAGGAGTCGAACTGCATGGTGTAGGTAGCACGGCCCTGGGTCTGGGAGCGAAGGTCGGTAGCGTAACCGAACATCTCGCCCAGCGGCACCTTGGCACGGATGAGCTTGCTGTTCCTGCGATCCTCCATACCCTCGATCTTGCCGCGGCGACCGGAGAGGTTGCCCATAACGTCGCCCATATACTGCTCGGGGGTCTCGACCTCGACAGCCATGATCGGCTCGAGCAGCTGCGGATCGGACTTCTTGAGGGCGTCCTTGATAGCCATGGAACCGGCGATCTTGAAGGCGGCCTCGGAGGAGTCGACCTCGTGGTAAGAACCGTCGAACAGGGTGACCTTAACATCGAGGACCGGGAAGCCGGCGATAACACCGGTGTTCAGGGCCTCCTGGATGCCCTTATCGATGGACGGGATGTACTCCTTGGGCACGACGCCGCCGACGATAGCGTTGACGAACTCGTAGCCGAAGCCCTCCTCCATCTTCTCGAGCTTGATGACGGCGTGGCCGTACTGACCGCGACCGCCGGACTGACGGACGAACTTGCCCTCAGCCTTCTCGACGTCGTGACCAGCGGTCTCGCGGTAGGCAACCTGGGGCTTACCAACGTTAGCGTCAACCTTGAACTCGCGGAGCAGACGGTCGACGATGATCTCGAGGTGCAGCTCGCCCATGCCGGCGATGATGGTCTGGCCGGTCTCGTGGTTGGTGGACACCGTGAAGGTCGGGTCCTCCTCGGCGAGCTTGGTCAGAGCCAGGGACATCTTGTCCTGCTCGGCCTTGGTCTTGGGCTCGATGGCAACGTCGATAACGGGCTTAGCGAACTCGATCTTCTCGAGGACGATCTCCTTGCCCTCGGTGCACAGGGTGTCACCGGTAGTGGAGTTCTTGAAGCCGACGCAAGCGACGATGTCGCCGGCACAGGCGTCGTCACGATCGATACGCTCGGCGGCGTTCATCTCGAGGATACGGCCGAGACGCTCGCGCTGACCGTTGGAAGCGTTGACCACGTAGGAGCCGGACTCGGCGCGGCCGGAGTAAACGCGAACATAGGTGAGCTTACCGACGAACGGGTCGGTCATGATCTTGAAGACCAAGCCGGAGAAGGGCTCGTCGAAGGAAGGATGGCGCTCAATCTCCTCGCCGGTGTCCGGATCGGTACCGGTGACGGCCTCGACGTCGATCGGGCTGGGCAGGTAGTCGACGACAGCGTCGAGCAGCTCCTGGACGCCCTTGTTCTTGTAGGCGGAGCCCACGAAGACGAGGTTGAGCTCGTTGGCCAGAACGCCCTTGCGCAGAGCAGCCTTGAGCTCCTCGACGGTGAAGTCCTCCTCCATGAGGATCTTCTCCATGAGCTCGTCGTCAAAGTTGGCAGCAGCGTCGAGGAGCTCCTCGCGCTTGGTGGCAGCGATGTCAGCGAACTCAGCCGGGATCTCGTCCATCGGCTCGGGGTAGGTCATGCCCTTCGCGTCGGCCTTGAAGTCCCATGCAGTCATGGTGACCAGGTCGATGACGCCCCAGAAGTTGTCCTCGGCGCCCATCGGGACCTGAGCAGCCACGGCGTTAGCGTCGAGGCGATCCTTCATGGTCTCGATAGCGTTGAAGAAGTCAGCCCCCACGCGGTCATACTTGTTGATGAAGGCGATGCGGGGGACGTTGAAGGTAGAAGCCTGACGCCAAACGGTCTCAGACTGGGGCTGAACGCCGGCAACGGCGTCGAACACGGCGACGGCGCCATCGAGGACGCGCAGGCAGCGCTCGACCTCGGCGGTGAAGTCAACGTGGCCCGGGGTGTCGATGATCTGGATGCGGTAGTCCTTACCGTCCTTGTTCCAGAAGCACGTGGTAGCAGCGGAGGTAATGGTTACGCCGCGCTCCTGCTCCTGAACCATCCAGTCCATGGTGGCAGCGCCCTCATGGACCTCACCGATCTTGTGGGTCTTACCGGTGTAGTAAAGAATACGCTCGGTCGTGGTGGTCTTACCGGCATCGATGTGAGCCATGATGCCGATGTTACGGGTATCGGAAAGCTTGTACTTGGGCTTAGCCATGTCTTAAGTCCCTTCCCTGAATTACCAGCGGTAGTGAGAGAACGCGCGGTTGGCCTCGGCCATCTTGAAGACGTCCTCGCGCTTCTTCACGGAAGCACCAACGCCGTTGGAGGCGTCCATGATCTCGGCGGCCAGACGCTCGGCCATGGTCTTCTCCTTGCGGGCGCGGGAGAAGTTGACCATCCAGCGGATGCCCAGCTGAGTGGAACGACGGGCGTTGACCTCCATGGGGACCTGGTAGGTAGCGCCACCAACGCGCTTGGGCTTGACCTCAAGCGTGGGCTTGATGTTGTCCATGGCCTTCTTGAAGACGGCGAGGGCGTCCTCACCGGTCTTCTCGGCGACCATATCGAAGGCGGTGTAGACGATACGCTCAGCGGTGGCCTTCTTGCCGTCAAGAAGGACCTTGTTGATGAGCTGCGTCACGAGGCGGTTGTTGTAAACAGCATCAGGCTGGACCTCGCGGCGGTGAGTTTTAGCTGCACGACGCGGCATATTGAATCTCCTCTATCTGAATGGGATCTGGGTCAATCGTCGATCGACTACTTCGGGCGCTTCGCGCCGTACTTGGAACGACCCTGCTTACGGTTGGCGACGGGGGCGCAGTCATAGCAGCCGCGAAGGATGTGGTAACGCACACCAGGCAGGTCGCGAACACGACCGCCGCGGACGAGCACGATGGAGTGCTCCTGCAGGTTGTGACCCTCGCCGGGGATGTAAGCGGTGACCTCGATGCCGTTCACGAGGCGCACACGGGCGACCTTGCGAAGAGCCGAGTTCGGCTTCTTAGGGGAGGTGGTGAACACGCGGGTGCACACACCGCGCTTCTGGGCGTTGCTCTTGAGAGCGGCGTTCTTGGACTTCTTGGGGACCGAGCGACGGCCCTGGCGAACCAGCTGGTTGATAGTAGGCAAAGCGTACTCCTTCTCGAAATATCCAGCTTCCATTCCATGTGCAACGGCATATTAAGGGGCGTCAGCACCCGCCCACAAAACACGCATTTCGCTATGATACGCGCGCGTATCTGGGCGGTCAACAGACCACGCGTCCGCGCGTTTCCCTATTTGGGGCATATTCCGCAGAGTCTCCACAAACAGCGAAAAGCCCGCCCTCCCCTTTTGGGAAGACGGGCTTTAGCAATAGGTGAACCGCGAGCGGGGCTCAGGCGCCCCAGATCGCCCTGAAAGAGGAGGGCGCACGCCTAGCGTGCGGCGCCCGACGATTGAAGGGCGAGGTGGGGTGCCTGAGGCACGCGCAGCTTAGTCCTCCTGCTCCTCGGGGTAGACCTCGTCAGTGTCGACGAGCTTGTTCAGAAGCTCGTCGAGGGAGGCCATGTCCTCGTTGATGACGCCGTTGCCGTCCTTGGACTGCGCAGGGGCGCCGAGCATCTCCTCGTCGGAGTCGAGGTGATGGCGCGGGGCGCTCGTGCCGAGCAGGATGTCGTCCGGACCATCCGGGGAGAACACCATCTGCAGCAGCTGGGAGAGGTCCTCCTCGTCGGCAACATCCTCGGAGTTGTCAAGGATGTAGAGCAGGTTGTGCTCCTCAAGACCGTCGCGGAGCTCCTCGATGGCCTTGGCACCAATGCCGTCGATGCGGAGCAGGTCCTCCTCGGACTTGCCCACGAGGTCACCGACGACCTCAATGCCGACCTCGCTGAACTTGTTGGTCCAACGCTGGGAAACACCCAGGTCATCGAAGAGATAGAGGCGCGCGTCCTCGGCGGAGATGGTACGGCCATTGCGGGTGAACTGGCCACCCTCGCCGCCATACTCGCCCGCGCCGAAGTCGAGCTGCTGCGGCAGCTCCTCATCGAGCTCCTTGAGCTCCTCGGGTGCCCAATCGGGGAGCACCTTGGCATGCGGAGAGGTGGGGTTCTCAATGGCCTGGTAGCCATCCTCGGTACGATAAGTCAAACCGGCCTTGGCGTACGGCTTGAGACCGGTGCCCGCCGGGATCTTCTTACCCACGATGACATTGGACTTGAGGTCGAGCAGATGGTCGACCTTGCCCTCGATGGCGGCCTCGGTGAGGACGCCCGCGGTGCGGATGAACGACGCGGAGGACAGCCAGGAGTCGATGGAGGAAGCGACCTTGAGCGTACCCAGAATCGCAGGCTCGGCGGCAGGCGGCGTGAGGCCCAGACGCGCCACGCGATCGACCTCGTCGGCGAACTCGTAGCGGTCCACGTACTGGCCGAGCAGGTAGCGGGAGTCACCGGGGTTGGTGATCTGAACGCGACGCAGCATCTGGCGAGCCATAACCTCGATGTGCTTGTCGTTGAGGTCGACGCCCTGGGAGTTGTAGACCTCCTTCACGTTCTCGACGAACGTGTGCATGGTGGACTCGATGTCGGTGAGCTGGCGCAGGTTGCGGAAGTTCACGAAGCCCTTGGTGATCTGATCGCCGGCGCGGACCTCGCAGCCGTCCTCGATACCGGGCATGAACTGCACGGCGGCGGGAACGCGCTTCTCGTCCAGAATGCGGCTCGGGTCGTCCGAGTCGGTGAGCGTGAGCACATACTCGGACTTCTCGGGCTTGATGGCCAGGTGACCGGAGAACGGGGCCAGGTCGGCCTCGCGACCGAGAATCTTCTCGTTAACGTTGCCGACGATGTCGAACATACGCGAAACGGTCGGGAGACCCTGCGTAATGTCCGCAACGCCCGCGACGCCGCCGGAGTGAATCGTACGCATCGTAAGCTGCGTACCGGGCTCGCCGATGGACTGGGCGGCGATGATGCCGACCGCGGTACCGATGGCGACAGGACGGCGGGTGGAGAGGTCCCAGCCGTAGCACTTCTGGCACACGCCGTACTTGGAGCGGCAGGTGAGCAGTGCACGCAGCGCGACCTTCTTGAGGCCGGCATCGACCATCTTCTTGAGGTCGTCGACGCAGGTGATGTACTCGTCCTTCTTGAACAGGACGGTGCCATCGGCAGCCACGACATCCTCGAGGAAGCAACGACCGACGAGGTCGGCGTTGATGTCCTCGGTGCCCGGGATGATCAGGTTGTACGTGCAGCCCTCAGTGGTGCCACAGTCCTCTTCGCGCACGATGACGTCCTGTGCCACGTCGACGAGTCGACGGGTGAGGTAACCGGAGTCGGAGGTGTGCGAAGCGGTATCGACGAGGCCCTTACGAGCGCCGTAGGTGGAGATGAAGTACTCGAGCGGGAGCAGGCCCTCGCGGAAGTTCGCCTTAATGGGAAGGTCGATCGTCTCGCCGGACATGTCCGCCATGAGGCCGCGCATGCCGCCGAGCTGACGCAGCTGGGCCTTGGAACCACGGGCGCCGGAGTCGGCCATCATGTAGATGGGGTTCTCCTCATCGAACATCGCGAGCATCTTGGAAGCGACCTCGTCGGTAGCGGCGGTCCACTCGTTGACGACCTCGATGTGGCGCTCGGTCTCGTTGAGGAAGCCCTCCTCGAAGTACGCGTTGATCTGGTCGACGTTGCTCTGGGCACGGTCGAGAACCTGCCACTTGTCGTCAGGGATCAGAGCATCCCACACCGAGATGGTGAGGCCGGAGGTGGTGGCGTAGTGGAAACCGGAGTACTTGATGGCGTCGAGGATCGGGGCGACCTCGGCCTCGGGGTAACGATCGCAGCAGTCGGAGACGAGCTTGGCGATGTCGCCCTTAACCATCTTGTAGTTAATGAACTCGTAGTCCGTGGGCAGGCACTGACGGTTGAAGATGATGCGGCCGATGGTGGTCTCGAAGCGAGCGGTCTTGGTGCCGGTCACGTCGTAGTCCACGACCTCGTTCTTGCCAATCTTGACGCGGAACAGCTTGGTGCCGTCCTCGAGCTCGACGTTGGCCTCGGCCTCGGAGACGCGGACCTGGACCTTGGCCTGCAGGTCGACGCCGGCCTCGGCGCGGCAGTCATAGGCGCGCAGGGCGTCGTCGAAGCTCGCGAACACGTGGCCCTCGCCCGGCATGCCGTCGCGGGCCTGCGTGAGGTAGTACACGCCAATGATCATGTCCTGGGAAGGAATGTTCACGGGCTTGCCCGAAGCCGGCGAGCGCAGGTTGTTGGAGCTCATCATGAGGATGCGCGCCTCGGCCTGAGCCTGGACGGACAGCGGTACGTGCACGGACATCTGGTCGCCGTCGAAGTCGGCGTTGAACGGAGCGCAGACGAGTGGGTGCAGGTGGATGGCCTTACCCTCGACCAGCACGGGCTCGAAAGCCTGGATGGAGAGGCGGTGCAGCGTCGGTGCGCGGTTGAGCAGGACGAGGCGGCCATCGATGACCTCCTCGAGGATGTCCCACACAAAGGAGGCGCGACGCTCGATGGCGCGCTTGGCGCCCTTGATGTTCTCCACCTTGCCTAGCTCAGTCAGGCGCTTCATGACGAAGGGCTGGAACAGCTCCAGGGCCATCGTCTTGGGCAGACCGCACTGATGCAGCTTGAGCTTGGGGTCGGTAACAATAACCGAACGGCCGGAGTAGTCAACGCGCTTACCAAGCAGGTTCTGGCGGAAGCGGCCCTGCTTGCCCTTGAGGGCCTCGGCGAGCGACTTGAGCGGACGACCGCCACGGCCAGAGACCGGGCGACCACGACGGCCGTTGTCGAACAGGGCGTCCACGGACTCCTGGAGCATGCGCTTCTCGTTGTTCACGATGATCGCGGGAGCGTCCAGGTCAAGCAGGCGCTTGAGTCGGTTGTTACGGTTGATCACGCGACGGTACAGGTCGTTGAGGTCGGACGCGGCAAAGCGGCCGCCGTCGAGCTGGACCATCGGGCGCAGATCCGGCGGAATGACCGGGATGACGTCGAGGATCATGTTCGCGGGGTCGTTGCCGCCCTTGAGGAAGGCATCGACGACCTCGAGGCGCTTGACGGCCTTTTCACGCTTCTGCTTCTGGGAATCCTCGTCGGCGATGATGGCCTTGAGGGTCGCGGCCTCCTGCTCGAGGTCGATGGAGGCGAGGAGGTCGCGGATGGCCTCGGCGCCCATGTCGCCCTTGAAGTACATGGAGTAGTAGCGCTTCATCTCGCGGAACAGCGGCTCGTCGGAGACGAGGTCGCGCTCGTTGAGCTGCATGAACGCCTGGAAGGCCTCGGAGCGGAGGTCCTTCTCATCGCGGCACTCCTCCTGGATATCGACAATACCCGCAGCGATTTCCTCGGGCGTGAGGGGCTCCTCGTCGGAGAACTCGTCGAAGTTCTCGGGGTTGCCCTGCGCCTTGAGGCTCTCGATCTGGCGGGCGCACTCGGCGTCGATCTCCTCCAGGTCGGCGGCGAGCTCCTCACGCAGGTCGTCGGCGTCGGCCTCACGGGCCTCATAGTCGACGTGCGTGATGATATAGCTCGCGAAGTACAGCACCTTCTCGAGGTCCTTGGACTTTATGTCGAGCATGCGGCTCATCGGGAACGAGACGGGGCTCTTGAAGTACCAGATATGGCTGACGGGAGCCGCCAGCTCGATGTGGCCCATGCGCTCGCGGCGCACCTTGGCCGTGGTTACCTCGACGCCGCAGCGCTCGCAGACGATGCCCTTGAAACGGATGCCCTTGTACTTGCCGCAGGAGCACTCCCAGTCCTTGGCGGGACCGAAGATCTTCTCGCAGAACAGGCCGTCCTTCTCGGGCTTGAGGGTACGGTAATTGATGGTCTCGGGCTTCTTGACCTCGCCGCGCGACCACGAGCGGATCTTGTCGGCGGAAGCGAGCGAGATCTTTACCGAATCAAAATCAGTAGCTTCGAAATCTGCCACAGTCAACTACTCCTTATCGGTGGTGGTGGCGGCGAGCTCATCGAGGATGGCATCGGCCGCATCGGCGGAGGTGTCGGCCTCGTCGATCGAGGGCAGGTCATTGTCATCGAGCTCGGAAGCGCCCTCGGCCTCGACGGCGACGGGCAGCTCGGGCTCGACATCGCGAATGGGCTCGATATCGAGCGCCAGGGAGCGGATCTCCTTGACAAGAACCTTGAAGGACTCGGGGATACCGGCCATGGGGACGTTCTCGCCCTTGGTGATCGCCTCGTAGGTCTTGACGCGGCCGACCGTGTCGTCCGACTTTACCGTGAGGATCTCCTGGAGCACGTTGGAGGCACCGTACGCGTAAAGCGCCCAGACCTCCATCTCGCCGAAGCGCTGGCCGCCGAACTGGGCCTTACCACCCAGCGGCTGCTGGGTAACGAGGCTGTAGGGGCCCGTCGAGCGAGCGTGGATCTTGTCATCGACCATGTGGCCGAGCTTGAGGATATAGGACGTACCCACGGTGATGGGCTCGCGGAACTGCTCGCCGGAACGGCCGTCGTACAGGACGGTCTTGCCGCGCTCGTCGAGCTGGGTCACGAACGAGGGGTTCATGTGCTCGCCGAAGCGCTCGGAGGCGAGATTCAGCATGTTCTTGTTGGCACGACGGATAACCTCGGCGATCTCGTCCTCACGGGCGCCGTCGAAGACGGGCGTGGAGACAAAAAACGGGCCGGGGATGTACGTGTCGGAGTCGGCGGACTCGGTGTCCCAACCGCAGGCCGCGGCCCAGCCGAGGTGGCACTCGAGGAGCTGGCCCACGTTCATACGGGACGGGACGCCCAGCGGGTTCAGGATGACGTCGACCGGGGTGCCGTCGGCCATGTAAGGCATGTCCTCCACGGGCAGAACCTCGCAGATGACGCCCTTGTTGCCATGACGACCGGCGATCTTGTCGCCCTGCTGGATCTTACGGCGCTGCGCGACGTAGACGCGGACCTGCTCGTTGACGCCGGGGGCGAGGTCGTCGCCGTTCTCGCGGCTGAAGCGGACGACGTCGATGACGCGACCCTCAGCGCCATGGGGCATCTTGAGGGAGGTGTCGCGAACGTCGTGCGCCTTGGTGCCAAAGATGGCGCGGAGCAGGCGCTCCTCGGCGGTCAGCGCGCTCTCGCCCTTGGGAGAGACCTTGCCGACCAGGATGTCGCCGGCCTTGACCTCGGCACCAATGCGAATGATGCCGTCCTCGTCGAGGTCGGACAGCATGTCCTCGGACAGGTTCGGGATCTCGCGCGTGATCTCCTCGGGGCCCAGCTTGGTGTCGCGGGCATCGAGCTCATAGCGGGAGATGTTGATGGTGGTGAGCAGGTCCTCGGAGACCAGACGCTCGGAGACGATGATGCCGTCCTCGTAGTTGAAGCCCTCCCACGGCATGTAAGCCACGGTCAGGTTCTGGCCGAGTGCGAGCTCACCGTGGTCGGTGGAGGGGCCGTCGGCCAGCGGCTGACCCTGCACGACCTGATCGCCCACACGTACGAGCGGGCGGTGGTTGATGCAGGTGGACTGGTTGGAGCGCTGGTACTTGGGCAGCTTATAGGTGTCCATGCCCTCAGAGGTCTTCACCGTGATCTTGGCCGCATCGGCGAAGATGACCTCGCCGGCGTGCTTGGCCAAGGTAACCTCGCCGGAGTCGATGGCGGCGCGAGCCTCCATGCCGGTGCCGATGTAGGGAGCGACCGGGTGAACCAGCGGCACGGCCTGACGCTGCATGTTCGCGCCCATGAGGGTACGCTTGGCGTCGTCGTGCTCGAGGAACGGAATGAGCGTTGCCGCGACGGAGAGCATCTGACGCGGCGAGACGTCCATATAGTCGACGTCCTCGACCGGAACGTCTGCAGGGGCACCGAAGGAGCCATCGAAGTCGCGGGTACGGGCGACGACGGTGTGCGGACGAACGAGGTTACCCTCGGCGTCGACGGTTACCAGCTCGCCGGTCTTGGGATCGATCGGGGTGTTCGCCGGAGCGATGATGTGGTTCTCTTCCTCATCGGCGGTCATCCAGTCGATCTGGTCGGTGGCGACGCCGTTCTCGATCTTACGGTACGGGGCCTCAATGAAGCCGTACTCGTTCACGCGAGCGTACAGCGCCAGGGAGCCGATCAGGCCGATGTTGGGGCCTTCGGGCGTCTCGATGGGGCACATACGAGAGTAGTGCGAGTTGTGAACGTCGCGGACGGCCGTAGGCACGTTGGTGCGGCGGCTGGAGCCGGACTTGTGGCCGGCAAGGCCGCCGGGGCCGAGCGCGGACAGACGGCGCTTATGGGTAAGGCCGGTCAGCGGGTTGGCCTGGTCCATGAACTGAGAGAGCTGCGAGGAGCCGAAGAACTCCTTGATGGAGGCCACGATCGGGCGGATATTGATGAGGCTCTGGGGAGTGATCTCATCGATGTCCTGAGAGCTCATGCGCTCGCGCACGACGCGCTCCATACGGCTCATGCCGATGCGGAACTGGTTGGCGACGAGCTCACCAACGGTGCGGATGCGGCGGTTACCGAAGTGGTCGATGTCGTCGACCTTGAAGCCGGGCTCGCCGGCGGCGAGACTCAGCAGGTAGCGCAGAGTCGCGATGATGTCCTCGTCGGTAAGGACGGAGACCTCTTCCTCGGTGGCGAGGCCGAGCTTCTTGTTGACTTTGTAGCGACCGACGCGAGCGAGATCGTAGCGCTGCGGGTTGAACAGCAGGCCCTCGAGGAGGCTACGGGAGGCGTCGACGGTCGGCGGCTCGCCGGGGCGCAGGCGACGATAGATCTCGATGAGGGCGTCCTCGCGGGTAAGGGCGGTGTCGCGCTCGATGGTGCGCTTGATGACGTCGGAGTCGCCCAGCAGCTCGAAGATGTCGTCGTTGGTGACAGCGATGCCCAGGGCACGCAGGAACATCGTTGCGCTCTGCTTGCGCTTGCGGTCGATGGAGACGACGAGCTGGTCGCGCTTGTCGACCTCGAACTCGAGCCAGGCACCGCGGGCCGGGATGATCTGGGCCTTGTAGACCTGCTTGCCGCCGTCCATCTCGGAGCTGTAGTACACACCCGGGGAGCGGACGAGCTGGGAGACGACGATGCGCTCCGTGCCGTTGATGATGAAGGTGCCCTGGTCGGTCATCATGGGGAAGTCGCCCATGAAGACGAGCTGCTCCTTGATCTCACCCGTCTCCTTGTTGGTGAGACGGACCTCGGTCAACAGCGGGGCCTGGTAGGTCATGTCCTTCTCGCGGCACTCGTCCACGCTGTGGGACGGGTCGCCGAACTGGTGGTGACCGAAGGTCACCTCGAGCTGGTGGTTCTGGCTCTGGATGGGGCTGGACTCCCTAAAGGCGTCGCGAAGGCCCTCGTCCTTGAAGCGCTCGAAGCTCTCCTTCTGTACGGAGATGAGGTTCGGCAGCTCCATGGTCTCCGGGATCTTCCCGAAGTTGACGCGTGTGCGCTCGGTGGCGGTCACGGTCTTGGTAGCGTTTGCTTTCGGCACCAGGTGTTTCCTCCTTCTTGGGAAAGGCGGTTGATCCGACGGGGCGCGGCCGTTCGTCCGTTTGGCACATATCGGGCGGACGGGTGCGTGCCGCACGTCGTCCTCGGGGCGGTGCTTGGCGCACATCACCCTTTCCCAGTGCTCTCACGGGCTATACGCATAGCTCCGCCAGGTAAGGCAACCTATTAGTTTAGCAGGTCGATTCCGTTCGGCAAGAAAATGCTTGACTCATGGGGTGTTTTGGACTAGCTAACTTTTTCTATAGAGAAACACCTGCTCAACGCATATGCATCGAACAGGTGTTCATGTATTTTGGGTGAATCTAGACGAAGCCTAGCGCTCCAGACCGCCGCGCTCGTCGATGGCGGCCCAGAACTCGTCGGCGAAGCGCGGGTCGCCGGCGGCCATGAGGGCGTTGGTGGCGATCCAGCCGGAGGGGGTGCCGGTGTCGTAGCCGGAGAGCGGGTCGATCACGACGGCGTACATGGCCTCGCGGTCGAGGCTGCGCGCCATGGCGTCGGTGAGCTGGATCTCGCCGCCCTTGCCGGGCTGCTGGTTGGCGAGGAGCTCCATCACGAGCGGGCTCAGCAGGTAGCGGCCGACGATGTAGAGGTTGGAGGGAGCGGCCTCGGGGCTCGGCTTCTCCACCAGGCCGCCGATGCGCCACACGGCGCCGGGCTCGGTCTCCCCCGCTCCCTCGCAGCCCTCGAGGGTGCCGACGCAGTCGCCGGCGATGACGCCGTAGCGGTCCACCTGCTCGGGCGCGCACGGGGCGACGGCGATGACGCTCGCGCCGCCATGGGCCTTGGAGACCTCAAGCATCTTGCCGCAGATGTCCTTGTTCGGGACCACGTAGTCGCCCAGCAGGACGAGGAAAGGCTCGCCCGCGCAGGCGTCGGCGGCGGAGCGGATGGCGTGGCCGAGGCCGCGCGGCTCGTACTGGTAGCGGAAGTCCACGGGCATGTTGCCGGCATGGGCGATGGCGTCGGCGTAGCCGGCCTTGCCGCGCTCGCGCAGCAGGGACTCGAGCGAGCGGTCGGGCTGGAAGTAGTTGAGCAGCTCGGGCTTGCCGGGGCTCGTCACGATGATGGCGCCGTCGACCTCCTCGGGGTCGAGGGCCTCCTCCACCACGTACTGGATGACCGGCTTGTCGAGGACCGGCAGCATCTCCTTGGGGGTGCACTTGGTGGCGGGCAGGAAGCGGGTGCCGAGGCCGGCGGCGGGGATGATAGCCTTCATCTTCGAGGTTCCTTTCCGAGCGGGAGCGCGCGTGCGGCGCATGCATGCCCAGCGATCGGGATTATTCGATACCCGCCTATGGTACCTGCAACGTGCACATTATGCGAAAACATCACCGATACCCGACAAATCGCCTCGTCCGAAGCTGATTGTGGTATGCAAACGGAAAGTCCAGCTGGACCGATTCGACTCAGCTCGCGGCGTGCACGTGAAACGGGAACACGATGAGCTCCAGGCCGAGCAGGAGCACGTGATGGCCGAGGTTCGCGATGGGGGCGATGAGCAGCATCGTGCCGAGTACGAGCTCGAAGGCGCCCGTCGCCAGCGGCACGAGCCATTCCCCGCTCGATGCGCGCGCCTCGAGCGACTCGTCGATCTCGTGCGCCGCCTTCTCGAGGCCGAGTAGGCCCCACATGACGGCGATGACGTTGAGCGACTCCGTCGTGTTGAGCAGGGTGACGACGCCGAGGACGATCATGACGACATCCGTGCCGACCGTGATCTTGTCGGGGACGCTGCCCTTATCGAGCAGGTCCGTGAAGATATCCGCGGCGCCGACGAACAGCATGACGGCTCCAAGGATGTGCGGCAGGTGCGCGGCAACCTGCTCCGAGAGCAGCAGGCAGGCGACGCCGAGGATTGGAAACAGCAGCGTTGCGACAAACGCCACTTTGCCGGACAGCTTCTGCCCAGCAAGGTGGCGCTCCATCTGAACTCGTGACATAGCGCTAATCTCCATGTTCTCGTGGCAGCAACGTCATGGGGACGTCTGCGAATCATCTTTATGGAGTTTTCCCGGCAACCACCGTCACAAAGCCGAAAAAGGTGCCGCCACGGAATCTGCAGGGACACCCAGGGGAGAGAAAAGCACAAATGCGCGGATAAAATCCGGATCGGAAAAGTATAAGTCAATGAATGTATATGAAAATCGCAGGTAAAAGGGTTGCCGCTTTTTTACTCTACACGCCGTTGCCGTAATTAACCCCGCATTTGCGTTTTTATTCCTTCTGCAGCAATGCCATGAGCAAAAAGGTCTCGTCCGATAAGCGGACGAGACCCTTCACACGGACGCGTTTCTACCGACGACAGTCGAATCAGGTCGCAAACGGAGCAGCGCGCTACTGCGCGGGAACGACACCAATCATCCTACTTAGCGCGGTCGCGGTTGTAGTTGATGAGGCAGCCCGCCTTGACGATGGCGCGCTCCTCGGGGGTCATGTCAGCGATGAACAGGGAGATCTCCTCGACCTCGCCCCCGGCGCGCACGACCCATGCGGGGATGTCGCCCAGATCGCCGTCGAGCGCCGAGCGGATGCCGGGCACGTACACGTAGTCCCCCACCTCGAAGTTCGGCTCGCCCTCCATCTGGAACGGCACCATGCCCCAGTTCATCACGTTCGAGCGATAGCGTTTGGTGGCGTACTCGCGCGTGATGTTGGCAAGGCCGCCGAGGACGCGCTGGCAGCTCGCCGCCTGCTCGCGGGCGGACCCGTCGCCGGGCTTCACAGCGTAGATCATCGACCCGATCTCCACCTCCCCGGGCTCGACGCCCTCCAGGGCATCCGCGGCGGACAACGCGTCGAACACGGGGGCGACGGCGGCGGGAACCGAGGCGGCAGCGCCCTCCCCGGCCGACAGGCGCTCGCGCTCGATGCCCGCCGTCTCCTTCGCGCGGCCGACGTAGTCGGGATCGCGGCGGCTCAACGTGAACTCGGCCAGGCCGAGCGGGTTGGATCGGTACGAGCTCGTCTCGCCCGAGGGGATGAGCTCGTCGGTCGTCGTCACGTCGTCCATGATCTTGGACGCGACGCGCAGGAGGATATTCTCGGCAAGCGGCTCCATCTCGGGCCAATCCTTGATGTTGGGACCGTACACAAGCTCGCGCGCCGCCTCGCCCCTGCCGAACCCGTTGTACACGCGATGCTCGTAGGCGCTCGCGTCGAAGCGGTACTCGACATGCTCGTCCCAGATCTCCGCGGGAAGGTCGGTCGCGGCGGTGAGCACGCCACCTGCCGCCGCCGTGGCGGCGATGGAGCGGGCGTCCATGAGGGCGACTCCCGTAAGCTGACCCGCGCCCGGCTTCGATCCCTCGCGGTTGGGGAAATTGCGAGTGGTGTGGCGGATGGACAGGCCATTGTTCGCCGGCGTGTCGCCCGCGCCGAAGCACGGACCGCAGAAGGCGGTGCGCACGATGGCGCCCGACTGCATGAGGTCGAACGCGGCGCCGTTTGCCGCCAGCTCGAGGAACACGGGCTGGGAGCTCGGATACACCGAGAGGGCGAACTCTCCGTTGCCGCAGCTCTTTCCCTTCAGCGCGCGGGCGGCCTGCATCACGTTGGTGAAATTGCCGCCCGAGCATCCCGCGATGACGCCCTGCTGGACCTGCAGGCGCCCATCCGGGCGGATCTTGTCGACGAGGGACAGCGACGCGCGGCCGCCGCCGACCTGCTCGGCGTTGACCTCGACCTCGCGCAGGATATCGGGGAGGCTGGCGTTGAGTTCATCGATGGTGAAGGCGTTCGAGGGGTGGAACGGCAGCGCGATCATGGGGCGCACCGCGGAGAGGTCCACCTCGACGCAGCCGTCGTAGTAGGCGATGCGCGCGGGGTTGAGCTCGCGGTAATCCCCGCCGCGGCCGTGCTCGCGCAGATAGGCGGCCGTGTCTTCGTCCGTGCGCCAGATGGAGGTGAGGCACGTGGTCTCGGTGGTCATGACGTCCACGCCGTTGCGGTAATCGGTCGGCATGCTGGCGATGCCGGGGCCGACGAACTCCATGACGGAGTTCTTGACGTAGCCGCATGCGAAGACCGACCGGATGATGGCGAGCGCGATGTCCTGGGGGCCGACGCCGGGCTGCGGGGCGCCCTTCAGGTACACGGCGACCACGCGCGGGTACGCCACGTCGTAGGTGTCGCACAGGAGCTGCTTGACCAGCTCGCCGCCGCCCTCTCCGATGGCCATGGTGCCCAGGGCTCCGTATCGGGTGTGCGAGTCGGTGCCGAGGATCATCTTGCCGCAGCCCGCCTGCATCTCGCGCATGTACTGGTGGATGACGGCGATGTGCGGGGGCACGAAGATTCCGCCGTACTTCTTCGCGGCGGAAAGCCCGAAGACGTGGTCGTCCTCGTTGATGGTGCCGCCGACGGCGCACAGGGTGTTGTGGCAGTTGGTGAGCACGTAGGGGACGGGGAACTCGGTCATGCCCGACGCCTTGGCCGTCTGTATGACGCCAACGTACGTGATGTCATGGCTCGCCAGGGCGTCGAACCGCAGCTTGAGATGGGCCATGTCGCCGCTCGTGTTGTGCTCGGCGAGGATGCCGTACGCGATCGTGCCCTCGCGCGCCACGTCTGGGTCGGGGAACTCGAGCGTCGATTCGACGGCCTCGAGCGCACATTCCTCGGGGATGACCGTCTCGCCGTCCACCAGGTACACGCCGCCGGTATGCAAGGTGATAGGTTCTGCCATGAGGTCGCTCTCCGTCCTGGATATACGGGCACCACCTGGGCACATCCGTCGCTGACGGAGCGTCCGGTGCGCACCGCGTCACTTTAGCTTGCGACAGTATACACTAGCTCGAACACGGTGCCGCCGAGCTGAGTTAACAGGAATTTGAAGCAAGCCCCATATTTCAAACCTCTGATAAATCACATTACCAGTCTGATTTTTGTGAGAAATCAGGGGTTTGAAACGACTAAGGGGATTTCAAACCGATGTTTTCTCACATCGGAGATTGCACGGGCGCCCAATGGCACCCGGGCGCCTTCTACACAGCACAGCCGCGACGCCCCATGAGGCGAAACAGCCCAGCAACGGTGATGACCCAGCACGCTGCGACGATCGCAGCGCCCACCAAACCCACCGCACCGACGGACAGATTCGTCACAACGACGCCGCCGAGCGCCGAGCCGGCACCGATACCAAAGTTGAACAGGCCCGAGAAGATCGACATGGCGACGGACGACTCATCCTCCTCGACACCCTTGATGATCTCCGCCTGAAATGCCACGTTGAACGCCGTACCGCAGCAGCCCCACAGCAGGAACATGACGAGCACCGTAGCGACGCTCCCTGCCAGAGGGCGGAGCCCCGCCAGGGCCAAAGCAACTCCGGCAATAGAAAGCGCGAGGAAGGGACGACTCTTGCCATCGTAGAAACGGGAAAAGAGCATGCTGCCCAAGATGCCGGCGAAACCGAAGACCGTCAGCGACATGGTGATCATACCGGAATCGAACGACGCGACCTGGTGCAGGAAGGGCTCAATGTAGCTGTAGCAGGTGTAATAGCCGGTCGCGAACAGCATGGTGACCACGTACACGGTCACGAGCAGGCGATTCTTAAGCATGCGGGGTAAGCGGGAAAGCGTAAAGGGCTCCCCCGCGGGCATGAGGGGCAAGGCGGCGGCGAGGTACACGATAATGGCGACGGCGATGGCTCCCACCACGGCGAACGTCATACGCCATCCCAACGCGAGGCCGATTGCGCGCCCCAGGGGCAAACCGAAGATCTGCGCAATGGAGGACCCCGTGGCGATCATGCCGATGGCGAGCGAACCGTGGCTCACATCGACCAGGCGCGTCGCCATGACCGAGGCGATCGACCAGAAAATGGCATGGGCGCTCGCCACCACGATGCGGGCGAGCGTGAGGATGGCGAACGTGGGCGCTATAGCGGAGAGGAACTGACCGATGGCGAACACCACGAGCACGCCGAGCAGCAGGCGCTTGAACTCGATACGCGATGCGGCCATCATGAGCGGCAGCGACAACAGCATCACCGCCCAGGCATAGGCGGTGATCATGAGGCCGCAGGTCGCCTCGTTGATGGAAAAGCTACCGGCAATATCGGTGAGCAGCCCAATGGGCATGAACTCCGAGGTGTTCAAGATGAACGCGGAAAACGTGAGCCCCACGAGCGGCATGAGCTCCCGTATCGTCAATGCTCCGCCAGCACGGTCCTTCGAGTTCATGCCATCGTTCGGCACGAGACCGTTTCTCGTCGGCTTTTCCATACATCCCCTCGTCTCTTCATATGATCGCCCCCACATCGATCGCGACGTGGGGGCACGCTGTAGGCGAAGAAATTATAATGGTCTGCCCCTTAAGCACGGCAGCAGTTCATGCGAAAGGAACGCGTAACAATTATCCGTTCATCGATGCGCATCTCAATGCCCGGATGCCCTCCACAGCACGTAGAGCATGCCAAAGAAGAGCGCGCCCATGGTGAACAGACAGCCAATCATGCCGGCAGCATTGGAAATGGCGCCGCGGATCCCGCGAGTGGATTTCCCGCTGCATGCCGCATATCGATCGACCTCATATGGATTACGCGTGCCCATGATGCCTCCTTAAAACAACTACGTCCACGCACGTGACGGGTACCGGGCCCGACACGTATCCGTTTCTGAGGACATCATCTGCTATCTGCCCATTTGCTACCATCGATTTGCCTTACGGTGGGCTTGCGCTTTTGTAAGAATGCTTGAGAAATCATTGTGCGGTGCCCAAGGAGTCCCCGCATGCGGAGCCAAGGCATTGGGGTCGCACACCGAGACCGCGTGCGCAAAAAATACGAACATCTGTTTGCTCTTATGCTAGACTGAGTAGATACACGAGCAAGGCCGCGAACGCATGAGGGAGGTGCCATGAGACCTTTGAACGGCACGAAGCCCGATGCCCAGGAGCTCATCGACCGCATCCTGGCAGACGAGCGCTTTCGGGCGAGTTCCCATTTTTCCGACCGCGTGTACACGGATGAGCCAATCCTCATCACGGGCAATCGCATGGCATCCTACCTGCCCGAACGCTATCGCAAAATGCGGGAGATCTCCCGTTGGGAGCCCGAGGGGCCAGCCGGTCGGGGACGCTGGCTCTCAGAGGCCGAACTGTTCTACCGACAGGGCATCTTTATGGCGGATTATGAGGACGATTGCCCCTATCATGGGAACTTCAAGTCATATTTCCCCACATACAATGCCATGAGTGACCGCCAACTCCGCGGATATTTCACCTGGAGGTCCGCCGTTCGCCGCGGGACGGTACAGGAGACCTCCCTCTCGTTCGCCTACGTCTATCTCTACGAACTCATCAACGGGATCGGTGTCGCCAACCCGCGCGAGGGGTTCGATGCATTCGAATCTTTCTGTCAGGCATATCGCGCCTTCGCCCCGGAAATCGATCGGTTCGCCGGCGTCTGGCTGCAGGACTACGTCGTTTACCACGACCTGCCTGTAGAGCTGCTCGAACCATACAAGACCCTGGCATTCGACCGCGCGATCATCGCACTGCGCCGCGCAGACGATCGCTCTCGTGAGTTAACGCGCCTGATCAAAAACGAACGCAAGAAACGGGGGGCCTCGGCCATGCCGCTCCCCTGCGACAAGGCGCTCGAAAGCGAGCTGTTCGACGCCATCGATGCCTTATCTACCTATAAGCTCAGTGGAAGCCGCCTGTACCGGGATAACCCCGACGGACTTCGCCACGTTGCGTGCGCGGTATTTGTCCGCACGAGCGACTACTATCGCAGGCAACGAAAGAATACGCTACTCGAGAGCTGGTTTGGAGAGGAGGTCGCTCTGCCCTACACCATGTTCGGCTCAGCCGTCTTCTTTTCACCCCGGCGTCACGTAGACACCGTGTATCAACTTGACGAGATCCATCGGTACCGATGTCAAAACGGCATATGGACGTGCGAGCGAATCCACGGAAGCCGCTCGTGCAGCCCCAAGCTCGGCATATGCATGCGCGCGGTCGACCGTAGTCTGCGGACGGCGCTCGGATACGAGCATCCGCTCAAAGAGACCAAGCCGCTTCCCAAGTACCTGGAGAAGTTCATCGATGAGGAAGTGGCCGCGTGGATGAGCTGGCATGCGGCACACGCGCCGCGGCACATCACCATTGACCTCTCTCAGCTGGCCGACATCCGACGCGCGGCGGTATCCACGCGCGAGTCTCTGCTCATCGATGAAGAGCGTGAAGGGACGGGCACCATCGTCTCCTCTTGTGGATCGGCCGACGAAGGCCGCCCATCGAACGCGCTCGCCGAGCCACAAAGCCCAGTCACCGCACCCCAGGAAGACGGTATCGAGCGGGCGCGAACCCCCATCGAGCCCCCCGTCCCTCCCGCGCCGGTGCCCAGAGTTCACGCCGCCCGGCCATTGACCCCCGGGCAGGAGTCGTATCTCAGATCCCTTGCGGAGGGTGACGCCCCAGGTGCGCGCGATGCACTCCAGGTGCTGGGGACATCCGAGGACATGGCCGTGGACGCCATCAACGATGCCTTGTTCGACCTGATAGGCGACACCACGATCGAATACGGGGCATCCGGCCCCGAGCTCATCGAGGATTATCGCGAAGACGTGGAGGAATTCCTTGCCCATGACTGACCAGATCACCACCGCGCCCCGCGTCCCCAAACGCGTGGCCGCCGTCATCCTTAACTCGCTCAAAGGCGGCGTCGTGCCGCGCATAGGCCTGCCCTACATCACCGTGGGGCGCGAGTTCGAAATTCAAGCCTTGCTCACCGACCTCTCGCTCATCTCCGACGGCGGAGCAAGCTTCCGCTTCCTCGTTGGCCGGTATGGAGCGGGAAAGAGCTTCCTGTTGCAGACTATCCGCACGCACGCCATGGGCGAGGGCTTTGTTGTGGCAGATGCGGATCTCTCCCCAGAGCGCCGACTGCAAGGCGGTCAGGGCCAGGGTTTGGCGACCTACCGCGAACTGGTGCGCAACCTCTCGACCAAGACCCGTCCCGAGGGCGGTGCACTCAACCTGATCCTCGACCGCTGGGTGCAGAATCTCGAGGCGGAAGACGCTTCGAGGGAAGACATGTCAAAAAGGAATGTGTCAAACGGACATGTCGCAGGTAGCACGCCTGCCGGCACTTCGATACGCGCCCAATTCGCCGCCATCGAGGAGATGGTCCACGGATATGAGTTCAGCCGCGTGCTGGGCATCTACCGCAACGCCGTATCCACGGGAGACGAGGAGACCAAGGCACTCGCCGTCAAATGGTTGCGCGGCGAATACCGCACCAAGACGGAGGCGCGCTCCGAGCTGGGGGTCACCGCGATCATCGACGACGACACCTGGTACGACTACGTCAAGCTGCTGGCGCGCTTCCTCACGGGGGCGGGCTACAAAGGTCTGCTCGTCCTCATCGACGAGCTGGTCAACCTCTATAAGATCCCAAATGCCGTCACGCGCCAGTACAACTACGAGAAGATCCTGCAGATGTACAACGATACCCTGCAGGGCAAAGCTCATCACCTGGGCATCATCATGGGAGGCACCCCCACGTCCATCGAAGACCGCAGACGGGGCGTCTTCTCCTACGAGGCATTGCGAAGCCGCCTTACCCAAGGCCGCTTCGCACGCGAGGGAATGCGCGACATGTTGGCGCCCATCATTCGCCTGCAGCCCCTCACCTACGAGGAGCTACTCGTGCTCATCGAGAAGATTGCGCAGATACACGCCGGCTATTTTGGATATACGTGCACGCTTCGCGATGCGGACTTAGTGGAGTTCCTCACCATCGAGTTCGGGCGTGTGGGCGCAGAGACGCACCTCACCCCGCGCGAGGTGATTCGCGATTTCATCGAGCTGCTAGACATCATGTGCCAAAACCCTAATACCGATCTTCATGAGTTGATGGCATCTGGCACCGTCGGCGTCGCGGACGCCAGCGCGCCGAGCAACACGACCCCCTTCGCGGAATTCACCATCTAGTCCGGGAGGCAGCTTGAACACATTCGATCGATACGCGCCGTTTGTACAGGACTTCATCTACTCGCATAGCTGGGAGAACCTCCGGTCGATCCAAGTCGCCGCAGCAGATGCCATCTTCAACACAGATGAGAACGTGCTGCTCACCGCCTCGACCGCCTCGGGCAAGACCGAAGCCGCCTTCTTCCCCATACTCACCGAGTTTTGGGAGAACCCGCCCGCAACGGTCGGGGCGCTCTACATCGGCCCGCTCAAAGCTCTTATCAACGACCAGTTCTACCGCCTGAACGACCTCTGCGAAGAGGCCGATATCCCCGTCTGGCACTGGCATGGCGATGTTGCCGCTTCGCACAAGGCGAAGCTGCTCAAACACCCGAGCGGCATCCTGCAAATCACGCCCGAGTCGCTCGAGGCCCTCTTGCTCCACAAGCACGCGGCGATTGGGCGGCTTTTTGGAGACCTTCGCTACGTGGTCATCGATGAGGTGCATTCACTGCTGCGCGGCGATCGCGGCGGGCAGGCCCTCTGCCTCATCGAACGCCTCTCGCGCATGGCGGGCGTGAATCCGCGCCGCATCGGACTTTCCGCCACCATCGGTGACCCCGAACGCACGGGGGCATTCCTCTCCAGCGGAACGGGTCGTGGATGTGTCATCCCCCGCTTTGAGGAGACGCGCAAGACGTGGCGTCTATCCATGGAGCATTTCTACATTGGCGGACCGCAGGCGGCGGAGCGTGCCCTAGACGGCGCACGGGCGCAGGAGGCGGACGTAATCGACGACGGTGCGCGGCGCAGCCTTCCCGCGCCCGATGATGTCCGCATCGACGCACCAACCGCAACCGAACTCGCCGCGCGGACCGATTTGGCGCCGCAAGATGCCGACCCGGGTCTTGGATACATCTTCGAGCGGACCCGCGGCAGCAAATGCCTGGTGTTCGTAAACTCGCGAGAGGAGGCGGAGTCCGTCTGCGCCAATCTGCGTGCATATTGCGAGGCCAATCACGAACCCGACCGCTTCCTCATCCACCACGGTAATCTCTCGGCGGCGTATCGTGAATCGGCGGAGGAGCTCATGCGCGACGAAGAGCAGGCGCAGACCACCGTCACCACCGCGACGCTCGAGCTGGGCATCGACATCGGACGCCTCGAGCGCGCGTTCCAAATCGATGCCCCCTTTACCGTCTCGAGCTTCCTGCAGCGCATGGGGCGCACCGGACGCCGCGACCTTCCACCCGAGATGCACTTCGTGATGCGCGAAGAGCAACCCGAACCCCGCTCCATGCTGCCCGAAACCATCCCTTGGAAGCTCTTGCAGGGCATCGCGCTCGTGCAGCTCTACCGCGAGGAGCACTGGGTCGAACCACCCGCGCTTGATCGCCTTCCGTACAGCCTGCTCTACCATCAGGTCATGAGCACGCTCGCCAGCTGCGGGGAACTCACTCCCGCCGAGCTCGCCGCACGCGTGTTGACGCTCTCATACTTCCATCGCGTCGATGCCGACGACCTCCGTTGCCTCTTGCGGCATCTTTTGGAAACCGACCATATCGAGGCGACCGAAAACGGCGGCTTGATTGTGGGCCTCGCCGGTGAACGGCTCACCAACTCATTCAAGTTCTACGCGGTGTTCCAGGAAAACGAGGAGTTCACGGTGAGATGCGAGTCGGCGGAACTCGGCACGATTGTGAATCCGCCACCCGCTGGCGAGCGCATCGCCATCGCCGGGCACTGCTGGCTGGTCGAGGAGGTCGACTGGAAGCGTCACCTCGTGTACTGCACGCAGATCAAAGGCCGCGTTCCAGCGTACTTTGGCGATTGCGCGGGCGATATCGACACGTATGTCCTGGAACGCATGAGGCACGTGCTCGCGGAGCGTGACGTCTATCCCTACATCATGGAGAACGCGCGGGCTCGACTGGCACAGGCACGACACGTGGCATCCAACGCGGGCATCACCGGGCGCGCCTCAAGCCCCCTCATCAATCTGGGTGGAGACACCTGGGCGTTGTTCCCCTGGCTCGGAAGTTACGCTTTCCTGGCGCTCGAGCGGCTGCTCAAGATCAAATGCGCGCGAGAGCTAGGGCTCAAGGGGCTCGATCCCTCGCGCCCTTACTTCATGCAGTTCAGGATGAAGGCGGACCCCGAAACGTTTTTCGAAGCGGTCGCCGCCGAGGCGGAAGCAGAATTCGACCCCATTGACCTCGTGTACCCAGGCGAAGTTCCGTATTTCGACAAGTACGACGAATTCCTACCGCAAGAGCTCGTTCGCAAGGGTTTCGCCGAGGGCGTCCTCGACATCGAGGGCATGAAGCAACGCGTGCTCGGCTGGCGCGACGCATGGCGAAGCGCGCAGTACGGCTAGTCGCGCAGCACCTCACCGAGGAAGTCGGCAGCAAAGGGAACCGCACCCTCGAAATCGTAAGCGTCGACGTCGCTCGCGATCACCAGGTAGTTATCTTCTCCCGCAAAGGCCTCATCCACGCAGGGCACGACCCAGACGCGTTTGAACACCGCCGAAGCCGTGGCAACGACGTTGCGCAGGAAGTCTATGTTCTCGCCCCCGTGGGTCGATACCACGTTGGCCACGTACAGGCCGCCCTCGTTGAGACACACCTTTGCCTGGCAGAGGGCTTCCACGGTGGCGAGCGACCGAACTGGCTCCGACCCGGCAAAGCAGTCGTTCACGACCACGTCGTACCGCATGCCCGCCGCAAGAGCCTCGCCCATATACGACCGAGCGTCCGCGGTGATGAGACTCAGACGGTCTCCCGCCATGCGCTCAAGTTCGTCCAGGTAAAACCATCGACGAGCAAGCAGGGTCACCGACGCGTCAAGCTCGACGACGTCCATGGCAAGCAAACGATGGGTGGCGAGCGCATGCTTGGGATAAGAGTATCCACCACCTCCGAGCATGAGCACTCGTTCGATGCCATGGCCAACGATGCCGCGCATGGAATCCTCCGCCTCAAACATCGCATCGAAGGCGCGGATATACTCGAACACGGGCTCGAACCTGCGGCGACCGAGATAGGTGGCACTTTGATACACCCCACCCTGCTGCAACACGCGCACGAGCTCTCCCTGGGCGCCGCGCACCATCTTCACGCGCGCCAATCCAGCGTGCGTGCGGGCGACCTGAAGGCATTTCGATCCAACGGCTATCGCCGCCGCGCCAACGGCCACGGCGCCAAACGCCACGCCCGCGGCAATACCGGCGGCCGTGTTTCCCCTCTTTTCCATCAAAGCTTCCTTTGCTGATAAAGCCCGTGGTCCTTAAACCCAAGGCGACGATAATACGTGCGCGTGCCCACGGCGCTGATCACGTTAATGCTTTCGTATCCCGCCTCGCGCGCGATGTCACAGGCGCGCTCGATGAGCCGCCTCCCCAACCCAAGATGCTGGGCTGACGTGCCATCCTCACCAAGCTGCGTAGCGATGCCATACACGTGCACTTCCCGAATCATGGCCTCGCCCGCGCGGACGGGAAGGCCCTCGCTCCCCGCCTCATCCGCGAGACGCTGCACATACGCGGCACTCGGCAAAGACAGGCGCAGGAAGCCGGCGATGCGGTTGTCGGGCAAGATCCACTGCAAAAAGCGTTCGTGCGTGTTGCTCGTCTCGTACCCGACGACATCGAGGACCAGGTCGCCCAGATCGATGTCGTTCGTTCCGATCTCTCGAAATCGAATCTCCTGGACGCCGTCCGAACTGCCCATGTCGCGCAGGCTCCGCTCGACGAGTTGGCGCAAATTGGGCTTCTTGTTGCCCGCCACGATATCGTGCGACGAGAAATCCCTGATCATGCGGGAGATACGGCAGAACGGCGGCGTGACGGCGACATCGCTCGCCAACACGTCGAGCAGTTCCCCCTCGGTGTAGGGGCGCCATAAGCCAAGTTCATAGCGCTCGGTGAGCCGGGAGCCGTCGATGAGGGCACAAGGGTAGAGCTTGATTTCGTCGGGCTGGAACGGTGCGCTCCGCACCAGGCGGTCGTAGTCGGCCTTATCGCGCTCGGGCGTCGACCCCAACAGGTTCGCCATGGCATGCGCGTGGATCTTGAAGCCAAAGATGCGCAGCAACTCAAATGCCCGCCCTATGCGCTCAATCGAGATGCCGCGCTCATTCAAGTCAAGGATCTCCTGGTCAAGCGTCTGGATACCCATTTGCACCTTGGTGCAACCCAGGCGGCGAATCAGCATGAGGGCTGCGGGCGTGATCGCATCGGGGCGCGTCTCGACTACAAGGCCCACCACACGATGACGTGCGCCCTCGTTTTCGCGTTGCCGCAGCTCGAGCTCATCGAACGTGGCCGTCTGGGCACGACTGGCCAAACGCCACGGCTCGCTGTTGCCGTACAGCAGCCGAAATGCGTGGTTGTAGGAGAGGGCCCCTTCGGCGATCTCCTCCTGCGCACCCTCCGCAAATAACGCGAACTGCTCCGCATTCTGCGGAAACCCCGCGCTGCGGTACCAGCTCCGACGCTCGGCGATGTCGGAAGCCGCTGACTCCTCGTCAAACTCGTTGAGCGCGCGGAACAGTTCCGAGATGAACCAGACCTGGTATTCCCGTGGATAATCGCTCCAGGTCCCGCCGAGAACGATCAGCTCGATCTTGTCTGTAGCATGTCCCATCTGCGTCAACGCCGTCAGACGGGAGGTAACCTGCAGATACGGGTCGAACCAGTTTTGCTCGGCGCGTTCGCATGCCGGCTCGTTGTGCAGGTAGCTCTTGGGCATGCGCAGGTCATTGGGGCAAAAGAGGCAGTCGCCACCACAGGGCCATGGCTTGGTGATGACCGTGATCGTTGCGACACCCGAGGCGCTGCGACGAGGCTTCATGCGCAGCACGGCGAGCAAGCGCTCTTCGAGTTCGGGCGTAACGCCCCACGCCTCCCAGCGCTTTTGATCGTTGCGCTTAACACTCTGGTAGAACGGCAAAAGCCGACGCTTGGCAAACATGCGCTTGTCGGCATGCTCCCGGCGTGCGGCGGCATGACTCAGCTTGAGTAGCACGCGATCGTCGACCGCGCGTCCGGACCGGAGCTCCGCCAATATGTCCATGATAATCTGTTCCATGGCGTCCATTGTATATGACGTCCGCGCACCGCTTCCGGCGGACGTGGGAGCTTACAATAGGGAAACCTCACGGTGCATGCGCTCGCCCTAAAGACACGCAGCCACTCGACGCGGCACCGACTCACGGAATCCAGGAGGCCCATGGACACCACGACCGCGCAGGCGCTCATCGCGCTCAACAACCGCTTTTACCGGGATAACGCAGCATCCTTTTCCGCCACGAGGTCGGCACCATGGGAAGGTTGGAAGCGGCTCGGAAGCATATTGCGCGAGCATGGCTGGGTGGGTGCGACGGCGCCTCAGACGCGCCTCGTGTTCGATATGGCAAGCGGCAACCTGCGGTTTGAGCATTTCCTCTCCACCGCGTTTCCCAGCATCGACTTTGAGTTTCACGCGGTGGACAACTGCGCCGCCCTGGCAGAGCATGGTCAGAACGACCGCATCGCATGCCGCTTCCGCCAATGCGACATCCTGGATACCCTCGTCTCGAGCAACGCGAAAATCCCGGAATGCCCCCTCTGCGACCTGTCGGTCTCCTTTGGCTTCATGCACCATGTGCCCAGCGCATACCTCAGACATCGCGTGTTCGAGGCGCTCATCGAACACGCACGCGTGGGCGGCCTGATCGTCCTGTCGTTTTGGCAGTTCATGAACGACACGCGCCTTGCTGCCAAGGCTCTGAAGGCAGACGAGGCGCTTGCCATGGATATCGACATATCGCAGCTTGAGCCAAATGACCACTTCCTTGGATGGCAATCCGACCCCTCTCCGCTGCGCTACTGTCACCACTTTGACGAATGCGAGATCGACGAGCTTGTAGCATCTGTGGGCACCAAGGTACGGGAGGTCGCGCGCTACTCCTCGGACGGCGCGTCTGGTACCCTCAATCGGTATCTCGTGCTCGAACGCCTTGATTGAGAACTCGAGCACGACGCCCATTCAGACGCATGGCGCGCGCCACTCCAGTGGCAGCCGCGAACATGCAGCCGCCATATCGGACGCCAACGACCGCCATCCGCCGCCGCGCCACATTCCACCGTGCAGCGCGCCGCGATATCCAGGAGACCTTTCCGCCATGCATGCACGTATGCCCAAAAACTTCGTCCTCGACCAGCGCATCGAGCGCGCAGCCAACGCCATCGAGACTGGTGCCGCAGCGTATCGGGGGCGCTGGGCCGAAGCGTGCCATCCGCTCACCGAGCATGGCACCGAGCGCTTTGAGCGGGTGCATCTCGATCTTGGATGCGGAAAAGGAGCCTATATCGCCGCCATGGCCGCCCGTCATCCGGACACGCTCTTTATCGGCATGGACAGCGAACCCGTGTGCGTGGTGCATGCCGCGCAGCTCGTTCTCGATCGTGGGCTCAAAAATGCCCTCGTGATTCCCGGAGACGCCGCCAGGCTCGACCGCATCTTCGCCCCGGGCGAACTCTCGAGCATCTCGATCAACTTTCCCACGCCGCACCCTAAACGACGCAACGCCCGCCTGCGCGTAACGACCGCCGAGCACCTCGATGGATACCGACCGCTGCTTAAAGCCGACGGCATTCTCGCGCTGCGCACCGATAGCCTGCCGTTGTATGAGTTCTCTCTTCCGCAGTTCAAGACCATTGGATGGAATGTAACGTGCGCCACGCACGACGACCGCGCTGCCCATCCCGATCAGCCCATCACCGAGTACGAGCAGCGGCTAACCGAGCAGGGTGCGACCGTCCACGCTGTATATGCACGGCCCGCAGCGCAACCCGCCACACAGGAACAACTCCAGGCTGCACTCGAACTTCCGCAGAGCCTCATCGACTATCTGCCCGAAGACCTATTCGCCGGAGAATATATCCCCTACGGCATGAGCTACGCGATTGACAACCTGCGCAACCGACGTCACCATCTCGCCGCGCGTAAAGATGCATATTCTGACCGCATTTAAGTTGCTGTTTGCATAGGTTTTTCTCACCACGCCCCACGTGTCCATGTGGATTTACGAAAGTGGTTAAAATACCCAAATGTTGCGCAGGCCCGATCATCGTTTGTCTAACTCACATCGTGCCAACACCTTTCTCATCCCCGTCGTGCATCGGGACAATTGAGCCAGCGCGCCACAAGCGTCTTGAAACCCTGTGATCACAACAGGAGGAGGGGGCCGCGCGTGCGCGGCCCCCTCCCGCAATCCCATCGCATCCCGCAACCCGATCTTTACGTCATAATGAAGGAAAAATGCCTTATAGAACGGACCTGCCCATGCCAGACGCATCCAAGCAGCTTGAATCTCAAAACGCCTTCGACCCCTTCGCCCACGGGTCGCTTGGTTCGCTTGCCCCAAGCTGGTGGGAGCCCGAGGCTGCGGACACCAGCGGCAACACAACCGATGAGTACGCTGACGGGCAAGGTCCCTTCGACAGCGACGACGCCCCTGTCGCACGGACCTGTTCTCCCGGATCCGAACTCGAACCTTGGCTCACGTCAGAAAAAGCCTACGAACGCTTCATCGACTGGGTTGCCGCACGTGGCATCGACCTCTGGCCGCATCAGGAGGACGCGCTGTTCGCCCTGGCTGCAGGTAGCAACGTCATCCTCGGCACGCCTACCGGTTCCGGCAAATCGCTCGTCGCGCTCGGTATGATGTTCATGGCAATGGCGAGCGGTCAGCGTGCATACTACACCGCCCCCATCAAGGCCCTCGTCAGCGAGAAGTTCTTCTACCTGGTCGATATCCTGGGCCGCGACAACGTCGGCATGATCACCGGCGATTCGCATATCAACACCGGTGCCCCCATCATCTGCTGCACTGCCGAGATCCTTGCCAACCAGGCGCTGCGCGAGGGAGAGGACACCGACGTCGGTTGCGTCGCCATGGACGAGTTCCATTTCTTCTCCGACCCCGACCGCGGCTGGGCCTGGCAGGTTCCCCTGCTCACGCTGCCCCACGCGCAATTCCTGCTCATGAGTGCGACCCTGGGCGACATGACCGCCATCGGCCAGACCCTTAACCGCACAACAGGCCGCGACCTCGAGCTCATCGCCGACGCCCCGCGACCCATCCCGCTTTCTTACGAGTACGTCAAAACCGCGCTCGAGGGCACTGTGGAGCTGGCACTTCGCCAAGGGGACTCCCCGCTCTACATCGTGCACTTCTCGCAAGACGCCGCCCTGCAGTCTGCCCGCTCGCTCGCCAGCTACGGCGTCGCCAGTAAAGAGCAGCGCGAGGCCATCAAGGAGGCGATCAAGGGCGGGCGCTTCACCACGGCGTTCGGCAAGACCTTGAAGCACCTCATCTCCAGTGGCGTCGGGCTCCATCACGCCGGCATGCTGCCGCGCTACCGCCTGCTCGTCGAAAAGCTTGCGCAGCAGGGCCTTCTGCCCGTCATCTGCGGCACCGACACCCTGGGTGTGGGCATCAACGTGCCCATCCACACCGTCCTGCTCACCGGCCTCACCAAATTCGACGGTCGCAAGCAGCGCCGCCTGCGCTCACGCGAATTCCACCAAATCGCCGGGCGCGCGGGGCGGTCGGGCTTTGACACCGAGGGCGTCGTCATCGCCGAGGCGCCCGAGTTCGAGATCGAGAACCACAAAGCCGAGCTCAAGGCCATGGGCGACCCCAAGAAGATGAAGAGGCTCAAGAAGAAGAAGCCGCCGGAGGGCTTTGTCACCTGGAACGAGGCGACCTTCACGCGCCTCATCGAAAGTGAACCGGAGATGCTCAAGCCGAGGCTGCGCATCACGCACTCCATGGTGCTCGCCGAGGTCGAGCAGGGCGGTGACGCCTGGGCCCGCGTCCTCGAGCTGATCGAGGCATCCCTGCAGACCCCGGAGGAGAAGGCGAAGCTCAAGCTCCGGGCTGCCGAGATCTTTGCCACGCTCATCGATGCGGGCGTTGTGGTGCGCGAAGCCTGCGGAACCGAGGCAGACGCCGATAACGGCATCGGGAGCGACAAGACGGTCTCGCTCACCGAGGCCCCAAAGAACATAGATGCACTCAGGGCACTCGACGCCACGGCCAATGAGGATGACGGCGCGGACGACAACGACGGTCGACCGCTCGGCGATACGAACGCCGCAACTGGTCACCCCCTCGACGGGCCGGCAGCTTATTACCTCACGGTCGACCTGCCCGAGGACTTCGCCCTCGACCAGCCGCTCTCCCCGTTTTTGCTCGCCGCGCTCGAACTGCTCGATCCCGAGAGCCCCACGTACACGCTCGACCTCATCTCGATGGTCGAGGCGACCCTCGAGGACCCCAAGCAAATCTTGCGCGCGCAGGAGCGACGTGCCCGCGACGCTGCCATGAGCGCCATGAAGGCCGAGGGCGTGGACTTCGAAGAGCGCCTGGACCGCCTCGAGGACGTCAGCTACCCCAAGCCGCTCGAGGACATGCTCGAGGTCGCGTTCGCGAAGTACTGCGCGCAGGTGCCCTGGGCGAACGACTACGAGCTCAGCCCCAAGTCCGTGCTGCGCGACATGCTCGAAACGGGCTGCGACTTCAAGAGCTACATCGCCCAGTACAAGATCGCTCGCTGCGAGGGCATTCTTCTACGCTACCTCACCGAGGCCTACCGCTCGCTCGACCGCACCGTGCCGGTCGAGCGCGGGACGGAAGAGCTCGACGATATCGTCTCGTGGCTGGGCCTCGTCGTGCGTTCGGTCGACTCCAGCCTGGTGGACGAATGGGAGAACGCCGGAGCGGCGCCCGGAGCGGTACCGCTCAAGCGAACCGACGAGGTGGTGGCCGACCGCCGCGGCATGACGCTCATGGTCCGCAACGCTTTGTTCCAGCGCGTGCGCCTCGCCGCTCTCGACAAGGCCGCCGAACTCGGAGCCCTCGACGAGGACTGGGGCTTCGGCGAGTTCCGCTGGGGCCGCGTGCTCGATGCGTTCTACGGGGCCCACGAGGACCTGCTCACCGATGCCGATGCGCGATCGGCCGCGTTCCTCGAGATCGATGATTCTGACGAACTCAGCGAGCACGTCTGGCATGTGCACCAGATCTTCCACGACTCGGACGGCGACCACGACTTCGGCATCATGGCCGACGTCGATCTGGACGCCACGCAGGACGGCGATGGCATCGTTTTCAAGAATTACCGCGCAGGGTCCTTCGAAGACCTCGCCGACTGACCCGAGTAGGACGGCATACGATTGGCCGTGCACCGGACGGCACGCGTCAGCCCGGCGGCGACGGGACCCGAGCGCGGGGGGCACGGCTGCCTCCCGTCCCCGCCGGGAGGTTCACACTGTGTTAAGAAAGGTTTAACCCCTCCTTTAGCACTGTGACCGTTCCGTCACGGTAGCGTCATCATCGAGTTAGAAGTGCAGGTCACCATGGGTGTTGTACACATACCGACCATGGAGGACCGCCATGCACACCCAAAGACGCCAGCCCGCATACCGCCCCACGCGTGTCTTCGACGGACCCATCGACAGCGGGCGCTTCAGACGCGGGAACGGGCAGGGCCCGACGGCGGGCGCGGAACAGACGGCAGGCGCAAGGCGCAAGGCGAGCGGCGGGTGCTTCAGGCCCGATAGCGGATTTGATTCCGGTGACGGGCGACGCGAACGCAAGAGTCAACGAGGGCGCGGTCGGGGCAAGCTCATCCTCGTGGCAGCCCTTGCACTCGCCGCCCTATTCGTCGCGCAGTCGCTCATCAGAGGACGCATAGAAACGCTCACGAGTCCCGTCGCCGGCAAGGGCGAACCGGCGAGCTCCACGCCCGTGGGGGGATGGCGGCAGGGCGAAGTTCCATACCTGTACCAAACCGATCCTCAATGGTCCGAGGAGCCCTACGCCGGTGGAAACATGCGCGAAAATGGCTGCGGGCCCACGTGCCTGTCCATGGCATACGTCGCGCTAACGGGAAACACGAATCTCGATCCCACCGCGATGGCTCGCCTCAGTGAGGAACAGGGGCACACCGTTGACGGCATGACCGCATGGACCCTCATGAGCGACGGAGCGGCTTCAATCGGCCTGAACTCCCGGGAAATCTCAGCATCCGCCGATGCCGTCCGCGCCGAGTTAGAGGCGGGCCACCCCGTCATCTGCAGCGTACGGCCCGGCGACTTCACGACCACGGGGCATTTCATCGTACTCGCGGGCCTCGCCGAGAACGGACAGGTTACGGTGCGAGACCCCAACAGCGAGCAGAACAGCACGCACCCCTGGGACCTCGAGCGCATTCTCGCGCAATGCGCCAACCTGTGGGCTTTCAGCCTCTAGACAGACGAGGCGGGACGCATCTGCCCACGGCCGCAGAGCGGACGCACCGGCCCCGCCGCCGAACGCGCGACACTTTGGACACGGTGCGATTTCAGCTCCACAGCCACGTCGTTGTGAGTTTACGATCACTCAACCAGAACCATGATGAGCGCACCCCCAAAGAGGATGGCGACGATCACGATGAGGCCGTAGACGGTTTCGCGCAAAACGCCCCATCGCGCCAAGGCGGGACACCTCTCGCGGATCCTGCGGCGATCGAGCATCAGGTAGGACCCGATGATCAATATGGGATCGATGCAGACGATGTTCTGAACGAACAGGAGCCCCACAGACTTCCCCGCATCCTGCGGCAAAGGGTTGAAGATCGTGTCGACGCTCATCCACAGCATCGCGGCGAGCATCAGCAGGACCCAGACGTTCCAGGCCCGCCCCATCCACGTGGGAACACGGACCGATTGCCTCCGGCTATTTGCAGACTCTCGCAAGACCCTCGTGGACTCTCGCAAGGCGGGAGCTGCGCCGGCCCCTCGCTTTGACACGCCGGCGGGCACACGCCCGGCCGCGGCGGTGACCGCTGCGCCGAAATCCGCAACCGAGCCATACCGGGCAGCGGGATCGAACGCGCACGCAGTTCCTATGGCCTGCGCCCATGCGCCTCCGATGCCCCTTTGGGTGCATTCCTCGGCCCCGCAGATATTCGGGGGCTGCTCACCCGTCAGACAGAAATAGAGGATCTTGCCGAGCGCGTAGACATCGGTGCGTTCGTCGGTCTGCCCGAACCCGAACTGCTCGGGCGGGGCGTAGCATCGCGTGAGGAAATGCGTGGTGTCGGTCGACGCATCGGGATTCCACGTGCGCGCACTCCCGAAGTCGATGATGACCGCCTCGCCGCCGCGCATGATCACATTCGTCGGCTTGAGGTCTCGATGGATGATCGGGCGGTCGAACGCCGTGTGCAGTTCCGTCACCGACCGGCACAAAGCGGGCAGCACCGAGGTGGCGAGCACCTCGCCCGCACCGAGAGCCCGCTCCAGCTCTTCGACCGTACAGCCGTCGACGTGCTCCATCACGACGGTCATCGTGCCGCCGTTACGCGAGCACTCTATCAGTTTTGGGACGCAGGCGAGGCTCATTCCCTGCTCCTGGGCGCGCCACAGCTCCTCATACGCCCCGCCGACGCCTGAAGAGGCGTCGATGGTTTTGCGGATGTACCTGCCGGCCCTGCCAGCACCCGGACATCCGCGGACCAACTCGGTCGTCTCAAAGTCGGACTGTTTGATCACCCGCTCGACATGCCACGTCGTGGCCTCGGACGCGCGGGACAGGAACACCTCGAGCTCGTGGCGGAACGTGCCGTCCCCCGGGTTCGAGGCATTGAATGCGGATATGTCTTCGGAATTCCCCATGACCTGCATCATACCAGCGCACGGAGACATTTAGCAGACGGTCTCCTCGCCCAGACGATACAGTTCCTCGTTCACCTTCTGGAGGCTGCACCCCTGGCCGATGCAAAAGATGATGATTGCATCGCGGCGGCATTTGGGGTTGAGGGAGCTCGTCCCGGCGGCTCTGAGCGCCCGGTTCGTCTCGCGCAGGGTGAGTGCCATGGCGAAGGCAATCTGCAGGACCTTGTCGCGCGAGGGGTTGCGGGCACCCGTGAAGATCTGGTAGCCGAACGTCTCGTTGAGGTCTGCCATGCGCACCACGCGCGAGCGCTTGAGGTGCTTTTTCTCGAGCATGTGCCCCAAGAATCCCGCCAGCGTCTCAGCAGGGAATTCGCGCCCGTCGACGAACGCGTCGAGGCTCGGCGCATCCAACAGCTCCTGCAGCACTTCTTCAGTTAACCGCTCCGTCATGACCGGCCTCCACTTTCTCCATTCCCATTGTAATCACGTTCTACGCAAAGGGGCGCATGCCCGATGCGCCCCTTTGGCCCAAATCACCGCCACGTTCCGATCGATGCGATTATGCCGGGACTTTCGCCAAACGCCTCACATGTACCGAGGCTCCCCACGCCCGCGCGAAATCTCAGCGGCACCCCATTCAAACCGCTTAGGCTATCGCCCAAGTCGCAGCGGGCTTGTCGGCAAATGGCGAAGAATAATACAGGATGCTCGAGACATCGCCCTCGAAGTACACATAGCCGCTCACCGTGCCTCCCGCCGACAGGTCACCAAAGGAAAGCTCTTCGGTCGCCTCGGAATAATACGTATTATCGCCCTGGACGCCGTTCGCGCTCTCCCCCTTCCAGTCGTACGAGTTGAACGATAGCTTTTCATCGCTGTTGTTCGTGTAGGTGACGCGCACACCGGTCATGGCGGTGCCATCGTAATTGGTGAGGCCCGGCGTGACCTCGTCCACCGAAACCGTCATGCCGTTGGACAGCTCGACCGAAGCTCCCACGGCGAGCTTCTCATCAGCAGACGACGTAGGCTCATCATCGCTGGAATCATCGTCCTCAGAGGCATCGTCCTTTGAAGACTGCACGGCCTTCGGGCCGTTCACGGCGTCGTCGATTGCAGCGCTATACATGCTCTGGCTACCCAAAACAGCTGCAACGGAAACGATGTTCACCACAATCGCGGCGATGGCGAGGCCCTTGCCCGCGCGCTTTCCACGCAGGCAAGACACAAGCCCGGCAATGGCGAGCACGGCGCCGACGAGCGCCATGAAGAACGACACGTTGTTGATGATCGGCAGCAAGGACGTGAGGAGCGCGATGATTCCGAGCACCAACCCGGCAATGGCGATCCCGGAACGCGGCTGTTTTACCTGATTATTTTCCACGTTTTCCCTCCCATGACAGCGACCTATCCCTCAAGTCGCCTCGACACCCCCCATTATTTACACCTCTGCCGGGGATTTCATTAGCTGCGAGCTAAGGCCTCGACATGCGGAGCGAGCGGAAACGCGTTACCATGGGTGTCGGTTTATCTTCACCGCGCGTCAATGGACGCGCCCGGAAAGGTGGTTTTGCACATGAAGCTCGCAGTTCCCTCCATTGGCAAAGGCGGCTTTGACGCCCAGCGTTCCGCGCATTTTGGCCACGCCGACTGCTTCACCATCCTGAACATCGAGGACGGCAAGGTCTCCGTCGAGGGTACCATCGCCAATCCCCCTCACGAAGAGGGCGGCTGCATGCGGCCCGTGCGTATCCTCTCCGAGGCCGGTATCGACGCCATCGTGGCCGTAGGCATGGGCATGCGCCCCATGCAAGGCTTTGCCGCCGCGGGCATCACCGTCCTGCACGATGCTGAGTCCGCGACCGTGGGAGCCGCCGCCGAGCGCATCGCCACTGGGCGGCTCGACGCTATGGGGCCCGAGCACGCCTGTCACCACTAGAAGACCGAGGGTAATTCCGCCCACAGTCGTTCAGGTCTCGTGCCGTTCGCACAAACAGCGATTCAATCAGGGACGAGCGCAGCAATCTGCGATACCCGCCCCGATTCCTTTATCGATGGGAGTTTCCATGGCGAGCAACAAGCGCTCAGCGCGCGCTAAGCAACGAGCGGCATTCGAGGCCGGCCTTGAGGACGGCTTGAGCGCTGGCGGCATGGACGACCTCTTTGCTCGCGAACATGCACGCGAAGAACGAATCGACGCTGAACATGACGCAGCCCTCCGCCACAAGGCTTGCGAGTCGAAGAACCGCTACGCAAGCCGCCCCGAGGCAGAAGCGGCCCTGATTTCCTGCGAGGAACACGGGAGACATGGGCTCTCGATATACCGCTGCCCGTACTGCAATGGCTGGCACCTCACGAGCCACCCGCAAAAACGATAGGTCGCCTGCGTTCCACATGCTGGCATCACGATCCCGTGTTAGACTCTGACTCGCCCGCCCGATGGATTCGGGCCCATGCGAGGGCGTCACCGCGAAGAGACAAGGCGACCATGCGCTTTTAGACATCCCCATCAACCGACCCGTTGACCTCCGATAGAACGAGGAGGGGATGTCTTCATGCAGCTCGCACTCACGCGCGTGACCTACACGCACCCAGCGGCGCAAGACCCCATTCTAAGTAACGTGACCATCGCCTTCCCGCAGGGCTGGACTGGCCTTTTGGGTGACAACGGCTGCGGCAAGTCAACGCTCGCCAAAATCGCCTGCGGCTTGATCGCGCCCGACTCCGGCACCGTATCGAACGGCTTGTTCGCCGCCTACTGCCCGCAGGAAGCCGATGAGGCACCGGCCACCCTCGCGGACTTCGCACTCGACTTCGGTCGCGAGGCACGCGGCCTTCGCACGCAGCTGAGTCTCACCGACGACATGCCATGGCGCTGGGACGAGCTCAGCTTCGGCGAGCGCAAAAAGCTGCAGATCGCCTGCTCCCTCTGGCAACGACCCGATGCGCTCGTTGTGGATGAACCGACCAATCACCTCGATCGCGAGGCCCGTGCCCAACTGACAGGACTGCTGGCCAGCTTCACCGGCGTCGGCATCCTCGTGAGTCACGACCGCGAGCTGCTGGATGCGCTCGCATCGCGCTGCGCGTCGTTCGAGGCAAGCGGGCCCCGCGGGGAGACTCACATCGTCATCCGCCCCGGCGGATACTCGCAAGCAAGCAGCCAGGCGGAACGCGAGCGAATAACCGCGATAGACGAACGAAAGAGGGCGAAGGATCATCTCGCGCGCCTTTCCGCTGAGCGCGAGCAGCGTGCCCAGGAGGCTGCGCGGGCGGATGCCAGGCGCTCGAAACGAGGACTCGACCCCAAGGATAAAAGCGCCCGCGCCAAGATCGACCTCGCCATCTTTACGGGCCAGGACGGGGCCCGAGGCAAGCTACTGCGACAGATAGACGGGCGCATGGCAAGCGCCCAGGCCAGAGTCCATGCGGCATATGCGCCCAAACGCTATGACGGCAACCTGTTCCTGGATGCCGAACCCAGCGCTCGCAAAACCGTGCTTCACATACCCGCGGGCAGTATCCCATGCGGGGCGGGAACCCTCGAGCTACCCGAGATCTTTGTGGGAAACACCGAGCACATCGGCATCATAGGACACAACGGCGCAGGCAAAACCACACTTCTCGACCACATACGCGAGCTGCTCGCGTGCGATGGCGCCAAAGGAGGCCGACGGCTTTCGGTCCTCGACATCCCCCAGGAACCGAGCCCCGAGCAGCGCGAGCGCGTCCTGGGGAACATCCGCCGCCTCTCCCCCATCGACCGCGGACGCGTTCTCAGCTGCGTGGCGCAACTGAACTCCGATCCCGACCGAATCCTGGAAGGCGCTGCCACCAGCCCTGGCGAGCTGCGAAAACTGATGATTGCCCGCGGTTTGCTGAACGCCCCCTCCCTCATCATCATGGACGAGCCCACCAACCACCTCGACCTGCACTCGGTCGAGGCGCTCGAACGGGCGCTCGCACAGTTCGATGGTGCGCTGCTGTTGGTGAGCCACGACCATGCGTTCCTGCGAGCGTGCACAAGCATCACCTGGGAGATTAAAGGCGGGACCCTAAAGACACGCCAAAGGTGAACAATATGCTGCAATGTCTATTCGATCTCACCCCATTGATCCAGACTCCCTCTCACTGGAAATCACAATTTGATTGCCTACTTGCGTACGAACATGTGTTCTCGTAGAATTAGAACAGGTGTTCGTCTCTGATAGTTATTTTTGCCAATTATTATCATATGTGATAAGTTTAGGAGTAAGATGGCAATGGAGGTCCAGTATTTCGAAGACGATCAAGGACGGCAACCTGCAAGGGAGTTCATCGATGGACTCGACCCAAAGATGAGAGCCATAGTTTTCGGGAGGCTGCTCCTTTTGGAAGAATATGGCGAACGGCTACCGATGCCATTTGCCCGACATCTCGAGGATGGCATCTTCGAGCTGAGAACACCCCAAGGCTCGAACATCACCCGCCTCCTCTATTTCTTCTTTGTTGGCAATCGCGCTATCGTCACCAATGGCTTCGTGAAAAAGACTCAGCGAACGCCAAGAAAAGAAATAGAGCGTGCAAAGAAGTTCAGGGAGATCTGGAGGTCGCACAATGACCGGCTTTAGGGAACATCTTGATGAGTCTCTCAAAGACCCCGCCTTCCGTCATGAATGTAGTGCTCAGGAAACCGAACGTGAAGTCATGAAAAGCATCGTGAAGGCGCGCATCGCCGCGGGGCTGACCCAAAAGGAGCTGGCCGACCGCTGCGGCATGAAGGCGGCCAATCTCTGTAGGCTGGAAAATGGCAATGGCAATCCTTCGGTGGCGACGCTTTCCAAAATAGCCCACGGTCTCGGCAAGAAGCTGCAGATCAGCTTCGTGTAGCACAATCGCCAGTCGAGTAAACAGGGCCGATCCCATATGGGACCGGCCCTGTCGCGTCATCATCGCCACGGAAGACACCCACGGGCAACGCCTCAGAATCGCATTAGTCAGCCATCGCCGCGCACACAGGCCCCCGCATCATCTCCCGTTCTCCCAATCGATAGGCGATGCAGATAGGCAGCCAGCTGGCCACCAAAAAGACCCCAATATGAGCCAATGGCATATTGGCCAAGAAAGCACTCATCTCAACAGGGCTCACTTTCACGGCAAGTACAACAATCGCACTGTTGAGAACAGCCGCGAGCGCAAGCGGCTTCGCAATGATAAGCAGTGACTCCACGGTAAACATGCGGTGTACTTGGCGTGCGGAAATGCCGGCAGCCACCAGTTGGGCGAGCTCATGGCGACGAGTCGGGATCCTGCCCAGCACGCTTGCAAACACATCCGCAATTCCAATTGCAGCAAGCACGGCGGCAAACACGTCGATGAAAAGTCGGATACCCGACCTCGAGCGCTCATCACGCACGGCCTCCTCGTCCAAATTGAGCACCTCAACACCTTGCTCGCCCGAATAGCGATCTTCAAGCATGGAGGTCACCTGCCGAGCAGAACGGGCAGAATCGGTTAGCACGTTGTAGAACGCATCGTCGCTATCCTCCTTATACACATCGCCAAACGTCACCCCCGTGACCCCATCCAACGCACGCAGCTCCGATACGACACCCTCATCAACGCCGTATCGGGCAGCGTCCTCAAACATCACGCGAACATCCCATACGCCCTCATAGCGCTGAAAATACGTTTCTTGCGTTGAGAGATGAGACAGCGTTTCGAAGTTAAGGAGCGTCATGAAGGCAAGGACCGCAAAGGCTATGGAAATATTGGCCGTGCGCATACTGCGGCGGCGGGCTCGCAGAGAATCAGCCGCGAGGCGCGCCTCGATGCCGCACATGCGGCCGAGCAGCCTCGATGCCGCCCCCGGTTTATGCACGCGCTCGTAATTTGCATCACCTTCGGAGATGGCCTTTATCGTGCTGAGCTTGCCCAGTCGACGCGCGGGCAGCAGGGCGGAAATCACAATGGTCAAACCAGAGGCGACTAGGGCTGTCAAAATTGCAGCGGGGGCGATTTCGATTACCGGATCATACGTACGGTTCACCGCAGTCATAGCAACTAAACCGCTAACAAGGAGAAATGCAGAACCGAGTCCGACAAAGACACCAACGCACCCCGCGGGCAAGGCAAGGACGCACCCTTCGGCAAGAAGCAGCCTACGCACCTGCACATCAGTTGCGCCAATGCTCTTGTATATCCCCAGATTGCGGATGCGAGCATGCATCGCCACGTCGAACGCGCTCTTCAGCATGAGCACGATGGCAATGGAGCAAATTGCCGTCACAACAAAAAACGAAATGGACGATCCGGTTATTTCGGGAGATTGCCCCAGATACTCCATGCGAACGAAATAGTCAGTCAACAACATCTGCGTCACCGCGATGACCAAACCGAGAAACGCGCATGCAATGAAAGAAATCGCGGCAAGAGAGAGGACCGATGAGCGGTTGTGCTGCACGTACGCCCGAAGATACGGTGCCATCATGAGCTACACCCCCTCGGAGACAATACGACCATCGGACATGCGGATGGTGCGGTCCGCCGCACTCGCCACTTCCTCGTCGTGCGTGACCAGGAGGATGGTTGTATCGAAGTGTTCGCGCACGCGAAGCAGCAACTCCAAAACGCGCTTCCCGTTGCCGCGATCCAAACTGCCCGTAGGCTCATCGGCCAAGACCACGGCGGGCTCAGATGCCAAGGCGCGCGCAATCGCAACTCGCTGCTGTTGCCCGCCGGAAAGCTCAGACGGCAAACTGCTGTCGCAGTCTGCTATGTCAAGCATTTCGAGCAGCTCGTCTATGGCAGTCCTGTCCGGGTTCACACCGTCAAAGCGCAGCGGCAGCTCAACATTGTCACGGGCGGTGAGGAACGGGACCAAGTTGTGAAATTGATACACCAGGCTGACCGTGTGGCGGCGGTAAAGCGCCAAGGCGTCACCACTCAACGTGGATAAATCCAATCCATCCACCACCACGCGTCCCGAAGTCGCAGCGTCTACGCCCGCAAGAACATGCAGCAAGGTCGACTTTCCCGAGCCCGAAGCGCCCGTTATCGCGACAAACTCACCCCTGCGGACGGTGAAAGACGCGCCGTCAAGAGCGCGACGTTCGGCATTCCCCTCACCATATACACGCACCACGCCATCGACGATGATGGCCGGATCCGCCCTATTGATCCCATGAGAGGCAACGGGGGACCCATGCGTTGACCGAGGCACATCGAGCGAAACATCGAACGGAATGCGCCGCTCTCGATTAACCTTCTTTGCAAATAGAGTAAATGCCGTGGTCATGCTCATGCCAAGATCGCGGCACACGCCCTCCATGGAGCGTTTCGTGTCTTGATCAAGTCTAAAATTGACAAGTGTGGTATCTGCCATACCCGCCTCCTTATAAAGACATTGTCTTTATATTAGTTGCCATCCAGAAGATATACAAGGATTCAGGCACCGGGATACAGGAATCGCCCCCAACGTGAGCAGAGCTCTCTCAATCTGCCACAGACATCAAGGTTTCCAACTAGGGCGGTACAAATTTTCTCGAATCAGGCGTTCTTAAATGCAATGAAGGGCTCCGTTCAATCCAAACGGCGCCCTTCAACTACCTACAATTATGTTGAGAATCGCTTCAAAGCGTTGCGAAGTGAAATATGCCCTGAATTACTCGAACTCGATGGTCCCGCAGGGCTTCGGGGTGAGGTCGTACAGGACGCGGCAGATGCCGTCGACCTCGGAGGCAATGCGGTCGCCGATCTTCTTGAGGAGCGCCCAGTCGAGCTCGGGCACCTCGGCGGTCATAGCGTCGACCGTGTTGACGGCGCGGATGAACGCCGGCCACTCGTAGAGGCGCTTGTCGTCCTTCACGCCGGTAACGCGGAAGTCGGGCACGGACACGAAGTACTGCCAAACCTTGCCCTCGAGGCCGGCCGCGGCGAACTCCTCGCGCAGGATCGCGTCGGCCTCACGCAGGGCCTCCAGGCGATCGCGGGTGATGGCGCCGAGGCAGCGCACGCCCAGGCCGGGGCCCGGGAAGGGCTGACGCTCGACCATGCTCTCGGGCAGGCCGAGCTCGCGACCAACCACGCGGACCTCGTCCTTGTACAGCAGGCGGACGGGCTCGCAGAGCTCGAACCCCAGGTCATCGGGCAGACCGCCCACGTTGTGATGGGCCTTCACGCCGTCGGACTCGAGAATGTCGGGGTAGATGGTGCCCTGAGCAAGGAAGGAAACCTCGTCGCCCACCTTGCGGGCCTCCTCCTCAAACACGCGGATGAACTCGGCGCCGATGATCTTGCGCTTGGCCTCGGGCTCGGCAACGCCGTCGAGCAGGGACAGGAAGCGGTCGGTGGCGTCGACGTAGACGAGGTTGGCGTCGAGCTGGTTGCGGAACACGTCGACGACCTGTTCGGACTCGCCCTTACGCATGAGGCCGTGGTTCACGTGCACGCAGATGAGCTGCTTGCCGATGGCCTTGATCAGCAGCGCGGCGACCACGGAGGAGTCGACACCGCCGGACAGGGCCAGAAGGGCCTTCTTATCACCGATCTGCTCGCGGCAGGCGGCGACCTGCTCGGCGATGAAGGCCTGAGCGAGCTCAGGAGTGGTGATGCGAACCATGTCGTCGGGGCGCTTGTTCAGATCCATGGGTCTCCTTTCAAGGGCGCGCGCAGCGAGCGCGACGGGACGTCTTGTAGGCGGGACGTCATATATTACACAGCATTATGCCTTTTCCGCGTGATAGATGCAGGAGAATCGTGCGGTGATGATACGATTTCCACCGTAGAAATCTTCAAAAGGAGGACCGATGGTCACCCTATCCGACGCGCGCATCGACGAGCTTATCGCCGAAGACGTGCCTTATATCGACCTGACCAGCCATATCCTGGGCGTCGGCACTCAAGCCGGCGCCATGGAATACTTCACCCGCGAGACCTGCGTGCTCGCCGGAGGCGAGGTCGCGTCGCGCATCGCCACCAAACTCGGATGCGTCGTCACCAACATCCTGCCCGACGGTACGGCGCTCGAAGCCGGCCAGTCGTTCATGACGATCGGCGGGACCGCTGCCCAGCTCCATCAGGCCTGGAAGGTCTGCCTCAACGTCTTCGACCATCTTTCCGCCGTGGCCACCAAGACCCGTGCGATGGTCGACGCCGCGCATGCCGCCAACCCGTCCTGCGAGGTCCTCACCACGCGAAAGAGCATGCCGGGCGTGAAGGACCTCCTCGTTGAGGCCACCATCGCGGGCGGGGCGTTCCCCCACCGCTTGGGCCTGTCCGAGACCGTACTCGTATTCGACCATCACCTCTCGTTCATGGGAGGAATCGACGAGTTCATCGAACAGCTGCCCCAAATCCGTTCACGCTGCATCGAGAAGAAGCTGTTCGTCGAGGTGAACGCCGAGCAGGCGCTCGCCCTCGCATGGCACAACGCCGCCTGCACACGCGCCTGCGCCGCCTCGCGGCGGGCGTTGCCTGGCCGCGTCGACGGCGTCCAGCTCGACAAGGTCGCGGTCGACGAGCTGGCCGAACTGGTGGGCAACCTGCGCGCGCTCGACCCGCGCCTCACCATCATCGCCGCCGGGGGCGTCAACCCCGAAAACGCGGGGGAATACGCCGCCACCGGCGTGGACGGACTCGCCACCACCGCGCCCTTCACCGCCAAGCCCATCGACATGAGCGTCCGCATGCGACGCCTGGGATAGGAAACCATGACCCCTTCCTCCAAGTCCGCCACCGAAGGCGGCGCCACCAACGCCGATGCCGCCCCGGTGAAGCGCTACTCGCTGTTCACCGCGATCTGCCTGATCGTGGGCATCTGCATTGGCTCCGGCATCTTCTTCAAGTCCGACAACATCCTCATCGCCACCGACGGCAACGTCGCGCTCGGCGTCGCCATGATGCTGCTCGCCGCCACGACCATCGTCTTCGGCGGCCTCACCCTGGCCCGCTTTGCCGCGCGCACCACCGGCCACGGAGGCCTGATCGCCTACGCGGAGAAATTCCTGGGCCCGCGCCGTGCCGCGTTCATTGGCTGGAACTTCACCTTTCTGTACATGCCCGTCGTCTGCTCCGTGCTTAGCTGGGTTGTGGGCGTGTACGCGTGCATGACCTTCAACCTGCCCGGGACGTTTGCCTGGCAGATGGGCATCGGTCTGGTCTTCCTGTTGGCTTGCACTGCGTGGAACATCCTGTGGCCCACCTTGAGCGGCTACTTCCAAAACCTCACCACACTGGCCAAGGCCCTACCGCTGGTGCTCGTAGGCGTGATCGGCCTCATGGTGAACGACCCGGTCGCTCAGCTGAGTTCCGACATCGCCGCCGCCCCCGCAGCCGGCACCGCCTGGATCGCCGCCGCTGCGCCCATCGCCTTTGCCTTCGACGGCTGGAGCTCCGCAGTGAGCATCGCCCCCGAGCTCAAGGACGCACGGCGCAACCTGCCCCGCGCCCTCGTCGCCGCGCCCATCATCATCCTCGTGCTCTATCTGGGGTACTTCGTTGGCATCTCGTGCTTCCTCGGCCCGCAGACCGTCATCGAGGCGGGCGACGCCAGCCTCTCGCTCATGTTCGTCAAGCTCTTTGGCAAGCAAGCCGGTGCGCTGCCCAACGTCATCGCCTTCATCGCCGTGCTCGGAGGTGCCAACGGCATGGTGCTCGCAACCTTGCGCATGCCCCAGTCCCTGGCGCTTCACCACATGATGCCGTTCGAGCACATCGTGAGCCGCATGAACCTGACCCTGCGCTTCCCGGTGGTGAGCGCCATGATCGCGCTCGTCACCACGTTGTTCTGGGTAGGGGTGCACACGGTGGTGAGCACTCTTGGGCTGCTTCCCAACGGCGACATCTCCGAGGTCGTGGTGGCAATGACCATGCTGATCCTGCCGCTGTACTACATCGAGGCCCTGCGTGGGGCGCTGTGCGAGGATGCCCCTGCGCTCACGCGCGCCCGCCGTGCCGCAGCGCCGGCCATCGCACTCGCCAGCTCGCTCGCCATCGGCCTGTCGAGCATCTCAGATCCCACTCGCTGGCCGTTCGTCGTCGCCTTCACGGCGTTGCTCCTCGTGATGACCTTTGCGCTCACGCCCAAGCGGGACGCGTAGACGTCCGGGAGCACACGCTCCTCGCGGGCCTCGGCAAACGCGGCCTTCATGGTGGGGTTGTTCCGCGTGAGCTTTGAGATGCTGAGCCCCTGGCTTTGTCGTTCACCAGCCGTAGGTTGCTCTCGCTCGAGACCAGATTGCTTCTTCTATCGCGATGGGCGGGCGCGCCGTCGCTCGCGTTGCGACTCGATCATATGGCGTATCGCCATCACGGGGTGATGGAAGAGCATGCGCGGACCCGCGTACCGCATCACCGTGCGGATGCGATCGCGCATCTCGGGTCGGTAGCAGTGCACCGCGCAATTCGAGCAGAACGTCTTCTCCTCCATGAACGGACAGCGCTCGCTACGGGCGTGGGCATACGCCTCGAGCTCGGCGCATTCGGGACAGAGGTCCCGCCGCTCCCCGGAGCCCCGCTCCCGAAGGGCCGCCCCCTTCCGCACCTGCTGCATCTCGCCGCCCCGCTCCCGCGGCGGCGCCGAACGATGCGCGGAATGATTGCCCTTGCAGTACAAGGCGATCATCTGGCTTACGATTTCCTGCTCGCGCTCGCGCTTGCGCTTCAACGCATCGGCCGTCACACGCGGTTCGCTCTTCTCCATCATCTGCTACACCTCGCAACTATCCGCAAGATCGGGCTCGGCGCCCGCTGCCTCCTCGACGGTGACGTCTTCGCGGGCAGCGCGCTCCGCCTCCTCGCGGGCCTCGTCGAACTTCGCCTTCATGGTTTTGTTGCCCCAGGTAAGCTTGCGGATGCTGAGCCCCTGGGCCTTGTCGTTCGCCAGACGCAGGTTGTTCTCGCTCGAGATCAGATTGTCCTTGACCTTCTGCAGGTGCTTGATGGTGGTGTCGATCTCGTCGATAGCCGTCTGGAACTTGCGGCTTGCCAGGTCGTAGTTGCGGTTGAAGCCCTCCTGGAATCCCAGCAGCTTTTCCTCAAACTCCGTGACATCGATGTTCTGCTGGCGCACAAGCTCGAGCTCCTGCTTGTAGGCAAGCGCGTTCATGGCGGCGTTGCGCAGCAGCGTGATCATGGGAATGAAGAACTGCGGGCGGATCACGTACATCTTCTCGTAGCGATAGCTCACGTCCACGATGCCCGTGTTGTACAGCTCGCTCTCCGGCTCGAGCAGGGTGACCAGCACCGCGTACTCGCAGCCCTTCTTCTTGCGGTCCGAATCGAGCTTCTTGAAGAAGTCCTCGTTCTTGTGCTTGGTGGCCGTGGTGTCGTTCTCGTTCTTCATCTCGAACATGATCGAGACGATCTCGTTACCGGCCTCATCGCACTCGCGGAAGATGAAGTCGCCCTTGGTGCCGTCGGAAGCGTCGTTGTCCTTCTCGAAGTAGGCATGCGGGAACGCCGTGGCGCGCAGCTGATTGAACTGGGTCTCGCAGTGCTGCTCGAGGGTCTCGCCCACCATCTTGGTGGAGAGGCGCGCCTTCATATCGCGCAGGCGCTCGATCTCCTCGTCCTTGTAGCGGATGAGGTCCTGAGCGCTCTTGCGGGCCTGCTCGATCTCGAGCGCGTGGGCAGTCTCGATCTGCTGTTTCTCCGCCTCGCGCGTCTCGTGGTCGGCGGCGCGGCCGTCCTTTTCGCGCGCGAGGTCAAAGCGAGCCGCATCCAGGTCGTGAGCGAGCTTGGCGCGCTCCTCCTCGAAGGCGGTGCGCGCCTCATTCACAGCTTGCGTCACCGCGAGATCTCGCTGGGTGGCGCCGGCGTCCAGCTGCGCCTTGAGCGAGGCGATCTGCGCATCGCGCGCGGCGACCATCTGGCGCAGCTCCTCTTTTTTGTCGGCGGCGTCCTGCTGCACGACCATGCGCTCGCGCTGGGCGGCGACCTTCACCGCAGACTCGCGCTCCTCAACGGCGGACTCGAGCTTGGCGGAGAGCTCGGCGATGCGGGCATCCGCCTCGGCACGGACACGCATGAGCTCGGCGGCGCGCTCAGCCTGCTCGCTCGCCAGCTTTGCGGAGCTCGCCGCGTTCGCCTCCTGCAGGGCCGCGGCGCCCTGCGCTCGCGCCTCCTGCAGCTCGGCGGCACTGCGGGCCTTGGCCTCCTGTAGCTCTGCCGCGCCGCGTGCGAGCGCCTCCTGCAGCTCGGCCTTCTGGGCCGCCATCGTGCGGTCGAGCTCTGCCTTGGCCTGAGAGCGGGCGAGCTCGAGCGCCTGCTCGTGCTCGCGACGCAGCGAGGCGGCGCGCTCCTCCACCTCATGGGCGAACTGATCATCTCGCACCTGACGGACAATGCCCTCGTAATCGCTCTCATCGAGATTGATGACCGTACCGCACTTGGGACACGTGACCTGGTTCATATGCCTGCTCCTCGTCTGGCCGCCACCCGAAGGCTCATCCGAGCCCATTCCATATGCTTCGAACTATACCCGCCCGTCCGGACAAAACTCGTACGCGGCACCGCGCGGAGCGAGATCGCCCGACGCGTCCACTCGGCGCGCTCATCGGACAGACGCCACCATCCTGCGGATACTCGGCAAACTCGAGGCTTCCTCCAGTATGGCGATCAGTTCGTCAGCCTGGAAGAACACACCACGACGCCTGTTTCCAATCGGCCGTAAGATCTCATATTCACATGCCCTGGACACAACGTTTTGTGCCGCGCGTGGAGTGATATCCAATTCGCTCGCGACGTACGCAACGTTGACCACCGGCTGCTCCGCCAATATGGACGGCAGCTTATAGATGCTGGAATTTTCGCGCTCGGTCATTATCTCGCGCCAGCCCTCGAACACGTCATCGAGGCTCCTCGCCACGAGCCTGCCCACCACAAGCGACAACTCAAGCGCCTCCACGAGCTGCCTGACCACGGCGATGGAATCACCTTGCTGATACGCATCGAGAGACTCCATGTAGGCATCTACGTTGTGAAGCAGGCCCGCGGACACGGGCAGTGTGACATGGGACATCACCCCGGATTTGCGCAGCATCTTGTGCAGCAACACACGGCCCGTCCGCCCGTTCCCATCAATGAACGGGTGAACCGTTTCGAACTGTGCATGCAAAACCGCGGCCTGAACGACGGGGTCGACATCATCGCGTGAGGCAAAGCGAACCATGTCGTCAAGATACTCGGGAACGCGCTCCCATGCCGGCGGCACATACTGAGCGCCGTGGGGACTGTACGGGGTCCCTCCCACCCAAACCTGCTCTTCCCGTAACTCTCCTCCAAATGTCTCACCGCTCCAATTGATCAGAGCCCGATGAATATCGAGGATTGATTCGACGGTCAGTTCGTCACGAGCGGACAGCGCCTCTCGCATCGCAGCGATGTTTCCCGCGATGAGGCGGGCGTTCTGAGGCGTCTCATCGGTCAGCTCCGCCAACGCGACGTTTCGAACACTTGAGGTGAGCCGTTCAATCTGAGAGCTTGCGGAGGATTCGCTTCTCAACAGGAGGGCGGGCAGGTCATACCCGCGCTCAGCCTGTTCGCCATCAAAACGGGCGATCGATATGAGCAGGTCGGACATGCGCGCCGAAAGAACCGAATCAAGGAAGACGTCCTTGTGCGTAATCATGTGCGGAACCGCGGCATCGTACTCGGGCAATATTCTTCTACGGGCGCTTTTGGGAAAAAACTCGAGCTCGTCTGGGTCGCGCTGCCACGCTCGCTGTTCATACGAGATTGGCTGCCATTGATTAAGCCGTCTGCCCGCTGCCACCATTTTTACTTCCTTTACATAGCTGCTAACGGAAGTGAACTGGATTTCACTTCCGTTATTGTAGCTTAAGAGAAGTGAACTATATTTCACTTCCGATAGCATATGCCTAACGGAAGTGAAACTCGATTCACTTCCGTTAGGTGCCCTCTTTTGGAAGCGAGCTGCTCGCGGCGCCGTCTTCCCTTGAGGGAAGGGCGCGACGCAGATACACCATGTCCCTGAGCTGAACTCCCGCCTCGATAATCGGATGGTCGTAGTTGTCGACGAAGAAATTGGGCAGCACATGTGAACGCGCGAAGCCGCACGTCTCGTAAAACGGCACGGTAAGCGGGCTATCCCCCGTGCCCACCTGCAGCACGCCGTGCGTGGGCGCGTACCGGGTGGCCGCAAAGTCCAGAAGGGCGCGACCCACGCCGCGGCGCTGGAACTCGGGAGCGACCGCCAGGTTCTTCACCTCGGCAATGCGCGCACCGGAGGCGTCAACGCCCTCGTCAGTCACGATCATGCAACCGAGGACGGGCGCGGGCCGGACCGAAAGCTCAGATTCGGCTCCACTCATAGGGGTGAGTCCGGAGCTCTCAGCTGAAGCGCATCCCAAATCTCCCCATCCGAACGCCGCGTACATATCGCCTCGGCGCAAATAGCGCTCGACCATATCCCACTGCTCATCGGCAAGCAGGAGCAGGTCGCGGTATCGCTCACGGTCGCGATCGACGGATGCGATGTGAAGGGACAACGTCACGAGTGAACTCCCAAAGCCATCGAAGGGTGATTGCGGCGTCATTGTAGCGTGCCTTTTCACCCTCGTCTCTGGGTCGAAAGCCACAAATCGAGTGATTTTGTAACGAATAATCGGAAGGGGCAAGTAGACGGGCAAAACCGACGGCATAACCGCTGATAAACTCCTTTACTTTTTCCCTCTATCCGGCCATGCAATTTCTTCGTTACAAAAACGCTCGATTTGCGGCAATCCGCTTTGGACACGACAACGAGAACGACCTTCACGCCATCTGGCATCCTCTGGGAAGTCTGCCAGCGGGGACCGGAGCGGCGGCGGACTGCGCACCGGGAACCGCAACGTCAGGCTGTACGCTGGGTTAACTTACCGCGAGTCGGTCACGAACACGGCGGCGCGGACCTGATGCCACGGACTGCGTTCGGGCGCGACCTGGAGCACGCGGCACTCGAAGACGTCCTCGTGACCGTAGAAGAACATGGTCGAGAGCGGCCCCACCAAATCAGCTGGGATGTAACCGAGCATGGTGCCGTGGAACTTGACGGCGATGGCGTCAGCGTCGTGCGGGTTATCGCGCTCCGGCTCGAGGTCGAGCGTGTCGCCCGCTTTGAGCTCGTTGAGGACAAGCGCACCGTCGTGGTGCTGGAATCCGGCGATATTGAACGTGAACAGATTGCGTGACGGCTCGTACATGGTGGACTCCCTTCAAGCCCTGCACCGCGCTCCGTTTACGCGGCTTTTTCTACGGCTTAAAGGTACGACCCCGTGCAGACAAAATGACGATCTACCCAACTTGACGCCGAGCAGCGCATTGATAGATCATGCAGCCAGTCGAAGGAGGCATCCCATGCACACCGTCCAATACGAAATCATCAACATTCCCGCCATCGATCTGGAACGAATTAAGTTGCCAAGATTCCAGCGTAAGCTCGTGTGGCCAAGAAGCAAAAAAGAGCAGTTTATCAATACTCTTCATGAGGGACTGCCCTTCGGGTCGGTGTTGGTCTATCCCGAAAGCCAAGAGCCGGATGCCAACCTCCTCATCATAGACGGCCAGCAGAGACTATCAACCATCATCGAATTCAACCGCGACCGTCTTAAGTTTTGGAAACCACTGAACCCAGAGATTTATGGAAGTGCACTTCTCTCAATCAACAGCTCCCTTCCGGACGGTGCCCAACTCAGCGAGTCAGAATTTGATAACCTCCTTCATCAAGACAGGCGTTCTCTCGATGACTGGCTTGACGATATCGATGACAAGGCGAGCCGGAAAACCGTGCGTGCGGAATTTGGAAGAATCGAGCAGGAGCTATCCAATTATGTCGATTTCTCCAGCCTCCTCATACCCGCAATCAAGTTCATCGGTGACAAGAGCCTTATCGCAGAGGTCTTCTCTCGTCTGAATCAAGGTGGCGTTAAATTATCGAAATACCAGGTATTCAGTGCCGCTTGGATACACACGCAAATCAAACTCTCTACATCCGAACTTCAAAACGACATTTTGGAAAATGTAAAGAAGTACTACACATCCATGGGAAAGGGAGCAGCTTTTGAACTCGATGACTTTTCTGAAGATGCATTGACCGCGACTAGAATAATCACCCTCTCCGACCTCGCCATCGCTCTTGGAATGTACATGCAGGAGCACCTGAATTCACTCGCCCCTCAAACCGACAATAAGATTGCTGAACTCGGATTCGGCCTTCTGGGCGTCGCCGTCGATCTCGATAATCGAAAATTGGGAAAGCTACTCGACTACTCCGACTTTATCCAATCCAATCTCCAGATCATCCTGGAAAAGACCGAGCGCATCTGCAGCAATCTGCAAGACGTGTTTTCAAAAATGTTGAAGGTCGTCAAGGCCAACAAAAGTGACGAATACGCCCGGGCACTTTCGACCAATTTCAAAACCCTGTCTTATTTTGCCGCGCTTTGGTACCTGGATCCTGACTCACCTGAGTATCGTCACACCCTTAGGAACATTAAGGGCCATTACCTGCTCGACGCCCTTACGGGAGTCTGGAGCTCCGCCGGCGACCAGCGCCTCCTCGAGTATCAGCCAAGCTATAAAAAACGCGACTACCTTACCCCCGTTGACCAACGCGAACTCGAATCCGCTTTCGACCAATGGCTTTCATCCAACACGGCGGGAATTCGGTTCAATGGGGAGACCAAGGCGATCATCACTATTCATGCCAATTTAACCTACTTGGCGAAAACAGTTCCAAATGGAGAGAGCTTCGAGCTCGAGCACATCATTGCGAAAAAATACTTCGAAGCGGCGGACGAGAAAACTAGGCAGGCGCTATTTGGCAATTCCATAGGTAACTGCATGTTCCTGCCCAAAGGGCTCAACAACCGAAAGAAAGCCAAAACCCTTTATGAGGTCAATACCGATGAGCGCTACACAAAGCTCATCACGGAGTCTTTCTATTTCTCTGAGCAAGACTTAGAGGATGCAATCGGGGCTATTGCATCTGGCAATCGCGAGCTCGCCAACAGCATCATTAAAAGACGCGCAAAGCTTATCGCAGATGACACAGTCAGAATCCTGCTCATATAAAGCTGGGCACAACGCGCTGGCATGGCGTCAATTATTCATCCTGTTGACAATCGCCTTGCCGATTAAATGCGGTATGCCCACGATGAGGGCGTTTCCCATGCAGAACGCACGGTTGACATCAGTCATGCCGGTGTCCGTCCAGCCTCTCGGGAAGCCCTGAAGCTGATCGAGCTCATCTGGGACCAAACGGCGATACCTGCCGTCCGCCGTCGCGACAATATGTTTGCTTCGAGAAGCCGACCCCCCCCCCTCACTGGTAAGGATGGTTCGGGCAGGCGCGTCAACGGGGTCGGGAAAAGCCATGGCGCCCTCAGAATACCGATACGTAAAGCCCGTCTTTTTGTTGACGCGTGGCTCGTTCTTCCCACCCTTGAAATAGCGCCATTTGGCAAGCTTCGCCTCGTCGACGAAAAATTCTTCCGGCACCTCAGAATCGGAAACGAGAACGTCGCCCAGCGTCTTGCTCGGCCCTTCATACGCTGCCTCGACTTTTGCGGTCATAACTGTACAGCCCTGCATGACTCCCGCATTTTGAAACGGGGATGTCTTAAGCCCCACGCCGAAGCGCTCCGTGTTCTCAAAAGGATCGTCATAAATCGGAATCGTCGCTTCCGTCGCAACGCATCGCGCCGGAAGCGCATCCGCCATAACACCCGCGCGGAGTCGTTCCTTCAGATCCCAAGCGTCTTCCGTCCGCTCTGCGTAGATATACACTCTGCGGCGCTTCTGCGGGAACCCGTAATCCGCTCCATTCACCACACGCCATTCCGCGGAATATCCAAGCGAAGCCAAGCAAGACAGAATAATTGCGAAGTCGCGACCGCGTTGCGACGCGGGACTCTTGAGCAGGCGATCAACATTTTCGAACAGACAGTACTTGGGCTGCTTCAAACGCAGGAACCGATAGATGTCCCACCATAGAACACCCTTCTTGCCCTCAATACCGTTTGCCTGTGACAGGGGCTTTGCCACGGAGTAATCTTGACAGGGGAATCCGCCGACAACCATATCCACATCGGGAATATCGATCTCTCCCACTTCATAAGCGCCCAAAACCGCATGTATGTCTTCGTTGACCACGGAACCGTAGCCGAATCGCTCTTCATAACAACGCGCAGCAAACTGCCTGGCAGGAGAGCCCTGGGGCTCCCACTGATTCGCCCAAACCGTCACGAACGGCCCGGCAGCGGGCATCTCAAACTCCGGATGATCCTCATTGCTATAGCCCTCAAGACCCAGGCGAAAACCGCCAACCCCCGCGAACAATTCCGCAACTCGTATCACGTTTCCAGTCATTCCGCTGTGTCCTAGCCTCTCTTCAAGCGCTTCATCAGTCGGAGCGCGCAAATCCCGCCTTACTCTATCGATCTCGGATGCGATATAACGCGCGTTCAGCCAAAAGCACTTCTTCGTCTCGAACGATCCATAAGGCGTCGGAAGCACATCTGCTTTGTTTCTGCCATGCGGCCTTACATGGCAACACCGATTTTCCGTTGATTTGACCGACTGGTCCGCATGACCGGATCTCACCCGCCGCTGCATTTCCTCATAACAGCGACGCGCTTCCAGCAGGTCCATGTCGGGCATCTGCCAAAAGAGCAGCTCAGCCAATCTAAACGTACCTTTATCGGCCGCGTCCTCCCGATATACAACGAAGAGATACTTCTGAGCCAAGTAACGCCTAAAGTCACTGGAATTGAACTCACATATCGCAAGGTCGCAGTAATCGAACGTCGGAAATGAAATCGACTCCTTGGGCATTCCGTTGCACTTGATCCTCATCGTCTTTGGCTTCACGCCCGCTTTCTCAAACTCCGCGATGCGAGAATCCTCGTCGACACCCAGGATGTGCTTCGTTATAAGCGCGCAAAGGTTCTTGGGCTTCCTATTTCCCTGCCACCCATATCCACACACGCTCGCCAATTCGTTTTCCGACAAGCCTATATATGGCTCGAATCTACGCCTCACCAACGCAAGCAAATCGAGCCCCGAACTTCCACTGTCCCTGCGAATTGCCTGTGCTTCTAGCATGCCGTTGAGCGCGACTGTCATATACGAAGGCTTTATTGCCCAAGCCCTCGGCTTGGCGGGGACATCCGAATACGGTTGCTCCGTTCGCTTCGCGGCATTCGCCGCTTTGGTCGCTGCCTCCAGATACAAGGTGTCCGAACCGGACAGCTCATGAGCCCTGCCTCGGCGAATCTTCCGCACGACGATATCCCAATCCCTTTTGAACGTCGGGATATCTTCATCCGGAATCCCCCAGAGCTCCACAAGCTTGACGAGATAATCAACGGGATTGAGCTCTTTGTCATATTGGTACGCAATGAGCAAGATCTGGTGTAGCTTCTTCTGAAGCGAGCTCGTCTCCCAAGTCTCATCAACAACGCTCATATAATTGATCATGCTAATTACCAGACGCTCTTTAGCCGAAAGTCGCCCGTCTTTCAATTGTTTGAGCGGAGTCGTTTTCAACTCAGTTCCAACTTCGGCAAAATCCGCATCAGGGTCGCTATTGATTTCATAATGGAAGTAGTACTTTTCAACCGCGTTGCCGAACGACCCCCTTCTTTTATGTGGGTCCTCGACTCGCTCCAGTCCCGGGCATTCCTCCCTGAGCGTATGGCCTTCAAGACGCTTGGCATACGCAAGGATTGACTCAATTGAAGAGCTGTCATATTCCAGGGTTGCGTCCATGATTCCCGCCTTATTAGGAACGCCTGTTCGATCGCCGTATTGTACCGATCGAACAGGCGTTCCTCAAAGTAGGTGCAGTCGGATTGGCGGGAACCAATGCTTGCCCGTATTCCCTTCGCATCGCCTATACAATATTGATCAACGCAATTCCCACACCAAAGGAGCCCTCGCCATGTCCAACTCCTACCTTGTCGTCATCGACATGCAAAATGACTTCATCGACGGCGCCCTGGGCACGCCCGAGGCGCAGGCCATCGTCGAGGCGGTCGCCCAACGCGCCAGCAGCTTCAGCGGCACGGTCGTTTTCACCAAAGACACCCACGGCAGCGACTACGCAACCACGCAAGAGGGTCGCAACCTGCCCATTCCCCACTGCATCACCGGCACGACCGGCTGGGAACTCGCACCCACCCTCGAAACGATTCGCGCCCGCCGCAGCGCTCCCGTGTTCGAAAAGCCCTCGTTCGGATCGCTCGACCTCGCCCGCTGGCTTGTCGCACAAAACAACGCCGCGCCCATCGACTCCATCGAGCTCTGCGGTCTATGCACCGACATCTGCGTTGTCAGCAACGCCCTCACCATCAAGGCGCACCTGCCCGAGGTCCCGCTCGCGGTGAATCCCGCCCTGTGCGCCGGCGTCACCCCCGCCGCGCACGACGCCGCGATCGCCACTATGGCGAGTTGCCAGGTGCAAATCCTGTAACCGGGCTCGGGCCTCGTCTTGCGGCGTCCTTTCACCCCGATGACCCGCCTGAGACAGGCCCCATGCCCGCGCACGGATCTCACCCCGCGCCGCCTCTCACGACCTCGCGGTTGACGGCGTTCTTGTATTTTGGCCAACTACCGCGCCAACGCCGCAGCGTACCGTTTGAATGCGGGGATGAGCTGCATGCGCAGCACATTGCGACGAGCATCGAAACCGCCGCTGCGGATTCTCAGCCGAATGCCCATCGCGCGCGCAACGTCCGCGACGAGCTGATTATATAGATGCTCTTCGACAATGTCCTCGTACCAGACGTTCAATATGGTCCACCCCGAACCCACCAGCTTGTTCTGCCTGCGGTCATCGCGGCCAGCCTGCTCGATTGCATGGAACTTGCGGCCCTTGTACTCGAGACCGACCTTATGGCCTGGAAATGCAACGTCCACATAACGGTCCCCGTCGGCGGTTGAGACGCGATGGTTAAGCGAGACGGGCCCGAGGGCATAACCGCCGAGTCGCCGCGGCCAGGTAAGCAATGCGCAAAGAACGGATTCCATGGGCGAGTTGGAACCGTCGCCGACCAGCTCAAGCGCCTCGCGGGCCCGGACGATCCCCGGCGCTCCGGGCATCGCATCCAGCACGCGGGCGATCTGCTCGACGGAAGTCAGGGGCTTCGCCGTGTTGGTAAGGCCATCCCATGAATCATCAAGGAGGTAGGTTCCGCACAGCTCGAGGCCGATTATCGCCAGCTCCTCGACGGTGCGCTGCCGCTTCTTGTGCAGGTCCACTGTTGCAAGATGCAGAAATGTCAGAGCCGGGCTCGTCACTAAAACATCCCTATTCACGTAAATAAGCGAACGAGGTGGCAACTCCGCCGCGCTGCGGTGGCACACGATGTCGTCGCGGCTACGGGCGCCCGACTCTTTGGACACCAGGATATGCACGGGGCGCGTTTTCACACCCAAACGCTCCATGTCGTCCGTAAACATCGCTTTTGGCGATATGCCGCAGCCATCCAGCTTTTGCGTGCGCGGCCTATCCAAAAACTCCGGCGCTAATCGCCCGCTCGATCGCATAAATTCGAGCGCTGACTCTCCAAAAATGCATACGCTCATGACCGTCGCCCCCTCGGCCCGATACGTTTTGCTCAGTGTGGTCAAAATACCCCGATTGTGCGCTGAGCAATCAGTGGCACAGTCGCGTTTGCCCAGGATTGGCCAAACCGATTCCGCCAACCACGCGTCGTGGCACCCATTGCTTCCAGCCGACATCGACAAAACCCCAGGATTGTCCCGCGCCAGAAAATATGCACGAGCGTTTTGGCCCCGCTTTCAGCGCACAATCAGGGTATTTTGACCACTTTTCCGAAAACGGATATATTGTGACCCCCTTTTGAGGGCTTGAGCGCTTTTTCGCGCGCCACGTTGCCGCCGCAGAACCACCCGCCGCCACCCCTCCCTGAGCGTCCAGACAAAAGCAGGGGTCCAATCAGCTCTTGGCCTGTTCGGACGGACACTTGAACGCCCCATCTGCCCCGTTAACACGCCGATCGCCATTACACGACCATCTCCCTAAGGCCTTGAACTGCACGTTCGTTCATTTGTGAACTATTTAAGAATGAATCCTAATATGTTTTCGTTTTAGGCCCATATGATTCTGGAACTGTGCCATAATGCAGTTGTCCGAGCGCGAGCCACCCACCGGTTCGCCCGCGCAATCGCCTGTGTTCAAAGGAGAACAAACATGAAGTTCGTTTGCCCCGTTTGCGGTTACGTTGAGGAGTTCGACGGCGAGGAGCTGCCCGCCGATTTCAAGTGCCCCCAGTGCGGCGTCTCCGGCGACCGCTTCACCAAGGTCGAGGAGGGCAAGATGACCTGGGCCGCCGAGCACATCGTGGGCGTTGCTCACGAGGAGGGCGTCTCCGAGGACATCATCGCCGACCTGCGCGCCAACTTCGAGGGCGAGTGCTCTGAGGTTGGTATGTACCTGGCCATGGCCCGCGTTGCCCACCGCGAGGGCTACCCGGAGATCGGCCTGTACTGGGAGAAGGCCGCTTACGAGGAGGCCGAGCACGCTTCCAAGTTCGCCGAGCTCCTGGGCGAGGTCGTGACCACCTCCACCAAGAAGAACCTCGAGATGCGCGTTGAGGCCGAGAACGGCGCCACCGCCGGCAAGTTCGACCTCGCCAAGCGCGCCAAGGCCGCTGGCCTGGATGCCATCCACGACACCGTGCACGAGATGGCTCGTGACGAGGCCCGTCACGGCAAGGCCTTCGCTGGCCTGCTGCAGCGCTACTTCGGCTAAGTCTCAGTCGCAAGTCCCCTAGCTTACACAAACGAAAAAACGCCGGCCTCCTGAGGTCGGCGTTTTTTCAACCAACATGACACCACATGTCGCCGTCTATATGAAACATTTGAACGCAGGTGCTGTCACGGCGCAGCATATAGGGCGTACCCGAATATGGACGCCATCTATCACAGCCCGGTTTTTTACTCCACGCCCGCGAAGGTAGCCTCGCTCCGCTTGCGAGCGGCGCGCATCAGAAGCAAGCTACTTGTGATAGGGCTCTCCACGCATGATCTTGAATGCACGGTACACCTGCTCAAGCAGCACCACGCGCGCCAAGTTGTGCGGCAACGTGATCCGCCCGAACGAGAGGCGCTCGTCGGCGCGAGCGCGTACCTCAGACGACACACCGCACGAACCACCGATAACAAAGGTGATGGAGCTCTCCCCCCGTAGCATCAGGTCATTTAGATGCGACGCGATCTCCTCACTCGAACGCTCCTTGCCCCCAATGTCGAGCAGCACCACATGCGACCGCTCGGGAATCGCCGCCAAAATGGCCTTGCCCTCAAGCGCGCGCCCCGCCTCCTCGCCACCGGTCTTTGCCGGATCACGGTCGGGGATCTCGACCATCTTGATGCTCGCATACGCGCTCAAGCGCTTTACGTACTCCGCGCAGGCGTCCGCCCAAAAACGCTCCTTGAGCTTGCCCACTGCGACCACGGTGATCTTCACTGAATCCTCCTCGATAAACGCCATGGCGCGACTCGCGCCACTGGGGCCACACGAATCGGCGCGCACCCTGTGGCTGGCGCCCCTACGCTTGACGATAGGTCTCGAAGAACTCAGCCAGATCTTCCATCGCCTCGCGCAGCACACCCATGCGCGGCAGATACACGATACGGAAGTGGTCAGGCTCGGGCCAGTTGAAGCCGCCGCCGCGGGTGATGAGAATGCCCTTCTGGTGCAGCAGGTCGAGGGCGAACTGCTCGTCGTCGTGAATGTTGAACTTCTTCACGTCCATCTTCGGAAAGATGTAGAACGCCGCCTTGGGCTTGACCGCCGTAATGCCGTCGATCGCGTTCAGCGCCTCGTACACGTAGTTGCGCTGCTCGTACACGCGGCCGCCGGGCGCCACGTAATCCTTGACAGACTGGTGCCCGCCCAGCGCGGTTTGCACGATGGACTGCGCCGGCACATTGGAACACAGGCGCATGTTAGAGAGCATGTTCACGCCGAGCATGAAGTCGCTGCCCAGGCGTTTGTTGCCCGACACGATCATCCAGCCGATGCGGTAGCCCGCGATCATATGGCTCTTGGAAAGACCGGAGAAGGTGACGCAGAACAGGTCGGGCGCCAGGCTCGCAATGGAAACGTGCTCGGCCTCGTCCATGCACAGGCGGTCGTAGATCTCGTCCGCAAAGATCATGAGCTGGTGTCTGCGTGCAATCTCGACGATCCCCTCGAGGACGTCCTTGGAATAGACCGCACCCGTGGGGTTGTTGGGGTTGATGATGACGAGCGCCTTGGTACGCGGGGTGATCTTGGCTTCCATATCGGCCAGGTCGGGGTTCCAATCTGCCTGCTCATCGCAAAGATAATGCACGGGCGTGCCGCCGGCGAGCGTGGCGCATGCGGTCCACAGCGGATAGTCGGGCGCGGGAATGAGGATCTCGTCGCCGGTGTCGAGCAGGGCCTGCATGCACAGGTTGATGAGCTCGGACACGCCATTGCCCGTGTAAATGCCGTCCATGCTCACGTTGGGCAGGCCCTTGAGCTGCGCGTACTGCATAATCGCTTTGCGTGCGGAGAACAAACCGCGGCTGTCGGAGTAGCCCTCGCAGTCGGGAAGCTGTTCGCGCATATCCTGGATGACCTCGACAGGAGTGCGAAAGCCAAACGGTGCAGGGTTGCCAATGTTGAGCTTGAGAATGTGAGCGCCCTCAGATTCGAGACGCGCGGCCTCGTCGACCACAGGACCGCGGACATCATAGAGAACGTTATCGAGCTTGGAAGACTTGCTGAAGGTGCGGATGGCGTCGGACATGATAATCCCTTCGGGGTGCGAGCTGGCCGAGTTGACGGAGTTGGTGTTCTTGTCGAGGCGGCTCATGTGGATGCGGGGCTCGGGGGCGGCGGCAGGCCGCGCCTCGGCTCGCCCGGGGGGATCGGAGGTCGTGCACGCGGAGGGCGCACTCTCCCCCATCAAGAAGCTAGGTTCAATTTCCAAGATATCGGATAGCAGCTGCACAACCGCGCGGCGCGGCAAGGTTTTGCCGCTCACGTACTGGCTCACTTGGCTCTTTCCGAGCTTGGCCCCTCGCTGGCTCGCCATCCGAATCAAGTCGGCCTGCTTGAGCCCTCGACGGTCCATGCCCTCACGCAAGTGCTGCGCGAACGATTCCGCCGTGGCAGGCGAATCGACAGGCATGCGCTTCTTCTCAACCATCGGCACTCCCAACAAGTCAATGGAACCAATAGTTCAATTTCTGGGAGTTTACCATATGAGTTCAATTATTAGTTCAATTAGTTCAATTTAAACGAAAGCAACGCCCCGCACGGCATCGGTGCCACGCGGGGCGCGAGGCGCGGCGCCCGCGCAGCCCGGCAATCCAGCAGGGCGCGCACCCACTCCGGATGAAGCGCTGCCCTATGCGCGGCGCTCCTTCACGCCGAGCGTGAAATAGGCGAGGTGGAACACCCAAACGCACACGAGGATGATGCGCCCGACGGGCACCTGATGCATCAGGGCAAAGCCAATCGACATCAGCACCGTCACCACCGCCATGATGCGCACCTTCGCCGCGCGCGTCATGCCTTGATCCGACACGTAGCCCTCAAGATTCTCCTTGTACAGCTTGGTCCCCAAAAACCACTGGTTGAGGCGTTCCGAAGCCCGGGCGAAGCAAAACGCCGCCAACAGTAGAAATGGAAACGCCGGCAACAGGGGAAGCACAGCGCCGACGGTGCCCAGAGCCAGAGCAAGGCACCCACACATCGCATACGTGCATCGTCTCAAGTTCATTGGGCATCCTCCCCGGTATTGGGCAGATGGTGGTGCCAGCCCGCCTTGTTCTCCAGAAACGTGTCGCCCAGCTCGGTGTACTGGCCCCAATACCTGCTCAACAGTTTTTTCGCCCATGTCTGCACCGCAGCAATCGACACGGGGATAAGCGGCACGCACACGAGTAGGACAAGTGCCGCGCGCAGGCTCACGGTGGAAAGGACCGCGAATAGCGTGAGCGCAGCGAGCAACGCATAGAACAGCTGCGGCAGATACGCCGCAAAATAGGTCTCGAGCTGCTCCACGCCTTCAACGGCGACTTGCACGACCTCGAAGGTCGCCGCGGTCTGCCGGTACGTCGCCCCAAGGCGCAGGAGCTTCTCGTAGAGTTGGGTGCGCAGCGTGCGCTTGACGGCGCGCGAGGAACACACGGCGAGCAGTGATGCTCCGAGCGAACAATGCGTCGCGCTTATACCTCTGCACGGCACCCGGGGGCCCTGTCGATATGAAAAACGCTCCGACCCGAAGAATCGGATCGGAGCGTCTTCATGCAAGCATCTCACGCTGTGCCCACTCTGCCGTCAAACGTGCGGCAATACGGGCCGGGACGATTAGTAGCGGCTACCACCGCGACGGTCGCCGTAGTTGCCACGGCCACCACGGTCGTCACGAGAGCCGTAGCCGCCGCGGCCACCGCGGTCGCCATACCCGCCGCGCGTGTTGCGATCGCTGAACTTGCGGTCACGGTCGCCGAAGCCGCCGCGACCACCACGGTCGCCGCGGTCGCCGAAATCGCGACGAGGACCGCGATCGCCAAAGTCCTTGCGAGGACCGCGATCGCCGCCACGGCCGCCGAAGCCACCGCGACCGCCACGGTCACCGCCGCGGCCGCCGAAGTCCTTGCGCGGACCACGGTCGCCACCGCGAGCACCAAAACCGCCACGGGAGTTGCGGTCGTCGTTATCCAGGCCCATCTCGGTGAGCGGGTCAATGAGCTTGTCCATGAGGGCCACGATATCCTCAGCGTCAAGCTGAGAAAGCTGGGGGATGAGCTTCTTGCGCTTGCCGCCCAGAGAAGCGGCGATTTCCTCGGCGTTCTCGTTAGCGGAGACGAGGATGGCGCGCATGTCCTCTTCCTCGGGCATGACGCGGGTCACAGCACCGGCCTCCTCGGCCTCGCGCAGGATGCCGTCGAGCTCACGCAGACGCATGCCCAGCAGGTCGGACATCTCCTTCTGCTCCATCTGGGGCTTGAGCTCAAGGAGCTTGAGGGCGCGCATCAGTTCGCTGGCGCGGGCGGCGTCGGCCTCAGCCTCACGGCCCATGGCGAACTTACGGTTGCGCAGCAGGCGAGCAGCCTTCTGCACCTTGTCGAACAGCTGGTCGTCGAGGGAGAGCTCCTCGGCGGCCTCCTCGGCGTCGGCGTCCTCGGACTCGGCAGCGGTCTCGGCCACGTCGTCGGCGGCCTCCTCGACCTCGGCAGCCTCGGTGGCCTCGACGGCCACAGTGGCTTCGTCCATGATCTCGTTCTCGTTCTCGATGTTCTCGGACATGTCGTCCTCCTTCTGCGCCCGCAGGCGCGCTATCGGGGGCTGATCGCCCCGGCGCCACTCACGTCTTTCAAAAATGTCTGGCACCATCTCCACGCCTTCCGGCGTCTCATGCGGCACGCTCCATCTGAGCCTCGAATGCCGCCGTAAACCAGTGTACGCGCCGCAGCCTTGATTCCCGCGTGCACATTTCGTGACACACAGGTTCCGCATTCGCTCCGTTTGTGAACAAGCACTGCCCCCCTCCGCGATGGCGCCGACGCTCCGAAACGGCACCGCGCGTGTAATGTCGAGAAAATCACGATAGTAGCGCTTCAATTTCGACATCACACGCGCGGAACTTCAGCGTTCGGGTTCACCGTCGCAGGCCATGCATGCCCTGCGGCAACGCCAGGTGTTCGGGCTCGCCATCTCGCCCGTGCACGCCTCATGCCAGCGTCGGCACTCGGGGTCGTCATCACGCCCGCGCACACCTCACGCCAGATAGCGCTCGACATCCGCAACCCGCGCCTCTCCGTCGCGCCTACCCACCTGGTAGACGCGCTCAAGAACCTCGGGGTCTTTGACCGAGATGGGCGCCTTTACCGACTCACTCGGGCGGATGACGAGCAGACGCCCCTCCGCTTCAAGACGAGCAACGTCATCGAGTTGTGCATTGTAGCGTTCGTGCCGGTTGGCCAGCAGCTCAATGAGCCTAGGGTACTTGCGCAAGGTCAGGCGCAGGATGGGCATGAGGCCGTTGGGCTCCTTGCGAAAACCTGCCGGCTGCGTGAGGATCGCCACGTTGCGGTCGTATCCGTGGCGAACCATCCACATCGCGGGGATGGAGTTCGCGATGCCACCGTCGAGCAGGATGTGCCCGTCGAGGCGGACGGGATTTGCCAGCATGGGCACGGACGCGGAGGCGCGGATCCAATCAAGATCCTCCTCGTCACCGCGCTCGATGTCATGGTAGATGGCCTTCCCCGTCACGATATCGGTGCACACCACCGTGAAGCGCATCGGGTTCGCCTGCAGTGCCTCGACATCGAACGGATCCAGCTCGAGAGGAACCGTGCGATACGCGAAATCGACGCTGTACAGGTCACCCGTGCGCAGCAGGTTGCGCATGCTGGCGTAACGCGGATCGGCACAGAAGCGCTTGTTGTAGCGAATGGCGCGGCCGGCCTGACGCGACTTGATGTTCACGCCGAACGCGGCACCGGCTGACACGCCCACCGCATGGTCGAACTCGATCCCATGCTCCATGAACACATCGAGGACGCCCGCCGTGTACAGGCCACGCATGCCGCCGCCCTCAAGTACCAATCCCGCCGTCATCTGCGCCTCGCCCCTCCTCGTATCACGCCTCTTTCGACAGGCAATTCTACGCCCATCGCGAAAAAGGGGGCGAGCGCGTTTGAACTGCGCCCGCCCCTCCGACTGGGCCCGCTTTCCCAGCAGGAAACCCTACAGGTCGCGATAATCGATGAGCTCGAGATCGCCCCGGCCCTCCAGCCAAGCGCGCAGGTCGGGGTCGAGCAGGGCATCGACCTCCTTGGTACGGTCCTCGGTGAGCGACGAATGCGTGAGGATGTAGTGGTCGAGGTAGCCTGGGTGGCACACGAACACGACCGTCTCGCCGTCGCGCATCTCCTCGACCGTCTCGCGGATCGCGGCGGCAGGGTCGTAGCCCGGAGCTTGCGAGCGCATGACCATCCGCACCGGAGTGCCCCCGCACTGCACCACGGCGGACGGGTCAAACGAGGGCACCTGGTACGTATAGCCGTGCTCGCGCGCCACGTGCCCGATGGCCTCGTTGAGGTTCTTGGAGAGCACGGCGTGCGCCTCGAAGTACTCCGGCTCGCGGCCAACGATCTGGACAAACCGCGCGAGCTGCGCCTCGATCTCGATGACCGCCTCGTCGAAGTCGACGAAATCGACGCCCTCCTTGTAGCTGGCGCGGTACTCGCGACTGCTCTTGAACTCGCCGTTGCCCTGCAAAAGGCTCGGGATGAGCGCGGGGTCGGCGCATGGCGCGCCCAGGCACACGTTGGTGTGCTGCCCGACGGCGATATCGCAGTCGGCGATGAGCGACCACCCGTGCGCGGCCTCGGGCATGTTCGGCATCACGCCGACCGAGCGCACCAGGCCCTCGCGGACGCTGCGCTCGATGCCCAGGTCGACGGCGCGCGAATACCCCACGTCATCGGCGCGAATCAAAAGCTGCTTCACTGCATACTCCTTTCCATAACACGCGGAAGGCCGCCGTTCATAACGACCTTCCAGCGCAAATCTTCATGCGGCGATGCGGGCGAATGGGCTCGCAAAGCATCGGTCCGCCTACCTTACAGCTTGGCTGCTGCGGCCGCCTCGGCATCCTCGGCGAGCTGCTCCTTGGTGAAGCCGAAGAAGTAGGTGACCGCTGCGGCGACCGCGAACGCCACCAGGGAAGAGACGACGCCCATCGTGAAGTTGCCGGTGCCGCCCGCAACGAACCCGACGACCCCCAGAATGTTCGTCGCCCCGAGAACGTAGGTCGTCACGTTGAAGAACGCAGCGAGGGCACCGCCCACGGCGCCGCCGACCACCATGCCCGCCAAAGCGCGCATGTACTTGAATCCGCATCCATACAAAGCGGGTTCAGTGACGCCGCCCACGATGCCGGAAAGGGCGTAGCCGAGACAGGCGCCCTTCTCGTCCTTCTCCTTCAGCCTCATGAATGCACCGAATGCCATGCCCCAAGTCGCGAACTGGGCGATTCCGCCCGCGACCATCACGCAAGAATCCGAGCCCGCGGTAAGCAGCTGCGTGATGCCGAGCGTCAGCAGAACCTGATGCATGCCCGTCATCACGAGGAACTCCCAGAAGGCGGCGATGACCACGAGCGACAGCATGGTGACCACGCCGCCGGTGTTCCCAAGCCCAAACATGACGGTGCCCAGCGCCCCGCCGAGTACGGAACCGATGGGCGCAAGCGCGCAAAGCGAAACGGGAATCATGACCGCCATGGTGAGGAAGGGCACGAATACGGTCGCGAGCATGTCGGGGACGATCTTCTTGAAGAACTTCTCAACCTGCCACATGACCGGGACGCACAAGATGACCGGCAGAACCGTGCTCGAGTAGTTGTTGAGAGCGGCGGGTATGCCGTACACCGACGTGGTGGTCGCCCCGGTCTCGGCGGCAGATGCCACGAGATCCATGAGCTCGGGCGCGATCAAAACGCCGCCCAGCATCATTCCCAGCTGAGGGGAGGCGCCCAGCTGCTTGGCGGCGGACCAACCGAGGAATATGGGCATGAAATAGAAGCCCGCGTTATAGAGCCAGTTGTTGAACAGGAGGTACTCCTGGCTGTCAGCGGCCCACATGTTCAGCATCCCGGGACCCATCAGCACGGCGATCGTGCGGAACATCGCGGCGCTGAGCATGATCGGGATGAGAGAGATCATGGACTTGGACAGGTAATTGAGCACCGCCCCGCCCGCCCCCTTGAGCGTAAAGGGCCGCTTCTCCCCGTCGAGGCTCTCGTCGACGCTGCCGCCGCCATCGACCCCGAGCTTGATGGCCTCGGCGTATACCTTCGGCACGTTCTGGCCGATGATCACCTGATACTGACCGCCGGACCACTGCGCGCCCAGCACGCCCTTGATGCCCTTGATCCGGGCGTCGTTGGGGACCGACTGGTCCTTGAGGTTGAGGCGCAAACGCGTCATGCAGTGCGTGGCGCTCGTGACGTTCTCGGCTCCGCCGACGGCCGCAAGGACCTCCTCGGCGATTTTCCTGTTATCGACTGCCATCGTCTTTCCTTCCCACAGATATGGCGTACAGCGTAGCGTGTGCGACCTCCCGGGGCCACGTGCGCATCATGGCGTCCCGCATTCGCGTTCCGAAGCGTTGATCGTGTTGTGGGAAAAGCGGTGCACTCGATCCCTCGGCATGAAAAAACGCCCCGAAGCATTACGCGACAGCACGCTTATCCAAGCGCGCCATCTTGGTAATGCCCTGCGGAGCGAGCCGTAGGTAGCACCCAATACGCGACAAACTATATCGAAGACAGGGACCGGGGTCTCGAAAATCGCGCCAAGAAGCCGCGAACGGTAGCTAACGGGCGGTGAGCGGTACCGACGCACCGCCGAATGGACGCCGCCGCGGACGGCCGCCTCAAGGCGTTACGCCACCCCCGACGTCACGCCGATAATCCGGTTGACGTGGAGGATGAGGTAGATGAGCTCCTCGCGCGTCAGCTCCGCATCGAATGAGCGGGAAATGAGCCCCGCTATGCGCCGGGCGCACGCCACGACTTCGGGATACTGCTCCTCGAGCACCTCGTACAGGCCGAGGTTCTCAGACTCGACGGGCTTGCCCTTCGCGATGCGGTCCAGCAGGTAGCGCAGATGCGTGGTGAAGCGCGTGTAGGCGAACGAGCTTTGGTCGACCTTGACGCCCATGTCGGCCTCGACGATCTGGACGATGCCTGCGAGCAGGCGGTCCGTGCGCTCGCTCAGCTCCGCGGTGCGGGCACTGCTCCCCACGGCGGAGCTCACGATGGACAGGGCGATGCCCGCCGCCTCGCCTTTTGGCATGCGGACGCCAAAGGTGCGCTGAATGCCCTTGAGCGCGATCTCGGCCAGGCGATACTCGACGGGATGCGCCTGCTCGACATCAACCGCGAGCGGCATGGAGACGACCATGTGCTCGCGGGCGCGCTTGATGGCGAACTGGATGTGGTCCGCGAGCGTGATGGGCAGGTTGGAGCTGAGCTCATAGGAGAGCTGCTGCGTCACGATGTCGGCGAACTGGGCGGAAAACTCCAGGATATCCGGATCGACCTCGTCGATGAACGAGAGGTACTTGGGGTCCACGCCGTAAAACGTGCGTTTCACGTCCTTGAGCGAGACCTCGCGCGGCATGTCGCCGAACCCCACGCCGCGGCCCAGGGCGATCAGCTGGCGCCCGCTGCCGTCCACGCAGATGGCGGCGTTGTTGTTGATGCGCTTGATGGCTCGCATTGACCGGACTCCCCCTCGGGCATCGTCATCGACTCAGATACGCTGATTATACGAGGTGCGTCAGCGCGGAGGGACGATGCAGTCGTAACGCACCGCCTTGCCCGCGATGCTGTGGCTGGGCTTGACGCCCGCGAGGTGCGGGCCCTTGACGGGGCGCTTGACCACGATCTTGCGCGGGCGCGCGGCAAGGGCGGCCCGCAGGAGGGCGTCCTCGTCCAACGGATCCGCGGGGCGCTCGAGCCCGTGAATGAGCTGGAACTTCTTCTTGACCGCAGCGCTCTTGGTGCGCCCGGGGAACATCGGATCGAGGTACACCACATCGGGCCGGGCACCGGGGTCCTGTGCCCCCTCGGCGGCGAGCGCCGCCAGCGTATCGCGGCTGTCACCCTCCACCAGGCGCATGCGGGCGACGATCGGGGCCAGCGACGGGTCCCGCGCGGCGCGCGCGAGCGCATCGGCCAGCAAGGCGGCGATCACGGGGTCCGCCTCGCAAAGCGTCACCTCGAAACCGGCGGCAGCGAGCAAAAACGAGTCCTCACCCAACCCGGCGGTCGCGTCCACGGCGCGCGGGTGCTCGACGCCCTTGATGCGCGCGGCCTTGACCAGCATCTCGCGCTGGAGGGCGCCGGGCTTGATGCGGGGCAGCATCTCGGCGAAATCCGGCATGAGCTCCATGCCGTCGCGCGCAAGGGCGAGGCCCGCGCGCGAGACCTTGAGGCATAGCCGGCCGGCCGGCGACGCGGGACCGGCCGAGCACCCCGTCAGCGGTGCGCCCAGGTGCGCCGCGAGGGTCTCGGCCTCGGAACGGAGCGCGTCGTCCCCGCACACGACCGTGATCGCCGATGCGTCCACGCGGGGCACGCCGTCGGCCTGACCGGCCGCCGCCAGCGCGTCCACGCGGGGCGCATCATCGATCCGGCTTGCCGCCGTCAGCCCCATGCGGGCCGCGCCCTCCGTCGGCCGCCCGCCCGAAGCCTCGGCTTCGTCCACGCGGAGCCGCCCCGTCATGCGCGGTCGCCGCCCTTGAACGCGCCGGACACGCGACGACGCACCTTGCGCGGGCTGAGCGCGGAGGCTGTCGCAGGAATGTCGATGTTCACGCCCAACAGAATCTTGGCGACCCAGAAGTAGAACAGCAGCACAAGAATTGGAATCAAGCACGAGGTCACGAGCATAACCGCCAGCGACTCGATGAACTGGTTGAGCGACTCCTGCGCACCTTCGACGGCACTCGAGATCCCGCCCGTCACCGTGTCGATAGCGTCTTGGAAGAAGCCGAGGATACCGCCCTCGTTTTGCTTCTCATCGCTCTTCTCCGCCTCGGCAGCGCCCTCGGCCAGCGTTTCCGCCGACTCGATGGACTCCTGCATGGAGGTCTGATACGTGGCGTCGATCCGGTTGGTCACCCATGAGCTCGTGGGGATCGCCAACAGCAGAACGGCACCGAGAACCGCCAGCTTGGCACCAATACCCAGGGGGATCTTCACCCAAGGGCTGCGCCCCCACTGCCACACCACGGCGATGCCGAACAGCGCCGCGATGGGAAATGCGAGCCCCAGCGCCGCAGCGCTGAAGATGGCGATGAGGTACTTCTCGAGGAAGAGCGCCGCGAGCACGATGAGAAAGCCCGTGCTGAGGTCCATGAGCTTGTCGGCGATGGGCGATCCCGCATCGCCAGGGATGGCGGAGATGAGAGCCGAAGCGCCCGCCGAACCCGCCGTGAGCGTGAGCACGTTGTCAATCTTTTCGTTGATCGTGGCAATCACATCAGCGTGTGCCGATGGCGACGAGAAATGCGGCAGGAGAATGAACCAGCACACGAGCGCAGCGACGATGAGGGCCGCCGTGATAATCCAACGTGTACGGTCGGGCATCGATGCACCGGGAAGTGCCGCGGCGCCCGATGGATCCCCGACATCCATGAATGCGGCGTCCCGAGACTCACCATCGGGGTACCCCTCGTCAAAACCCCGATCAACCTCGACATACCCATACTTGTCCAGCTCACGCGTGCGGTCGCGGTCCGTGCCGCGGCGATCGAGTCCGTTCATATGCGCCTCGCAATCGTGCGGCCAAGTCCGATTCGCGCCCGAGGGGGCGCGGACGCTCGGCCGGTACAGAGCCCGGCAACCAAACCATGCCGCGCTGCCAAATCTCTGCTGCCATTTTAGCAGTCGCCCCGCCTCCATCGGGAAGCGGGGCGACTCAGGCGGCGAAGATGCGACGCGGATGGCGTTACGCGCAGACCGGGACGCCGACCGTAGCCGCGATGCTACGCGCGGGCAGGAGCGTTACGTGCAGATGGACGGCATTACGCGCGCTCGGCGATGTCGAGCACGAACTGCTCGGTCTTCTCCCAACCGATGCACGGGTCGGTAATCGACTTGCCGTACACGCCGCCGTCGACGGGCTGGTTGCCGTCCTCCAGGTAGCTTTCCACCATAAAGCCGCGGACGATACCGTCGATGGCCTCGTTGCGGCGGCAGGAGTCGAGCACCTCCTTGGCGATGCGCAGCTGCTCGAGCGGGCGCTTGCCGGAGTTGTCGTGGTTGCAGTCCACCACCACACCGGGGTTGGCGTAGCCGGCCTCCTCGGTATAGCGCTCGGCCAGACGCTCGAGGTGCTCGTAATGGTAATTGGGGTAGGTGCGCCCGTCGAGGCCGATGTAGCCGCGCAGCACGGCGTGGGCCAGCGGGTTGCCGGGGGTATCGACCTCCCAGTTGCGGTAGATGAAGCCCTGCTCGGCCTGGGCGGCGTAGATGGAGTTGAGCATGACGCTCGTGGAGCCCGCGGTGGGGTTCTTCATGCCCACCGGCACCGAAATGCCGGACGCCACCAAACGGTGTTCCTGGTTCTCCACCGAGCGGGCACCCACGGCGACATAGGACAGCAGGTCGACCAAGTACTGATAGTTCGTGGGGTAGAGCATCTCATCGGCGGTGAAGAAGCCGGTCTCCTCGATCACGCGCAGGTGCATGCGGCGGATGGCCTTGACACCCTCGAGCAGGTCGTCGCCGGCCTCCGGGTCGGGATTGTGCAACAGGCCCTTGTAGCCGGTGCCCTTGGTGCGCGGCTTGTTGGTGTAGACGCGCGGGATGATGAGCAAGCGCTCGCGGACGCGCTCCTGCAACTCGGCCAAGCGGGTCATGTAGTCGAGCACGGAGTCCTCGCGATCGGCAGAACAGGGGCCGATGATGAGTACGCGGCGGCTGTCCTCGCCGCGAAAGATGGCGGCAACTTCGGCGTCGAATGCACGCTTGGCCTCGACGAGGTCGGCGCGCAGGGGCATCTCCTCGCGGATGTCCTTGGGTATGGGCAGTAGGCGCTTGAAGTGCATGGCCATAAGAGCTCCTTACGGGTTGAGCGGCGGTCGGGGTGCGTCGAGCGGGCGCATGGCAGGTCGGATGCTGCGCGATGCTTGGCGATCCGGGTCAACGCAAGCTCGACAAGACCGACAGGCCACGGACGCGACGCATTTTTTCGTAGGGGAGATTATCGCTCACGACGCACAGCGCCCAGGGCGTTGGTCAAACGATTTAACCTGCGCGTCATATGCGCCATTGAACCTGTTTTATTCGAGGTGCCGGAAGGCCATCTTGGACAAGAAGGTTTTGAGGTCGGAGACCCCGTCGATGCGACCTTTTTCTACACAAGCCCGCCCAAAGAACCGCTTGAATGCGTTGCGATGGAAATAGCCACGGATCTCAATTCTGCGTCTGTCACCTAATTGAAGCTAGCGTCGATTCGCGCGCCAAATGAGGTGCAGACCGCGCAGGGTGAGGGCCTCGTCGACGGTGGCCTCGTGGGCGATGAGGGCAGCGACGCGCGCCGCGCCGTCGCCCGTAATCACCACGGGGGCATCACAGCCGAGCTCGCCCATCACGGCGTCAAGGAGGCCGTCGATGCGCGCCGCCTCGCCCAGCACCACACCTGACTGCATGGCCGCACGCGTGCTGCGGCCGATAACCCGCTCGGGCGCACGCAACTCGATCATCGGCAGACGCGCGGCGGCAGACGTGAGCGACCGGGCGCCCAAGGCCACGCCGGGCGCGATGATGCCGCCCGCGAACGCGCCCGACTCGTCCACGACCTCGATGTTGGTCGTCGTGCCTAGATCGACCACCACAACGGGCGCCCCATAGGCCTCGCGTGCCGCCACGGCGTCCGCCACGCGATCGGAGCCCACCTCAGCTGGATCGTCATAACGCATGCGGATACCGGTTTTAATACCCGGACCGACGACATAGGGACGCGTGCCGCACAATTTGCCCAACGCGATGTCCCACACGTCGCTCAAACTGGGCACCACGCACGACAGAATCGCAAAGCCGGGCTCGGGCGCGTCGAGCATGTCGATCGCACGGGCAGCATGGGCCCACGCCTCGTCCGCCGTGCACGATGCGGGCGTGGTGATCTCCCACGTGCCCATCAGCCGGTCCTCGACGAATACGCCGAACTTGGTCACGGTGTTGCCCACGTCGACCGCGAGCAGACAACCCTCGGCAAACGCGGGGCGAACAGACGTCGACTCCTCGATAAAACCCTCGCTGGCACCCATGACGCCCTCCAAGTTCTCGAGCATTTTTTCCTCTTTCGAGCTTACACTATAGCGGTCCTAATGCCGTAACCCGACTCTCCAATGAGGGAGAGCGGATATACGAGGGAGATCAAATTGAATCGAACGAACGAGCGCGCGCCTCGGCGCGGGCAAATCAGCGTTGCCGGTGTCATCATCGGCTGCATCGGCTGCGTCATCATCACGGCTTCGTCGGTCTACACCGCACTGAAGATGGGAGCGCTGCCGTGGCCCACCATCTTCACCTCCATTACCGCCCTGGTGCTCCTGCGAGCCCTCGGCCGCACGAGCCTCAGCGAGGCGAACGTCACCCAAATCATCATGTCGGCAGGCTCCATGGTCGCTGGTGGCCTGGCCTTCACCATCCCCGGCATCTGGATGCTCGGCATGGGCGATAAGGCCGGCTGGGTCGAGATGCTCGCCGTGGCTCTGGCGGGCACACTGCTCGGCCTGGTGTGCACGGCACTGATTAGGCAGAGGTTCGTCGAGGAATCCGACCTCGAGTACCCCATCGGCACCGCCGCCGCCGAGACCCTCATGGCGAGCCGTGCAGGCGGTGCCACGGGCAGGAAACTGTTCGGATCCATGGCGGCAGCGGGACTGTGGTGCGCGCTGCGCGACCTGGCGGGCGTGATTCCCTCCATGCTGCTCGCCCTGCCCATTCCCGGCGTGTCGTTCGGCATCTACAACTCCCCCATGCTGCTCTCCGTGGGCTTTCTGGTGGGAGGTGCCGCCGTGGCGTTCTGGTTCGCCGGTGGACTTATCGCGAACTTCGGCATCATCGTGGGCGGCAGCACCGCGGGGCTCTGGGACGTGGCAAGCGCGCAGGGCATCGTGTCGAGCCTTGGCATGGGTCTCATGATGGGTTCGGGCCTCGGCGTCGTCGTGCACGACATCCTGCCCAAGGCCGCGCGTGCCTGGAGAGGAACGCGTGGGCATCGGGGTGCGGCCGAGACGGATGCCGGTGCGACGTCCGGGGCAGGCGGCGTCACGCCGCGCGACCGCGGTGTCCTCACCCTGTTCGTCGCGGCGGCGGCGCTTCTTATCTGCTTTGGCCTCGGCCTCTCCCCAATCGTCTGCATCGCGGTCGTGGCGCTCGCATTCGTGACCACCATCATGAGTGCCCAGTCGGTCGGACAGACCGGAATCGACCCCATGGAGATCTTCGGCCTCATCGTGCTACTCGCCGTCGCCGCCCTGGGCGAGACCAACCAGGTCAAGCTGCTCTTCGTCGCCGGCGTGGTAGCCGTTGCGTGCGGCCTTGCGGGCGACGTCATGAGCGACTTCAAGACCGGGCACATCCTGGGCACCAGTCCGCGCGCCATGTGGATCGGCCAGGCCATCGGGGCCCTGCTCGGCACGGTGATAGCCGTAGCGGTGATGGTGGCGCTGCTGTCCGCATACGGCCCTGAGTCCTTCGGGCCGGGCAAGCTGTTCGTTTCCGCTCAGGCAAGCGTGGTCGCCACCATGGTTTCGGGCATCCCCAGCGTGGGCGCGTTCGTCATCGGACTTGTAGGCGGCGTGGCCCTGCACTGCCTGGGCATCCCCGCCATGATGCTCGGCCTCGGTGTGTACCTGCCGTTCTATATGACCATATCCGCCGCACTCGGCGCATGCGTCAAGTGGGCATACGACCGCCTCTCCGCGCGGAGCGCCGGTAAGACAGGCACTGGTACGGTCGATAACGCGAAGGAAACCACACACGACGAATCTGGCATCATCGTCGCCTCCGGTGTGCTTGGCGGCGAGTCGATTGTGGGCGTGATCATTGCACTCATGTCCGTCGCGGGGGGACTCTTCGGGTAAATCCGCGAACGAAGATGCAGGGGCGGCGCGGATTGCGGGCGCGGGCTTTATGTGCACGCATCCGTACCAAGTCCCCAAGCGCACAGTCGCTCCGCTCTTCGCACTGGGCGTCATTCTCTTCATAGGTCATGCCATCATGGGACGACTCTAGGTATTGGACAAAGAGAACGCGGTAAAGAAAACGCGGCGGCATCTCTCTTCTGCAATGTGAGAAACCATAGGTTTGAAAAACCGCACCGGATTTCAAACCCATGATAAATCACATTACCAACCCCATTTATGTGAGAAATCATGGGTTTGAAACGTTAAGCCAGTTACAATCCCATGGTTTCTCACATTTTTCAACCAGCCGCTCGGATTCAACAGCGGATACACGCATCCTGCCGCAATCGGCTGCGAGCCCCCGTCTGCGAGGTGCCCACTTCCGCAGCAGCTGAACCGCCTACCGAGCCACTCGCCTGCAAATGCCCGCCACGCGGTATGCTGAGACCTGCGCCCTCTTGGCACCTCCGTCGGCGCAACACTCGACCACGCTTTCCGAGGGGCCTTGTCATGTGGGTTTTCGACACAACGCTCTACCAGATGTATCCGCTGGGCATGCTTGACTGCCCATTCGACGCGCCCGCCGTCGACGACGCCGAGGGCCAAGAGCGCGAACGCTCCCTGCACCGCGTGCGCTCGCTCATCGAATGGGCCCCGTACCTGGGAAAGCTCGGCGTGGGCGCCATTCTGCTCAACCCCGTCTTTGCCAGCGACACGCACGGCTATAACACGCGTGACCTGCGCGAAATCGACTACCGGCTGGGCACGAACGAGGACTTCGCCCGCGTGGTCGACGCTCTACACGCATGCGGCGTCCGCGTGATACTCGACGCCGTGTTCAACCACGTAGGGCGCAACTTCTGGGCGTTCCGGGATGTGCGCGAGCGCCGCTGGGACTCGCCGTACAAGGACTGGTTCAACATCAGCTTCGACGGCGACACGCACTTCGGTGACGGATTTTGGTATGAGGGCTGGGAGGGCAACCAGGACCTCGTCAAGCTCAACCTACGCAACCCCGAGGTCGTCGACTACCTCCTCGATGCGGTGCGCATGTGGAAGCGCGAGCTGGGCGTGGACGGACTGCGACTGGACGTGGCCTATAGCCTCGACCACGATTTCGTGAAGCAACTACGCGGGCTCGCGGACGAACTGGGCGCCGAACCGCGCTTTGACGGCGCCCCGGGCGACGGGTTTCCGCTCATCGGCGAGGTACTGCACGGTGGCTACAACCTCATCGTGAACGATGAGATGCTCAACTCCTGCACGAATTACGAGTGCTACAAGGGGCTGTATTCGAGCTTCAACTCCATGAACATGTTCGAGATCGCCCACTCTCTGCACCGCCAGTTCGGCGGCGACCCGTGGTGCATCTACCGCGGCAAGCACCTGGTGAATTTCGCCGACAACCACGACGTCTCGCGCCTTGCGAGCATCCTCACCGAGAAGCGCCACCTCGCTCCGGCATACGGTGTCTTGTTCGGCATGCCGGGTATCCCGTGCCTGTATTACGGTAGCGAGTGGGGGCAGCTGGGAACCAAGGGCATCGGGTACCTAGCAGACGTGGAGCTGAGGCCCGCCATCGGCGCGCCCGCGGCCGAGGCGCTCGACGCCCCGGTCGCCGGATGGGACGGCGGCACGGGCCCCAACGAGCTCACCGCGTTCATCAACCGTCTCAACCACGTGCGCCGCGAGTCGCGGGCGCTCTGCCACGGAGACTACCGCAACGTGATCATCACCAACAAGCAGCTGCTGTTCGAGCGTTGCGTCGGTGCGGCGGACGGGGCGGCGGCCGAGCATGTGCTCGTGGCCGTGAATGCGGATGACGCGCCGTTCACTTTCAACGATGGCTGCCTACAAGGATCATTCGATGTCCTCGTCTCGTGCGAGGCGAGCTCCCCAACTGCGAGCGCCGCACCGTCCGCGACCTCACCCGACACACGTCCTGAGCACGATGGCGAACAACCCGCAACCGGGGCAGACGTGCGCCCCGAGCCCGATACCGGGCAACACGCAGCCGCGGCCGAGGACGATGCGCACCCCGAGCCTAGCGCTAACGCCAGGCTCGACCTTCACGGGACGCTGGAAATCCCGCCCTTCGGCATTTTGTACCTCCGTCAAGCGTAAAGAGCGGCGCGTCGAGCAACGAAGCGACCCTTGGAAAAACGAAGTTGAGCTTTTTCGTATCGATTCAAGAGAAGGCGAAGTATACCGTTCCCTTTGACTCATAAAAGCGCAGGTCAAAGTCGATCGAAAATGCCTTGTACTCGCGAATTCCGATTTCCGATACGAAAAAGCTCGAGAACCCATCTGCGAGGCCCGGAATTGCGGCGGAACGCGAGCATCTAGCGTGCGGCAACGCACGCAACGCGCAGCCAGGGAGGGCGCACCCGCGTCAGGCACGCAAAATGTGCCCGCCCCCAACGCGCCACGCGTTTCCAATGTGCAAAAATGCGCGTGCCCCCCAAATGCCACATGTCGCTAAACCCTACCGATCCATACGCCCCTCGACCATGGTGAGGGAGATCTTCTTGCGAGCGCGGTCCACGCCGGTGACCCACACGGTCACGGTGTCGCCCACGGCGACGACCTCGCTCGGGTGCTTCACGAAGCGGCTCGCCAACTTGGAGATGTGCACCAGACCGTCCTGGTGCACACCGATGTCCACGAAGGCGCCGAAGTCCACCACGTTGCGCACGGTGCCCTTGAGCTCCATGCCCACCTCGAGATCCTCGATGCTGCGCGCCGCCTGGGAGAACACGACCTCCGGGGCGTCGTCGCGCGGGTCGCGGCCGGGCTTCTCGAGCTCAGCCACGATGTCGCGCAGGGTGGGCACGCCGCAGCCGAGCTCGGCCGCGACCGCACCCAGGTTGCCGATCTTGACCCCGATGCCGGGCACGCCGCCAGCGGCGAGCGCACTCGGCGCCACCCCCGCACGGCGCAGCAGCTCGCCCGCGACCTCGTAGCTCTCGGGATGCACGCTCGTGGCGTCGAGCGGGTTCTTACCGCCGGTGATGCGCATGAAGCCCGCCGCGTTGAGATACGCCTTGGGTCCGAGCTTGGGGACCTTCTTGAGCTGGCGACGATCGGTGAACGCGCCGTTCTCCTCGCGATAGGCGACGATGTTCTTGGCGACCGCCGGCGTGATGCCCGAGACGTACCCCAGTAGGCTCGCGCTCGCAGTGTTCACGTCGACACCCACGCGGTTGACCACATTCTCGACCACGTTGCCCAAAGCGCGTCCGAGCTCACCCTGGTCGAGGTCGTGCTGGTACTGGCCAACGCCGATGGACTGCGGCGGGATCTTGACCAGTTCCGCCAACGGGTCCTGCAGGCGGCGGCCCAGGCTCATCGCGCCGCGCGTGGTCACGTCGAGGTCGGGGCACTCCTCGCTCGCCAGCTTGGAGGCCGAGTACACCGACGCGCCCGCCTCGTTCACGATGGTGTAGCGCAGCTCGGGCGCGGACTCGGCGATGAACGCCGCCACGACCTCCTCGGTCTCGCGGCTCGCCGTGCCGTTGCCCACCACGATGGTGTTGACGCGGTGCTTGCGCGTGAGGCGCAGCAGCTCGCGCTTGGTGCCCGCGACATCGCGTCGCGGCGGCGTGGGGTACAAGATCGTGTGGTCGAGGAGCTTGCCGTACTCGTCCAGCACGGCGACCTTGCAGCCCGCCCGGTAACCGGGGTCGAGCGCGATCACGCGGGCACCGCGGACGGGACGCTGCTGCAGCAAGCCCTCGGTGTTCTTGGCAAAGACCTTGATGGCGTCCTCCTGCGCGCGCATGGTGAGGTCAACGCGTAGCTCGCGATCGAGTGAGGGGGCCATGAGACGCTTGTATCCGTCGGCGATGGCGGCGTTGAGCTCCCCCGCGAACGGCCCGCGACGACGCGGATACCGGCGCTGCAGGCGCTCGGCGGCCGCCTCGCCGTCCACGCGCACGCGTACGCGCAGCTTGCCCTCGCGTTCACCGCGGTTGATGGCGAGGATGCGGTGGTTGGGGATGGACCGGGCCGCCTCGGAGAACTCGTAATAGGGCTCGTACGGAGTCTTCTCGTCCGCATCGACGGCCTCCGACTCGATGGCGGCCGTCTTGTGCGTGTACTCGCGCAGGTCCGCCGTGTTCTCGGGGTCCTCCGCCACGAGCTCCGCCACGATGTCGCGCGCACCGGCGAGCGCGGCCTCCGCCGTGGCGAAGCCTCCCTCGGCGTTGACGTAGCCCGCGGCCGCCGCGAGCGGCTCGGCCCCTTGCGCGGGCTGCATGAGGATGAGGTTCGCAAGCGGCTCGAGGCCTGCGTCGCGCGCCTTGGACGCGCGGGTGGCACGCTTCTTGCGGAAGGGTTTGTAGAGATCCTCAACGCGCTGGAGGGTGGGCGCCTCTTCGATGCTCTCGCGAAGCTCCTCGGTGAGCTTGCCCTGGCCGTCGATCACCGCGATGACGTCGGACTTGCGCTGCTCGAGGTTGCGCAGGTAGGACAGGCGGTCGTCGAGCGCGCGGAGCGCGACGTCGTCCATGCCGCCCGTGGCCTCCTTGCGGTAGCGGGCGATGAACGGAATCGTGGCGCCCTCGTCGATGAGGGCGATGACGGACTCGACGCGCGCGGCGGGCTGGCCCAACTCGGCGGCGAGAGCAGCCACGATGCGCTTGTGGCGCGCGGCGAGCTCCTCGGCGGAGGGCTCGACGCGACGCGAGGCCGCGGGGGCGTCCGCCACGTCGTCCGCCGTGAGCGAGCCCGCGGAGCCCAACGGCGTCGAGGGGACGGGGCGCACCGCCGAGGAGGTCGCGGCCGCATACTCGGCCTTGGCCCTTTCCAGCTCTGCCGAGACCCCGGACTCGGCGGGCACGTCCTTGCGCACGCCGCTGCCCTCCGGGCTCAGCGCAGCGACCATATTCATGATGGCGGCGACGTCGACGTTGTTCGTTTCAGCCATGCAGGCACTCTCCCATCAAAATCGGTTAGGCATTACATCCTACCCGACCGGCCGGACGCCACATGCAATCACTACGCATCGCCCAGACAACGGCGAGGTCGGTGCTCTCCCCTCCCGCACATCGCAGGATGGCAGATTGCATGTCAACGCGTGCCATGCTCCCCAACCCCACTCTGCTATGCTGTGCCGGGATATCACTCGCTCGAAAGGTCTGTGCGGAATGCATCGCATCCTGTTGTCTGCCACGGGAGCATCTGCCGTTCCACCATGGCACAATTCGCGTTCGAGGAGCTCGTGCGGCGCGCGGGGCTCCAGGATGACTTCACCGTCGACTCCGCCGCCACCTCGACCGAGGAGATTGGCAATCCGCCGCATCTTTGGCGAAGACCCCGACGGCAAGATCACGCGCCTGCTCGATTGGACCGGTCGCCCCGGCGATGTCGCCGATCCCTGGTACACCGGCGACTTCGACGCCACGTACCGCGACGTCATCGAGGGCTGCACGGCCCTCTTCGAACGCCTGACCGGGATCCGCGCGCCGGAGCTGCCGGACGCGGGCGCGCGCTAGGGGCGCCCCATGATCGGACTCGGCACCCTCATCTGGGGAAAGACGTTCCGCGTGGCGAACATGCTGCCGGCGGTACTTGCAGCCATGGCCGGTGCCTTCTTCGTATAGGGCCACGTCGCCCTCAACGTGCCCATTGCCAAAAAACGACGGGCCGCCGATCTCCCCCGGCAGCCCGTCTTGCCTAGAACTCCACGTTGCCGAACTCGGACAGCTTGAGCTCCTTGTTGTGATCCGTGGCCCAATCGATGTTCCACGGGCTCGTGAACAGTAGCAGCTTGCCGCCGCGCATGTCCTCGACGCGCAGCGTGTCACGCGTGAGGGAGAGCGCCGGGATGTCGATGGTGCCGGGCTCGTTCACGATCCAGCGGATGTCGGTGTAGGGCAGCGGCTGGCGGCGCACCTCGACGTGGTACTCGCTCTTGAGGCGCTGCTCGAGCACCTCGAACTGCAGGGTGCCCACCACTCCCACAATGACCGACTCCATACCGGCACCGAGCTCGCGGAAGATCTGGATGGCGCCCTCCTGGGCGAGCTGCTCCATGCCCTTCACGAACTGCTTGCGCTTGAGCGTATCGACCTGCGTGACGCGCGCGAACAGCTCGGGCGCGAACGTGGGGATGCCCGTGAACTGCACCGGCTTCTTGCCCGTGCAGATGGTGTCGCCGATGGAGAAGATGCCCGGGTCGAACAGGCCCACGATGTCGCCGGCGTAGGCCTCGTCCACGATGGCGCGGTCGTCGGCCATCATGGTCGTGCCCGTGGCCAGCTTGATCTTGCGGCCGCCCTGCACGTGCGTGGCGTCCATGCCGCGCTCGAACTTGCCGGAGCAGATGCGCACGAAGGCAATGCGGTCGCGATGGTTCTTGTCCATGTTCGCCTGAATCTTGAAGACGAAGCCGGAGAAGTCCTCACGCGTGGGCTCCACGGGCTCGCCGGTCAGCGCGTCGGTGTGCGCGCCGGGGCGGGGGGCCAGGCGCAGGAAGTCCTTGAGGAAGGGCTCGACGCCGAAGTTCGTGAGCGCGGAGCCGAAAAACACCGGGGAGAGCTTGCCCGTGAGAACCGCATCGAGGTCGAACTCGGAATCGGCACCGTCGAGCAGCTCGATGTCGTCCATCAGGTTGTTGTGGTTGTGCTCGCCGATGAGCTCGGTCAGCGCGGCGTCGCCGAGCGTGGCCTCGACCTCATCGACCTTCTTGGTGCCATTGGCGCGGCCGTCGCCCTCGAACGCAAGGACCTTGCGGCTGGCGCGGTCGAATACGCCACGGAAATCGCGGCCGTTGCCGATGGGCCAGTTCATGGGATAGGTGCGGATGCCGAGCACGTTCTCGACCTCTTCCATGAGGTCAAACGGGTCGCGCGTCTCGCGGTCCATCTTGTTCACGAACGTGAAGATCGGGATACCGCGCATGGCGCAGACGCGGAAGAGCTTCTTGGTCTGGGCCTCGACGCCCTTGGCACCGTCGATCACCATGACCGCGGCGTCGGCGGCCATGAGGGTGCGGTACGTGTCCTCGGAGAAGTCCTGGTGGCCGGGGGTATCGAGGATGTTCACGCAGCAGCCGCCATAGGTGAACTGCAGCACCGAGGAGGTGACGGAGATGCCGCGCTGCTTCTCGATGTCCATCCAGTCGGAGACGGCATGACGGGAATTCTGCTTGCCCTTGACCGAGCCGGCACTCTGAACCTGGCCGGTGTAGAGCAGGAGCTTCTCGGTGAGGGTGGTCTTGCCGGCGTCGGGGTGCGAGATGATCGCGAACGTGCGACGGGAGGAAATCTGCGGGGCGTAAGATGCCATGGGCGCGTGCGTCCTTTTCTGACGTGGCGACGCGTTTGAGACGCGCCGTTCGATATGACGTGATTTGAACCGCTCGTATTGTAGCGGCATACGAGGGCGATCCGGGTCGTCGTGGGCGTCATGGAGCATTATGCAGCGGATTTCCACTGCAAGGCGTTCGCCTAGGCCCCCATGGTGCATTTTATGGTGCATTTTGCACCCGTCCCCAATTGCACCAATTTGCATGTTAAGAGTTGGGTGCAGTGCTCTCCCGCGCACTCCATCATGCTAAAGTGTCCGCACGAAGACAACAGACACCCATATGATGAGAGAGGGACGGTATGGCAACGACACCGCGCGGATTCAGAGATATCCTGCCCGACGAGGCGGAGATGCGCGAGCATATCGTCGCGACGGTGAAGGCCCGCCTCGTGCACCATGGCTACCGCCCCATCGAAACGCCCCTCATCGAATCGGCGAGCGTCGGCGAAGCCAACGCCTGGAGTTCCGATGCACCGTTCAATCTCTTCGACGACAACGGCGCCCTACTCGCCGTGCGACCGGACAACACGACCTCGGTGGTCCGCGCCATCGCCGCGCGCATGAGCGAGCGTGACCTGCCGCTGCGCCTGCGCTACGAGGCCCCCGTCGTGCGTCAGCAGCCCCGCGGCACCGCACGGGCGCGCCAATTCACCCAACTCGGGTATGAACTCGTAGGCGAGGGCGGGGACGCCGCGGACGCCGAGATGACCCTCATCGCCGCCGAAGCACTCGATGACCTGGGGCTCAATTCTTGGCAGCTCGTCTGCGGCAGCGTCGTTCCCTATCAGGCCCTCCTCGAGCTCGGCGTCGATGAGGCACTCGCCAACGAGGCGCTCGCGCTCGTCCACGCCAACAACTACATCGACCTTGACGAGCTCGCCGCCACGAGCGACCTACCCGTCGCGCTCCAGTGCGCCATGCGCGAGCTGCCCCGCATCACGGGTGGCCCCGAGGCGCTCGACCGTGTTGACGCCCTATTGCGCGCCGCCGGCTCCACCACCTCCACGACGACGGAGCTGCGATCGCTCGTCCAGCGCCTGACCTCGCGCAACGCCGAGCTGGCGAGCCACCTCTCCTTCGATTTCTCCCTCATGAGCTCGTTTGGCTACTACACCGGGCTGGTGCTCAAAGCCTACACAGGCGACCTCGCCGATCCCGTGGGGTCGGGTGGCCGTTACGACGCGGTGCTCGACGCCGCCCTTGAGCAGGGTGCGGCAGCCGCTGGCTTCGCGTTCTCACTCGAACGCCTCACCGAGGTGTTGGAGGCACAAGCCGAGCAGGCGCCGTGCAGCGATATCCGCGTGGGTGGATCGGCAGACGCCGCGCGCCCCGACTCTGCCGCCACCACGGGTCCCAACGCATCCGAGACGGCCGACGAGCAGGCGCCCCTGCGCATCGCCGTGCCCAAGGGCTCGTTGAAGGACGACACCATCGCCGCACTCGAAGCCGTCGGCATCGACGCGAGCGGGCTGCGCAACCCCGGACGTCACCTGATCATACGCACGCGCGATACGCGCGAGGGCGAGGGCGCGATCGGCCCGGTCGAGCTCGTCATCGTGCGTGCCACGGACGCCCCCGCCTTCGTCGCGCTCGGAGGGACCGACTGCGGCATCTGCGGACGCGACTCGCTCATCGAGGCGGACCTCGACCTGCTGCAACTCGTCGATTTGGCGTATGGAGCCTGCCGATTCATCGAAGCCGAACCAGCGGGACGCGCCGAAGCGACCAAGCGCTCCTATGCCCGGCGCGGATGCCTACGCGTGGCAACCAAGTACCCGCGCATCGCGAGCGCCTGGTACGAGGAGCGCGGCGTGAATGCCGAGGTGGTGGCCTTGCACGGTAATATCGAGCTCGGTCCCATCGTGGGGCTCGCCGATCGCATCGTCGACATCACCGCCACCGGTACGACCCTGCGCGAGAACGACCTCGTGATCACCGGCGAACTCATGACCTGCACCGCACGCTTCTTCGCGAATCCCGGCCGCGCACGACTCGACCCGCGTGTGCGTGAGCTCGCCCGGCGTCTCGCTGCCTGGCGCGACGAGAGCGCCTGCGACGACGCGCATTAAGGCCGTCAACACGCTCGATACGCACGCTGAGTTCCCACCCCTCCCCCATCGACTCGGAGCATCGGCCCATCGGGCCCCTCCGCGCTCCAGCCCCAGAAAGGCCCGCATATGAACACCGTCATCCTGCTCCCCGGCGAGCGTCTCACCGTATCCAACCTTGGGCGCGAGGGCGCCGTCTCGGCAAAGATCACCCAAGCTGCCGCGAACATCATCGACACTGTGCGTGCGGAGGGCGACGCCGCCCTGCGTCGGTACGCCGCCGAGTTCGATGGTGTCGACCTCACCGACTTCCGCGTGCCGCAGGAACGCATCGACGCCGCCCTCGAGCAGGTGGATGCGTCCCTCATCGCCGCCCTCGAGAAGGCCGCCGCGCAGATCCGCGACTTCCACCAGCGCCAGGTCCGCCAGTCATGGTTCACCACGCGCGCGGACGGCACGCTGCTCGGCGTGCAGGTGACGCCCGTGCGCGCCGCCGGCACCTACGTCCCCGGCGGACGCGCCCAGTACCCCTCGACCGTGCTGATGAATGCCATTCCCGCCAAGGTCGCCGGCGTGGAACGCGTCGTGATGGTCACGCCTCCCCAGCGCGACGGAGGGATCTCGCCCGCCACGCTCGCCGCGGCCAAAGTCGCCGGCGTCGACGAGATTTACCTGGTGGGCGGAGCCCAGGCCGTCGCCGCCCTCGCCTACGGCACCGAGAGCATCCCGCGCGTGGAGAAGATCACGGGGCCGGGCAACGCCTACGTGGCAGCCGCGAAACGCCTCGTCTCGGGCGATGTGGGCATCGACATGATCGCGGGCCCCTCCGAGGTCTGCGTGCTCGCCGACGCGAGCGCCGAGGCAGCCGTGGTTGCCGCCGATCTCATGGCCCAGGCCGAGCACGATCCGCTGGCGGCGTGCTACCTCGTAACTGAGAGCCCCGAACTCGCGCGCGGTGTCGAGGCGGCGCTCGAGGTCCTTCTCGCCCAAAGCCCACGCGCCGAAATCACCCGCACCTCCCTCACCGACCAGGGGACCATCGTAATCGCGCCCGATCTCGCGACCGCGATTGACGCCGTGAATACCATCGCCCCCGAGCACCTCGAACTCCACTGCGCCGATGCCCTCGGACTCGTCGGCTCCATCCGCAACGCGGGCGCGATCTTTGTGGGCGCCTGGAGTTCCGAGCCGCTGGGCGACTACGTGGCAGGGCCCAACCACACCCTGCCCACCGGCGGCACCGCGCAGTTCTCCAGCCCGCTGTCCGTCGACGACTTCGTCACGAGCTCGTCGGTCATCTGCTACACGCCGCAGGGCTTACTCGCCGACGCCCCCGCCACCCAGACCATGGCGCAGGCCGAGGGCCTGTGGGCGCACGCGCTCTCCGCGGGACTGCGCCGCCGCCTTATCGATGAGGGTGCCCCTGCCGTGGCGACCAAAGTCCTCGCCGAGGCGGACCTCACCGTCATCGCCTGGCCCGACGACGATGCTGCAACGGTGGCGTACGGCGTCGGACGCCCCGCCGCTCAGGGGGAGGTGAGGTAGCCGTGGCAGAGCTCTCCGCGCGCGCCCAGCGCCTCATGCAGCCGCACCTGCGCTCCATCGAGCCGTACGACCCGAACTTCACGGCCACACGCATCAACCTCTCCGCAAACGAGAACACCCACCCCCTGCCGGCGAGCGTCCGCGAGGCCGTGGACGAGGTGCTCGCCGCGACCCCGCTCAATCGCTACCCCGACCCCATGTCGGATGTGCTACGTGACGAAATTGCCGCCGCGAACGACGTCACGCGCGCCCAGGTCTGCGTGGGCAACGGCGGCGACGAGCTTCTCTATAACTTCCTGCTCGCTTTCGGCGGCCGGAATCGCTCCGTCCTCATCTGCCCGCCATGCTTCTCGGAGTACGCGTTCTTCGCCCAGATCACCGAGACGAATGTCCGCACTGCGGGCCGCGATCCACGCACGCTCACCTTGGACGAGGAGGCGCTGCTCGCCTGCGCGCGCACCTGTGACCTCGTGATTGTCACCTCGCCCAACAACCCCACCGGCGACCTGACCGACCTCGGCCTCATCCAGCGCGTCTGCCACGCGTGCCACGGTCTGGTGATGGTGGATGAGGCGTATATCGAGTTCGCCGGTGAGGATGCCTCGGCCCTGCCTCTCCTCGCGCACCTCGACAACCTCGTCATCCTGCGCACGCTCTCCAAGGCCTACGGTGCGGCCGGGACGCGCTGCGGCTACGTAATGGCCGCCACGGACATCATCAACGCGCTCTCCGCCGTGCGCCAGATCTACTCCGTCAACGTCCTCACACAGGCAGCCGCACTCGCCCTCGTGCGTCAGCGCGGCGCCCTCGAGCCGCTCACCGCCTCCATCGTCACCGAACGCGCACGGCTGCAGCGTGCCCTCGAGGAACTCCCCGACATCACCGTATGGCCGAGCAGCGCGAACTTCCTTTTGGTGCGCATGGCAGGCGCCACCGCCATCCGCAACCGCCTACGCGACGAGTACTCAATCCTCGTGCGCGACTTCAGTTCCGCGGCCGGTCTTGAGGACTGCCTGCGCATCACCGTGGGAACGCCCAAGGAAAACGACGCCGTCATCGCGGCGCTGACCGAACTTCTGTCTTAAGGAGGACCGATCGCCATGACCGATTCCGCCAACCGCCGCGCCGTCGTCACGCGCGTCACCGGGGAAACCGACATCACCGTCGAGCTTAACCTTGACGGCACCGGCACCTGCTCAATCGATACCGGGGTACCGTTCTTCGACCACATGCTCAACGCCTTCGGGCGCCATGGCCTGTTCGATCTCACCGTCCGTGCCACAGGAGACATCGAGGTCGACGCACATCACACCGTCGAGGACACCGGCATCGTGCTCGGCCAGGCATTCACCCAGGCGCTCGGAGACAAAGCGGGCATCACGCGCTTTTCCGACGTGTGTATACCCATGGACGAGACGCTCGTCCAGGCAGCCGTTGATATTTCGGGGCGCGGGCAGGCGTACTGCGACCTTCCCATTCCTACCGAGCGCGTGGGCTCCTTTGACACCGAGCTCGCCGTCGAGTTCTTCTACGCCTTCGCCCGTGACGCGCGCGTGACGCTACACGTACGCGAGCTCGCCGGAGCGAACTCGCACCACATCATCGAGGCAGCCTTCAAGGCGGCCGGCCGCGCGATGCGCTACGCCTGCGAACTCGACCCCCGCGTGAACGGCGTGCCCTCCACCAAGGGCTCGCTGTAAGGGAGGTGCCCGTGAACGAACCGAGCATCGTGGTGGTCGACTACCACAAAGGCAATCTGTCGAGCGTCGTGCGCGGGCTCACGCGCGCGGGGGCGCATGCCTTCGCGTCCGATGACCCCGATGCGATCGCGAGCGCCGATGGCATCGTCCTGCCGGGCGTCGGCTCGTTTTACGACGCGATCTCGTACATGGCCGAACACGGTCAGGACCGCGCCGTGATCGAAGCCACACGCGGCGGTAAGGGCACGCCGTTTTTAGGCATATGCCTGGGGCTGCAGTTACTTTTCGAACGCGGTGACGAGGGCGTTCCCGCAGACGCGCCAACCGTCCCCGCACCCGACCCCCGCGGCACGGGCCTCGATGCCGGATCGATTTTCGAGGCTGACGGGACGCGCTGGGTGCGCGGGCTCGCCGTGCTTCCCGGCAGCTGCACGCGGCTCGAATCGGCACGTCTCAAGGTTCCCCATGTGGGCTGGGATCAGGTGCACCTTACCGAGCACGGACGCCCGTGTCCCTTGCTGGAGGGGTTCGCCGAGGGGTCGAATGTCTACTTCACCCACTCCTATGCCCTCGGGGCCGACGTCAATGAGGACGACGTGGCGGGCGTCACGCACTATGCACGCAACTTCGCCTCCGTTGCGGCGCGCGGCAGCGTCTTCGGCTGCCAGTTCCACCCCGAGAAGTCCTCCGCGCATGGGCACGCGATTCTTCGCAACTTCGTGCGCCTGTGCTCCTAGGAGCTCACAGCGTGCCCCGGGAGGTGCACCTCTTCGCATCGCCCGCACCGCATCCCCCGCGTCGCACCCCACCACGCTCGCGCCACATCATCCACCCTCTACCGAGGAGGCCCCTCGTGATCCTCTTTCCCGCCATCGACCTGATTGACGGCAAAGTCGTACGCCTCGAACGAGGCGACCGCAGCCGCATGAAGGTCTATTCCGACGACCCCGTCGCCATCGCACGCGAATTCTCGCAAGCGGGCGCGCGTTGGATCCACGTCGTCGACCTCTCCGCGGCGTTCGGCGAAGACGACGGCGCTTGCGCCGCGAACATGCGCGCGATTCGCTCGATTTGCTCCATAGAGGGACTATCGATTGACGTCGGCGGCGGCGTCCGCTCCCTCGCACGCATCGACCAGCTCGCCGCGGCGGGTGCCAAGCGCATCGCCCTCGGCACCGTCTTGGTCACTGAACCCGGGTTTGCCGAGGTCGCAGCGCATGGATTTGGAGAGCTGCTCGTTGCAGACGTCGCTGCCCGCGACGGGCAGGTCAAGGTCAACGGCTGGCGCGACGGTGTTGGGCGCAGCTGCGACGAAGTCGTGTCCGAACTCGCCTCGCTGGGATTCAAACATCTCGTGTTCACCGACATCGCCCGCGACGGCATGCAGACGGGCATCGATGTCGATGCGTATCGCTCGGTCGCCAGGGTGGCCGGATTTCCCGTAGTCGCCTCGGGCGGCATCTCGACGCTTGAGAACATACGGTCCCTTGCCGCCGCCGGACCGGAGGTCATCGAGGGAGCCATTACCGGACGTGCCCTGTACGAGGGCTCCTTCACGCTCGAGCAGGCGCTCGATGCGGCGACTGGGAGGTAGACCATGCTCACCAAACGTGTTATTCCCTGTCTTGATGTGCGCGACGGGCGTGTGGTCAAGGGCGTGAACTTCGTCGACTTGCGCGACGCCGGTGATCCCATCGAGCTCGCCGCCGCCTACGACCGCGAGGGTGCCGACGAGGTGGTTTTCCTCGACATCACTGCCACGAGCGACAACCGTGCCACGACTATCGACATGGCGGCCCACGCCGCCGCCGAACTCGCCATCCCCTACACCGTGGGCGGCGGATTCCGCGACCTTCCCGGCATGCGCACCATGGTTGCCGCCGGCGCCGACAAGGTCTCGGTTAATTCGGCTGCGGTGCGCGATCCCGATCTCATCACGCAAGCCGCGGCCGCATTCGGCAGCCAGGCCGTTGTGGTGGCGATCGATGCCAAGCGCGTGGGCAAGCCCGGAGCGCCCGGTGCCGATCGATGGGAGGTGTACCTTGCCGGTGGACGCACCCCCACTGGCATCGACGCCGTTGCCTGGGCAGAGGAAGCAGCTCGCCGCGGGGCTGGTGAGATCTTGCTCACCAGCATGGACCGCGACGGCACGAAAGCCGGGTTCGACCTATCGCTCACCCGCACCGTGGCACGCGCGGTGTCCATTCCTGTGATCGCCTCAGGCGGCGTGGGCACGCTCGAGCACTTCGCCGAGGGTGTACTCGAGGGCGAGGCCGATGCTGTACTCGCCGCAAGCGTCTTCCACTTTGGCACCTACTCAATCCGCCAGGTGAAGGAATACATGGCCGCCCAGGGCATTCC
>ENA-OQDA01000006-OQDA01000006.1-human-gut-metagenome-genome-assembly--contig:-NODE-6-length-155549-cov-16.021606_pt1 | contig 155549 bp, 137 predicted proteins | sample MGYA00242771_ERZ504603 | MGnify/ENA primary metagenome ERZ504603 (study PRJEB26092, sample SAMD00036328) | human gut metagenome | host: Homo sapiens | study: EMG produced TPA metagenomics assembly of...
GAGCTCCCTGACGGCCGCGCGGACGTCGCCCAGCCTGTCGTAGGCCTCGAGCGCCGCCTCCCTCTGCTCCCTGGAATACAAGGCTTCTCCTCTCCGCCCGGTCTCCAAGATTTCTGCCGCACGCCCATTTCATGAAGTTTTGTCGAGTTGTGCTACCAAACACTGCGTGAGGAGTGTCCGAAGCTCAAGCCCCCGCCCCGACACGCGCCAGCACGTCCCGAAAGCGAGTCGCGGCAAAAAACGGGCCCCGTGAGAACGGGACCCGTCGCAAAGCGAATTGTTCGCGAAGACCTAGAGGCTGTTCACGAGGTTCTGGACGCCGGACTTGCGGTTGGCAGCCTGATTCTTGTGGATAACGCCCTTGGCAACGGCCTTGTCGAGCTTACGGTAGGCGGTCGTGGCAGCAGCCTGGGCAGCAGCCTTGTCGCCAGCCTCGACGGCGGTCTTAACGTGCTTGATCACGGTCTTGAGCTCGGAGCGGATCGCCTTGTTACGGACGCGAGCGATCTCGTTGGTGCGGATGCGCTTCTTCTGGGACTTGATGTTTGCCATCGGGTTCGGTTCCTTTCGGGTACTTACAAGGTCTTACTATCCGGCCTCTGAGACACGGTTGTTGAGGTCATACGGGCGAGTATTTTACACGCGGTCCAGCCGCGGCGCAAGCCGCATTGCGTAATTGTGCAGGTTACTTGCGGAATTCACAAGTAAGATGCGAGCCCGTACGGTCATATGCGATCCGTGCGAGCCGCCGGGGCCACTTGCCATTTCCCATGTCCGAACCTATCAACTGCCCATGACGATGACCGCACATGCAACGACACCTCGTCGGACCAGTTTGGCATCCCGAGCCCTGCAGTTACCGACTGGTCATGGAGATGACCCACATACGCAACGCCAGCTCGCTGTCGCGCGAACCCTTGAGCGCAAGCTCGACCTCGATCGCCTGGGACAAGGCCTCGAGCAGCTCGTCCATGCGCCAGCGTCGCGCCCATGAAAGGTGGTTCTTGACCTGCCAACCCTGGACGCCCAACGTGGTGGCAAGCTGGCTCCCCTGCCCTCGGGTGTCGAGGGACTTCGCAATGATCAATTCGCGCAGACGTGTGACGAGCAAGGACCACAGCCTGACCTCGCTCTTTGCCGGCTGGAGCTTGAGCAACTCCAGCGAACGCACAAGATCTCGCGCGGCAACGGCGTTTAAGAACTCCCAAGGCTTGACCTCGGCGGTCCGCATAACGTGTCGCTCAATATCGGCAAGCGTTATCTCGGACCCTGTGACCATGGACGCGAGCTTCTTGAGCTCGTTGTCAAGCATCCTGGTGTTCTCTCCCGAGCGCGCAACCAGCGCCTCGGCGGCGGGAAGGCCCATCGCCTTCCCATGAGCTGCTGCCATCTTGACCACCTGGGGCGGCATCTCCCATGTCTTTTTGGGCGCACAGTCGATAATCGCTTTATCGCCAAGCTTCTTGATCGCCTTATACAAGCGCGTGTTCTTGGCAAGAGTGGTGGCCACCACCAGGCACACGGTCGTCGGGGACGGATTGGCAAAATACTCGACAAGGGGCTCGCTCATCGCCTTAGGGAGCTTGTCGCAGTTGGTCAGAATGACCAATCGGAACTCAGCCCCCATGGGAAAGGTGTTGAGGGAGGCGACGATATCGTCGACCTGCGGGTCTTTGGTCATATCGCGCTCATCGAGGTTGAACTCGACCATGCCCGACTTCCCCAGGCGAGCACGCATACGCTCGACGGCACGCGAGCTCTTGAGTTCGTCGGATCCCACGATCAAATATCCTGGCAACAGACCTTGCCCGGCCATGCGCGCCCCTTTCGAAACGACACGTCAGGCGCTGTATCCCTGACGGGCGGAGAATTTCATCAACTATACCCCGATGCGGACCTTGAAGAGTTCCTCGGATGCCGAATACCGGCATTCCGGCCCTTCACCTTCCTCGTTCCCGTCATTGAATCCCCTGGGTCTTAACGACAGGACCCGTCTTTCCCGGACGAATGATCACATCGCCCACGTCCTTGGTGCACAGAAAACGCGCACCGGCTCGTTCGAGCAGTGACACGCACACCGGATCGGGATGGCCGTAGGAATTCCCCTCGCCCGCACTCGCCACAGCGAGTTCGGGATCCAGCAGCTCAAGCGGCTTCTCGGCAACAGCGATCTCCGAACCATGATGACCCACTTTGAGCACGTCGATATCCCCCACCTCATCCGCGTATTCCGCAAGCTCATCTTGTTCCGTATCACCCGTAAGAAGCATGTCCAGACTCGCCCCCTCACCATTGCCATACGATACGTCCAAGCAGAGGGAGTCGGCATTTTCCTCACCAGAGACCAAACCCTGGGGCCATACAACCCTACAGGCGAACTCCCCCACACGGATCACATCGCCTACTTGCACCTCGACAATCTCTTGAGAGACGCTTGAGAGCTCGGAAGGCGCATGCGCGGATGCGCCGCAGGCAACGACGATTTGGCCGACCGGCATGGCGTCGAGCACATCGGGGAGACCGCCCCAGTGATCGCGATCCCAATGTGTCACGACCACCGCGTCCAGCGCATACACGTTGTTTCGCGCGAGCGCCTCTACGACGGCATTGTCGACGCCCGCATCGACCAACATGGTCCTCGAGCCATCGCGAATGAGAATGGCATCGGCTTGTCCCACGTCAAGAATCGCGACCTGTGCCGGGGCGTACATCGACCATCGCAGGATATGCGCCACGAGCAGCAACGCCGGCAAACCGATGATGCAAGAGACTCGACGCGCCGAGGCATCGCGCCACCTCACATAGACCACAATCGCCGCACCGTATGCAAGTACCGGCAACCACCAAGGAGCGACAACCGTCATCGATGCAAAGGGAACGGCGGCGAAGAGCCGCGCGAGAAAGATGGCGAGCTGCGCCAGGGCGTCGGGCAGCCACAAGACCGCATCGGCAACACGAGCGATCAACGCCTCCGGCACATCCGCAAGCACACCCACGCCATACACCACCTCCCCGACTGCCGTCGCTCCAAGACCCGCCATCAGCAGCCCCGTCATCACCGGCCCCACAACGAGATTCGCCAATGGCGCGATGAGCGACACCTCACCGAACACCGGCAGGGTTACAGGGAGTGTCGCCCACTGCGCGACAAGTGAGAGGGAGAGCGGCTCGGCAATTGCGGTCGGCAGGCGAAGGCACGCGAGGGCATACGAGACATACCGGCCAAGCACCCCGATGAACAAGACGCTGAGCGCCGAGAGCTGGAACCCAAGATCGTACACAACTCCCGGATTGAGCCAGACGAGGGCCGTCACCGTGAGAGCGAGGGCAGAGGGGGCGTGCGATCGACGCCCACCGAGGATTGCTGCCGTAGCCAGCCCGACCATCGAGACCGACCGGAGCGCAGAGGGCGCACCCCCGGTGAACATCACGTACAGCGCCATGACTACCAGAAGCGCCGCACTTTTTGCCGCGCGCCCGCAGCGTAAGCGCCGCAGCAGCATCTCAAGCATCGCGGAGATGTAAGCCAGATGACTCCCAGACACGGCGACAAGGTGCGTGAGGCCACAGCGAGAGAACGCATCGTACGCGTCTTCCCGCGCGAGCCCCGTCACGCGCCCGCAAACCGTACCAGCCAGCACGGCCCGGGATGGACCGCACGCTGAATCAAGGATGGAAAGCGCAACGGTGCGCGCCACAGCGACGGGCGAGCTAGACGCATTCTCTTCCATTTCCAAAACCGTGGCGACATCGAGAACTCCCACCTCGCCCCTCATGAACCTCCCGCGTGCCCAATCACCTTCTTCCAACCGCTCGATGTGCCCGACAACCCTAAGCGCCTCACCGGATTCGACGGTGCGTCCCGTGGTCGCTCTTAGCCGAACGCCGGTAGGGATACCGGAGTCAACCAACTCGACAGTTGAGGATGCCCCGTATTCGCCGAGACTCGGGTCTCCTATGGTGACGAACTGCCAGGCGCTTACCGATGCAGACCCCGCCATGTGCAGGCGATGCTCCCAACCGGCGAGCTCCACGCCCGAGATCGCAGCAGCAACCGCACACCCAACGCCGGCAAACACCAGCGAAAGACGCACGTAGCGACCGGGAAATGACCCCTCGTCATCTCCATGAGCGGTCCCCTCCCAACGAGCTATGAAACGCCATGCGAACAGTGCCAGTGCGCATCCAAGAACGACCAACGCCCCGATGGTGCCCCAAGGCGCAACCGTCACTTGTGCCCGCCGCGTCCAACCTATCTGCATGACGCATGCGGCGGATGCACATGACCCGATCGCCAAAAAGGCCGTGGGCGGAATATACGGACGTACGGGCTTCTCAACTACGCCCCCGCGCATCGCCATCACACGCAGATGCCCGATTTGAGCTTTTCGAACTTCTTCTCCCCTATGCCGCTCACACGCATAAGATCCTCGATGGTGGAGAAGGGTCCGTTCGCGTCGCGGTCTTCTATGATTGAACGCGCTGTCGAGGGCCCTATACCCGGCAGCTCGTCGAGTTCCGCCTCGCCTGCTGTATTGATGTTCACGAGGGAGCCACCCGCATCTCCGTCTCCCGTCGACGACGCGCCATCTCCCGATGAAGATCCGCCCGCAAGCGCGCTCTCGGACAGCTCCTCACCAACACGCGGAATGTAGATCTGCTGTCCATCCGATACCCTAGCCGCGCGATTAACTCGCGACAAATCAGCGTCGCCAAGAGCTCCCCCCGCGGCGGCGATCGCGTCGCCCACACGCGCATCCGCTTCGAGTTCAAAGACGCCTGGTTCCGTTACCGCCCCGGCAACATCAACGATGATGTCGTCGAGCGAGTCCCCTGTTTCCCCATCGGCTCCCGCACCATCGGCCTCCGTTTCATCCGTGTCCCCAGAATCGATGTCAGTGCCTTTATCCGAGTCGACATCGCGTCGTATCTCAACCCCATCAGCCGAGGCAAATCCATCTCTCGCGACTCCCCCGGCAAAGAGCATCCCAAGTCCAACCGACCCCAGTACCAGTCCTGTCACCAGTGCGAATGCGAAGCACGCGATCGGTCTCTGACGCAGGTACAGCGCGACGCGCGTTGCGAGGGCCACACGCTTCTTTTCAACCTGAGCCATGTCACCACCTCCCCCATCCATCGTTGCAGTGCTCGCACGATGAGTTCGGGAGTTTTTTAGAAAGTCTTCAATGCTCTGTTGAGGGCTCAGGCACGCGACTGACACGTCAGGCAAGGTTCCTGCCCGCAAAAGGCAAGGGCTTCGCGATGGGATGGACATGGGACCAAGGGCGGGAGGGCCCGCGATCTCGGTAGGGATGGCTCCAAAAGCAGAACGGGGTCGAAACGACCATATCGTCTCAACCCCGTTCGCATCAGCCTACCTACGGCAGCATGGAAATCATTCCGTTGCAAGGTCTTCGGGCGCATCGGCCTTCGGACGGAGAAAACGCGGCGCCAGTTCGTCATGACGCTCGCGCATCGCACGCGGCCGCTTATAGACGGGAGCGGTAAAATCAACGTACTCGACGTGCTCAACCAGGTAATCGATCATCGTCTCGTGATCGAACATGTTCCACGCCTCGTGAACGGCGTCGAGCTTCGCATGCGTCTCGGGACGGCGGGGCATGAACAAGGTGCAGCAATCGGGCGCCGTCTGGCAGGAGATTTCGTACGTTCCGATCTGCTTGGCGCGCTCGATGATCTCCTGCTTATCGGATCCGATGAGCGGACGAAAAACCGGAATGTCCACAATCTCGTTTACGGCCATGATGTTCTCGAGCGTCTGGGAGGCAACCTGTCCCAGCGACTCGCCCGTGACAATCGCCTTTGCCCCCTCGATCTTCGCAATGCGCTCGGCCACCGCGTACATGACGCGGCGATACATGATAACGCGTAGGTCGGAGGGTGTCTTAAGCGAAATTTCGCGCTGGCAGTCGCCAAAAGGCACCACGTACATGCGACCGATCTGCACCGCAGGTGCAAGCTGCTCGATGATGTCCTGACAGAGGTACTCGCTCGTATCGGCGGTCTGTGGACGACCTGAGAAGTGGATGGGCACCACAACCGCGCCGCGACGGGCGAGCTGCCACGTGGCGACTGGAGAATCGATACCTGAGGAGAGCAGCGTCACGACCTTGCCGGCACTACCCTGGGGCAGGCCGCCAACACCCCGCATGCTCTTGGCGTACACATAGACGCTGCCCTGAACGACCAGCACGTGGACAGTGGCATCGGGCTCGCGCATTTGGACCTTCTTCTCGGGATACGCGAGGCAAAGCGCCTCGCCCACCTGTCGGTTGAGGTCCATACTCGTGAGCTCGTAATCGGTGTTCGATCGGCGGGCGGCAACCTTGAACGTGTCAAACGGGCCGAACTCTGCAAGCGCGTCGATCGCCGCCCGACAGTACTCGGAGGGCTCACGGTTGGTATGAAACGCGAGAGAGCAACGTGCGACACCCGGAACCTGAGCGATCAGCGGCATGGCGCGCTCGGCTTCGCCCTTGGTGGAGAAGGTGATGAGGATATGCCCGGAAATGCGCGTCACGCACGAAACGGAAAAGGCGGCCAAAGCCGCCTTGCACGAGTCCATGAGGATGCGCTCGAACCGAGCTCGGTTCTTGCCTTTGAGTCCTATCTCGTGATAGTGCACCAGGCAAACGCGGCTGGCCATCTACGCTTCCGACGGGTCGATGTGGCCAAGGGCGGCCTCATAGCGGGCGTGGTCATAGGAGATGGTGCCATCAACGATCTCCTCCATGGCCATGGAGATGGTGTCCTTGCCAGAGAGCAGCACGGTCAGGTCATCCGTATCCTGAACAGCGAGCACGCGATTGTGCTGGCCGCGCAACATGTTGTTGATATCGCTTGCGCGTTGGGACGCAAGAGCGGAGAGAAGGAACCGGTTGTGGTCGGTCTTCTCCAGCAAGTCATCGATGGCGGGCTTCACAACAGACACTGGAATCAGTTCCTTTCGTGACGATGCAGTACGGCAATGAGCTCCTCAGTCGCGCGATCGAGGTCATCGTTTACCACGATTTCGTCGTAGCGATCACGCAGATGCATCTCGCTCTCGGCGGTATGCAGGCGAAGCTCGAGAGACTCAGACGTTTCCGATCCGCGGCCGATCAAGCGCTCACGCAGAACCTCGAGCGACGGGGGCTCGATGAAGATGAGGACGGCATGGGGGAACCGCTCTTTGACGGCGAGCGCTCCCTGCACGTCGATCTCCAAGATGAGGGACTGACCGGTGGCCAGATTGCGTTCGACCTCGCTGGCAAGCGTGCCATACCGATGATCGTGCACCTGTGCCCACTCGATGAACTCGCCGGCCTCAATCCGAGCGGAGAACTCATCGTCGGTCAGGAAATAGTAATTCACGCCGTCCACCTCGCCGGCGCGCGGAGCTCTCGTGGTAGCGGAAACCGTCAGACCCAGGTTAGGCATCTGTTCGCGAACGCGCACGACCAGCGTACCCTTCCCTGCGCCTGACGGCCCGGAAATCACAAAGAGCTTTGGCTCGATGAGACCCACTTACTTGGTGAGCTGCTCGATGAGCTGCTCGCGCTGACGGACGCCGAGGCCCTGGACGCGACGGGTGGCGGAGATGCCCAGCTCGTCCATGATCTTGGCGGCCTTGGCCTTGCCGTAACCAGGAAGGGACTCGATGAGCGTGGAGACCTTCATGCGAGAGGCGATCGGGTCGTCGGAGTTAAGAACGGACTCGAGCGTGGTCTCGCCCTTCTTGATCTTCTCGCGAAGCTCGGCACGGGCGTGACGGGCGGCAGCGGCCTTCTCGAGAGCGGCCTTACGCTGCTCATCGGTGAGCTGAGGAAGCGCCATGTGTACCTCCAATAACGGGTTACTCATACGAATTAAGATTCCAATATGGGCATTTACGTGCGCATTTGAACCTTTAACGGCTCCTTAGGGTAGTCCATGCACTGGCGAAATGCAAGCAAAACGGAGAAAAGAACCGAGAAATGCCTGTTTAAAGGCTATGCGGACACCGTTTGGACAGGCACGGTGCCCGCTCCATCATTACTTCACGCCCCGTACCAGCTCTTCGACGATCGCCTCGTATGCGGCAACGGGGTCCTCTGACCCTGTGATGGGACGCCCCACCACGATATGGCTCGCACCACGCTCGATGGCCTGAGCGGGCGTTGCAACCCGGGACTGGTCGCCGAGCTCCGCACCAGCGGGACGGACCCCGGGCGTGACGATGAGCGCATCCGGCCCCAACAGCTCACGCATTGCCCGTGCCTCCATGGGAGAGCAGACGATACCGTCGATGCCGTTGGCCTGCGCGAGCGACGCAAGACGGGCGGCCTCATCGGCCACAGGGGAATCGACGCCGATCTGCGTCAGGGCATCTTGGTTCATACTCGTGAGCACGGTGATGGCAACGAGCTTGGGACGACTACCGCGAATCTCGGCAGCCTCCTCCGCCCCCTCGCGGCAGGCCGCGAGCATGGCACCGGAACCCAAACCATGCACGGACAATAGGTTCGCACCGGCGAGCGCGGCAGAACGAGCGGCTCCGCGCACCTGATGCGGGATGTCGTGGAACTTAAGATCCAGGAAAACCTTGAATCCACGTTCATTGAACTCGCGAACGATTTGCGGACCTTCGGCATAAAAGAGCGTCATGCCCACCTTGAGCCACTTGGCGTGCCCGGACAGGGCATCGGCAAGCTCGAGGGCGCGGGTACGGTCGCAGTCGATGGCGACGATAACGCGGTCGCGGGCGTCCGCCTCTAGCATTCAAAGGCTCCGATCAGCTCGTTGATATCACGAACGCCCTGGCTCTCCGCCCACTCCTCGAGCTCGCGCAGGATGCGCACAGAGGCGTCTGGCTCGACGAAGCTCGCCATGCCAACCGAGACGCAGCAAGCGCCGGCCAAGATGAACTCGGCGGCATCCTCACCGGTCATGACGCCACCGACGCCGCAGACCGGAATATCGACCGCATTGGCGGCCTCCCACACCATGCGCACCGCGATGGGATGGCACAGCGGACCGGACAAACCACCCGTGGGCTTGGAGAGCTTGGAGCGGCGCGTATGCACATCGATCGCCATACCGGGAATGGAGTTGATGACGGTGAGGCCATCAGCTCCCTCCGCCTCGAGCGCCCGGGAGATCTCGGGAATGCGAACGGGGGCCATCTTCACGAACAGGGGGCGATCGGTCACCTTACGGCACGCGCGCATGACCTCCGCGGCGCCATCGGGGGTCGAGCCGCAGGCGGCGCCGCCAGCTGCGATGTTGGGGCAGCTCACGTTGATCTCAAAGCCAGCCGCCCACGGGCACAGCTCATCGAACATCTCGAGGGCGCGGACGTACTCTTCCGTGGAGTGACCGGCAACCTGGCAGATCACCTGCGTCCCCTTGCCCGTGAGTTCGTCGAGCCATGGACCGTAATCGCGCGCGAAGGCCTCCACGCCGGGATTCTGAAGGCCCACGGAATTCATCATGCCGCCGCGGACCTCGGTCATGCGGGGTGCGGGATTGCCCGGCCAGGGCTCCGCCGCACAACCCTTGGTGGTGATGGCGCCGAGCTGACTCACGTCCATGAGCTCGGAGAACTGCCACCCCTGGCCGAACGTCCCCGACGCGGTGTTAATGGGGTTCTTCATCTTGACGCCGCCGAAATCGACGGCCATATTCACCTGGCTCACCAGACCACCACCTTGGATGCATCGAACACGGGACCGCACATGCAGGCGCCTTGCATGCCGGAGGTCGTCTCGACGTTGCACGTGCTGCAGGCGCCAAACCCGCAGCTCATCATGCGCTCGAGAGACGCCTCGCAATACACGCCGGCATCCGCTGCCGCCTGGGCGACCTTGCTCATCATGACACCGGGACCGCATGTGGCCACGTAGTCGTACCCGCCGGCGGCCAAGAGCTCGGCAGCGGGATCGGTGCAGAAGCCGCAGCTGCCGGCAGAACCGTCGTCGGTGGCAACGCGAACCGTGCCGCAACCCAGCGCCTCGAAGTCTTCAACGCCCACGAGCTTGTCGGCCGTCGCCGCGCCCACGCAGGCGTCAACGGCAACACCCGCCGCCGCGAGATCGCGCGCAAGGCACAGCACCGGCGGCACGCCGATGCCGCCGCCCACCACGAGCACCCGGCTGGCATCCTCGGGCACGCACCAGCCATGGCCCCCGGGGCCAAGAAGGTCGCTCTTAAAGCCGGGCTTCCACTCCGACATGCGCTGCGTTCCATTACCCACAACGGCATACCAGATTTCTACCGTACCTGCCTGCGGATCAGCCGCGACATAGCTCAGCGGAATGCGCAGCAGCTCGCTGGCATCGCCGGGCACGCGAACGTTGACGAACTGGCCGGGCTTGAGCGCGGATGCGAGACGCGGGGCCAAAATGACGAGCGAGAAGATGCCATCGGCGATCTTCTCGTTCGTGACGACCTCGAAATCGTGCATGCGCGCAGGTGAAGGATTCGGCATATATGCTCCCCTCCCCATGCGGTGCATGGTCAAGATGTACGCGCGGCCCCGCAATGACAAATCGAGGGGCCGCGCTATGCAGATACAGCTATCTTAGCAAACGACGCCGTTGGCGAGCGTGCGCTTTCCACCCACGAAAACATCCGTGGCGCGACCGGTGAGCTCAGCGCCCTTGAATCCGGAATTCTTGGCGTGGCTGACGAAATCGTCCTCAGACACGGTCCAAGCGACATCGGCATCGAAGACGGTGAGGTCGGCGACGCTGCCCTCGGCGATCGTGACCTGATCGAGCCCGAGGATCTTACGGGGCTCGATAGCCATGAGCTCGACCATGCGGGCGAAGGTGATCTTGCCCGTCTTGACCAGGTTGGTGATCACCAGGCCGAGCGCGGTCTCGAGGCCGGTCATGCCGAACGGAGCGAGCTCGAACTCGCGGGACTTCTCCCAATCGGAATGCGGGGCGTGGTCGGTCGCGATCGCATCCACGGTGCCGTCGATGACGCCCGCGATGAGGGCTTCGGCGTCGGCGGCGGTGCGCAGCGGCGGGTTGACCTTGAAGCACGTGTTGTAGGTTCCGTCGATGGCATCCTCAGTGAGGAACAGGTGATGCGGGGTAGCCTCGCAGGTAACGGGCAGACCCTTGGCCTTGGCGGCGCGCACCATATCCAGGCCCTTGGCGGTGGAGATGTGCTGGATGTGCAGCTTGGCACCGGTGAGCTCGGCGATCATGATGTCGCGCATGATCTGGAGCTCCTCGCCTTCCGCCGGCCAACCGAGCAGGCCGAGACGGGTGGAGACGGCGCCCTCGTTGATCTGACCATCGCCCACGAGGTCCTCGTCCTGGCAATGGCTCATGAAGACTTTGCCGAACATCTGGCCGTAATCCATGGCGCGGCGCAGCATGCCGGCGCCCTGGACGCCATGGCCGTCATCGGTGAAGGCCACGCAGCCGTGCTCGACCATATCGCCCATCTCGGAGATGATCTCGCCCTTGAGGCCCTTCGTCATGGCACCGGAGGGGTACACGCGGCAGTGGCCCTTGGCGGCGGCGACGGACTTGATGTACTCGACCACGACGCCGTTGTCGGTCACGGGCTTGGTGTTGGGCATGGAGCACACGCCGGTGAAGCCACCGTGCGCGGCAGCGGCGGTCTCGGACTCGATGTCGCCCTTGGCCTCAAAGCCGGGCTCGCGCAGATGCACGTGCATGTCCACCAGACCGGGGACGAGATACCTGCCGGTAAGATCGATGACTTCGGCAGCATCGCACGTGAGGTTCTCGCCGACAGCGGCGATCTTGTCGCCCTCGACGAGCACGTCTACACATCCGTCAAGCTCGACGGCAGGGTCGACGACGTGGGCATTCTTAAGAAGCAAGGCCATTATCGGCACCTCCAAGCAGCAGATACAGGGCAGCCATGCGCACGCAGATACCGGCGTACACCTGGTCGAGGATGACGGAGCGCTCCGGATGGTCGGGCATGTAGGAGTCGAACTCGACGCCACGGTTGATCGGGCCGGGGTGGCACACGATCGCATCGGGCCTCATGAGGCCCTCGCGGGCCTTGGTGAGACCGTAGAGGCGGTGATACTCGCGCTCGCTTGGGAACGGCGCGCCCTCAAGGCGCTCACGCTGGATGCGCAGCATGTAGACGACGTCAAGATCGGGAAGGACATCGTCGAGGCTGTTCGACACATGGTCGGCGCCCAGGATGTCGGGACGGGGCGGCATGAGGGTGTTGGGACCCACGGCCGTGACCTCGGCACCCATGATCTTGAGCGCGGGGATGAGGGAGCCGCACACGCGGGAGTGACCGATATCGCCCACGACGCCCACCTTGAGGCCGTCGAAGCTTCCCTTGCGCTCCCAGATGGAGTACAGGTCGAGCAGCGCCTGGGTGGGGTGGCCGTGCTTGCCGTCACCGGCGTCGATGACGACGGCAGGGCTCGCCTGGCTCACGATGTGAGGCGCACCGGCGTGCTTGTCGCGCACGACGATGCAGTCGATCTTATAGGCGTCGAGCGTCATGACGGTGTCGATGAGGCTCTCGCCCTTCACCGTGGAGGTGGAGGAGCCGCCAAAGTTCAGCGTGTCCGCGGAAAGACGCTTCTCGGCCAGCTCGAAGGAGCTGCGGGTGCGCGTAGAGGGCTCGTTGAACATGTTGACGATGGTCTTGCCCTTGAGGGTCGGAACCTTCTTAATGGTGCGCTCATTGACCTCGGAGAACGCCTTGGCGGTCTGCAGGATCGTCATGAGCTCGGTATCGGAATACTCGGAGATGTCGATGAGGTGCTTGTGGTTGTTGAACACGGATTACTCGCCTCCCAGCGGCGCGGAGCCAACGTGGCCACCCGGCGCGACGTCGAAGATCTCGACGGCGGAACGGCCGTCGACCTCCTCAAGATACAGACGGACGTTCTCCTCGTGAGAGGACGGGACGTTCTTACCCACGAAGTCGGGGCAGATGGGCAGCTCGCGATGGCCGCGGTCAACGAGGACGGCGAGCTCGACGCGGCTGGGGCGACCCAGGTCCATGATGGCGTCGAGGGCGGCGCGGATGGTGCGGCCGGTGTAGAGAATATCGTCCACGAGCACGATGCGCTTGGCATCCAGGTTGAACGCGATGTCCGTGGCGTGGACCGCAGGAGCGAAGTTGGTGAGGTAGTCGTCGCGGTAGAAGCTGATGTCGAGGCTTCCCAGCGGGACGCGCACCCCCTCGATACGCTCGATCTCGTCCACGAGTTTCTTTGCGAGCAAATCGCCGCGGGTCACGATACCCACAAGCGCGAGGTCCTCAACGCCCTCGTTCTTCTCGACGATCTCGTGCGCGATGCGGGTGATGGCGCGGTTGATCGCGGTGTCATCCATGATGACGGCCTTAGGTGAAGACATGCTCTCGAACTCCTTCCTTACACTCTTGACCTGCGACAATTGCAGGTCAAAAAAATAATGCCCGACCGCTTGGCGTGCGAGCATCACAGGAAGGCATATATGCTGGGCGCGGGCGCCCCGCTTGATGGTCCTTGTGGTATCTCGTACGCACTTAAAGGTCTTTGTCCATTGTACACGGTATGGCGGATGTCGAACATGGTGAATAGAATTTCGCGCGGAGCGCATAAAAAGCGAAGATGGCGACCTGTTGATGCCCAGGGATATACCCCGCCTGCTCGAACAGTCCTGCTCGCACGAAGGCCACATTAAGTGGCCTTCGGCTTGTGCGGAACTCGCATTCGGGGTATATCCCTGGGCACCCACAGGTCGCCACGCGTCGCAACGGAGACTTGCCTCTACGATTCCGATACTGTCATCGCGAGGCTGCCGCATTCCTCCCACAGGGTTTGGAATGAGTTCGTATCGTACTCGACGAGGCCGACGAGCGGATCGGCGACGTAGGTAACCCCACCTTGAACACGGTAAAGCAATACGCAATGGAAGTTCCGATACAGGCGATAGCCACGTGCGCCCGTGGTGGAAAAGCGCGGTGACTCGAAATCCGTCGTGATCCACGTGAGCACGGGGTACCCACGTTCGACAACTGTTGCAACCTCATCGAAGGAGCACCCGGTGAGCTCAACGCCGTGGAGTGGCGCATCCACGGCAGCCGCATACGCATCTGCGCAGACTACCACGGCGGGCGGCATGGCGCTGCCGGAACTCCGCGCGTCGCCTGCAAAATGGTTGACGAAATCGCTCCACGTGGGGTCGGTCGGCATGTACGTGTCTATGAGCGCGGAAGGCTCAACCGAATACCCCATCGAACGCAGACACATAGCGAGCGAAAACGCCTCGCATCCCGACGGATACTCCGGGTTTTGGTACAGCGGCGCGACGATGGGCTCCTGCGAACGCCTGGGAAACTCCTCTAGACGTGAGGATGGCCCTCCAAACACGAAGCTACTTCCCCATGCACATGCAGCGGCCAAGCACATCGCTAAAAGCATCAACAGTGCACATCCTTTGCGTCCAGCGTGCTTGCGCCTTGGCCTACCAGCACGACACCCGCCATTGAGTAATTCAGACATCCGATGGCCTTCCTTTCCCCGTGTTTCCTCGAGCGCGGCTCATGCACGCGCATCGCGGTCATACGTCGACAAGGAACATAGGAGGCGCGAACGGCTTCGTCTGCCATCAGAGGATATGAATACGCCGTGTGCGCCTGATGACAGGCGCACACGGCGTGGAAACACTCGAGAAGGACATTGTTCAGTGCCTTAAAGCCCCGCATCCCTTCGCAGCAAAGCAACAAGCTGGGCGCGACGATGAACGCGTAGCAGTCGATAGGCGGCATCCCGGGCGGAGTTGACGGTGCCGATTGAATAGCACATCGCGCGGGCGATCTGTGGGCCCGACTCCCCCGCGACGATACGCAGCGCAACTTCAACCTGGACAGAGTTGAGGCCTCGACCTGCAAGGTAACTCTCCAGCCGAGAACGATCCTCATTGTGAGAAGCGAGGAGCGCCGCGGCATAGCGCTCATTACGGACATCGGTAAGAAGCCGAATACCCGCCCATACGGTCAGGAGCATCAACAAGGTCAGACAGGTGACAATCGCCACGAGCATCGCGGTTCTGACATCGCCCATGCCGCTCGCCGGTACGACATCTCCCATGGACGCGTATCCTCCGAAAACCACATCTCTAAACTGGGCATATGAGAGGTCGGCGTACACATTCGTCACCTTGCCACCGCCGAGGATGCCCGCCACCCCAAACAGCGCACAGAGCGGCAACCCACGAGCCGACATCCGCACCGTGTTGCGTAAAGACAATGCGAGCAGGTAGATTACAAGCACGGACGTGCCAAAGAGGGCGACGGACGCTTGCCCTGATTCCGCAGCGAACACAACCACCAGCGTGCCGCTGAGAAGCTGGCGCGTGGCCCCCACCCCTTGGGAGCGTAGCCCTCCAACGCACACAACGATGATGCATCCGAACAGTGGCATCATGAGCGGTGCGAAGCTGAGCGGTGAGGCCGAGCGCCACACCTCCTCCCAAGCAATGCCGATCATAAGGGAAAGCAGCGCCAAGTAGACAACATGGAGAACGTCAAGCGTCACGCCCGGAGACGTGGGAGCGACGGGGACAGACGAGATCGCCGCCCCTCCGGCATCGTGATGACACATCCAAGAGATGGACGAGGAGATTGCACAGAGCACGATGGCCACGATGGCAGCGCAGCTCAATAATCCCGGAATTGCCGACGCGAAGACGATCTCGCATAGGACTCCCCACGTGGCAGCTCGAGCCTGCGGGCCGAACGGCTCGAAGGCCTCGTCGCCTACCAAGCGTCCTCCCCGGGAAGAGGACAGCTTATGCGCAGAGCGCAGAGAAGCCGTGACGCCCCCATCCGTCCCCGTGTGGGAAAATGCCCATGCAGCCGCCGTGCATGCCATCACGATCCCTGCGCGAAGTACAACGTCGCCCGCGCCCCATGACTGGTCAAGAGCGGTTGGCAGGGCAACCGAAGCGATGGCAAAACCCACTGTTGCCGAGCAGAACGCACGCGATGCGCGCTGAACACCACGGAGACGACCCGAGCCGCGACGCTTAAAGGACTCTCGTTCATTCGGAGTAGGCGTGTCTGGTGATGACAGGGGCTCAACGACTGCCTGCCGGGCGACCAGCTCGCGTGCTTCTGTGAGCGAGGCGACCTCCATCTTGCGGTACGCACGTTGCTGATACGCACGAACGGTCGGAGCCTTGATGCCCAATCGCTCCGCGATGGCAGCGGAGGTCATCCCATCCAGCGCAAGGAGGAGGCACACTGTCTCGCGCTCCGTCAGATGGTACGTCTCAGCCAGTCGCTCATGCCGCCGCTCGTCTCCCTCGTCCAAGTCCAAAGACGATTCGTCGGCTCCGCCCTCCACAGCTTCTTGTCCCGTATGCCGCCAGACCACAAACACGCAGGCGATCACCGCCACAACCAGAACCATGCACAGGCCATAGGAGGCAAGCTCTCCAAATGGCCCCCTTAGAGGAATCGCACACGAAGCCGCATAGGAGGCGACTTCGCCCGATGCATATGAGCCCAGCAGGGCGCATGCGTAACGCCGTGATACTCCCGTGGGACTTCCAACACCAGGCCGCGCAATTCGAACCACCCACATGCCGACGCCTATCACGGATGCCACGAGCCCCAAGCTCGCCATCGGATTCCCCACAACCTGCGTTCCCCACAAAGCCCCACATGCAAAATGGGGAAAGCACCACATCATGGCGAGAGGCCGTAAACATCCGATGCAAAAGAACAACGCTGGCACCATGCGCATTCGACGCGCGTCAAAAACACGGGAGACGCCCGATGGTCCCGCATCGTCACGTCCCCCGCACCCCTTCGCAAGGAAAATCCCCTCCCAAGACCAGCATGCAGCGGCAATTGCAGACGCAATGAGGCAGATGAGGCGCTCATCAAGCACATAGGGCAGCTGGCCCATTAGGAAACCCGCGAACACCTGCACCAGAGTGTATGAGCACCCCGCCACAAACGTGGCCGCCCCGCCAAACACACGGCGAGGAACAGTGAGCCGATTGCACAGCCCCGGGTTCAACAGCAGGACCGCCGCAACGATCCAAACCCCCAGCGCCATCGCCGTGAAAACGGGGTCGCGGCTCATCGAGGCGCTCTCTCCCATCGCCGGATAACCTGCCCAGAGCAGTATGCCCCAGGCAACCCACAACACCGTTGGAATATGTACGTTCTGCCTTTGCATCATGCTCCGAATTGTAACCATCACTTCCGCGACAAACATGCACCGTCGAGGCTACTCACTTGCCTTCCTGTAGGTCAAGACGCCAAGAAACAGCCTTAGAGGAATAATGCAGATCCCCGGCGTCCCCTTCGGACTCAAAGGTGTCGCCAATGCGGGCGACAAACTCACCCTTGCCCGCACGCACCTCCTCGACTTCGCGCTTTGGCACCCAAAATGCCACCTGAACGTCTTGTGACGCACCGGGGTCCAACGAGAACGAGCTCGACGTCCACACACCATCGCCTTCGGCATGCTCATCGCGAACCTCGTGGTCGCAGCTAGACCACGCGAGGAAATAACCCTCCTGGGCATAGTCCCCAATGGAACTTGACTCATTGTACAAGCCGAGATAAGCAGCATAGAACTCATCGAGGTCTGCCGTCTGCGGCGTGGCATCAACGTTTTCGAACGTCATGCCAACCACAACCAGCTGGTACGACTCACGGCCAAAGCCAATCGCCTCTGCCTTGTCCTGCCAATCGGAGGAGTTGGCATCGAAGTTGAGGGCATTTTGGGCTATGCCGGCACTGGCGTAATCCTCATATGCAGTTGCGCCGTTGCACGTCACACGCATGGTACCCGTCCACCCAAACGTCACCTTGGCCTCGCTTGCAGCCCATTCCTCATTGTTGAGCGTGATGGCCTTGCCCACGGGGAACTCGACTCGACGCGATGTGTACGCGCGATCAACGAGCACGTTCTGAGCAGGACGCCCAATCCATGGCTCACTTTCCGGCGTGAGTTCCGGGTACTCACCGCTCTCCGCACGCTCCTTGGCCGACGTCGATAAAGCCCCGCCTTCCTTTTGAGCGCGATCAGTGGCAGCCGTGGGGCTCTCCTGGCTGGGGATCGACGCCTTAAGCGTATCTGCCGCGGCAGGGAGCACACGGGCAACCACAGGCGCTCCAATGAGCATCGAGCCAACCGCAAGTGCGGCTATGGCGACCCCACCAACGGCCTCGGAGCGTGTAAGCTTTCCGAGCGGACGCGCCTCGTCTGACTCCCGCCGATTGCGATGCAACCCAAACATGTCTACCTCCATATGAGACGAACACACCCAAGCAACTACAGCTTGGCGAACGCTCATCTTCGAGCGTCGAGGAAATCATCACCCGTTGGTAGGGCGGCTGTCTGTAATCAACGGATATGAATCAACCGATGACATGCCCTACCTTACGTTTGTCGCCAATAAAGATAAAGGTAACGTGTCGCTGAAATCGCGCGGAATATCGACCTTTCGACAGATTCAGGCCCTTCTCCCTGTGAACAGCGCGGCAGAATGCACAAATGTGTAGCGCACGGATCAAAACCCTACAGCTATTCTTCGATGCGCAGGCACAGACATCAGCAAGGCCATCCACGGTTCCTGACCATGACCCATCCACGGCTCAAAAACTTTTTTAAAATTGGGGCTTGCGTCACGCGGGACGTTCCGTATAATTAACTTCGTTGCTCAGGAGCACAGCACGTGAGCAGCTTGACAATTCCTCGATAGCTCAATGGTAGAGCCCGCGGCTGTTAACCGCGTTGTTGTAGGTTCGAGTCCTACTCGAGGAGCCAGAATTTTCAGACCCGCGTTCTCGCGGGTCTTTTTGTATACAGATGAGCCACCGCAATCCCTCCCCTGCGATCACGGGAGTCGGGGCCCTCGCCCGCCAGGACAAGTACGAAAAGCGCCCCTTGGAGCACAGGGCTCGCAAGGGGCGAAAAGAACGCGCTCTCGTATTGACTTAGCAGTTCTCGAGGTAATCCTTGAGCTTGCTGGAGCGGCTGGGGTGACGAAGTTTGGCCAAGGTCTTGGACTCGATCTGGCGAATGCGCTCACGCGTGACGCCAAACTCGCGGCCAACTTCCTCAAGAGTGCGCGGATGGCCATCGACCAGGCCAAAGCGCAGCTCGATAACCTTACGCTCGCGTTCAGCCAAGCCATCGAGCACCTGCGTGAGCTGCTCCTGCAGCATGGAGAAGCTCGCGGCATCGGCGGGAACGACCGCTTGGGCGTCCTCAATGAAGTCACCCAGCTGGGAGTCCTCCTCCTCACCAATGGGCGTCTCAAGCGACACGGGCTCCTGAGAGATCTTCTGGATCTCGCGCACGCGATCGGCGCTCATGTCCATCTCGGCGCCGATCTCCTCGGGGGTCGGGTCGCGACCGAGATCCTGAAGCAGCTGACGCTGCACGCGGACGAGCTTGTTAATGGTCTCGACCATATGGACCGGAATACGGATGGTGCGGGCCTGGTCGGCGATTGCGCGCGTGATGGCCTGGCGAATCCACCACGTGGCGTACGTGGAGAACTTGAAGCCCTTCTCGTAGTCGAACTTCTCGACCGCGCGAATCAAACCGAGGTTGCCCTCCTGGATGAGGTCGAGGAAGAGCATGCCGCGACCCACGTAGCGCTTGGCGATGGAGACAACCAGGCGGAGATTCGCGGAGATGAGCGCTTGCTTGGCGTCCAAACCCACCTGCTCGACACGCATGAGGCGGCGCATCTCGGCACGGGTGAGCTCGAGCTCGCCAGCCTCCTGCTTTTCGAGCTTGTCGGCAGCGTCCAGGCCGGCCTCGATCTTCATGGCCAGGTCGACCTCTTCGGCGGCCGTCAACAGATCGACCTTGCCGATCTCCTTAAGGTACATGCGAACCGGGTCACCCGTCAGCATGACCGTTGAGGCGTCGATGCCGCGAGCGCGCGAACGGCTGCGCGTGGTGCGCACGGTACGAGCCTTCTTCTTCGATTTAGTCGAGGCCATCTCGGCATCCGCGCGCTTAGCCATTTTAAGGTCATGGTCCTCGTCGCTCTCGTCCCCGTCGAGATCCTCGTCCCTCATAACGTCGTGGTCGTCATCGTCCACAACCAGCTCGGACTCATCGTCTTCGGTGGCAGAGACGATCTCGACGCCGCGATCGCGGAGGAATTGGTAGATAGAGCTCAGCTGTGCATCAGTTACATCGACATCCTTGAGGGCAACCTGAATCTCGTCCTCAGTGACGGAACCGGACTTCGAGCCGAGATTGAGCAGCTTTTCGATGGTCGCGTCCAGCGCGGATTCAGTGCTTTGAGTCTTTCTTGGCACAGATGCTCCCTTCTTAGCACATAGGATTCATTACTTTACCACGGTTCTATACCCAATTGTGCCAGAAGATTGCGCTTTTCTGACAATCTCGTTATTGCCGGAAGGGGTCGGCTATCCCCTCAACGGCCCGCTCGAGCTCTCGAATGCGCGCGGCATCCCGTGTTGCCTGGATGGCGAGCTCCCTGCGCTCATCGCTCGAAAGCGAGCTGTTGGACCGCAGGCGCGACTGCGCGGCCTTCATGCGACGACGTGCCGTGTACAGTTCGAGCGTGTCGAGCAGGAAGGCGATGTTTGTCTCTGTAGGATGCCTGCTCGTCGCCGAGATCATACCGGCCGACACGAGCTGCGCCGCCTCGGGGCACACCGCGCGTGCGGCCGACATGACCTCAGCGGCACCCGTGCCCTCGGGCGTTGCGAGAACAGACCAGGCTATCGTCTCGTTGCGGGAATCGACCCATTCAACCTCGGTGATGCGTTCCGCAAACGGCCTGAACGCGTCGGGGTAGGTGGTGAGCATGGTCAGCAGCTCACGCTCGCAGGCGAGCTGACGGCGCTCGAGGTCGGTGAGCATGGATAGCGCCGCGTCCTCGTTGCGCGCGGGTGGTTCCGCACCAACGACATCGGGAGCATCCGGAACGTAATCGTACGGTGCGTCTTCATAGTACGGCTCATCATATGGCGGATAGTCGACGGCGGAGGTGGCTCCAGGGGCGGCAGGCGCACTCCCGACGGACGCAATCGTCTCACTCCCGCGCGCGCGAGGCGCTCCCCCGCCCTCGGCACCGATACGTTCACGCTCCGCATGCGCGCGCTCGCGTTGCTGCTCGCGACGGCGATTGGCCTCCTCGCACTGCTGAACCTCGCGAAACACCTTGCCGGCGTTCGAGCGGATCATTTCAACGTCGAGTCCCAGGCGGTCGGCGATCTGCATGTAATAACCGTCGATCATGTAACTCGCACGCAGCGGGTAGATGAGCTCGAGCGCGGAGCGCATGGCCCTGGCGCGACCACCCGGTGTGGAGATATCGCTCTCCTCCTCGAGCTTTCCAAAGACGAAGTCCATGAGCGGGATGGACTGATCGAGGAGCGCCCGCAGGGCCTCGCCGCCGTTTGCGCGTACGAAGTCATCGGGATCCTGACCATCGGGCAGGATGACGCAACGCAGGTCGATGTCGTCCTTCTCGATGAACTGGATCGCGCGGCGAGCCGCCTTTTGCCCGGCGGCGTCGCCGTCGAACATATAGATGATCTTCTTGGTGAAGCGCGTAAGCGTCTTGACGTGCGATTCGGTGAGCGCAGTCCCCAGCACGGCCACGATGTTCTCGATACCCGCTTTCCAACAGCTCATCGCACTGATATAGCCTTCGACCACAATGACCTCGTTCGCGTTCACGATGTGATCTTTGGCCCAGTTGAACCCATAGAGGTTCTTGCCTTTGTGGAAGATGGGCGTCTCGGACGTGTTGAGATATTTGGCGTTCGTCTTCTCCTTATCGAGCGCGCGACCGCCGAACGCGATGCACCGACCCTGCTCGTCGTAGATAGGAAAGATCACGCGGTCGAAGAAGCGGTCGACAAGCCCGCCGCTGCGACTGCGGAACGCCACATTGGCATCGATCATCTCCTGCGGCGTAAACCCCTTGGACCCCAAATAGCGCACGAGTGCGCCATGGCCGGGCGCAAACCCCAGGTGGTACGTGCGACAGGTGGCGGCATCGAGGTCACGTCCCTTGCAGTATGCGCGACCGCGGTCGTCTTTACCCCGCATGAGCAGAGTATGGTAGAACTCGGCGGTCGCCTCGCAGACCTCGATAAGGCGATTGCGCTTGGTGCCGGAACGCTTGAAGGTGCGTTCCTCCTCGAGCTCGATGCCCGCGCGATCCGCTAGATATCGAATGGACTCGGGAAAACTCAGGTTCTCACGCTTCATGACGTACGTGAACGCGTCGCCGCCCTCACCGCAGCCAAAGCAATGCCACACCTGCGTGGAGGGGATCACGTGGAAGGAAGGCGTCTTCTCGCCGTGGAACGGACAGCAACCCCAGAGGTCGGTGTTGCCGCGCGGCTTGAGCTCGACGGTCTCTTGGATGAGCGCGACGAGATCGGTCGCGTCACGTACCTTGTTCTTGTCGTCCTCAGAAATCATGCGATCCTCACCGGCGTCGTACCATAATCTGCCGCAATCTGTGCGATATCCCCCTCGACCGCCCGGATAAGCGCGTCAATGGACTCGAATGAATGCGAGGGACGCATCATGCGATCGAACGCGATGGAGACCTCCCGGCCGTACAGGTCACCGTGATAGCCAATTAGATTGGCCTCGAGGCGGGCGGACGCGACGGAGTCGGCAAACATCGGGGGCACGCCGGCGTTGATCGCGGCGGGCCAGACCTCGCCTCCAACACGCGCGAATCCCGCGTAGACGCCATCGGCGGGCATCTGTATGTCCGCTTGGACCTCGATATTGGCAGTGGGAAATCCCATTCCCGCGCCCTCTCCGCGCCCCGGCGCAACAACACCGTGCACGTAGAACCGTCGTCCGAGCTCACCGGCGGCGGCCACGACGTCACCCGCGGCGATCAGGCGCCGGATGCGCGTGGCCGTGATGGGTGCGTCGCCATCGATAAGCAGCTCGTGACCCGTAACCTCAACACCGCGATTCGCACCCCAGGCACGAATGACATCGACGGTCGAGGCGCCACGTGCGCCAAGGCGAAAATCGACGCCAACGTGTATCGCGCGGATGTCCACATACGGAGCGAGGACCTGCTCAAAAAAGGCCACATGATCGAGGGCGGCAAGCTCGCGCGTGAAGGGAACGACCACCACACCCGTGCCCGACGCCCTAAGGGTTTTGATGCGATCGGCGATACTCAGGAGCTTGAGTGCGGGACGCTTACCCACCACCTCATCCGGATCGGGGTCGAACGTGACGGCAATGGCAGCAACCCCACGCTCAGCTGCATCACGACGCGCGCGGGAAAGCAGGCCGAGATGACCCCGGTGGACACCGTCGAACGCCCCGATGGCAACGACGCACGGCACGGGCGTCGCTGGCGAAGCATCGTCACCCACACGTATAACGGTTGTATGGCTACCGCTCACGTCGGTATCAGAGGCAAGGGGGGCGACGAGAAAGTCGCGCGCGAGCTCTGCACGCGCGGGCATGTGCGCCCCGGGCATGTGCGCGCCCGTATGCGATGAAACCGCGTCCTGTACGCGCGTCATTGCGCAACACCTTCGATACCCTGGGGAAAGACCGTCTCCATGCGTAGGCTATCGCCCTCTGAGCTCGCGATGGCGCACAGTTGGCCGCCGTGTGTGAGCGCGCACGGCGTGTCGATGGGAGCATCGGCCGGGCGCCCAAGAGAGCCTCCCGCAAAGTGGTTCAGTATCGCGCGACCATTCAGAACGGCAGCGAGCTCGGCATCGCTGAGCGTACGCACGGGCATGCCGAGCACGACGGCGGGATCGAGCGCGGCGGCGCGAGCACCTTCGCACGACAGGTCCTCGATGCGCAGGCACATGCCAGCCGTAACGGGACCCGAGGCGGTACGGCGCAAGTCGGAAATGTGGGCGGCGTTGCCCGCAGCGCGGCCGATGTCGCGCGCAAGGGAGCGGATGTACGTCCCCTTGCTCACATCAAACGAAGCCGTCCAAACAACATGGCCGTCGACCTCGTCTATCGCCACGAGGTCGGCAGCATACACCTCGATGGTGCGCGCTGGGAGATCGACATCCTCCCCAGCCCGGGCTCGTTTGTACGATCGCACACCGTCGATGGAAATCGCGGAGTACGCCGGCGGGACTTGCTCCTGCTCACCGAGAAAATCCTTGAGGATGCTCGAGGCGAAGAGCCGAGAACTAAGATCGTCCGTTGCGGGAGCAGTGCGCGTGACCCCTCCTTCCGCATCGTCGGTCGTGGTCTCGGCCCCAAACGTGATGCGCGCGAGGTATCGCTTGCGGTCAAGGGTGACACGCCCCAACAACCGCGTCGCCTGGCCTACGCCCACGATCATGACGCCTGAGGCAAGCGGGTCAAGGGTTCCGGCATGACCCACGCGGCGCTCGCCCAGGGCGCGACGCACCTTGGACACAACGTCGTGAGAGGTGATACCCACCGGCTTATCGACAGCGAGCAGGAGATTGAGCTCGCTCGGCTTGCGCTTCGCCATGCGATCCTCACTTTCTGGCGAATATGTTCACGTGTACGCAAGGGGCATGCGCATCTCGCGCCCATCCCCTTGGTCGTGCTTTGTGTGACGAGCCCTAAGCGAGAAGCGCCTCCAGCTTGGGGAGCACCGTCTCGGCAGCCTCGGCAACCGTTCCATGGAAGGTGAATCCCGCTGCCGCGGCGTGCCCCCCGCCGCCGAGTTCGACGGCGATTCCGGAGATGTCGAGCTTGCCCTTCGAACGAAGGTTGCCGCGCACCACACCCGGCTCGCTCTCGCGCAAAAACAGGCAGAGCTCAGATCCATCAACCTGACGCACGATATCGACCAAGCCGTCGCATTCCGCCGGCTTGACACCGCATTCGACAAGATCGCTGGCAAACGCGTAGCTGTAGGCAACGCGACCGCACGCGTGCGTCTCGATACGGCTCATCACGATCGACTCGAGATGCAGATACTCAATGCGCTGGCTCTGGTACACCTCGAGGGCGATCCGTGCCGGCTGGGCACCGGCGTCGACCAGACGAGAGGCGCAGGCAAACGCCGAGGGATTGGCGTTTTGATACTGAAAGCGCCCGGTGTCGGTCATCAAGCCCGTCAAGAGACACGACGCGATGTCAGGCGTGCAGGGCCACCCCGCAGCATCGAGGAGCTCGTACACAAGGACTGCAGTCGCGGCAGCCGACGTCACGCGCACCGTGACGTCGCCGAACTCTTCGCGCGAGGGATGATGGTCGATCACCACGCGACCGCGAGCCTGCTTAGCCACCGCAGCGGAATCCTCAAGACGCTCGAGAGTGGGAACGTCGACCGAGATGAACAGGTCGTACGCCTCCGCATGCCGAACAGCGGGCTCCAGCTCCCCGGCAAGGGGCAGAAAGCGGTATATGCGCGGGATGGAGCCATCGTCGGCAAGCAGAAAGTCGACGCGCTTGTCGGGAAACTGCGCCCTGATCGAAGCGCCGAGCCCGAGAACCGAGCCGAGGGCGTCACCATCGGGATTCGTGTGCCCCGAGATCGCGATGGTGCGGGCGCCCTCGACGAAATCTATGACACCCGCCCACATATCGGGCGTCGTGCTTCGACCGGAACAAGGCGACGTGCTATTGCTCATCACTCATATCTTTCTCAACATCGGCATCCTCGATGGGATAGCCGAATTCGTCCTTCTCGACGGCGAGGGTCGCGGGGATGTTCTCGAGGGCACGGCTAATCGCCTCCGCCTCGTCGGTGGAGCGGTCGATCTTGAATTGGAGCTCGGGAGTCACACGCCAGTCGAGCGAACGTGCAAGAAGGCTGCGAATTCTGCCCTTGGCCGCGTTAAGGACGTCCAGCACCTCCTCATAGCGATCGCCTTCGCAGCTCACGAACACGCGCGCGAATGAACGGTCCTGGGAGACCTCGACACCCGTGAGCGTCACGAGCTCGAGACGAGGATCGGAGATCTCGAACAAAAGGATATATCCGAACTTCTCACGCAGCTGCTCACCCAAGCGGCGGGTCATAGGCGTCTGCTTCATACAACACCAGCTCCCCAAAAGGTCTGTGTAGGCTACGAAAGGACAACGCACGCACGCGCACGTTGCCCTCTCATATACCCACGAAGGTTCTTCTCGTTACACACCCTACTCGCTCGTCCTGACAAACCAGATCGTACAAGCAAAGTGCCTCAAGGCTTTTCCAGGTGCCCCAGATTCGGGCGAGCGCAAGAGCGTCCAATCAAAAACGGGATCACCGAGCAAGGCCACCCGGCCTGGGTTTCTCAGGTGCCCCAGATTGCCCTGAAAGAGGAGGGCGCACGCCTTGCGTGCGGCGCCCGACGATTGAAGGGCAAGGTGGGGTGCCTGAGGAAGCCAGTCGCAGGCTACTCTGTCCTCGCGACCTCGACGATCTTGTAGGCCTCGAGAATGTCGCCGACCTTGATGTCCTGGAACTTCTCGATGCCAAGACCGCACTCGTAGCCCCTCTTGACCACATTGACGTCATCCTTGAAGCGGCGCATGGAGCCGAAGGCGCCGTCGAATACCACGACGCCGTCGCGCACGACGCGCACCTTGTCGTCGCGGCTGATCTCGCCCTCGGTGACCATGCAGCCGGCGATGAGACCCGCCTTGGGCACGCGGAACGTTTCGCGAACCTCAGCGGCACCGGTCTGGACCTCTTCCTCCGTGGGCGCAAGCATACCGATGCGGGCAGCGTCGATATCCTCAATAGCCTTGTAGATGATGGAGTAGGTCTTGATCTGGATGTTCTCCTTCTCGGCCGCGTCGCGCGCCTTGGGCTGCGGACGCACGCCAAAGCCGATGATGATGGCGTTCGAGGCAGCGGCGAGCGTGACGTCGGTCTCGGAGATCGCGCCGACGGCGGAGTGGATGATGTTGATACGGACCTCGGACTGATCCATCTTGCCGATGGAGTCCGCGAGCGCCTCGATGGTACCCTGGGCATCCGCCTTGACCACCAGGTTGAGCTCCTTGAGCTCGTTTTGGCTCATCTCGTCGAACAGGGTCTCGAGCGTGACGTGCTTGACCTTGTTCTGCTCCTCGATGCGGGCCTTGAGCGAGCGCTGCTCGGCGAGGTCGCGGGCATCGCGGGCATCCTCAAATACACGGAACTCGTCGCCTGCGGCAGGCACGGAGTTGAGGCCGAGGATCTCGACGGCGTCGGAGGGGCATGCGTCATCCTTGTGCTCGCCATGCTGGTCGAGCATGGCGCGGACGGAGCCGTAGCTCATGCCGGCGACGATGGTGTCGCCCACGTGCAGGGTGCCGCGCGTGACGAGCAGGGTCGCGACCGGGCCGCGACCGCGGTCGAGCTTGGCCTCGATGACGGTGCCGGATGCGAAGGTGTCGGGATTGGCCTTGAGTTCGAGGACGTCCGCTTGCAGCAGGATGGTCTCAAGCAGCTCGTCGATGCCTTGGCCCTTCTTGGCCGAGACGTTGACGAACATGTTCTGACCGCCCCACTCCTCGGGGATGATGCCGTACTCGGTGAGCATCTGGCGGACCTTGTCGGGGTTGGCCTCGGGCTTATCGCACTTGTTCACCGCGACGATGATCGGCACGCCAGCCGCCTTGGAGTGGTTGATGGCCTCAATGGTCTGAGGCATGACGCCGTCATCGGCGGCGACCACGAGCACGACCACATCGGTGATCTTGGCACCGCGGGCGCGCATGGCGGTAAAGGCCTCATGGCCAGGGGTATCGACGAACGTGATCTGACGACCGTTGATCGCAACCTCGGAGGCACCGATGTGCTGGGTGATGCCGCCGGCCTCGCCGCTCCACACGTTGGTGTGGCGGATGGCGTCGAGCAGGCTCGTCTTGCCGTGGTCGACGTGTCCCATGACGGTGACCACGGGCGGACGCGGCTTGAGGTCCTTGGGATCGTCATAGAAGCTGAAGGAGTTCTCCTCCTCGGCCGTGACGATACGCACCTGGCGGCCCAGGTCGTCGGCGACGAGCTCGACGAGGTCGTTGCTCATGGTTTGCGTCATGGTGAGCGGGGTGCCCAGCAGGAACAGGCGCTTGATGATGTCGTTGGCGGAGACGTCGAGGGCCTCGGCGAGCTCGGCGACGGTCACGCCCTCGGAGACCTTGACGGCGTCGAGGTCCTCGGGGTTGATGCCCTGAGCCAGAGCCTCCTCGATCTTGCGCTCCTCGGCTGCGGCTGCCGCCTCGGCCTGGCGCTTCTCCTTGCGCTTCTTGCGGCGACCGGAGGACTCGCGGGAAGCCTCTTCCACGGCAGCGCGGGCGTCGGCCAGCACCTTCTCGCGGCTGTACTCCTCCGCCTCGCGAGCCATACGAGCGTAACGATCCTCGCCGTCATGGGTGTCGTGCACGGAACCCTTGCGACCCTTCTTGCCACCCTTGCCGGCTTTCTCAGGCGAGGGCGGGAAATTGTCGGGCATATTCGCCGCGGGTGCGGAACTGCGGCGGCGGCTGCGCGTCGGAGTCTCCGACCCCTTATCGGATGAGGTGTTCGCACCACGGTTGCCACGACGGCCACCGCGCTCGTTGCGAGACTCGTTCGCGGGCTTTGCAGCCTCGGCTGCCTTCTTCTCCTTGAGCACGGCCTCCTGCTCGGCGATCTGATCGAGCAACGAACGGAAGCGCATACCGGAATCGGAAGCGGGGACGGCGCGGCGCTTGGCCTCAAGCTCCGCCTCACGAGCAGCCTTCTCGGCCTCCTCCTTGGCACGACGCTCGGCCTCCTCCTTGGCGGCACGGACGGCCTCAGCGGCGGCCTGGGCCTCCTGGGACAGGCGGCGCTCCTCCTCGCGACGGGCCTCGGCAGCGAGGCGCTCGGCCTCTTCCTTGGCGGCGGCTTCGCGCTCGGCGGCACGGGCGGCCTCCTCCTCGGCGCGCTTAGCGGCCTCGACCTCGGCGGCGCGCGCCTCGATCACGGGAGCGAGCTGCTTTTTGACCATGGAGACGAAGGCGTCTTCGAGGGTCGAGGACGCCGACTTTGCCGGGATCTTCATCTCTTCAAGGTGGCCCATGAGTTCCTTGGACGTCATGCCGAACTCCTTGGCCAGGCTGGAAATACGGACTTTCGCCATATCTTTCACCTACCTCTCACGCACATCGACGTGCGCATCTTCAATCAAACGGACTCGGGTGCGCGGACGCGCCTGCAGACTAGATGAGGTCCTCGGCGTTCGCGATGGCATCGGAGTCGGCGCCGTCGAGGGAATCGACATCGTGCACGCCGCAGTAGCGAGAGCCGGGACGGGCCTGGTTGCGGCAACGGATGCCGTCCTCGCTCACGTGCGCGCAGCGCTCGGGCTCGAAGTCACCGGACTCCTCGTCAATCAAGTCCTCGACCACGGGCTCGGGAGCAAGCGGGACGTTCTTGAGGATGTCGGCGGCGAGGGTCTCGCTCTTGATGTCGATGTGCCAACCGGTGAGGCGCGCTGCGAGGCGGGCGTTCTGGCCCTCCTTACCAATGGCGAGCGAGAGCTGGTCGTCGGGGACGATGACGCCAGCGTAGTTCTTTTCGGGATCGATGAGTACGCGGGTCACCTTTGCCGGGGAAAGCGCGTTCGCCACGTAGACGGACGGGTCCTCGTCCCACAGGATGACGTCGACGCGCTCGCCGCGCAGCTCGCCCACGACAGCGCGGACACGGCTGCCCTTGGGACCCACGCAGGCACCCACGGGGTCGAGACGGTCGTCGAGGGAGTGGACGGCGACCTTGGAGCGCTGACCAGGCTCACGAGCGATGGACTTGAGCTCGACGGTGCCCTCGTACACCTCGGGAACCTCCTGCTCGAACAGGCGACGCATGAGCTCGGCATGGGTGCGCGAGATCACGATCGGCGGGCGGGAATGCTCACCGCGCACCGGAGGCAGCGTGGAGTTGGGGTCACGGACGTCGACGATGACGGCCTTGAGGTGCTGGTTGTGCAGATAACGCTCGCCGTTGGGGCGCTCGTTGCGCTCATCCGGGTAGCGACGCTGGTCAAAGTGGGGCAGCTCGGCCTCAACGCCATCGCGAATCTTGACGATGGTGAAGTCGGGCGTGGACTGCAACACGGTGCCGTTGATGAGGTCGCCGACGCGGCCGGAGAACTCCTCGTAGATCTGCTCGCGGGCTGCGTTGCGCACGATGGCGTTGATCTCGGCCTTGGCGGTCTGGGCGGCGAGGCGGCTGACGTCCTTGGGCGTGACGTCGATCTCCTCGTACTCGGTGAAGTTGCCCTCCTCATCCATGGAGTCGTCGATGGGCTCGAGACGATACACGTAGATCTTGCCCGTGGCGCGGTCGATGGTGACCTTGGCGCCCCAGTCGAGCTTGAGGACCTTGGCATAGGTCTCGGCCAGGGCCGCCTCGAGACGGTCAAGCAGGTAGAGCTGATCGATGTGCTTTTCCTGGCACAGAAGCATAAGTGCTTCCATCATGGTCATATCGGCGTCTGCCATCTTACTTCCCTTCCTTAACGCCCTTGAAGTCGTAAACGGGCTTCAAAGTGCACTTCTTTACATCGTCATAGGAGATAGTGGCGGCGTCCTCGCCCTCGGGTTGGATGGTCACGGACGCATCGTCGGCGGCCGCGATGACGCCCTTGTACGAGCGGCGGCCCTCCATCGCGGTGGTGGTGAGCTCGACCTCCTCGCCCTGGAAGCGGACGAAGTCGCTGGGACGGCGCAAGGGGCGCTTCATGCCCGGGGAACTCACCTCAAGCGTGTAGGAGCCCGAGATGGGGTCGAGGGCCTCGACGGTATCGGAAACCCATGCAGTCTGCGCGGTGACCTCGTCGAGGTTGATGGGGTCCCCCTCGAGCTTGTCCAGGCGTACGCGGACGCATGGGGCCTTGGTAGCTCCCACGATCTCGACGTCAACCACATCGATGCCGTGCTCGGCGGCGCGGGCCTCCAGGGCGTCGATGATGTCCTGCTCGAGCTTGCTCTTGACCATGCAACACCTCTCCTTCATGAAAAGGGAGCGCGGGCGAACCCGCACTCCCTTCACGTGACAACTTCATTTGCTGCTGCACTATAGCACATCCCCAGCGTATGGGGCAATTTTGCATCGCCGGAGAGCTCTTTTGGCGTCTACTTCACCACAAGATTTACAAGTTTACCCGGCACGCAGATGGCCTTGACAACTGTTTTGCCCTCTATGTGCTTGGCAGCGGCTACCTCCGCGGCTGCCTGCATCGTCGCGGCGTCGGCACCGGCGGGCACCATCACGCGAGCGCGCATCTTGCCGAGCACCTGAACGGCGATCTCGATCTCGTCGGCGGCAGCCTCGGCGGCATCGAACTCAGGCCAAGGGGCGGTGTAGACACTCCCCTCGCGGCCGAGTGCCGCGTGCCAGAGCTCCTCACAGGCAAACGGGCAGATCGGAGCCAGGACCGAGACGATGTCGCAGGCGACGAGTGCGGTGAGGGCGACGTCGCGCTCGGTCGCAGGCACAGCGTTGAGGTAGGCGTTCGCGGCGTTCACGAGCTCCATCATCGCCGAGATCGCGGTGTTGAACTGGCCGCGGTCGAAGTCCTCGGTGCACTTGGCAAGGGTGCGATGGCGTTCACGGTAGAGCTCGAGAGCGGGCTTGGAAAGCGTCGACTTGTCGAGAGCAGTCGCATCGCCGGCGGTTTCGGCGAGCTGCCACACGGTGCGCCACGCGCGCTTGATGAAGCGGTTCGCACCCTCGACGGCGTTGGGGTCCCAGTCGAAGTCCTTCTCGGGCGGCGCGATGAACAGGATCGCGAGGCGCATGGTGTCGGCGCCAAAGGGCTCGATGACCGAGCTCGGCGGGACGACATTGCCCTTCGACTTGGACATGGTGTCGCCGTTCTCGTCCTTCACCATGCCCTGGCACAGCAGGTTGGTGAAGGGCTCATCGACGTCGAGCAGCCCCATGTCGCGCAGAGCCTTGGTAAAGAAGCGGCTGTAGAGCAGGTGCAGGATAGCATGCTCGATGCCGCCGATGTAGTTGTCGACCGGCATGAAGCGGTTGGCTGCCTCGCACGAGAACGGGAGCTCGGTGTTATGCGGGTCGGTGTAGCGCAGGTAGTACCAGCTGGAGCAGGTGAAGGTGTCCATGGTGTCAGTCTCGCGGCGGGCCGGGGCTCCGCACACGGGGCAGGTGGTCTCGTAAAACTCGCGGCACTCGGCGAGCGTCTCACCTGCGCCGAGGTCGAGGTTCTCGGGCAGGGTCACCGGCAGCTGGTCCTCGGGTACGGGGACGATGCCGCAGTGCTCACAGTGGATGGCCGGAATGGGATTACCCCAGTAGCGCTGACGGGAGATGAGCCAGTCGCGTAGGCGGTACTGCACGGAGCGGCGTCCGGTGCCGGCGGCCTCAAGGTCGGCCACGATGGCGGCCTCGCCCTCGGAATGCTTGCCGCCCGTCATGCCGGTGTACTTACCGGACTGCACCAGGGTGCCCTCGCAGGTAAGCGCCTCGTCCCAGTCGACGGACGTGACAACCGTACCCTGCTCGGCTTTGAGCTGCTCGAACAGCGGGTCTTCATCGGAAAGGATGATGGGGACGATGGGTAAGTCGTACTTCTTGGCGAACTCGAAGTCGCGCTGGTCGCCACAGGGAACGGCCATGACGGCGCCGGTGCCGTAATCGGAGATGATGTAGTCGGCCACCCAGACGGGGACCTTCGCCCCGGAGACGGGGTTGACAACGTAACGACCCGTGAACGCGCCGTGCTTCTCGAGCGTGCCCTGGGCGCGCTCGACGGCAGAGATGTGCTTGGCGCCCTCGACGACCTCGCGGACGGCCGCCTCGTACTCGGTGCCCTCAACGAGCTCCATGAGGCCCTTGTACTCGGGAGCAAGCAGGAAGAAGGTGTTGCCGAACAGGGTGTCGGCGCGAGTGGTGAAGACGGTGATCTTGCCCTCATCGCCCGGGATGGGGTCGCCATCGGCGTCGCACAGGGTGAAGTCGACCTCGGCCCCCTCGGAGCGGCCGATCCAGTTGGCCTGCATCTGCTTGACGCGCTCGGGCCAACCGGGCAGCTTCTCGAGGTCATCGAGGAGCTCCTGGGCGTACTCGGTGATCTTGATGTACCACTGCTCGAGGTCGCGCTTCTCGACCTCCGAGTCGCAGCGCCAGCAGCGGCCCTCGGTCACTTGCTCGTTGGCGAGCACGGTCTCGCACGTGGGGCACCAGTTGACTGGGTTCTTCTTGCGATACACCAGGCCGCGCTCCCACAGCTTCTCGAAGATCCACTGGCCCCAGCGGTAGTAGTCGGGGCTGCAGGTCTTCACGAGACGGTCCATGTCGTAGGAGAAGCCCATACGCTTCATGGTGGCGAGAGCCTGGTCCATGTTCTTGTACGTCCACGCGGCGGCCTGGGTGTTGTGCTTGATAGCCGCGTTCTCGGCGGGAAGGCCGAATGCGTCGAAACCGATGGGATGCAGCACGTCATAGCCGCGCATACGGGCCTGGCGGGCCATGGCGTCGCCGATGGTGTAGTTGCGGGCGTGGCCCATGTGCAGGTCACCCGAAGGGTACGGGAACATCTCGAGGACGTACTTCTTGGGCTTGGTGGAATCGGTGTCCACAGCGAAGAGATTCTGCTCCTCCCAGGACTTCACCCACTTTTCCTCGATGGCCCGAGCGTCGTAGAACGGGATCTCCCCCGCCTGGCGCTCGGTGCCGCAATGCTCGTGGCAATCGCACATGGTTGGCTCCTATCGTTCAAGCGCAGCGGTCAATCAAGACCCGCCGCGCCGCGTCGGTAACGCTCAAGATTCTAACAGGTCTTGCAGGTGAGACCGACCTCACCCGCTCCCCTATCGCAGCGGGGCCCGCGCAGAACTTGTCCGCGCGGGCCCCGCTCGTGGTCCGTGTCGTCGATCGGCCGCTTAGTTGTAGCTCACCGTCTGCTGCGAGTCCTTGACCACGACGTCGTGGGCACCGCCCTCGACGATGGAGGTGGCGGACACGAGCGTGAGGCGAGCCTTGTCCTGCAGCTCGGGGATGGAGAGCGCGCCACAGTTGCACATAGTGGACTTGACCTTGTACAGGGTACCGTTCACGCCATCCTTGAGCGAGCCGGCGTAAGGCACGTAGGAGTCGACGCCCTCGACGAAGGACAACTTCTGGGCGCCGCCCAGATCGTAGCGCTGCCAGTTGCGGGCGCGCGCGGAGCCCTCGCCCCAGTACTCTTTCATATACTGGCCGTTGACGTTCACGCGGGAGGTCGGGGACTCATCGAAGCGGGCGAAATAGCGGCCGAGCATGAGGAAGTCGGCACCCATGGCGAGCGCAAGGGTCATGTGGTAGTCGTAGACGATGCCGCCGTCGGAGCAGACGGGCACGTAGACGCCGGTCTCCTCGAAGTACTCATCGCGGGCGCGGCAGACGTCGATCAGCGCGGTGGCCTGGCCACGGCCGATGCCCTTGGTCTCACGGGTGATGCAGATGGAGCCGCCGCCGATACCGACCTTGATGAAGTCGGCACCGCAATCGGCCAGGAAGCGGAAGCCGTCGGCGTCGACGACGTTGCCCGCGCCGACCTTGACGGAATCGCCGTAGTTCTCGCGGATCCACTCGATGGTACGCTTCTGCCACTCGGAGTAGCCCTCGGAGGAGTCAATGCACAGCACGTCGGCACCGGCCTCGACGAGCAGCGGCACGCGCTCGGCGTAGTCACGGGTGTTGATGCCCGCGCCGACCATGTAGCGCTTGTTGGCATCGAGCAGCTCGTTGGGGTTGGTCTTGTGGGAATCGTAGTCCTTGCGGAACACGATGCCGACGAGATGGTCGTTGTCGTCCACGACGGGCAGGGCGTTGAGCTTCTTGTCCCAGATGAGGTCGTTCGCGTCCTTGAGGGTGATGTCCTTGTCGCCCACGATGAGCTCGGCGCGGGGCGTCATGAACTCGGAGACGAGCTTGGAGTGATCATCGCGGCTGGGACGGTAATCGCGGCTCGTCACGATGCCGAGCAGCTTGCCGCGAGGCGTGCCGTCGTCGGTGACGGGCATGGTGGAGTGGCCCGTCTTGTCCTTGAGGGCGATGACCTGCTCCATGGTCATGTCGGGCGTGAGGGTGGAATCGGACTCGACGAAACCCGCCTTGTGGTCCTTGACCGCTTTGACCATGGCGGCCTCGGACTCGGGGGTCTGAGAGCCGTAGATGAAGGAGATGCCGCCCTCGGTGGCAAGGGCGACGCCCATGTCAACGCCGGAAACGGACTGCATGATGGCGGAGACCATCGGGATGTTGAGAGTGATCTCGGGCTCCTCACCGCGCTTGAAGCGCGTCAGAGGGGTCTTGAGGGAAACATTATTGGGAATGCACTCCGAGGATGAGTACCCGGGGACGAGCAGATACTCAGAGAAAGTGTGGGACTCACCAGGGAAAAACGTTGCCATGTCGCTCCTTCGACTCACTGCTACCGGCGTATGCGGCGACCATCGCGCCACGCGCCTTTGGCGCCCAATATAAGTGGTGCGTATTGTATCGCAGACCCACTGCTACAATGACTGTCGTTGCAAGACTTCAAAGGGTCTGCCCATCTGGGCCCTTCGCAGGCGCGCGAGCGCCGCGTTTATCCGCGAGCCGCTGCAAACAAGCCCGCCCAACACACTTGGAGATTCCATGCCGCTGTCCGCCCATGCCCGACTCACCATCTCCGACGACGCGCGCGACCTCCCCGGCGCGTTCGGGGGCGGTTGCGCGGCGCTGCTCGAAGGGGTGGCGGAGGAGGGCTCGCTCAACCGTGCGGCGAAGCGCATGGGTATGGCCTACTCCAAGGCTTGGCGCATCGTGCGCGAGGCGGAGGGGCATCTGGGCTGCGAGCTCTTGGTGCGCGACGGCGCGCGTGGCTCTCGCCTCACGCCCGAGGGCGAACGCGCACTCCTGGCATATCGGGCCCTCCAGAGCGAGATCGATGAGCTCATTTTGATGCGCATGCCCGAGCTGTTTAGGTCCTGACCGGAAATCATCAAAGCATCATCGCGAAATGTTGCAGTGAAATTGGGGGGCGCTGAGATATCACCCTTAATCCACTCATTGAAAGTGCAGGTAGGCAGCGCACCGACATTATTCGCAATCAACACGTCCCTGCTTTACTGCAACATTTCTCCAACCTTCGATCCGAATGTGCCGCACACTTGTAATCGCTCCCGCGGTCACGCCCGATCAAAAACGAAATGCCATCACCTGACGATGGAGCTCCTTCCGCTGTTCGCAGAACGCTCGAGTCCGTGGAGCCTCCCGAAATCCGAGGACATCGGCGAACGACAGGCAAATCGTCTCGAAGCTCTCGAAATCGTCCATCTGCTCATACGCCACGTCCAAAACGCGATAGCCCATCGCCTCCAACGCGGCGCGACGGCCAGACTCGAGGGAGAATCCGCGCTCATCTGCGTGGAATGCGACGCCGTTCAGCTCGATGTCGACCTTGAGATCTGGCCACAACTCGTCGCAAGAGCACCAAGACCTGCCCGCCAGCTTCCTGAGCTCGGGCAGGAAACTCACACGCCTGTTCAGGAAGGGCCGAGGCCACGAATCGCCGCCGAGGGACACGGGAGCGAACTGCATGATGGCGAATTTCGCCTCGAGCGGCGACGCGGCGCCGTCGAGCACGAGCCTTGCCGCCTGGAGGGCCTTGCGCGCAACCGGGACTCCCCGCTCGACGCAGCGAGCGAAGTATCCCGTCAACTCATCGGCCGTCGTCAAAGGAGGGCGCGCCCACATATCGGAGCGCCGGCCGGTCGAGGTCGTCGCTTGGCGCCAGGAGTGGGACTCGCCGCCGGCATCGATAAACAAGAGACGTTTACCAGACTCGTCGTAGCAAGCATTGCAGTATGGCCCTGAACTGGCGGCGTAGACGGCACGCCCTCCCCTCTCGAGTTCGCCCTCGGCGTCCCGCAAGGCGTTGAGCACGGCACGGGACTGGGGCGTCTCATGAAACACCGCGAACAAGCCACAGGCTTCCATCATGAGAAGCCCGAGCTCCACCACGCTCCGTCCGCGTGCCAGCTCGAGAAACAGCTGCGGTACGGACGGTACCATCAAACCGCCGCCGAGGGAGATAAGCTCGTCTGGATCCTGGTGTCTGGGAAGTCTGCGCGGAATGACGAGCCCATTCGGACGCATCGAGGACGGCTCCGTCGGACACAGCTCCAGTGGCAGTGGAATTCCCATCAAGTCGCTTTCTGCCCGCAGGCGGACCATGCGCGTCGCATGGCTCTCATTCGGGCAGGGCCTGGTCAAAAGTCGATAAAGCCGCTCGCCCTCCTCCGAGCCGTCGTGGAAGACCGCTGGGTCGACCCGAGCGCGCACCACCTGCAATGGCGTCCGATAATACGAAAGCGCACTCATACCATGCAGTACCGGCATACATTCCCCAATCCCCAAGCACTTAAAGCGCAAAGACCCGCGAGCACCCGATTGAGAAGGCCCGCGGTCGAGATAACGCACGGCAATGAGAAATGTTGCAGTTAATCAGAGGGAGGCTACGGGCAAAAGGCCGGCAGCTCGACATTATCGCAGGTAGTCGATATGCAGGGAAACGCGTGTACCTGAAAGGACGTCCATTCACTGCAACATAACGAAATATGCCGAACCGCACAGAGCCGCAAGCGCTCCCAATAGGAGTCGTATACCCGGTTCGTGAGGTGCGAAACGGAAGAATCGTGCGACGCGGTAAAGGAAAGTGCGCCCCCTCGCTAGCGCCCGAGGAAGGCCTTGAGCCCAATAAAAACGAGCACGCCGCCTCCGGCAATCTCCGCACGCGGTCCGAAACGCTCTCCCAGCCTTCGGCCGGCAGCCAAAACGAGCAGGCAGCATAGAAGCGTGGTCAAGCCAATCATTCCGCAGTAGAGCACAACATCTTTCCCCTCCGCGGCGAAGCTCACGCCCACCACGAACGCGTCGATCGCCGTAGCGACCGCCTCCAGGCCGATCGTTGCCCAGGTGAGCCTCGTGGCGGGGCACGACTCGGGCTCACGCAGCTCGCGCACCGACTCGACAATCATCTTGCCGCCAACAAATACGAGAATGACAAGGGAGACGATGCCGGCATAGCGCTCGATGTATTCGGCAATGAGAGTGCCGCCGAGATACCCCAAGACGGGCATACCCATCTGGAACAGGGCGAACGCGATGGGCATGCCGAGCTTTTTCGACATCGGCATGTCGGGTTCGCACAGGCTGTTGGACAGGGTGACCGCCATGGCGTCCATGGCGAGGGCGATGCCGAGGACAGCTGCCTCGATGAGGGATGCAGTGGTGATGGCAGGCATGGGAGACCTCCAAAATACACAGGCGGGTAATCGAGAGACGATGATTGGTAGCACACGTCGATAAAACTACGCGAATCAGTGAAGCTTTATCGACGTGTGCTACCAAGGGAGCGAGACAAGCAGGCAACCGAGCTCCGCGATAGCAAAGTCGGACTGAATTCAGCCGATCAATCGGCCCGCTTGCGCTTATCTCGCCCGCCCGATTTACGGCTCAGGGGGATTGCAGAACCAGCGCATCGCCTGGTCGAGGTCATCAGCAATCACAAGAGGGTTGTCGAGACCGGCAAATATGCGAACCGCCCGACCATCCGCCCCATCGCGCGCATGGAGGCGGGTGTGACGCCCACCGGCGGGACGGGCTCGCCCGTTGAGTTCGCAACGCTCGATGAACTCCCCCGCCGTAACGCCCCACTGCTCCGGAAGCTCGAAATCGACAGCCGGGCCAAAGCCGTGCATGAGGACCCGAGTTGCCAAGTCATGATCGGGATGACACGGAAGGCCCGGATACGCAACCAAGCCGAGTCCCTCGCAACATGAGAGATATTCCGCAAGGGCGCGGGCGTGATCGAAATGCCGCTGCATGCGCTCGGGTGCCGAATCAAGCCCTTGGGCAATTGCATCCAGATCCGCGGCGGAAAGCCGGTCCCCCGCAACGGGCAGCACCCCTCGTGAGGAAACGGCAACAACCTTGCGGCTCAAACGTCCAGCCGCGATACGGTCGAGAGCCTCGAGCTGCACATCGACACCAAGATCAAACGCGTGGCACCCGAAATGAGACGGCACGGTGATGTCTGCGAACAGCCTGCCGCCCGCATCGTGGACATCGGCGGCAACGGAACGAACGTCCGCCACACGCAGCCCCGCACCGCCAATCATGTCAATCAGCACGTCGCCGGAACCCATAACACCAGAGTGAGCGCAGAGGCTCGCAACATGATCGGCATAAACAAAAGCGGCGGCCTTAGCAGAGACCACCCCCGCATACCGAGCCTCGAGCTCCAGCTGGGTCGTCACTGCCAAGACCGCCTTTCGCGACACGCCGTTAAATGAGTGGACAGTATACCCCAAGCCCCACGCTGGTGAGGTCGCGGGAACGATACCTTCGATTCGAAGCACCCTTAATCGGCCAAAACGCATGCGGGCGCCAGGTGAACGCATGCCCACCGGGCGCCCGTAGGACGAAATCGATGAACCTAACTTCTACGCGCGGGTGTCGATCTCCTCGCGGACCTTGGCGATGAACTCATCGACGCCCATGGGGACCGTCTCGTTGGAGCGGTCTCGCACGGAGATGTTGCCGGCCTCGACCTCCTTCTCGCCCAGGATCAGCATGTAGGGCACGCGGTCGGTGCTGCGGGCCTCGCGGATCTTGTAGCCGATCTTCTCGTCGCGGTTGTCGCACACGGCGCGGATGCCGGCGGCCTCGAGCTTCGCCGTGACCTCGTTCGCGTAATCGCGGCTCTTCTCGGAGACGGGCAGGACCTTGACCTGCATCGGGGCGAGCCACACGGGGAACTTGCCCGCAAAGTGCTCGATCAGGATGCCGATGAAGCGCTCGATGGAGCCGAAGCACACGCGGTGCAGCATGATCGGACGCTTCTTCTCGCCGTCGGCATCCACGTAGGTGAGGTCGAAGTTCTGCGGCATCTGGAAGTCGAGCTGCACGGTGCCGCACTGCCAGGTGCGGCCGAGGGAGTCCTCGAGGTGGAAGTCGATCTTGGGCCCGTAGAAGGCGCCATCGCCCTCGTTGATGACGTAGTCCATGCCGAGCTTGTCGAGGGCGACCTTGAGGCCCTCCTCGGCGGCGGCCCAGTCCTCGTCGGAGCCCATGGAGTCCTCGGGGCGCGTGGACAGCTCGACGTGGTACTTGAAGCCGAACTTCTGATAGACGGAGTCGATCAGGCGAACCACGCCGACGATCTCGTCGGTGAGCTGCTCGGGGGTGACGAACAGATGGGCGTCGTCCTGGTTGAAGCAGCGGACGCGGAACAGGCCGTGGAGCGCACCCCTGAGCTCGTGTCGGTGGACGAGGCCGATCTCACCGGCGCGGATGGGCAACTCGCGATAGCTATGCGGCTTTGAGCTGTACACGAGAACGCCGCCAGGGCAGTTCATCGGCTTGATGCAGTACTCCTCCTCATCGATCATGGTGGAGTACATATTGTCCTTGTAGTGATCCCAGTGACCGGAGGTGAGCCACAGCTGCTTGTTCATGATCTGCGGCGTTGAGATCTCAACGTAGCCGGCCTTGTGGTGGATCTCGCGCCAGTAGTCGAGCAGCGTGTTCTTGAGGATCATGCCGTTGGGCAGGAAGAACGGGAAGCCGGGGGCCTCATCGCGCATCATGAAGAGGTCCATCTCGCGGCCGATGAGGCGATGGTCGCGCTTCTTGGCCTCCTCGAGCATGGTGAGGTGCGCCTCGAGCTCGTCCTTGGTGGCGAAGGCGGTGCCGTTGATGCGGGTGAGCATCTTGTTCTTGGCGTCGTTCTTCCAATAGGCGCCGGACACGCCGGTGAGCTTGAACGCCTTGAGGGCCTTGGTGTAGGTGAGGTGCGGGCCGACGCACATGTCGATGTAATCGCCCTGCTGGAAGAACGTGATGCGGACGTCCTCGTCCAGGTCGCCGATGTGCTCGACCTTGTACTTCTCGCCGCGCTCCTCCATGAGGGCGATGGCCTCGGCGCGCGGCAGCTCAAAGGTCTGGAACTTGAGGTTCTCCTTGGCGATCTTCTTCATCTCGGCCTCGATGGCGGGCAGGTCCTCCTCGGAGAGGGTCTTGTCGCCGAGATCGACGTCGTAGTAGAAACCGTTGTCGGTGGCCGGACCGTAGGCGAAGTCGGCCTCGGGATACAAGCGCTTGATGGCCTGGGCCATGATGTGGGCGGCGGAGTGGCGGATGACATGCAGGGCCTCGTCGCCCTCGACCTCGGCTACGGAGCCGTCGTTGAACAGAGCCTTCATATGAGTACCTTCCTTATAAGGTGTATGACCTGAATGGCTGTCTAAGTGTACCCGTTTTCATATGGGGATGCGTTTCCAAACGAAGACGTCATGCGCAAGCCGACTTCTCCCCTATTAGCTCCCCCATTTGAAAGCGCACCCGCCATCGGAATGCGATGACGGGTGCGGATCGGCGCGCGGCAAGAGACCCCATGCGCTGTATGGGGCGCAGACGCACCTATTGGATGTGAGTTCGGCAGTACGGGCAAACTTTCCAATGAGCCTCGAGCGGCTTCTTGCAGGTGGGGCACACGTTGCGAACCTGCGTGTTGCAGACGGGGCACACGATAAAGTCCTTCTCGATGGTGGTTCCGCAATTGGGGCAGTTGCCGTACTGGGCAAGCTGACGCTCGCGAAGTGCCATCTCGAGCTCCTGCTCCTCGCGATCGGAGGCGTACATGCCGGGACGAATGACCAGGTAGGCGACCAGACCGACAAACGGAATGAGGGCAAGCAGACCCCACGCCCAAAATGCCTGCACACCGCGACGTTTGGCGTCGATGAAGACGTAAGCGACGGAAAGCAGGTAAAGGGCGACGACGAACGCGATGAAAACATAGACGACCATCATCAATTGAGGCGACATGAGCTCCTCGATGTACTTGGACATGCGAACATACCTTTCAGCAGGGTTGCACGACGGCAAAGCTGGTCATAATCGTTCAATATTGTATACCCACGGCGGCCGACACGCACGAATTAACGACCAGGGGGATGCGCGCGCACGCGAATGACACAGGGGACCTGCATTCGATAGCACCTAGCCGATGACCGCTCGGGCACACGCAATAGAGCTCCGCTAGACAGCGTTCTCAACGACTTCCTCGCCTTCAATCTCGCATATGCGCCGCGAGAGTTAACTCTCGAAGAACAAAAAGCGCCCGTTCAACGAAAATCGGCTCCGAGAGTTAACTCTCGGAGCCGATTCTCCTCATCACCTGACTTGGCCATCAAGATGCGACACACCTTCGAGGAAAGACGACTTGCCCAGGTTCATCAAGCCGGTTGAACCCACCTTGGCGCCATCCGCAACAGGCACGCAACACGTCAGCCCCAAAGGCAGTCAGGCGCTTAGCTCAGATCTTCGCCGTTGGAAGCAATGACCTTCTTGTACCAGTAGAAGCTGTCCTTGCGATATCGGTCGAAGGTGCCGTTGTCCTCATCGTCGGCATCAACATAAATGAATCCGTAGCGCTTGCCCATCTCCCCGGTTGAGGCGCTCACCAGGTCGATGCAACCCCACATGGTGTAGCCCATGAGATCAACGCCGTCCTCAATCGCCCCGTTCATCGCTTTTATGTGATCGCGAAGATATTCGATGCGATACGCATCGTGAACAGATCCGCCCTTGTCAACGGTGTCGAAGGCGCCCAAACCGTTCTCGACAACCATGAGCGGGATCTGATGCCTGCCGTAGAGCTCTTTGAGCGTATAGCGCAGGCCATCTGGATCAATCTGCCAGCCCCAATCGCTCGCCTTGAGATAGGGGGTCTTGGCGCCGCCCAGCAAGTTGCCGGCGGTCTCCTCGACGTCGGAGCCGGTGGCAACCGCATTGCTCATGTAGTAGGAGAAGTTGTAGAAATCCACGGTGCCACGCTTGAATTCCTCCAGGTCACCGTCCTTCACCTGAAGCTCGACCCCATACTTTTTCCAGATGCTCTGGGCAAAGTGCGGATAGGCGCCGCGCACCTGCACATCGCCACAATAGTAATTAGCCTCGTCGTTCTTCTCCTGGCAGGCGATGACGTCTTTGGGATTGCAGCCATAAGGGTAGTTGATCATAAATGCGATCATGCAGCCGATCTTGAAGTCGGGGTTGATGCTGTGGCCGAGCTGCACCGCCCGGGCGCTCGCCACGAACATGTGGCGCAGAGCCTGGTACCGCAACTGCGGATCGTCCACCTGATTGGCAAGATCGCACGTTCCCTCGTTGAGGATACCCAGGCCCATGAAATTACCCAACGGGAGCGTGCCACAGTTGATCTCGTTGAAGGTGGCCAATACTTCACCTTGTCCTTATACCGCGTAAAAATGGTCTCGCAGTAACGAACATACAGGTCGATGAGCTCGCGGGACGCCCAGCCGTTGTACTTCTCGGTAAGGGCGAAGGGAAGCTCATAGTGGCTGATGGTCACCAGCGGCTCGATGCCCTGCGCGCGCAGTTCGTCAAAAACCCGGTCGTAAAACGCCAGGCCCTCCTCGTTGGGCCCCTCTTCCATGCCAGTGGGGAAAATGCGCGTCCAGTTGATGGACATGCGAAACACCTTGAAACCATTCTGGGAGTCGATGCAATTGTGAACAGAATCCGGTCATGCCCCTTGCGGGTAACATTCCTATTTGACCTTTTTACACCCATGGCCGAAAGGCGAAGCGAATCAACAGGCCAACGGCAAGATGTGCCCGACAAACGGTCGATTGGCACCGTGTGCGCATACGGGCGCAAGCCCTGGCGCATCTGAACGAAGGGGCATCCGAGGGACGATTGATCGGGGCATCGAAGACATGCGTAGGGTGCAGAGGGGCTGTTGGCACAACCGCACAAGCCCCAAATCAACCATCACCATCAACGCATCTTAAAAACTAGCTCTGCGAGATGGATTGCCGTTTTTCCTCCTAAGAGAATCCCCTTCGTGCATGGTACGCAATAGCACACGACTTTTTCCTCTGCAATACCATCGCAATTCCTCACCATTGCTCGACGCTTCTCATCAGGAGCCATAGGAATAAAGGTATCTTTTCCATCGATGCAAAAGAGCTTAGGTGCAAAACAAGCATTTTCAGCCGGCAGGGGCGCCAAAAGAGTTACCCCGCAATAATCTGCCCGATCTCGCCTCTTCGGGAGCTCCGCGATGTCGATATTCATCATGCGCAGGATCTCGCGAACCGCATCTTGCTGCGCATGACAGCCTTGAGAACGCCAGCAGTCCTGCAAGGCCATGCGCTCTCCGGCAAATGACGGAAAATGGAACGCGCCATCCGAGGCAATGAGTTCCCAAATGCTCTTCACGTTTGCTGGCGAATCCTCGAACACGATGGCCCGGCACGTATTACATATCGTCACTGCGGTGTCTCGAGAAGAAAGGGGGGCATGATTCGGCCGACAGCAACCCGCAATAACCGCGTCATATCTCTCCCGCATATAAGCTTCGATATGAGGACTGATTTCCGGAAGGAACTCCTTGAACCGACAGCTTGGATAATAAACGATCGCCACGATTGTCGCCCCCAAACTCTTGAACTTCAATATGCAGGTTCGGCTGAGCATGCGGCGCCGCTCAGCCGAACCATAAACAAATAGCCCACAGAACGACTGAGGCTACGCCCTCTTTAGCACAATACCGTCCAATACCCTCACGCCCGCCGCTATCCAGCGTGTGCAGATGCCCGTCGTCAGGACACTCATTACGGTTCCGACCCCGAAAACGCCTCCCCACAACACGCCAACGGCAAAACAAAGGGCGTCATACGCCATACGCCAAAACGCGTACGCACCCGGAGCAACCGAAGCTATCCACTGAACGAAGGCGTCGGAAATATTCGATCCGTGGGGAATAGTCTGCATTATGCCGTAGCAACAGCAAAGGCCGACCTGTCCGATCAATAAGGCAAGCACTCGCCACGCAAGGGCTTGGCCGATCAAATCAATCGACATTACCAACGGGTTAACCAGGTCGACCATAAGACTTCCCAATATGGCGCCAATCACACTAGACAACCCAATTGCCGTGCGATTGACTAACATGCCTATGGCGAACACAACGATGTTCAAAATCAAGTTCGCCTGACCGAGAGTGACACCAAACGTCCTGTTCGCGCCATCAAGCAATACGTCAATTGGGTCGCTACCGAGACCGCATTCCACAAAAAGGCAGATACCAAACCCAAGGCAAAACGAAGCGACGAGCAATTTGAAGAACTGCCACGCCCCCTCACCGGCCCGCATCTTGATGGCGGCGCCGTTCACCCCATTGATCACGCTACTCAAGGTCGGCTCCATTACTCTCAACGACCTTTTTATACCAGTAGTAGCTTTCTTTTGGAGTGCGCTTGCCCGTTCCGTTGTGGTAGTTGTCATAGTCGACGTAAATGAAGCCATAGCGCTTCTCCATCTCGCATGAAGAGCAGCTCACCAAATCAATCGGACCCCAAGGGTAATAGCCGATCACATCAACGCCGTCGTGAATCGCCTCGCGCACCTGTTCGATATGCTTGCGGAAGATGTCAATGCGATATTGGTCGTGAACGATGCCATCATCGCCCGGCTCCTCCTTAAAGCCCTTGCCGTTCTCCGCTATCAGTACGGGCAGATGGTAGCGTTCGTAGAACTCATTCAGGGCGTATCGGAGCCCAACGGCATCATAGCCCCAGCCCCAGGCACTCGCTGTCTCTTGGACCTCGCGACTCTCTCCCAGACTCCCATCTTCTCGAAGCACGCGGTTGCGATAGTGGGAGAAGCTCGTGAAGTCGACTGTATTGGAGATGTCAATGAGATCCTGATCGGAAATATCGATCTCCATTCCGTGCTCTTCGTAATATCGATACATGAAGCTGGGAATCTCGCCGCGCACGGCAACATCAAGGCCATAGAATTGAATCTGGTTGTATTTCAGGACCTCGAGAGCAATCTCGGACCGATCAGAGGCGGAGAACGCATTTCGATAGCTCAACATACAGCCAAATTTAAAATCCGGATTGATGTGGCGACCAATCCCAATGGCACGGCCGGATGCCACCAGCTGATTGTGGAGAGCCTGATATTTCGCCTCTTCAAGGTTTTCAACTCGATCGGAGAGGATGCCGAGTGTATTGAAGCTCTCAGCATCAATGCAATTAACTTGATTCATGAGAATCCAGTAACGAACTTTGCCGGAATACCGCTCGAAAATCGTCTTACAATAGCGTGTATAAAAGTCGATGAGTTCGCGACTCAGCCAACCGTTATACGAGGTGCAGAGGTTAAGGGGCATCTCATAGTGAGAGATCGTGACGAGGGGCTCCATTCCGTTCTTTATCATTTCGTCAAAGACCTCATCGTAAAAACGGAGGCCCTCTTCATTTGCCTCTACGTCATCTCCATTCGGGAAAATGCGTGCCCAGCTAATTGAGGTGCGGAAAGAGGTCAGGCCCATGCCCGCAAGCATCTTAATGTCCTCACGAAAGTGATGGTAAAAATCGATTCCGCGACGTTTGGGGAAACGATTGCCATCTTTGGCAAGCAGAAGCTCGAGATTTTTGCTGCTCATTTCTCCGTTAATGCGCTCCTCGGGAGCGAGGTCCGCCTTGAACTCGTTGATATCGGCGACGCTCATTCCTTTGCCGCCTTCTTGCCAAGCTCCCTCCCATTGGTTCGCGGCGGTAGCGCCGCCCCAAAGGAAGCCATCGGGGAAAGAATCCGGATTCTTTTTCATATTAATTCCTGACTAACGTGAAGAGAGGCGACGTCGCCGCTGCCTCTCGGATTTACAACAGACTAAGCGTTTTGCTCGTCGTCAACGCCGTCCTTAAATGCGATAAACGTGAGGACGAACGTGACCAGCGCGCCAACGCCAATTGCCAGAAGCGCGAAGAAGAAGTTCGTCATGCCATCGCCTCCGATGAATGCGGCGATGCCTGCAAGACCGAAGGAAGTTTTAATGTAGGTCATGACATGCAGAAGTCCGGCGAGGGCGCCGCCGATGAAGCACCCGATCATCGAGCAGAATAGAGCCTTGCGATAACGGAAGGCAACACCGAAGAGAGCGGGCTCGGAAACGCCAGCGACAATAGCAGTGAAAGCGGCGGCAAGGTAAGTAGACTTGGCCTCCTTGTTGCGGGTTCGGATGGCAACCGCGAGGCTCGCAGCCCCCATGCTAATGTTCATAATGTAGTTGGAGATGCAGTAGAACGGTTCGACGCCCTTCGTGGCAAACTCATTCAGGAAGTAGGAGAAGAAGCCGTAATGCATGCCGGTAATGATGATGAAAGGCAGGCAGCCAGCAAACACGGCAACGCCGAAGAAGCCGGTGGTGTTGTAGAGCCAGATGATAGCGGCGGACAGGTAATCGCCGAAAATGCGGCCAAGTGGAGCGACGAGACAGAACGCAACCGGAATCATGATAAGCAGAGTAAACACCGGGACAACGATGCCCTTAAGAATCTCCGGGCAATGCTTGTTGATGAAGCGCTCAACATAAGACATGATGAACACCGACAGGAATGCCGGAAAAACCGTGGAAGAATAGGCGGCGAGGTAAACCGGGATGCCAAAGAAATCCATGGACGTGGCGGTCTCGGTAATGCCGACCCATGTGGGATGAAGAAGCATGGACCCGATGACCATAGCCACTCCGACATTGGTGCGGAACTTCTTTGCCGCAAAGGCAGCAATGAAGACCGGCAAGAAGTAGAAGCAACCGTTCTGAACAAACGAGATGATCTGATACGCGCCGTTTTCCTCAGGAATGCCGATGTACCCCATGAACATCATGAGGATTTTGAGCATACCACCGCAGGTGAGAATCGGAATGATCGGGGCGAGCGAGCCGGAAATCGCGTCGAAGATTTTATTGGCAATGGTCTTCGCTGTCAGCTTCCCCGTGGGGACGGCATCATCAGCCTCAACCTCGGGCAATTCTTCGAGCCCGTTTTTCTCGCAAATCAAGCGGTAAGCATCGTCCACGGCAGTGCCGATGATAACTTGGTATTGGTCGCCAACCCACTGGCTGCCAACAGTGCCGGGAAGTTTTTCAACTTTTTTAACTTGGACAAGCCCCTTATCTTTCACGTTGAAACGAAGACGGGTGATGCAATGCGTAAAAAAGCTAATGTTGTCTCTGCCGCCCAACAGACCAACGATCTCGTTGGCAAGTACCTCATACTTTGAAGCCATAGCAAGCTCCTTCGTTCGAAACCTCGGGTGCACGCCGCATGCGGCGGCGCGCCACGGGCCGCCATGGGGCAGCCCGCCGGATCGCCATCTAGCGGTCCGCCCCTTTGATGCAAATCCTGCTTACATGAATCACGAGATAGAGCTTCTCCTCATCGGTGAGCTCCGCTCCCCACGTCTCGCCAATATGAGTGACGATTTTCTCCACGCATTTCACGCCCTCGGGAAACTGCTCCCCTATTCCCTGGTAACCGTTCAGCCCTTCGGCAGGCAGCGCCTTGCCACCATGGATGCGCGCGAACAGATAGTGCAGGTGCGTCGCATAACGCGAAAACGCGAACGAGGTGCGATCCACCGACACACCGAAGTGGTTCTCCACGATCTCAGTGATGTCCTCGAGCATATCCTCGTCTCGCTGCGCCGCTGCGAGCTCTTCCTCCGTCGCTGCCCCCACACGCGCATTCACGAAGCTCATGGCAATCCCGATGGCCTCATCGTCATGCAGACCGACCTTGAACTCGCGACGGATCCGGCGTACGAGCTGGCGCCCCAGGCGATACTCATCCGGATAATTCTGCTCGACATCGTAGGCCAACGGCATGCGCACGCGGATGTGCTGCTCCGCACGTTTGATTGCAAATGCGATGTGGTCCGCCAGGGTGAACGTGAGATTGGGGCTCATCTGGTATGAGAGCTGTCCGCGCGCCCTATCAGCCGCCGCAGCAGCAAAAACAAGCACGTCCTGCGGAATGTCCTTTACGCCCTCGAGCTGTCGCTCGTCCACACTGTAATACGTGTGCGAAACACTTGAGAGCTCGATCTCTCGCGGCATCTTGCCATAACCGATGCCCTTGCCCATGGCGATGCACTCGGCACCGGTGCTGTCTATGCACACTGCGATGTTGTTATTGATGCTGCGAATGGCCCGCATACCAGCCTCCTTCCAATCCTCGGTTGCAATGAGCCGGCATCATTTCTACGTACGCTCAAAATGAAAAACTCTCCGAAGCCACCGCGCCGCGCTTTCGCTTGGCAAATACGGTGCACGCCTCGAAGAGTAACGTCCCGGCCTCATATGCAACTGTAAGCAGGTGCTCGGTGCAGGCCCAGTACAGGTAACCTCTCGAACTACATGCAGTCTAGGTCATTTTCGTCAGCTGATAGGTCCGCGCGCGCAAGCAGCCGATAAACGGTCTGCATTAGGTCGCGAACGGAGGCGACTGGATGTTACTGCATTTTTCACAAGGCGCTCGAGCGGACACTTCCGCGAGAGTTGACTCTCGATGCCAGTAAACCGCGGATTGGGCACAAAATGGCTTCGAGAGTTAACTCTCGCGGAGTTTTACAGAGCAGGACACTGCACGCCTGTTGGCCCTTGGGCTTGGACAATGCCCGATAATAAGCACCGTCAACAACCATGGCACCATTCTCGCCGCATTCCGGCATGAATCACACACAACATGTCAGCCAATGGTATGAGCCCTCCACAGCTCAACGCGATGAATCTCAGTTTCTCGAGACATTTCTTTTTATCGACCGTACGCTTACAACATGAAGGCGTTTCTTGTTGACATATCGGCATTTCAGATCTGGTTTGACGACCAAGGGGTTATACGCACGAACAACCCGATTGGCCTCGTCAGAGACTACGATCTTGCCGCTTCTCGCCGAACCGACCTGCCGCTCGACCAAATCGGCAAGCTCGGCCTTCGCGGACAGATGCACGTCGCCGTACCAAACCATGCAAGGCGGCATCATCAAGTCGGCATAACCGCCCATGTCATGAGCTCCCCCGCCCCGTACTCCTTCGTGCGACTCAGCAAAGATGTATACGTTGAGTCACCCGAAGCCACCCTAATTCGCATGGCCAGCCACCTTGATCATGGTGAGCTGGCGGTCATGGTCAATCAGCTTCTGAGCCACTACCGCATATGCAACGGCGCCATCGTAAGCGCTCGCCCCCTTTCAACGGAAGCCCGATTGTTGCAACAACTGAAGCAATCAAAAGGCAAACGTGGAGCCAAGATAGTGCGAACGGCACTTGCATACGCTGTGGTAGGAACTGCCTCGCCGGCGGAAGCGAAAGCGGCAGCCCTGCTAACCCTTCCCGCGCGATGGGGCGGAAAAGGACTTCCCGTTCCCGAGGCAAACGCGGAGATCACGCTTGCGCCCTCGACGTCAAGAAGATGCGTCACGGCGGATCCCGCCAGCGCTGAGATGGTTATTCGCAATGGAACCAAACGATACGCAGATTATCTCTGGAGAGCCTGGAAGCTCATCCTCGAATACGACAGCGACGAATTCCACGCTTCACGAGAAAAGCTAGGTGCAGACAGTGCCCGCAGGGCTGAGCTGCAGCGCGCGGGCTATACCGTGGTTACTCTCACCAATCGGCAACTGTCCAATATTGAAGAGCTTTCCGTCGTCGTAGACACCCTTCTGAATAAGATGGGGATGAAGAGCAAAACCGCCCGGATTGAAAACTACTATGAACTCGAGCGGGAGCTACGTCGTCAGGTATTCTCTTACGATCCTCGAGTCATCGGAATGAGCTGACGCGCCCTTTGGTCCGCTCGATGGCGTCGGCACGATTTCGGTACCAAGATAGAAGATGACGCCACAGCAATCCAGTTCTCAGGGCAACAAGGAGCCACCAAGGCACCCGGCCGGCAAACTGTCCCCAATCGAGCCCATGAACCACATGCGAAATTGCCGCGAGAGTTAACTCTCGAAGAGAGAAATGCGATGAACGCACCGGAAAGATCCGCGAAAGTTAACTCTCGCGTAAGGAGCACATCGAAAGACGGCAGCAATGGACACCCTTGCGTACGCCACCCATGTGGCGGCACGCAAGGACGCCGCTTGCGGCCGGATTCACACGCTCCGCCGAAACGGCATTGTGCAGATAAGCGACAGGCGTAGCATAGCTTATTGACACTTCGTCTATAACGCCTCGAACCTGCGAGAAGCATGAGAGTCCTCACAGCGCACGGAGCCGAGGCCGACATGTCCCATCGAGTTGATGACAGGAGACGCAATGGTCCAAACGTTCGACATCGTCATCGCCGGCGCGGGTGTGACCGGGTGTGCCATAGCCCGGCAGCTCGCACGGTACGATCTCTCGATCTGCGTATTGGAAGCGACCAACGACATCGCCCTCGGCGCCTCCAAGGCGAACGGGGGCCTCGTGCACGCGGGCTACGACCCCGCCCCCGGCACCGTCAAGGCCAAGGTCAATGCGCGTGGATGCGCCCTCTACGGCATGTGGCCTGAAGAGCTCGGCTTCCTCTTCCGCAGGACGGGCTCCATGGTTCTGGGATTCTCGGAGGGGGACCGAGCCCATCTTGAGGTGCTCGAGGCCAACGGTCGCGCCAACGGGGTCCCCGATCTCGAGATCATAGCCCCCGAGCGCATCCGCGAGCTCGAACCGCGCGCGAGCCGTGAGGCGACATGCGCGTTGTGGTGCCCCTCCACGGGGTACGTTGACCCCTTCGACGTCGCCATCGCCTGCGCCGAGAACGCCGCGGCGAACGGCGTCACGTTCATGAGGAGCGCGCCCATCCGCGCCATCGACAACCTCGTCGAGAACGCCCCCCTGCAGGCGGGCGGCGCCCCGCTTTCGAGCCAACCCGTCCGCTTCGCCATCCACACGCCGCGCGGCACCGTGCGTGCCCGGATCCTCATCAACGCCGCCGGCAGCGGTGCCGCCGAAATCTCCGCCATGGCGGGCGGTGAGGCGTTCCAACTCGTATGGCGCCAGGGCAACATCGTCGTCCTCGACAAGGAGCCCCGTGCGCTCATGCCCCTCTACCCCGTCCCGACGCCCGTATCCAAGGGCGTCATCGTCACGGGAACCGTCCACGACAACACGGTGATCACGGCGACGGCCGCCCTGCGCGACCCGGGCGACTGCGACACCTACGCGTCTGATGTCGAGGCGCTGCTCGCGGGTGCCCGCAAACTCGTCCCCGACCTCGACACCCGAAGGGTCGTGCGTTCCTTCGCGGGCGGGCGCGCGGTCATCCAGGGGCTCAACGACTTCCTCATCGCACCCTCCTCGACCGCACGCGGCCTGTTCCACGCCGCCGGCATCCAATCCCCCGGCGTGGCGAGCGCGCCGGCGGTGGCGGAGCTGATGGAGTCGCTCCTGCGCGAAGCGGGCGTGACGCTCGTCGAGAAACCCGACTGGCAGCCGCGTCGGCGCGCGCCCGAGGATTTCGACCGCTCCACCACCGAGCATCAAAACGAGCTCATCGAATCCGACCCCGCATGGGGGCGCATCGTCTGCCGATGCGAGACCGTCCCCGAGGCGGAGATCGTCGCCGCGATCCACCGCACCCCGGGCGCCGTCTCCGTGGAAGGTGTGAAGAGCCGCTGCCGCGCCGGTATGGGCAGGTGTCAAAGCGGTTTTTGTCAGAGTCGCGTACTCGAAATTCTCGCCCGTGAACTCGATTGCCGTCCGGAAGACGTGCTCCTTGAAGACGAGGGCTCCTGGATTGTGGATGGTGTGCTGAAGGAGGGCCGATAAATGGGAGAGATCCGGACGCGCGACTTCGACGTCGCGGTGATCGGCGGAGGACCCGCCGGCATGGGTACCGCCATCGCGGCGCATGAGGCGGGCGCGAGCACCGTCATCATCGAACGCAACGAGCACCTGGGCGGCATCCTACGCCAATGCATCCACCCCGGTTTCGGGCTCACGCACTTCAAGGAGGAGCTCACCGGCCCCGAGTATGCGCAGCGCTTCATCGACAAGGTGTCCGAGTCCGGCATCGAGACCATGCTGGGCAGCATGGCCCTCGCGATCGACGGCGGGAAGGGGAACGAACGCCGCGCCGGGGCGACGCCGGCATCCCTGCCGACGACGTCTGCGCCGAGCGCGAAGCCCCCGCCGCAGACGGCCATACGGTCACCGTCATGACCGAGACGGGAATGGTCGAGATCTCGTGCCGCTCGGTGGTGCTCGCCATGGGATGCCGAGAGCGCACGCGCTCCGAGATCAAGATCCCCGGCAGCCGCCCGGCGGGCGTGTTCACCGCGGGCCTCGCCCAGCGATACATCAACATCGAGAACCTGCGCCCGGGGCACCGCGTGGTCATCTTGGGCTCGGGCGACATCGGCCTCATCATGGCGCGCCGATGCGCGCTCGAGGGACTCGAAGTCGAGGGCGTCTACGAGTTCATGCCCTACGCGAACGGACTGCACCGCAACGTCAAGAACTGCCTCGAGGACTTCGGCATCCCACTGCATCTATCCACCACCGTGACGCGCGTCATGGGACGCGACCGCGTGGAGGCGGTCGAGGTCTCGAGAGTCGGCGCGGACCTCTCCCCGATCCCGGGTGCCGAGCGGATCGTCCCCTGCGACGCCCTGCTGCTCTCCGTGGGCCTCATCCCCGAGAACGAGATCGCGCAAGCCGCGGGCGTCGAGCTCGACCCCCGCACGCGCGGCGCCCGCGTCGATCAGGACCTGCAGACCGGCGTCCCCGGCATCTTCTCCTGCGGGAACGTCCTTCACGTGCACGACCTCGCCGACAACGTCACGGCGGAGGCGGAGCGGGCGGGCAAAGCGGCGGCCCGACGTGCGTTGGCGGGTCGGGGCGCGGCGGGGTCCCCAGCAGAAGACGCTACGGCGCGACGGGTCGACATCGCCGTGCGCGCCTCTGGACTGGCGGGATACGTCGTGCCATCTCGCATTACCCGCATGGGCTCGACCAAGCTGTTCTTCCGTGTCAAACGCCCCGTCGAACAGGCGAGGCTGGTGATCAGCTCGGGCGGCGAGGTCATCTTCGCCGGCAAGCCGCGCGGATTCAAGCCGAGCATCATGGAGTCAGCGCCCCTCACCGCCAAGATACTCGAGCGCACAGGCGGCGAACTCACATTGTCCATCGAACCCATCGAGGAGCTGTAGACCATGGCCGAGCCGAACCCCACCTCCACCACAGCCTCCACCGGTGCAGGCGTCAACGAACCCATAGCCGAGCCTCTTCCCGAGAAGGGAGCCGCTGATGGCATGGTCGTCGGGACGCAACGATTCCACTGCACCACCTGCCCATCCGAATGCGCGCTTACCGTCGAGGTCGCCGAGGACGCAACGGGGGCACTCCGCGTCATATCGGTCCAGGGAAACCGGTGCCCGCGCGGAAAGATCTTCGCCGAGCAGGAGATCACCTGCCCCATGCGCATCCTTGCGACCACCGTCGTCGTCAAGAACGGCGACGAGCGCCTCCTCCCCGTCCGTACCGCCAACGCCATCCCCCGTGCCCTCCATATGCAGGCGATGGAACTCGTGCGGCACGCATCTATCGAGGCCCCCATCCACATGGGGGACGTCATCATGAACGACGTGCTCGGCACGGGGGTGGACCTCATAGCGAGTATGGACGTCGCGCGCGCCGCGCGTACATGAGGCAACCGCACGAACGCCAACCGAACGTTGGCCGCACGACACGCGAACGCGGGCCTCATCCGACACCACAAGCGCTCGCTTCGGCCAATCGGGTCCACCAGCATGCGCCCTCGACGCATTTTGCGAGCCGCCTGCCCCGAATCGGGCGATTATGTAACGAAATCCGAAGAGGCCCGAGTACACGGGCATGTTTGGTAAAGAAACCGCAGTTGGCCAGAGGCAAAATGGGCCGTCTACTCGGACTCGCGAAAAACTCGTTACAAAAACGCCCGATTCGCGGCAACGAGGGGCATGCCGCGCTTCAAGACTGCGCTTGGGACTGTGGGCATCATCCCGCGCCCGCGCCTCATCACCTCATGGCCGCACCGCCCAGCTCAAGGCACTGCGGAGCAAATCTAGAAGTCTAGAAATCACGCAGTCAAACCCTTAAGCTCAACTTTAAGGTGAAAGTTGAACTATACTGATGGGCGTTCACGAGAAAAGGTGGTCCGCCCATGAGTCTCCCCCAACGTCGTATCTCCTGCCGTTGCACCGCGCGCCTTGCCTGCACCCTCGGCCTCACCGGAGTCCTGGCCATCGGCGGCACGCTCGGCACGCTCGCACTCGCGCCGGAGCATGCGTACGCCGCGAGTGAGGAGACGCTGGCGGAGCTGCGCGCGCTGCAGTCCGAGGTCTCAAATGCCGCAGAGACCTACGCAGACGCTACAAGCAAGGCAGACGAACTCAACACTCAAGTCGATGCCATTGCCGATGAGATCCTCGAAATCGAGGAAGACCTTCTACCGGCACGGCAGCAGCGTGCGGCAAGCGCGGCAAGCGACCTCTATAAGACCCACGCCTCCAGCGGGAACATGATCGCCCTCCTTCTCAACGCGAGCTCTTTTGCAGACTTCATCAATCTCACCAAGTACCTGGGCACAGTCCAGGACGCCAACGTCGCGGCGCTCAACGAGCTCGATGCCCTCGAAGAGGAGCTCAATGGAAAGTTGGCCGAACTGAGCGAGGCGAAAGACCAGGCAGACGAAGAACTCGAGCGTGCCGCGACCGCGCTCGGTCAGGCGCAATCCGCCGCCGCGCAGCTGCAGGCCAAGGCCAATGCCGAGGATGCGGAGGAGGCCGAGATTGCACGCAAGGCTGCCGAGGCGGCAAAACGCCTCGAAGCGCAGCAAAATGCCAACCAAAACTCCAATCAACAGCCTTCGAGTGGCAGCGACCAGGGAGGCTCCCAGGACGGATCGGCGTCTAGCGGTGACCAGAACGCCAACCAAGGCAATGGCAACCAGGGAGGCACGAGCGGAAACCAGGGCAGCGAAAGCAATGGCGGCAGTGGCAACAGCGGCAACAATCAGGGCGGTTCGTCCGATTCCACCGGTTCCTGGATGACGGGCGTCGCATCGTATTACGGCATCGGCGACGGATTCATGGGAGGCACCACCGCCAACGGCGAGAAGGTGACCGAAACCTCCATGGGTATCGCCATGTTGAACGTACCGTTTGGCACCCGCGTCGAAATCCGCTACGGCGGTCGTTCCGTCATCGCCTACGTAAACGACCGCGGACCCTATGCGCACGGCCGAGTGATCGACATGCAGCCCGCCGTCGCGCGCGCCCTCAATTTCCTCAGCGTCGGCGTGGGCACGGTGCAATACCGGTTCCTGTAGGAGCCGCAACCATACTGCCCTGCCCGCGCATATCGTCCCATGCTCGAACAGTCCTGCTCACGACGGAGAGCCCACTGGGCTCTCCTGTTCGTGCGAAACTGCGCGTGGGACGATATGCGCGGGCAGGGCAGTATGGTTGCACGTCCTCTCAAACGCCTTCGGAGGCATATGCGCGCGTAATACCCGCCCATGGTAGACTCGACAATCAGACACGCCCAACCGTTGCGAGGATCCATGAAGCACATCTCGTTTCTCATCAAACCGGCCAGCTCCACCTGCAACATGCGTTGCCGCTATTGCTTCTACGCCGACGTCGCCGAGCATCGCGAGACGGCCAACCACGGGATCATGGAAGCTCCTTGCGCCGAGGCGATCATCGACGCCGCGTTCGCCCTCGGTCCCGATACCGAGGTGACCTTCGCCTTCCAGGGCGGCGAGCCCACATGCGCGGGTCTCGACTTCTTCCGCTCCTTCTGCGCCTACGTCGATGAACATCGCACGCAGCAGACGGTGCACCTGGCCATCCAGACCAACGGGTACGTCATCGACGATACCTGGGCGGCCTTCCTCGCCGAGCGCGGCTTCCTCGTGGGCGTGTCCATCGACGGCTACCCCGAGATGCACGACTGGCTCCGCCCCGACGCCCGCGGCGTGGGCACCATGGCCCGCGTCCTCGATGCGGTGACGGCACTCCGCCGCGCGGGAGCGGAATTCAACATCCTCACCGTCCTCACCGACCAGCTCGCGCATCACCCCCAAAAGCTCTATCGCTTCTACAAGCAGCACAAGTTCGACTTCGTCCAACTCATCCCCTGCCTGCCGGGGCTCGACGAGGCGAGCGACGAGTACTCGCTCGAACCCGAGAGCTTCGCGAGCTTTTACAAGACGTTCTTCCGCATGTGGCTCGAGGACTTCAAGCGCGGGGACCGCATGAGTGTGACGCTCTTCGACAACGTGATACCCCTGTTCGCGGGCGTTCGGCCCCAGCAGTGCGGCATGCTCGGGGCATGCGCTCCGCAATTCGTGGTCGAGGGCAACGGTGACGTCTACCCCTGCGACTTCTACGTGCTCGACCGATATCGCCTGGGCAACATCAAGACCGATTCCCTAGAGGAGATGGCGACGTGCGACGCGCTGCGGTCGTTTCTCGCCGAGCCCCGACGCGCGTGCACGCAGTGCGCGACCTGCCCATTCGAGCGCATCTGCCACAAGAACTGCAAGCGCCTCAATACCTGCTACTACCGCGAGGACTATTGCGGATACCGCGACTTCCTCGAGTACGCCGCGCCTGACATGATCGCCATTGCGAGGACGCTGCGCTAAAGCGCGAGTAAACGCGTTTTACGAGAGCCCGAACCTCATGATCGCATCACAGAATCGCGAAACGAGCGAAGTTGTACAGACTGATTACGATGATGAGCAACAACGCGAGCACATACAGGCGGTCGATGGTGGCACTGTCCATCCGCTTCGACAGGCCACGGCCCACCACGGATCCCATGACGGCCATAAGGCTCATGCCCACGAGCACGACGAGCGAAAAATCCGGCACACTGCCGCTTGCGAGTGTGTAGATAAGGCTCGCCGTCTGTGAAAACGCGATGATGAACAAGGAAGCTTGAGCCGCCGTTTTGCTCTCCATGGAAAAGAAGAACACCAAGATGGCCAAGTTGAACGGGCCACCGCCGATGCCGAGGAACGACCAGCAGGCACCGGCGAAAAAGCCAGCGAGGGCTTGTGGAGCGGAGCCCCGGAGTTCAACACCGCCAATGCGATCCTTGTTAAGGGTGTAGACGAGGACGAGCACCGAAAGAACGATCAGCACCGCTGCTTGCGCCGCACCCACCAGGTCGGCGTTGGGAAGGGCGGAGATCATTTGATTGAAGGCGATTTTACCCGCCACGCCGCCTACTGCAGAACCTATTGCAATGGGCATCAGCGACCGTGAGTTTATCGACGACGACCGAGCAAAGGCGTTTTGCGCGAGGGTGGACAGCGACATGACGAGCACCGAGACACTCGACAGAAAGCTTACCGTGCCAACACCCATCACGCCCATCGCGTCAACAACCGGCTTGATGATCACCCCGCCGCCGATTCCACACAACGGACCGAGCAACGAAGCAAGAAAGCAAACGATGAACACCGCGACGAAACGAAAGTCCACTAAGCACCTCTCAGACATAAACGAACATTTCGAACTAAATCGAACAGCGGGGTTGATGATACCATGTCCGGATGCGTGGGGCGCAGTATCTTATCCGCGTAGCAAACCGGCGACCTCCCCCGCCAGCGTGATGGTACCAGCCGCGACCAGCTCCAGCCCGGAAGCAGTTGCCCAATCGAGCGCAGATGCGACGTCCTCAAAGACGGAAAGCACATCCCCCTCATCGCGGCCCAGCTCACCAAGCTTGGCTCGCACGAGATCCGCGAGTTCCCCCGCGGGCATCGCACGGTCGCTCGCGGTCTGCGCGATGACGATTTGAGGAAACGCCGGCACGAGCACATCGACGATGCCCGACACATCCTTGTCGGAAAGAGCGGCGATGAGCAGGGCGGGTCGATTGGACATGCAGGGCTCCACCTCGTTGAGTGCGCGCACAAAGTTCTCGCAACTCTGAGGATTGTGGCAGGCGTCGACGAGCACCAACGGGTCGGTGCGGGCCACATCGAAGCGGCCCGGTATGGGACAGGAGTCGAGGCTTCTCTCGAGCGCGCCGACGTTCAGAGCGCATCCAAGGTATCCCTCGGCCAACGCGATGGCACACGCGGCGTTTTGCGGCTGATATGCAGGTTTGCGCATGTCCACGCGATATTCCGCGCGGGGGGTCCGGGTGCGAAACGACACGACGCCCCCAATGCGATCGGGCTCGCGGAGCGTCTCGTGCGAAACGACCCAGGGCGTCACGCCACATGCAGCGCAGCGCTCGTTCATGACGCGCTGGACCTCCGGCACATGCGTACCCTCGCCCAAAACCACAAAGCGACCCGGCTTGATGACCGCCGCCTTCTCGCACGCGATCTGCCCGAGCGTGTCACCCAGAATACGCGTATGGTCGAGGCCGATGCCCGTGATCGCGACGGCAACGGGATCAGTCGCGCTCGTGGCGTCCCAGCGCCCGCCCAGGCCGACCTCGAGCACCGCCACGTCAACGCGGGCCTCCGCGAACACCACCATCGCCGCCACGGTCAGCAGGTCGAACGGCGTGATCGTGTAGGATGGCTCCCCGGCGGCGACGCGATGCGCGTTCACCCGACGACCCGCCTCAGCCGCGACGGACACGCCATGTGCGAACTCTGAGGGCTTGACCACGGCGCCGTCGACCTCCATGCGCTCCTCGTAGCGCACCAGCTGGGGAGACGTGTACAGGGCGGTTCGCTTGTCCTCGCCACGCAGGATGGCCGCGGCAAAGCGCGTGGTGGATGTCTTGCCGTTCGTTCCGGCGACCTGAATGCAATCGAAGTGCTCATCGGGGCGCTCAAGCTCCTCGAGCATATCGACCACCGTCTCGAGCAGCGGGCCCGCGTCGCCGGAGATCTTGCCGGTATCGGCAGCGATGGCAACCGCGTCATCATAGGCGAGCTCGGCCACTTTGAACGGAACGCTATAGACTCCCTGGCGCTTCATGCAGCCCTCCTAATTGCGATCTTCGCGGCCGTACACAAACCAGTACGCGGCAGCGATCGCGACGCCGCCCACGATATTGCCAAGCGTGACGAACACGAGATTAGAGGCAACCCCCAGCACCACCACGGACGAACCGCCCCACAACGCCTCGATAACCAAGCCAAGCGGGAGAAAGAACATGTTCGCGACCGAGTGCTCAAAACCCAGGACCACAAAGGCGACCACGGGCAGTATGGCGGCAGCGAGCTTGTCACACACCGTCTTGCCAGCGCTGCCCATCCACACGGCAAGGCAAACGAGCACGTTGCACAGGATGCCGCGCGAGAACGCGACGACCGGACTTAAGGACGCCTTAGATGCCGCGACCGAGCAAGCAAGCTCGCCGACGGCTCCTCCCTGCATCTCGGCAAAGCCCGAAACGAGGAGCAACACGACCACCAAAAGGGCTCCCACGGCGTTGCCCGCGTACACAATCGCCCATTTACGCAGCATACGAACGAGCGGATACCGCCCATCGAGCGCGCCGATAACCATGAGGCAGTTACCGGTGAACAACTCGGCACCGGCAACGAGCACCAAAAACAGGCCCAGGCAGAACGCGAGACCGCCCAAAACGAGCGAGATGGTCGGGGAAAGCGACACATCGGACCGTACCATGAGCATGAACGACGCGCCCAGGGCCACAAATGCGCCGGCTAGGATCGCCAAAACGAACGCCCGACCGCGCGTGAGACGCGCCTTGGCAAAGCCGATATGGACGAATGCCTCTTGCGTCTTCGCCGGTGGAAGCATCACCGTGCCGTTTTCGTTATCTGCCATATGTGCCCTCCCCATACTACCGGCACTGGCCCCAATTGCATCCGGGGCGCAGCTGGGGAGTAACCTATCTCAGTTGTATCCATGTCTAGGGTTTTCCAGGTGCCCCAAATCCGGCCGAACGTAAAGGCGCGGTGTACGGACGTACATAAGCCTTTAGGTTCGACCGGAGATGGGGTGTCTGGGAAAGCCGACTATGCGAAGTCCTCAAGCTGCGCCTTGATGGCAGCGATGGTCTCCACCAGCTCAGCGGCACGCTCGCGCTTCTTGGCAACGACCTCGGGGGCGGCCTTCGCCACAAACCCCTCGTTGCCGAGCATACGCTCGGCGCCTGCGAGCTCCTTCTCGGCAGCCTTCAATTCCTTCTCCATGCGGGCGCGTTCGCGTCGAAATCGACAAGATCACCCATGACGACGTAGGCGTCGAAATCCGGACCAGCGAGAGCGATGGCCTTCTCGGGCTTCACGAACTCATCGGCCGTGAGAACCACGAGCTCGCTCACATTGGCCAATCCGCGGATGAAGTCGGCCATGCCGATAATGTCTTCGGCAACCTCGGCAGTGCCGGCCTTGACCTCGCAGCGCAACTCCTGCTTGGGGGAGATGCGATAGCGGGCGCGCGTGGAACGAACATCGGACACGAGTGCGCGCGCAAGTTCGAACGTGCGCTCGGCGGGCTCGTCGATGAAACGGGCGAGGTCCGCAGGCTCGGGCCAGGAGGCGATCATGAGAGCCTCGGCGCGCTCAATCGAACCGTCCTCGTTCACGTCGAGCCAGCTTGCGGGCATCTGGTCCCAAATGGCCTCGGTCACGAACGGCATGAGCGGGTGCATCAGGCGCAGAGAGGCGTCGAGGACGAACATGAGGTTGCGCTGGGCCTGGAGGCGCGCCGCGTCATCCTTAAGACGGGTCTTGGTGACCTCGACGTACCAGTCGCAGACCTCGTTCCAGAAGAAGTTCTGAACACCGCGCGCCATCTCGCCGAACGTATAGTGCTCAATGCCCTCGGTGACGAGTTGGGCGGCCTTCGCGAGGCGGCTGAACATCCAGGCGTCGGCAGCGGTCTCGGCAACCGGCTCGCCCGGGGTGTAGCCATCCATGTTCATAAGCAGGAACCGGCTCGCATTCCAGATCTTGGTGACGAAGGAGCGGGCCTGTTCGGTGCGGGCGGAACCCTTGAGCGCCTTGGTCTTCTTGTCGATGTCGGCGTCGAACTTGACGTCCTGGTTAGTGGTGCACAGCGTGAGCAGGTTGAAACGCATGGCGTCGGCGCCGTACATGTCGATGAGGTCCATGGGGTCCACACCGTTGCCCTTGGACTTGGACATGCGGCTGCCGTCCTTGGCAAGGATCGTCGGGTAGATCACGACATCGTGGAACGGCACCTCGTCGAGGAAGTACAGGGAGCTCATGACCATGCGGGCAACCCACAGCGCTATGATGTCGCGTGCGGTGACGAGCGCCGTAGTGGGGTGATGACCCTCGAGCTGCTCGGGGTGCTGCGGCCACCCTTGCGTGGCAAAGGTCCACAGCTGGGAGCTAAACCAGGTGTCGAGCACGTTCTCGTCCTGGTGAACATGGGTGCAGCCGCACTTGGGGCAGACGGTGACGTCGTCCATGCAGGCGTCTTCCCAACCGCATTCCTCGCAGTAGAACACGGGGATACGATGACCCCACCACAGCTGGCGGGAGATGCACCAATCTTTCAGGTTCTCCATCCAGGTGGTGTAGGTGTCGGTCCAGCGGGCGGGGTGGAAGGTCACGCGACCGTCGCGCACAGCGTCGAGCGCGGGGGCCTTCAACTTGTCGACCGCGACGAACCACTGCTCGGAGAGCCAGGGCTCGAGCGTGTTATCGCAGCGGTAGCAGTGCATGACGGAGTGATCGTGCTCTTCGATATGGTCGAGCAGGCCGTGCTCCTCGAACCAAGCGAGGACAGCCTCGCGGCACTCGTCGCGGGTCATTCCGGTGAACTCACCGTAGCCCTCGACCACCACGGCATGCTCGTCGAAGATGTTGATCTTCTCCAGGCCGTGGGCCTCGCCCATCGCGTAGTCGTTGGGGTCGTGCGCCGGGGTGACCTTGACGAAACCGGAGCCGAAGTTCGGATCCACATGCCAGTCGTCGAAGATGGGAATCTCGCGGTCCACGATCGGGAGTTTGACGGTCTTGCCCACGAAGGCAGCCTTCTCGGGATCCTTGCTGGACACGGCGATACCGGTATCGCCCAGCATGGTCTCGGGGCGTGTGGTGGCCACGACGATGTACTCCTGGCCGTTGACGGGCTCGGTCAGCGGGTAGCGGAGGTGCCACAGGTGGCCCTTCTCGTCCTTGTACTCGGCCTCATCGTCGGAGATGGCGGTGGTGCAGCTGGGGCACCAGTTAACGATGCGCTTGCCACGGTAGATCAGGCCATCGTGGTACCAATCACAGAAGACCTTGCGCACTGCCTCGGCGTACTCGTCGTCCATGGTGAAGCGCTCGCCGTCGAAATCGACGGAGCAGCCCATACGCTTGATTTGCTCGACGATGGTGCCGCCGTACTCGTGCGTCCAATCCCAACAGGCATCGATGAACTTGTCACGCCCGATCTCCAAGCGGGAGATGCCCTCGGACTTGAGCTTCTTATCGACCTTGGTCTGGGTGGCGATACCCGCGTGGTCGGTGCCGAGAATCCAACGCGTGGAGCGACCGCGCATGCGGGCCATGCGAACAATGGCGTCCTGAATGGAGTCGTCGGTGGCGTGGCCCATGTGAAGGATGCCCGTCACGTTGGGCGGCGGGATGGTGACGGTGCAGTCGCCCACGCCCTTGCGGCGCTTGTAGTAGCCGCCATCGAGCCACTTCTTGAGGATCGCCGGCTCATTGACCGCCGGATCGTAATTCTTGGGCATCTCTTCTGCCATGAGTGTCCTTCCTATGGATACGTTAGTCCAGGTCGATGTCGGATCCCTCGTAAACGCGGCGAGGCTGCTCGTCTCCCTGCACGGCGGCTGCGGTCACCACAACTTGGCTCACGCCCTGCTCACTCGGCAGGTCGAACATCGTCTGCTGGAGCAGCTCCTCGCAGATGCTGCGCAGGCCGCGGGCGCCCGTCTTGCGAGCAAGGGCCTTCTTGGCGATCTCATGCAGAGCCTCGGCCTCGAACACGAGCTCGACGCCCTCCATGGCAAACATGCGGCGATACTGCTTGACCACGGCGTTCTTGGGCTCGGTGAGGATTCCCACCAGGTCGTCCTCTGACAGAGCCTGGGTCTGCGTGATGACCGGCGTACGGCCAATGAACTCGGGGATCATGCCAAAGTTGTTGAGGTCCTCGGGGAGTACCTGCTTGAGGAGGACGTTCTCGTCCTTTGACGTGGGGCCGGCGATCTCGGAATTGAAACCGACGCCCTGGTTTCCCACGCGATCGGAGATGATCTTGTCGAGTCCCACGAACGCGCCACCGCAGATGAACAAGATGTTCGTGGTGTCGATCTGGAGCAGCTCCTGCTGAGGGTGCTTGCGTCCGCCCGTGGGCGGGACGCTCGCGACGGTACCCTCAAGGATCTTGAGGAGCGCCTGCTGCACGCCCTCACCGGAGACGTCGCGCGTAATGGAGAGGTTCTCCGCCTTGCGTGCGATCTTGTCGATCTCGTCGACGTAGATGATGCCGATCTGCGCGCGATCGATATCGCCGTCGGCGGCGGTGATAAGCTTGAGCAGGATGTTCTCGACGTCCTCGCCCACATAGCCCGCCTCGGTGAGCGCCGTGGCATCGGCGATGGCGAACGGGACCTCGAGCACGCGGGCGAGCGTCTGGGCGAGCAACGTCTTGCCGGTGCCGGTGGGACCGAGCAGCAAGATATTGCTCTTGGCAAGCTCGACATCTTCGTCCAGGGACGCAGCGTGGGCACCACGGGCAGCGGCATCCGACGCATCCCCCTCGAGCACGCGACGATAGTGGTTGTACACCGCCACGGACATGGCGCGCTTAGCGTCCTCCTGACCCATGACGTACTGCGACAGGGCATCATAGATCTCATGCGGCGTGGGAACACGCGTAATGAGCTTTGAGGCAGTCTCGCGCATGGTCGGTGCGGGAGCCTCCTCTACCGGTGACTCCGGCGCGGCAGCCCCATCCTGTTGAGCAGCGTAAGCGGCCCCAAAGGCGCGCATCATCTCGTCCTGGGCAAAGGACTGCTCGAGAATCTCATTGCACGCCTCAACGCACTCGTCGCAGATGAACATGCCGTCATGCCCGCGCACGAGCTTGCGCACCTGATCTTGCGTCTTGCCGCAGAATGAGCAGCGGACCGGAACCTCACCATCGGAGCCCGGCGTACGGCCAAAGTCCTCCCCCGCCATTAGCGCTCGCTCCCGGAGTCGTTGCGGGAGGTCACGATGCGGTCGATAAGGCCGTATTCGAGGGCTTGATCGGCGCGAAGGTAATGATCACGCTCGGTATCCTGTTCAACCTGCTCAAAAGGCTTGCCCGTGGCATCGGACAAGATGTGGTTGAGCGTGGTGCGCGTCTCGCGGATCTCACGCGCAGCAATCTCAATCTCGGTCTGCTGGCCCTGGGCACCGCCGCTGGGCTGATGGATCATGATCTTGGAATGGGGCAGGCAGAAGCGCTTGCCCTTGGCACCGCTCGCAAGAAGAACCGCAGCCATTGACGCCGCCATGCCAACGCAGATGGTGGAAACATCGGGCTTGATGTAATTCATGGTATCCAGAATGGCAAGGCCCGAATAAACCTCACCGCCCGGCGAGTTGATGTAGAGCGAAATGTCCTTCTCGGCATCCTGGCTCTCAAGATGCAACAGCTGTGCAATCACGAGGTTCGCGGTCACCGAATTGACCTCCTCGCCAAGGAAGACGATGCGATCGTTGAGTAGGCGCGAATAGATGTCGTAGCTGCGCTCTCCGCGAGGAGTCTGCTCGACGACGTAAGGCACGAGCGCAGAGTCGATGCGATGGATCATATGGCTCCCTTCGGGATAGGACGCCGCGAATCGGCGCCTGAAGATGCTGTTTGGTCGTCATCGAGTGAACGCTGAAGAACATTTGGCACTCGATAGAAACGTACGGTGCCCAATCCCGCCGAGCGCGATGGGGCACCGTACGCAAATCAGCCGTACAGCCGCTTATGATACGCCATTTTTGCCGAAGGCCATGCGAGAGCACAGAGTCCGGCGGGCGTGACGCAGATACGCTACTCGGCCTTGGCCTCAGCGGCGCGAGCGGCCTCGTCGACCTCGGTCACCTTAGCGTTCTCGACCAACCAGTCGACAGCCTTGGAACGACGAATGGAATCGCGGATGGCGGGCATGCGGCCCTCGGCGAGGAACTGAGCCTTGGAGGCTTCGACGTCCTCAACACCAGCGCGCTCGAACTCGCCGTTGACATCCTCGTCGGTGACCTCGACCTTGAGCTCGCGAGCGAGCGCGTCGAGGGCGAGGGACTCGCGGGCAACGTCGTTGGCCTGACGGTGCAGGTCGGAGATGAACTCCTCAGAGCTGATGCGGTTGGCCTGCAGCCAGCCGTCGAGGCTCATGCCGCGAGCGGAGAGGCTCTGCAGGAAATTCTGGCCGAGCTCCTGGAAGACGGACTGCTCGTAGTCCTCGTCCATCTCGTCAAGCTGAAGACGCTCGGCGAGCTTGGCGACAGCGCGATTCTCCTTGAGCTGCGGGAGCTGGGAGGACTTGTCAGACTCGATCTCGAGCTTCACGGCGTCGCGCATGGCGTCAATGCCATCGAAGCCGAAGTTGGTCTTTGCGAACTCATCGGTAAGCTCGGGGAGTTTGCGCTCCTTGACGCTCTTGACGGTGACCTCGACGGAAGCCTCCTCGGCACCCTCGACCTCTGGCGTCCAAGAAATGGTCTTGGTCTCGTCGACGTTCATGCCCATCAAGCCCTCGTCGAACTCCTTCGGCAGATTACCGGAACCCATGGCGATCATGCGGCCCTCGCCGGCGAGCGCCTCGGCGTTGGCGACGTTCTTGATGTCAACGGTCACATAATCGGCGGCCTCGACGCCACGCTCGACGTCCTCAAACGTGGCGTGGTAACCCATGAGCATGTCGACCTGCTGGTCGATCTCGGCCTCGGTGACCTCCGCGGGAGGCATCTCGATCTCAACGGCATCGTAAGAGGAGAGCTCGGGGGTGGGGCGCAGGGTGAACTCGACCACATAGGTGTAGTCGGTGCCATCGACGCACAGGTCGATCTCCTGGTAATCGCCCTCCTTGACGGGAACGATGTCAAGCTCGTTGAGGACGTTGCCCTCGTTGGCGCCGATCAGCTCATTGGTGGCCTGCGCGAGCACGGCCTCCTTACCCAGGGCGGAGTCGATCACGGGACGCGGGGCCTTGCCGGCGCGAAAGCCGGGGAAACGGTACTTCTTGGCAGCCTCCTTGTAGGCCTTCTTGATGGCCGCGTCGACGTCGGCAGCCGGAATGGTGACCGTGGCGGTAAGCTTGGCGTCCTTCACGTCAGAAGTGATGTTCAACGTTCCTCCTCTAATACATGCCCGGCATATGTGGGTGCCGGGGTCCCTTTGGTACCTTGTGTGCGTGTGTGGTGCGGGCGAAAGGACTCGAACCTTCACGGGAACCCCACTGGAACCTAAATCCAGCGCGTCTACCAATTCCGCCACGCCCGCAGCTAGTCACACAGGCGAACATAATAGCAAAAAGAACGGCTACGCGCTTGTCTGCAACAAGAAGCGTCAAAAACCCGCATCACAGCTGCACATACCCCTGCATACATCTCCAGCTGCGCTCGTGTGCGATTTAGCGGGAGAGCTGACTTTTGCCGAGCAGCTCACCCTTATTGAAGAACTCACCGGATCGTGGTCTCTTCCCGAACGCAATGTTGCCGAAGAAGATGACGATGGGCTGGACTTCATCGGCAAGGCAAGCGGATATTATGATTGCGAGCCCGCTACCTCACTTGAGGAAATACGCAAGTACCATTCCGATTCAAAATGGGTTGCGGGAAGAGAGGCGGCACGCCAAGCCATATCCGTTGCAACGGGCTCAAGTCGTTCGCCCATGGAGGCAATCATGTACTGCATGTTTGCCCTCCCCCACTCTCTGGGCGGATTTAATTGCGGTCCACTTAAACCGAATTACAAGATTGTACTGACAGGAAAAGCCTCCATGCTGTCGGGATTGCCGTATGTCATAGCCGATGCATATCTTCCTCGCTTCAAAGCGATTATTGAGTACAACGGTAGCTACCACGACGAGTCAACGATACGTCGTCGAGATGAGGCGCGGGCACTCGGGCTCATGAGCATGAACGTTGACGTATACCGGCTAAACGACCTGCAGCTCAAAGATGCGGCGGCACTCGAATCAGTCGCACGCACACTCTATCGGAGAAAGCAGATCCAGTTTAGTCCCCGAGCTCGTGCATACGCTTCAAAATGCCCGGAATTGCTCAGAGAATTGCGCCAGGCTGTCGGTCTCGGCAATTAACGCACTCGAGTATATGGCACTTGTTATGACTCACTTACAAAAAATGACAATGTGTACCTTTGAGCAGTCAGGAAAGGTACCGAAGACGCTACTAAGCAACTTCGAAGGCATAGTGTACGAAGAAGAGCCCTCTTTTATTTAACACCTGTTTGTTATCTCAGCGCTTCAAGGCGTTTTGCAACAGGTACCTTCCTCCAAAATGGTCCTTATCCGGACCCTAAGGTACATATTGTCGATATTTGTAAGTGTTTTTGCACGGACAACATTTTCGAGACGCCAGCGATCGGGACACCAAAGCGGGGCCCGCGCTTGAGCGCGGACCCCGCTTACGGTCAGGCGCTGCCAAACCGGTTAAGAGCGCAAGGACTAGGGGCTCCAGAAGCCCCAAGCCACGATGCTCCTAGACGATGCCCTGAGCCATCATGGCATCGGCAACCTTCTTGAATCCAGCGATATTAGCGCCGACCATGTAATTGCCCTCGAAGCCGTATGCGGCAGCGGCATCATCGCAGGCATGGTAAATGCCGCGCATAATGCTCTCGAGCTTGGCGTCGACCTCGTCGAACGTCCAAGAAATGTGACCGGCGTTCTGGCTCATCTCGAGACCAGAAGTGGCAACACCGCCGGCATTCGCGGCCTTACCGGGCATGAAGGCGACGCCGTTCTCAATGAGGTAGTTGGTCGCATCGGTGGTTGTGGGCATGTTTGCGCCCTCGCCGACTACCTTGCAGCCGTTTGCCACGAGTGCCTGGGCGTCCTCGAGAAGCAGCGTGTTCTCACGAGCGCACGGCAACGCGATGTCGCAGGGAAGCTGCCACACGCCGCGGCCGTCCTCCGCGTGCCAAGTGGCACTCGGGTGAGCGTCGACGTACATGGCAAGGCTCACGCCGCGGTCGTTGCCGGAACGCTTCTTGTTGTAGATATCCTCGAGCACCTGATAGTCGATGCCCTCGGGGTCCTCGACCCAGCCCTTGGTATCGGAAGCGGCAATCACCTTGCCGCCAAGCTGGGAGACCTTCTGGATAGCGTAAATGGCAACGTTGCCGGAACCATGAACCACAACGGTCTTGCCCTCGAAGGACTCTCCGTGGCACTTGAGATACTCATCGACGAAGTACACGAGTCCGTAGCCGGTTGCCTCGGTGCGAGCGAGGGAGCCGCCAAACGAGAGCCCCTTGCCAGTGAGAACGCCCGTCCACTCATTGCGCAGGCGCTTGTACTGACCGAACATGTACCCAATCTCACGTCCGCCCACGCCAAGGTCACCGGCGGGAACATCGGTATCGGGGCCGATGTGACGGTAGAGCTCCGTCATGAAAGACTGGCAGAAACGCATGATCTCGTTGTTGGACTTGCCCTTGGGGTCGAAGTCGGAGCCGCCCTTGCCGCCGCCCATGGGCAGCGTGGTAAGGGAGTTCTTGAAAATCTGCTCAAAACCCAGGAACTTGAGCATGCCCAGCGTCACCGTGGGATTGAAACGCAGGCCACCCTTGTAGGGCCCGATTGCGGAGTTGAACTCGACGCGGTATCCGCGGTTGACCTGACACTTACCGGAGTCGTCAACCCAGGGAACGCGGAACATGACAATGCGCTCGGGCTCGACCAGACGCTCGAGAAGAGACGCCTCCTCATATGCGGGCTCCTTGTCGACAGCGGGCGCGATCGAGGTAAGGACCTCGTCGGCAGCTTGGATGAACTCGGGCTGATCGGCATAGCGCTCGTGCAGCTCGGCGATGACCCTCTCGGTGTAGGTCATGGTTTGCCTCCAATGTATGAGAATGGTGATGCGGTGCATATAGTACTACGGCTGAATAGGGCAAAGGGGAAACGGAATGGACATGTTTCCTAGCGGTTTCGATGCGATGAACGCTCAATTGCCGATGACCGTTGCCGAATGCACGCAGGTGCTCTATAATCGCTAACGCCTTGGGACAAGCAGGGTCATGGTACCCCAGCTGCTCAGCACCTTCGGGACGTGGCGCAGTTTGGTAGCGCGCCTGCTTTGGGAGCAGGATGTCGCAGGTTCAAATCCTGTCGTCCCGACCACATTCGCGGGCGTAGTTCATCGTAGACTACCAGCCTTCCAAGCTGATGAGGCGGGTTCGACTCCCGTCGCCCGCTCCAGTAAAAGACGCAGGTCAGAGTTGTTAAAACCCTGGCCTGTTTTGTTTTTCTGTTTTCATGGGACACGCCGATGGGGCACACTTGCGCAAAAATGCGACAGAAAACGCGGCGAGGAAGGCATGCCCCTTTGCCGCGTTTTCAGTCGAAAGCACTTAGCGCCGGTTAGTTCTTACGCCGAAACAATCTGGCACCGATGGCGGAAAGCGAAATGCCCGCAGCACCCAGCAACCCAACGATCGTAACCGGGTCGCCTGTGCGGGGCAGCGATGCGCCGCCATTCGATCCCGTAGAGCTATTGGGCTTCTGATCGGTCGCGCCGCTTGTTCCGCCACCAGGTTCTTGCTCACCGATGGCCGGCAACACAACCCGCTTTTCATCTCGGTACACGTTGCCCTCGAACTCGACCTCGGCTGTGTACACCACCAACCCGTCCTTGGTCTCGGTCGGCTCCGTCCGCACGCTCGTGACCTTGCAGGCAAGCTCCTGAGTCTCACCGCCCGCCGTATGTTTGAACGTCGCGGTCGCCTCCGAGTAATCATCGGACCAGACGAACTCGGGAGCAAGGTAGCCCGCGACGGTGATGCGGCACACGGTGTCGCCCACCATGGCATCGGTCACGCCGGGAGCCACACCCGTGACCTTGAGGCGCTGCTCGGTGCGCCCAGGATCGACCTTGACCACATGCGCGTATTTATTACCCACACCCAACGAAGGGTTAAGCACAAAACGCTCCTCGCCCACTGATGCGACGATGAGATACTGGCCACCGTCGACCACCTGAGCGGCATCGGTCACGCGAACATATCCGGGGATTGGCGATGTGCTCGCATCCTCCCCCTCCTTGGCTGGACGATAGAGCTCCATGGAGTCTCCAGCAAGGTCATTACCACCGCACTGGTCGAAGCAAGCTTTGCCGTCGCGCCAAAAATGCAGGTGCTTTTTCGTGCTCGTGTCATAAAGCCTGAACAGGTTGTTCGCCTCGAACTTAAGCTGGATGACGCCCGCCTGCCCCTGCCCGGGAAGACCTGCCTTCTCGATCTTGAGATATGCGGTCTCCCCGTCCTGCGTTGTACCGGAAACGGTCCAGTTCTCGCCGTTCGCGGTGAACGTGAAGAGCGCATCGCTCAAACGAATAGCCTCGCCCGCAAACGAGTTGTCCGAACCCAGACTGCCGGGAATCTCACCCCAGACCTCAGAGAGCTTTTGAGACGTGACTTCGATGGAGGCGATGCTTTCATCGGGCTTGTGGGCGATTTCGACACCATTGACGCCCAACGTCGTGCTCTCGCCGGGACTGACAACAACCTCGACGAGCTTCTCGGGGGCAACCGTCACCGTGTAGCTGACGCCAGACGCAGGGTCGACAAACTCCACCACGCCCTCGCGCTTGCCCTCAAACGTCACCGTCGAAGTACCGTCACCATTATCCTCGACCTTGATTCCAAGAATCGCGGTGTCGACATTCTCATATCCCTTGAGCGAACCCTCGATCTCAAACTCGATCTCGCCGTACAGGGGCACCGAAACATTCCGCTCGTTGCCAATCTCAGCGTTAGGGGCAATATCTTCGATGGAGAAGCTCTCGTACGTAATGCTGTCGGCACTTGCCGCGGTCTGCTTAGTCTCGTACAGGATGCCAATAGATCCATCGGGCAACTCGGTCATGGACGAATAGGCGAACCAGGTGCCATTCTTGGTGACATCAAAGGTGTAGTCCCAGCTGATGCCACCGTCATCCTGCACCAAACCGACATTGATCGTGCCATTGATGCGGCGGCTCGCCGAAGGACAGGACAGGATGATGGCAGTCTTGCCGTCGATCTTCTCGGAATAGGTGATCGCGTTGATCTGGCACCCGGTGTCGATCGTAAGCCCCGAGGCGGACAGACTTTTCTCGTCCCTCCACGTGACACCGTTATCGGTGGAAACGGCATACCAGCCGTGGCGGGCGAACAGGTAGAGCCTGCCATCGGCTTCGACCACCGTGGACTCGGAAGTCTGGTTCTGCAAGTTATTGCTGCGGTGCCACGTGACGCCGTCATCGGAATAGATGGTACTCGTGTGGCCGTCGCCCTTACCGTACTCATAGGTGTAGCACGGCAGGATGATGCGGCCCGTCGAGGTCACGACGCCGCGGCCTGGTCCCACACCATAGAAGCAATCATTTTTGTCGACACTCGTGCGCACCTGCTCGTTGAGCATCATCGGGTCAGACCAGCTGGCGCCGCCGTCGCTCGAACTCACGAGCCACAGGTACGAAGTGGCCGTCACATGCAGGTCGGCGTTGAAATAGAACACGTTCTGCTGGACGTAATCGCTGCTACCCAGCTGTTGACAGTACACGGGATCTTTGTTCTCGTCGAACAGGAAATACTCCCGGTCAACGTAGAACTCGGTGGCTCCTCCGTCTGCCTTGATGACGGGAGCGTAGCCGTCGGCGCCAAAGTCGCCGACGTAGTGTGTGTAGCCAGTTCCACGCTCCGCACCGACGCTGCGCTGCGTATCGGGATTAGGAGACGCAAAGAGCACGAGGCGCTGCTCGCCATCGATCTCAACATAGCCGCTCGCATTGACGGGATGATTGTTCGCGGCGGAGTTGAGCGCGACGCCGCCCGGCCACAGGTCGACCATCATGTAGACGGTGCCCTCCCTCTCGACCATCACAGGATCGATGAACGCCGTGGCATGGCTGTTATACGCGTTCGTGCTGTCGTTGAAGTAGTTGGGGAAGCTGTAGTTCCAGGTCTTTCCGCCATCGGTGGACTTGCTGACGATGGTATCGAGGCCGCCGGCGTCGCCGAGCGTGGTCCAACGCGCATCGATAGCCGAAAGCAGGCTGCCATCCTTGAGGGTGATTAACGAGGGGATACGGAAGTACTGGCTCCCCGCGGTCCCAGAAGCATAAGGCTGGTCATACGTGACGCCGGACGCGGGCTTGTCGTTCGGAATCACGTTCGGGGTGACCTCGGTCTTCTTGTATGCAACGAACCCATAGGGATCGGTCGAGACCTTCCATGAGCCGTTGGCCGTGTTGTTGAAGGCGAAGTAGTACATGGTACCGCTGACCTCACGACCGATGGAGAAAGAACCATCGTCCATCCGCTCGACCTTGAGCACCTGAGCCTCGTCTCCGGGAGTCGCACCACCTGCGGAGATGTTCAGGTACTTGCCGCTCGCCGTGTTGGACTTGACGGTGTAGCCGCCCTCGACCGCCTCGATGGTCCACTGGTGGGCGCCGGTGCCGGCAAAGTTGCCGGCGGTGCAGTCGGCAGGACTCAGCACGTCGGAGTGAGCAGACGTTTTACACTTGTCCAGCGCCGCCGCACCATCCGTGTAATGCAAAATGCGGTACTCCGTCTTACCCGAACCCGCAGTAGCGGTGGTGGTCACGAGGGAATACGTTTGTCCCGACTCGATCTCGCCCGTCACCTTTTGGTATTCAATCGTCTTGGGCAAGCCGTTATCGGAGCTCACATCGGCCGCAAGCGCCGCCGCACCTCCAATCCCCGCTCCAGCGTCGCCTGCCTCATGCGCAATCGCGACCGCGGGTGCCCACGATAGCGCGAGGCATGTACTGGCGGCAACGGCCATTGCGGCAAGACGCCTGTCCTTACCCATATGAAACACCTTTCAAACAGCGCCTTCCCATGCGAACTATCCAAGGCGCACGAAACCCAATGCTATTTAATTTAGATAGATAAGCCCACCAGCTCGATGGGCATTCCGCAAACGGCGTCAACACTGCCGCCAACGATCAGCGTGCAGATACTGGTATGCAAAGAGGATTGCCAGTTAAAGGCCATTATGGAGGGTCTGTGCGCAAAGTGGGGCAGAACAATCGGCCCGATGGAACCGGTCAAAAATGAGGGCTATCAAAGCAAACGTGTCTCCAGGAGCAGAGCGCGTGTTCGCGTGTTCGCGGACACGCCAGCCAATGCTATTCCACCCGTGCTCAGACAATCACTTAGCAACCAACAGCAACCGGCTAGCATCAAAATGGAGACGGAGCGTCTCGCCTTCACGGGGCAGCTCGTCGCTCGGCGTGTCCACCATGTCGACCTTCCACTGAATACGTGAACGAGCGCCCGCGAGCGGCGGATCGAGCAGCACCAGCCGCTCAAAACGCGAATCACTCACGCGCGCTACATGCAAATCGAAGCTGTTGCGGCGGCGCTTCCCCGTCTCACACGAGCGGTCTCGATGGATGTGGCGCGCGCGGACGCCCAGATACGCAACGTCATCGGGCACCTCGCGACCCACGTCGAAGGTCATGCCCCAGTCGATGGCCTCGACGTTTGTGGCAGAGACCTTGCACGCACGCGAGGTGTTCTTGCACCCCGTCAGGCGCATGCCGGCAAGCGTCTGGGGGCGCGTCATGAGCTCGCTCGCCGTACCGCTCTCCTCGATGCGCCCATTGTGCATCACGCAGATGCGGTCACACAGTCGGCACGCCTCGTCGATGTCATGACTCACGTAGAGCACCGTGCGATGCACCACCGAGAACACGTCGAGCAGATTCTGCTCAAGCGCGCTTTTTAGATAGGAATCGAGCGCGGAAAAGGGCTCGTCGAACATGAGGATCCCGGGGCGGGCGGCGAGCATACGCGCCAGGGCGACGCGCTGCTGCTGTCCACCGGATAGCTGGGAGGGATAGCGGTCGGCAAAATCGGCCATACCGAAGATGTCCAAAAACTGCCGAGCGCGTGCACGATGGAAATCGAGCTCGGAACCGCGGCTGGGGTACGCACGACCGGTGCGCGGCATGCCTGCGCAAACGTTGTCCTCGACCGTCATGTGCGGAAAGAGCTGGTAGCTTTGGAACAGCAGCGCCGTTTTGCGTTCTTGCGGCGAAAGGTCGATGCCGGCACGGGAATCGTAGAACGTCACGCCGTTGACCACGATGCGCCCCTCATCGGGGGTCTCAACACCCGCGATGCACCGTAGCGTGCAGCTCTTGCCGCAGCCAGACGCCCCCAGCAGGGCAACGCGTTCCTCCCCCGCCTCAAGAGATACGTCAAGGGAAAACCCCGGGTATCGCTTCTTGATGTCAAGACTCAGGCTCATGCCGCACCATCCTCAAACAGCGAACGCAACGCCTCACGATCGATGCACAGCGCGTCACCGCCGGTTTCCTCCAACCCGTCGCGCACGGAATCGGGTCGAGCACCGGAGTCCGCAAGACGAGAGACTCCGCACGCCCGATCGCAACGACGACCCGCCACCGAAGCGCAACGGAAGGCGCCGGGTGCCGTGCCGCCATCTCGATACCCCTGGTGGCGCGCGGTGTAGGCGTTGATCCCCCATACCACGAGGAAGCTGAACGCAATGACGACCACCACCCAGAACAAGGCGACGGAGGTGTTGCCGCCCATCCACTCGAAGTAGATGGCAATGGGGATGGTCTGCGTAATGCCCGCGTAGTTGCCGGCAAAGAACAGCGTGCAACCAAACTCGCCCATGGCGCGCGCGAAGGCGAGTACCGTGCCCGCGGCGATGGAGGGCCAGGCAAGCGGAAGCATGATCTTGCGGAAGATGCGCGACTCCGACCATCCAAGTGTGCGAGCCGCATCTAACATACGTGAATCGAGCGACTCGAAGGCGCCGAGCGCCGTGCGGTACACGAGCGGGAAGCTCACGACCACCGCGGCGATGACCGCTGCCTGCCAGGTGAAGACGAGCGAGACGCCGTGCGCAATGAGCCAGCGGCCCACCGCGGTCGACTGGCCGAACAGCATGAGCAACAGGAATCCGCACACCGTGGGCGGTAGCACCATCGGAATCGTGAAGACCGAATCAAGCAGGCCCTTGATGCGGCTCGACGTGCCCACCACGCGCCATGCGGCGAGCAGTCCGAACACAAACGAGATGACGAGCGCAAGGCCACTCGTTTTGAGCGAAACCCAGAAGGGGCGGAAATCGATGGACGAGAAGAACTCCGTAGCACGCTCAGCGGGACCCACAGGAGCATCGGCGACCACGTCGGCGGCGGGAACAAGCTCGGCGTAGTCGCACCATAGTGCACCGTCACCCAAATCGATGCCGGCGGTGCGCGCCTGCTCCACCCCAGCTTGGCCCTCCGCAGCCGCCGCCCACGTCACCGTGGCGAACCGCGATCCGTCAGCAGCGCGGGCATTGAAGCGGTACCGGTAGTCCCCTATCGTGAACACGTCGTCGTAAGCCAACATGTACGGAACGTCCATGCTGGAAAGCAGAGCACCTCCCATACTCGCTTCCTCATCGAGGGCACAGATCATGGACCATAAGACGGAATCGTTTTCACTCACAAACGGATACAGTCCCAACTGCTGCGCCACACCCTCGTCTATGTGCACCAGCGTCATTTCGGGCGTCCTGATCACCACGACGCTCGCTTGGTCGGAGAGCGGGATCCGGTAGCCTTCAGGCGCACCGTCGACGCTGCGTGCCGTTCCCTTTGCCAGGCGTTCGAAGCCGGTGAGCCCGAACGTCGAGCCCTCGAACGTCGCCGAACCCTCAGAGGGCACCTCGACCCGATCAAGGTAGTCGGAGTAATTCCGCTGCACGGCCTCGCCGGCATAGGCACGAGGCTGGACGGCGGCGATGCAGACCAAAGCAATGATGATGCTCGCCAGCACGCGGGCGGGGGTACACGCAAGACGCATCCGAGCAGGGCCTCCGGCATGAACCGGGCGCCTTGAGCCCAACAGGGAGTCCACACGTCTGCTTCCCACGGGTCAAACACCTACCAATCAGCAATCTTGCAATCAAAAGGGGCGACCGCGATGGCCGCCCCTTCCCTTTTCATGCGCCGTCGCGTTCGTCCCAGCATTCGCGTTCGTCCCAGTATGCCAGAACATTCGGGCGAAGCAGCTATTCGGCAAGCTCGAAGCCGTACTTTGCCCAGATCTTCTGGGCGCCGGCGTCGTTCATGCAAAAGTCGAGGAAGTCCGCGGCAGCCTTGGCATGCTCGCTTGTCGAGGAGACGGCGCCAGGGTACACGATGGGCCTATGCGAATCCTCTGGACACACAAAGGCCTGCTCAATGCCATCGTACCGGAAGATATCAGAGCTATAGACGAAGCCGATGACCGCATCACCGGTCGAAACGTACTTGGCGGCTGTGCCCACCTTGTCGGCCAACGCCACGCGATCGGCGAACTCCGGCGCGTACTCACCGTCGTCACCGGCAGCCCCTGTGTACAGGCCAATGGTAAACAGCGCCTGGTTTGCGTACTTGCCCGCAGGAACCGTGACGGCGTCTCCGATAGCCACCTTGCCGTCGATGTTCGCGAGATCCTCAAGAGAGTCGATTTCGACGTCAGAGCCTTCGGCCTTGGCGATCACGAGGTCATTCACGAACATGTCGAAGCGCGTGTCGTCGTCGACCAGGCCCGCCTCAACGGCGTCATCCATGGTGCCGGTTGAAGCCGTGATGAGAGCATCGACCTGCGCGCCCGCACGCATTTGCTCTATGAGATCGCCGGATGCCTTGAACTGCGTATCGGCGAACGTGACGCCCGTCTTCTCGGTGTACAGCTCTTGCACCTCGGGCATTGCCTTCTCAAGCGAATTGGCGGCGAAAACCTGGAGTTCGACTGCTTCCTTGGAGTCCTGGTCGTTTGAGCCCGAATTCGTTGCCGGTGTATCACCGCCGCAGCCCGCAAGGGAGCCGGCAATCAGAACCGTCATGCCCCACGCCACGATAAAGCGGCGAGACCAAAGCCGCGATCCAGCGAACGCGCGGCTACGGGAGCCATCCTTGATCTTCTTCATGCACTGTCCTTTCCCCCTGATATGGATAGGCGGATGAGCCCGTAGGTACGCCCGCCCACATTATTCATATTATATTTGTTTGAGAATAATACTCAGTTGAGAATAATGTTAATGACCCCCGCCGCGAGACATCTGCATGGCATGCTCGAGCTGGTCGGCAATGGCCTCCCAGCATTCACGTGCCGCCTTTGTCGACCCGGGAAAGTTAATCACCAGCGCGAGTTTTCCCATGGGCAGACCGTCCTCGCCGCGAACCGCGCGCTGCATACAGCACGCGCGGGAGAGCATTGCGCGGCGGGTCTTTGCGAGCGAATACGAACGGATGGCCTCGGCGATGCCCGGGACGTCGCGCTCGCACACCGCAGCGGTGGCCTCGGGGGTCACGTCACGCGGGGAAAGACCCGTGCCGCCACAGGTGAGCACGATGTCTGCCGCCAGGTCGTCGGTCGCGGTGCGTATGGCGACGGAGATCTCCCTCATGTCATCGTGTACCACGTCGTGTGCGCATACCGACCATCCCGCCTCCCTGATCAGGGACTCGAGCGCCGCCCCCGCCTCGTCCTCGGTGACGTCGCGCGTATCGGAGCACGTGATGATCGCGAATTTGATATCCATGGGGCTCCTCCAAATAGTCTGAATGAACTGGTTGGTGGCTTACAGAACGGTGCCCTCGGGCAGGTCGTAACGAATCACCTCGGCCTCATCGCCTGCGGTGATGCCCCGCAGGCCATCGGGCACCACGAGCAGGCAATTGCCCCGATGAAGGTCGACGAGCATGGCGGAGTTCTGCGTCGCCGCCTCGGTGGCGACGAGCTCACCCGCCGGATCGCGCTCAACGCGCGCGCGATTGTAGAAGCGACGGTCTTGGCGCTTCTTCACATCGCGCTGGACGCGCGCCTTCTGCACGGGCCTTTGCAGATCGGAGTGGCCGCGCATCTTGCGGATGGCGGGGCGAACGAACAGCTCGAAGCCGATAAACGCGCCGGCAGGATTGCCCGATAGGCCGACAAACGGCACGTCATTGACGAGACCGAAGGTTACCGCCTTGCCCGGACGCATGGAAATGCGGTCGAACAGGACCGTGCCCTCGCGGGCGACGAGCGCTGTCACGTAATCGTAGTCACCCGCGGACGCGCCTCCGGATGTCACCACGAGGTCGCACTCGTCAACCGCGCGCCGCACGAGCTCGCAGATGCGCTCTTCGTCGTCAGGGGCGATGCCGTAAAACACCGGCTCCGCGCCCGCGGCAATCGCAGACGCCATGAGCGCGGGAGCGTTGACGTCGCGGATCTGGCCGCGCGCGGGCGCTACCGAGGCATCGACCAATTCCGTCCCCAGGGAGATGATGCCGACGCGAGGCGCGCGGTGCACCGGCACGACGGCGGCGCCGGCGTTGGCAAGCAGACCCGCACCTGCGGACGTCACCACCTCGCCAGCGTGCATGATCACCTCGCCACGGTGCGCCTCGAGGCCGGCGGCGCGGATATTCTCCCCAATCGACGCGGGCCTTCTCAATGCCACGCGCGAACCCTCGTTGCCATCACCCTCGAGAACCTCGACGATCTCGTACTTGACGACAGCATCGAGCCCCTCGGGGACCGGAGCCCCCGTCATGATGCGCACGGTCTCCCCAGGGCCGACGGTCCCCTCGAATACATGGCCCGCGGCCTCATGCCCAACCACATTGAGCACCACGGGATGCCCCCCGTCGGCATCGAGCAGGTCCTCAGCGTGCACCGCGTATCCGTCCATGGCGCTGTTGGCGAAGGGCGCTAAGTCGATATCGGTCGCGACGTCGCGCGCCAAGGGGAGCCCCGCTGCCCTCCAGCAGGCAATCTCCTCTATCGGCGTTGGAACGACGTGGCGCAGGACGACGTCCAACGCCTCCTCCACCGTGAGCATGTGCGCATCGGGGTTGAAGTCTTGTGCCATAAAGTCCCTTCCTCACCATATCCCGGGTGCCGCAACGCCCGCCGCAAATCGAAAGACGATTGAGCCGCGCCGCCGCAACGGCGAGGGCACATGCGATGCCGCCCGTTGTATTCTCATTAGAGAATAGTTCAAGCGCGGTCGTTTGCCTATCGGCGACCAAAGATGGCCGCGTATACTGAAACGCATTTACACCCCAAACACCCAAGGAGGATGACCATGCCCAAGCAGGCGCTCAAAGCGGCGCGAGGCGAACTGCGCCGCGGGTCTCGCGAACTCGCCTTCGATGCTCGGCGCAACGCGGGAAACGCGCGGGCGAGCTTTCGCGTCCTGGTACTCAGCGCGCTGGTCGCCGCACTCATGGGAGTCGCCGGATGGGCTTTCCTCGCCGCGCTACGACTCGCCACGGACGCACGCGAAGCCCATCTGTGGCTCTTCGGACTGCTTCCCCTTGTCAACCTCGCCACCGCCTGGCTCTACCGCAACCACGGATTGCGTGCCCAGCGCGGCAACAACCTAGTCATCGACAGCACCATAACCGGCACACCCATCCACGGCCGCATGGCGCTGCTCACCTTCGCCTGCTCAACCGCCACGCACCTCGCAGGCGGATCTGCCGGTCGCGAGGGAGCGGCAGTGCAGATGGGCGGCACCATCGCGAGCAACGTCGCCACGGTGTTCCGCGTGGAGGGCCACGACCGGCGCGATCTCATGATGGCGGGTATCTCCGCTGCATTCGGGGCGGCGTTCGGCACGCCGCTCGCCGGAGCCTTCTTCGGCATGGAGATGTGCTTTGTGGGCAAACTCGACTACAGCGCCGCCCTCTACTGCCTCACCGGGTCATTCATCGGGAATGCCGTGAGCCGAGCCCTTGGCAGCCCTTTCGCCTTCCAAACGATCTCGCGCGTCCCACCGATGGATCCAAGCGTCTTGGCCGTCGTCATCGGCGCCGCCGTCGCGTTTGGCCTCGCCGCCCGCCTCTTCACGTTCTGCATCCGCACGGTCAAGCGCCTCTACGCTCGCTTCTTCGTGAATTACCTCGCAGCCGCAGGAGCAAGCGGCATCCTCCTCGTCCTCCTTTTCCTCGGCCTTGGCCTGCATCGCTATGGCGGCCTCTCCGAATGGATGGTCCCCGCGGCATTCGAGGGCAAGACCACCCTCTTCGACCCGGTCTTGAAACTCGTCATGACCGCACTCACCGTGGGGGCGGGATTTCAAGGCGGCGAGGTGACGCCCCTGTTCGGCATCGGCGCTTCCCTCGGCGGCTGGATCGGATCGGTCACGCTCGGAGATCCCAGCCTTATGGCCGCATTGGGCATGGTGGGGGTTTTCGGCGCGGCGCTCAACGTTCCCATCACCACCATCATGCTCGGTATCGACATGTTCGGAGCGAGCGCGGGTGCGTACTTCGTCATCGTGGGCTTTATGAGCTATCTCATCGCCGGACACCACGCCGTGTACCCCGCACAGCGCATCGTCACCCCCAAGAGGCGATCGCTCAAGGAGGATACGGCCCTCACCGTAGAAGGCGCTTACGAACGCCATCGCCAGGAGCTCGAGGAGATGATCGACGAATGAGGAACGCCCGGCTCGAGTCACTTGGACATGCGCTCATCATCGTCAACCCCGTTGCGCAAAGTGGTGCGGCAGCAGGGGCTGCAGAGCGCCTCAAGCGCTTCCTCACGATGTACTGCCACCGCGAGGCATTCGACATCGCCCAAACCGAACGCCCCCGACATGCGACGGAGCTTGCGGCCGCGGCGTCAGAATTCGACACCGTGCTCGCACTCGGCGGCGACGGTGTGGTGCACGAGGTAGCCAACGGCCTTATGCAGATCCCGGCGGCGCAGCGGCCCATGCTCGGGGTCGTGCCGGTCGGGTCGGGGAACGACTTTGCGCGCACCCTCGGGCTGACCGACATCACCGATGTCTCCGGCACCGATTTCTCCGCCCTGCTCACCAGCGAACCCACCGTCTGCGACATCATGCGCATCACCTACGAGACGAGCGGCTCAGGGGCACCCCGCAGGGTTGTGGAGTACGCCGTCCAGACTGCCTCATTTGGGCTCGATGCCGCCATTGCCATCGACACGCACACCATGCGAAAGCGCACGGGGCTCACGGGAGCACCGCTTTATATGGCGAGCGGACTCAAAGCGTTCGGGCGGAGCTATCGCGACTATCCCGTTCGCGTTCGATTTGACGATGGTGAGACTCGGCACTTGCGCACCATCGTATTCGCGATCCAAAACGGGCCGACCTACGGATCGGGATTCAACATCTGCCCGCGCGCCAGCATCTCCGACGGATTGATCGATGTATGTTACGCCTCCGGCCCCGTGCCGCGCGCCGTGGCGCTGCCAGTCTTCCTTTCTGCCAAGAACGGCCGCCACGTTGGAAGCAAACACGTGCATATCGAACGCATCAAAAAGGTCGACCTTACATTTTCCGCAGGCGACTACCCCATCCAGCTCGACGGCGAGCAAATCCGCGCCAAGAGCATGCGCATCGAGGTCGTGCCCGGCGCACTCAACGTGTTGCAGCCGCTCGACATCGGCCATGCGGAACCCATCGCAACAGCCGAGGCGCCAAAACGCCCCGAAAGTTCACTCTCGGGGCGTCAATAAGGTAATTATGAGCAAATCGCGCTTCGAAAGTTCACTCTCGCGTCTCTAGCGCGGATCGATGGCGGGGAGCCTTACGCAAAGACGATCTCGCCCGTCTCGTCGTCCATGCCGGCAATGCGGGCGAGGCTCTCCACGCGATACCCGCGGGCGCGCAGCTTGTCACCACCACCCTGATAGCCCTTCTCGATGGCGATGCCGATGCCCGCGACCTCGGCTCCGCGCTCTCGCAGATGGAGATGAGCCCCTCGAGCGCGCAGCCGTTCGCCAAAAAGTCGTCGATGATAAGCACGCGATCCCCGCTCTCCAAAAAGCGGCGACCCACGATGACCGGATACTCCTTTTGCTTGGTGAACGAGTAAATGGTGGTGGAATACTGCTCGCCGTCCAAGTTGATGGACTGCGCCTTCTTGGCGAACACCACCGGCACATTGCCAAAGTGTCGCGATGCGCAGCATGCGATACCGATGCCGCTTGCCTCGATGGTGAGAATCTTGTTGATGCCAGCACCCTCGAACAGGCGCGCCCACTCGGCACCCATGTGGTCGAAGAGCTCAACGTCGCATTGATGGTTCAAAAACGCGTCGACCTTAAGGACATTGCCGGCCTTGACGATGCCGTCGCGTACAATGCGCTCCTCGAGCTCCCTCATGAATACCCTCCTATGGTCTGCAGATTTCACAGCAGGATACCACGAAGGCAGGGCTACAGTCCCTGGCGTTCCAGCCATGTCAGGATATCGCGGTGGACCTCGTCTTTGATGGGCTCATTCAGTATCTCGTGACGCATGCCGGGATACAGCTTCTCGCTCACGCGCTCGATGCCCGTACGGCGATACATCTCCACGGCGCGATGCACGCCCGCCCCACACGCGCCAACCGGATCTTCGTCGCCCGAGATGAACATCAACGGCAGGGCATGCGGTAGTTTTCGCGCCAAACGGGGATCGGTCGCATCGGACACGAGGCTCGTGAGCGTGTGATAGGCACCGACCGTGAACGGTTGCCCGCACAGGGGGTCGCGCTGATACTCCGCGACGACCTCGGGGTCGGTCGCCAGCCAGTCGACGTCGGTCTTGGCGCCCTTGATCGCCTTGCCATACGCGCCCGCGCCCAGCCCATCGACAAAGGAGCTCACATATCGCTCCCCGTGCTTTTTCGCAAGCGACCGCGTGAGTGCCCTGCCGGCGCTCGACAGAGCGCGCGCCTGATGTCCCGTTCCGCACAGCACCGCGGCCCGAACGCCAAAGGCATGGCGGGTGAGGAACACGCGTGTGACGAAGCTTCCCATGGAGTGGCCGAAGATCACGTAGGGAATGCCACTCACACGCATATCGCATTGGACCGACAAGCGATCGAGGACGGTCTCGCGCAAGGTCTGGACGTCGGCTATGAGCACATCCTCCCCCGCCTCAAGCGGCATGTGGCCCAGATCTTCGGCGCTGGAAACGGTCTTGCCATGTCCTATATGGTCGTTGGCGCACACGACGAAACCCTGCTCGCACAGAAACGAGGCGAACCCCGCATACCGCTCGACGTGCTCGGACATGCCATGAACGAGCTGGATGAGGCCGCGCGGAGCCTCTCCGCCCGAGGCGACCTCGTCTGGCTCCCAAACGAGCGCGCAGATGGTTGATTCCCCATCGCGGCTGGCATAGTTCAAGGTGGTTGTCTTCATGTTGGGAGCTCCTGTGCGATCGATGTGGACTGCGATGTGCACGCATCGACCTTCTTGTACCCCACGCGGCACAAGGGATATCCAGCCATCCGCCAGCGGCGAGATCCGCCCTGTGCAACGCATCCGATCGGGGCGCAAACGCGCCACCCATCCAAGCACAACAGCCTCCCCCGCATGCGGGAGGAGTCCAGCACGAGCAGATGCACGGCGCGGTTACACTTCCAGCGGAAGGAAACGAAACTCGCTCATGGGAATGGTGCGCGCCTCACGCGCCTCAGCGTCGGCAATCTGGTCTGCGGCATACCCAATAGTGAGCATGTGCACCGGATACAGATCCGAAGGAAGGCCGAACTCGTCGATGGCGACGCGCGGATCGAAGTGACACACCCAGCAGGTGGACAGACCGAGATCCTCTGCCTGCATCATCATCTGGTCAACAACGATGCTCGAGTCGATATCGCCCGAATCCATCTGGTCATACTTGCGCACCCAGGCGATGTCGACCTTTTCGCACACCACGAGCACGAGCGGTGCGCCGAAGACGCTACCGTCTTTGGCGAAGTGCTTTGCCGCAATCCCAGCCTTCTCACGCAAGCGCGGGGTATCGCAGACGAGCACGCGCGTGGGATGCTTGTTGCAGGCGGACGGCGCGATACGCCCCGCCTCGAGAATCGCGGAAAGCTTTTCGGGCTCGACCGCACGGTCCTCATAGGAGCGGCAAGAGTAGCGGGCGCGCGTCAATTCGGAGTAGGACATACTGCCTCCCAGGGCATCGTGATGGAAACGGTTGTGCCGCCGAAGCGAACTACAGGTATTTGCGCCAGTCGTCCTCCTCCTCGTCTTCCTCTTGAGCCTCCGCCTCTGCCGCCGCAGCGGCGCGTTCAGCGGCAGCCTCGGCGTAGCTCACGGCGTTCTTCTCGGGAAATGCAGCGAAGGCATGCTCGAAATGCTGGAGGTTCTCGTTGAACCGATTGCGCGAAATGGCGAAGATGGCAAGCTCGATGGCGTGCGTGCCCCGCGCAAGTTCCTCGCGGAACAGCTCGGCGACCGTATCGGCGTCCCAACCGAACACACCGCAACCCCAGGCACCGAGCACGACCTTCTTATGCCCAAGCATATCCACCACATCGAGCGCAAAGCGGATGCGCTCGCGCATGGCGCGCTCGAGGACGCCTTCCTTGACGCCATACTCCTCGCGCGCGCGGCGGGCGTTGGGAGCGGCGATCACGAGCACATCGGCGTACGCGTGGATCTTATCGCGCGCGAAACGGACCTTGGGAACCACGAGACCGCGGTTTCGATACAGCTCGCAATTGATGTTGCGACGACGATTCTCGCCATACCAGTCACGCTGGGATTCGAGCACGTTGTAGAGGAAAGACTCAGAGCAGAGCGCCTCCTCCTGTGCCCAAGCGCCGCGAATGTAGCCACCACCCGGGTTCACGAACGAGGCGAAGTCGAGCACGGCGAGATCGCAGTACTCCGCGCGGCCGCGGCCGTTCTCGAGGATCGCGGCGACGGAGTCGGCGTCGACCACGCGCACCTCGGGCACGCATCCGGTGACCTCGACGGAGACGGGTGCCTCGACGCGGCGCACACCGGCCGAACTCCGCTCGATTTCCTTGCCGAAGCGCACGGCCACCTGCTCGGTATGGCGCTCGGCGGCAGCGGCGCGCGCCTGCTTGCGGGGGTTGCTCCGCTGGCTCCCTTTGTGTTCCACCATGGATACCCCTCCCTACAGGCTCGCGAGCGCCTGCTCGACGTCGGCAATCAGGTCTTCGGTGGACTCGATGCCGCAAGACAGACGCACCATATCGGGCGCGATGCCGCACGCCTCGAGCTCGGCGTCGTTCATCTGGCGGTGCGTGGCGTTTGCCGGATGCAGGCAGCAGGTGCGCGCGTCGGCCACATGCGTGGCGATCTGGGCGATCTTGAGGCTCTTCATGAACTGCTCGGCAGCGGCGCGGCCGCCGGTGAAGCCGAAGCTCACGACGCCGCAGGAGCCGTTCGGCAGATACTTCTGGGCGAGGTTGTAGCACTTGTCGCCGGGAAGGCCCGGGTAACGCACGAAGCGCACGGCGGGATGGTTCGACAGGAATTCCGCCATGGCCTGGCCGTTCTTGCAGTGCTGCGGCACGCGCACATGTAGACTTTCGAGACCAAGATTGAGCAGGAAGGCGTTCTGCGGGCTCTGAATGCATCCGAGGTCACGCATGAGCTGGGCGGTTGCCTTGGTGATGAAGGCACCGCCTTGGCCGAATTTCTCGACGTAGGTCACGCCGTGGTAGGTCTCGTCGGGGGTGGTGAGGCCCGGGAACTTGTCGGCATGGGCCATCCAGTCGAAGTTGCCCGAATCAACGATGGCGCCGCCCACTGCGGCGCCGTGGCCATCCATGTACTTGGTGGTGGAGTGGGTCACGATGTCGGCGCCCCACTCGAAGGGACGGCAGTTGATCGGCGTGGGGAACGTGTTGTCCACGATCAGCGGCACGCCGTGGGCGTGAGCCGCAGCGGCGAAGCGTTCGATATCGAGGACCGCGAGTGCAGGGTTGGCGATGGTCTCGCCGAACACGCACTTGGTGTTGGGTCGGAACGCCGCCTCGAGTTCTTCGTCGCTCGCGTCAGGCGCCACGAAGGTGCACTCCAGGCCCATGCGGCGCATGGTGTGGGCGAGCAGGTTGTAGGTGCCGCCGTAGATGGCGGAGCTTGCCACCACGTGGTCTCCCGCGCCGGCGATGTTGAAGACGGCGAAGAAGTTCGCCGCCTGGCCGGAGCTCGTCAACATGGCGGCGGTACCGCCCTCGAGTTCGGCGATCTTTGCGGCCACGTAGTCGTTCGTTGGGTTCTGCAGGCGGGTGTAGAAGTAACCCGACTCCTCGAGATCGAACAGGCGGCCCATATGCTCGGAGGTGTCGTACTTCCACGTGGTGGATTGGTAGATCGGCACTTGGCGGGGCTCAGCGTCCCCGGGACGGTAGCCGCCTTGCACGCAGGTCGTTCCGATATGCTCGGCCATGGGCTCTCCTTCGCTCGCATCGACACGGCGAGCAGCCGCATCGTTTCATAGATAGGTAAAATGGTATACCGTTCACCGCAAACGCGAAGGAAGAACCATGGCAATCAATAAATCGGTTACTTTGACGGATCGTGAGGCGCTGAAGAGGGCCGCCGCGGACTATCACGCGCGCGGCTTCAACTGCGCCCAATCCGTGATCTGCGCCTTTGCACCGGCGCTCGACATCGACGAGAAGGCGGCATTCGCCCTCTCCGAGGGGTTCGGTGCCGGCATGGGCGGCATGTCGGAGACCTGCGGGGCGATCTCGGGCGGCATCATGGCGCTCGGCCAGATAAAGAGCTCAGGTTTCGACGCTCCAGGCAGCAAGGGGGCCACGTACCGTCTCGCTCGCGCGTACTGCGATGCGTTTAGGGAAAAGAACGGCTCGACCATCTGCCGCGAGCTCAAGGGCGTGGGCGGGGACGCTGGTCCGCTGCGCTCTTGCGCCGGTTGCATCGACGACGCCATTGATCTGTTCGTGGACATTATCAAGGGGTAACCGCCTCAGACCGTGCTTTGTTATCCGCACGATCGAAACGCAAAAGTCTGCGTAACTGGCTAAAAACTACCGATTTGTATCGCTTGATCCGCCAAGCGTCTACGTTCAGAACAATTGAGCGCAACAAAACTGCAGGTTGCATGGGCGCAAAACGACTGAAAGGCCCATACGCAACACAACGAGGCTTGCCTGAAGCGGCATTTCGAGACGAACCGGGCGGTTTCACCGCGCCTCTCGATACAAATCGGTAGTTTTTAGCCAGTTACGCGGTTACCCCAGATGGGAATCCAGGGCAGAACTTAAAACTCGTCGAAATGGGGGCTTCCTATCTCGATGCGCTCGCGCCCAGCCATGAGCTCGGTGAGCTTCGGCGCAAGCGCGAGCTCCTCGCCTTCCCGATACACGGCGTGGATAACGACCTCGTCGGTGTAGTCAGTCGCGGTGACCTTGCCGCGCGTATCGGCAATCTTGCGCACAACTTGCTCGTATTGGGGATATGCAACAGTAATGTCGACCGCCACCACACTCGTCATCTCTACAATATCGCCCGCCTGGCGGGCGGCCTCGACCGCCGCCTGCGCAGCAGCCGTATAGGCGCGCACCAGACCGCCCGGCCCCAGCAGCGTACCGCCAAAGTAGCGCGTGGTCACGCAGCAAGCGTCCTTGAGCCCCGTGCCGCGCAGCACCTCGAGCGTGGGCATGCCACTTGTCCGCTGCGGCTCCCCATCGTCGCTTGCGCGCTCCGTTCCATCCACCAAGATAAATGCGGGGACGTTGTGACGAGCGTCATAATGCCGCGCTCGGACTGCAGCCTGATGCGCCTGCGCCTCCTCAACGGATTGCACGTGGACCAGCTGCGCAATGAACCGGCTCTTGCGATCCTCGAACTCCCCGGTGACCTCAGCCCCCGCCCTCAACGTGAAATAACTCTCCGCCATAACCCCTCACAACCGTGCCCAATAATATATAAAGGCTTCTTTCGTCTTTTTCATTACACCGTATTGAACCACAGCTCCCTGGACCGGCGAACAGCGCGGCCGCATCTTCCACGCGCAGTTCCGCACGCAAAGGAGAGCCCAGTGGGATCTCCGTCTTGCGCGGGATTGTTTGAGCACGGACGATGTGGGAGTGCGGGAGAGGGGGAACAACTCCTCGAGCTCATGGTACAATACCTCATCGCGAAGCGGGCCAGACGATCGCGCGACCAGTCACTACGTGACAGGCGTGAGGAAAGTCCGGGCTCCATAGGGCAGGAAGCTGGTTAACGGCCAGGCGGGGCGACCCGACGGATTAGCGCCGCAGAAAAGAAGACTCCCGCTGCCCGCATTCATGCGGGTGAGAGAAAAGCTGAAACGGTGGTGTAAGAGACCACCAGCGTCGTGGCAACACGGCGGCTTGGCAAGCCCCTTCCGGAGCAAGCGCGAATAGGAGCGCCATGGGCCGGCCCGGCCCGCGCTCGGGTAGCGTGCGAGGAACTGCACGGCGACGTGCAGGCGAGATAAATGATCGTCCACGACAGAACCCGGCTTATCGGCCCGCCTTCGCCCCTTTAAGGATCTTTGACCGAATCCCCTCCCAATAAATACGGGACCTGTCCCACCACACCTTGTAGCTGGTTCTTCCTTACAGAAGCCTTACATTCCGTTCGTGCTTCAGCTCCGTGTCATGTGTTTGTAAGGAGTAGAATAACAAGGCTGTGTAAACGGGCGCGCTCGCGCGCCGAACGGGAATGTGGTATCAGTGGACGTATCCTTCTCCTATTTCATTGCGCAAGTCTTTTCAAATCCAATACTTGCCATGACGGTCCTGCTCACGCTGGGCGTCATCTTCGTCAACGGCTGGACCGACGCGCCCAATGCCATCGCGACCTGCGTCACGACGCGTTGCCTTCCACCCAGGACCGCGATCATCATGAGCGCCATCTTCAACTTCCTCGGCGTGTTCATCATGACGCACATCAACGCGAGCGTGGCCTCGACCATCTCCAACATGGTCGACTTCGGCGCGAACACCCAGATCGCACTCATCGCGCTGTGCGCTGCGCTGTTCTCCATCGTGGTGTACTCCGTGGGCGCGAGCATCTTCGGCATCCCCACCAGCGAGAGCCACAGCCTCATCGCCGGCCTCACCGGCGCGGCGATCGCCCTGGGCGGCGCCGACGGCGTCAACATGAACGAGTGGGTCAAGGTCCTCTATGGCCTCGTCCTCTCCCTCGGCCTCGGCTTTGCCATGGGCTGGGTCGTCTGCAAGGTGGTCACCCTCCTCTTTGCCTCGACGGACCGCCGCAAATCCAACACGTTCTTCCGCTGGGCCCAGATCGCCGGCGCCGCCGGCATGAGCTTCATGCATGGAGCCCAGGACGGGCAGAAATTCATCGGAGTCCTGTTCCTCGGCGTCGCCTTCTGTAACGGCCAGTCCTCGGTTGACAACATGATCATCCCGGTGTGGCTCATGCTGCTGTGCTCCGTCGTCATGGGCGTGGGCACGAGCGTCGGAGGCGAGAAGATCATCAAGTCCGTGGGCATGGACATGGTCAAGCTCGAGAAGTACCAGGGCTTCTCCGCGGACCTCTCCAGCTCGCTGTGCTTGCTGCTCGCGACCCTTACCGGCATCCCGGTTTCCACCACGCACGTCAAGACGACCGCGATCATGGGCGTGGGCGCGGTTAAGCGTATCTCCGCCATCAACTTCGGCGTGGTCAAGGACATGCTGCTCACCTGGGTGTTCACCTTCCCCGGTTGCGGCCTCATCAGCTTCCTCATGGCAAAGCTGTTCTTGTTGTTTATCTAAGACGAAACGGGCAAACCGAACCATCTTCTGAAAGGACCGATCATGGCCAAGAAAAACGACGCCTTCTACTTTGACAGCTTCGCCAGCGCCGCGGAGCTCGCATGCAAGGCAGCCCAAAAGCTCGACGAGATCATGCGTCATTTCGATCCCGCCACCATCGAGGAGGCCGTCGCCGAGATGCACGAGATCGAGCAGGAGGCCGACGAGATCGTCCATACGGTCAACGACGCGCTGATCACCGCCTTCATCACCCCCATCGAGCGCGAGGATATCGCCACCCTGAGCAACAGCATCGACGTCGTCATCGACCGCATCGAGGGTGTCCTGCACCGCATCTACTTCACTAACGTTCAGGAGATCTACCCCGCCGCGCTCGAGATGTCCGCCAAGGTCATGCGCGCAACTGAGCAGATGCACGACCTGGTACTCGAACTTCCGCAGTTCAAGCGCTCCAAGAGCCTGCGCGAGCACGTGGTAACGGTAAATACCATCGAAAGCGAGTGCGACGACATCTACATCGCTGCGATGCGCGGCTTGCACACCGCGGACCTTGACCCGCTGACCGTCATCTCCTGGCGCGATGTCTATACGTTCCTCGAGTACTGTGCCGACTCCTGCGAGTTCGTCGCCGACACCGTCGAGTCCATCGTGATGAAGAACAGCTAAACGAACGAGTGCTCGACACATGCCGAGCAGGATTAAGAGATCTGAAGCTCAAGTTTCCGCGCGCTAGCGCGTTGCCGCAGAAACTTGAGCTTTTTCGTATTAGTTTTCGAAAGTAACAAGTAGAAGACGACGAACATTCGTTAAAACACCAGCAAATGGCTGGATGAAAACCCACTATACATCGACTTTTTAAAATTCAATACGAAAAAGCTGAACTTTGAGCAGTGCACGATTCAACAGATGGGCATCTGCATATCAAGTCGGTCATACAGTGTCCACATGCCTCGATATTTCAAATTATGTCTCTACAACGCAGCGAGCCCACGCCATATGGCACGGGCTCACTTTCAACGATGGTGAAATCAAAGTGTCGCACTGCATCTCAGACCGAGCGACCGCTTAAATCAAATCAAGTCTCAACCCAGGCAGATGTCTAGTCTAGATCGTCGGAGCCGAAATTCGGGAGCGGTGCGAACGGGTCGTCGACGGGCATCGGCTCAGGGGCCGGTACGGACACGGGCTCAGCAACAACGGCCTCGGAACCCGTAGGGGTGCCCATGAGCAAATCGGCAGGGAACTCATTTTGAGCCTCATCCATGAAGTGCTGGATCAGCTTGAGGTACTCGGCCTTGAACTCCTCACGGGAAGCCTTGAGACGATCGATCTCGTTGATCTCATTCTGCTTCTCGGCGAGAGCCTGACGAATGACCTCACGAGCCTTGGCGTCGGCTTCGGCGCGAATGCGGTCGGCGTTCTCGCGAGCGTCGGCGACAATGTTGTCGGCAGACTGCTGAGCCGCGATGAGCGCAGCGGAGATCTGGCTTGCCGTAGCCGTGTACTCGGGATTCGCAACGGGCGCAGGAGCCGGTGCAGCCACGGGAGCCGGAGCAGCCTGAGCCTGGGTCTGGGCGGCCGCGAGCTCCTGCTCAGCTGCCGTCAGACGCGTCTTGAGATCAACGATCTTGTTGAGCATGGCGTCGACCTCAGAGGCGAGCCTCTCAAGGAAAACGTCGACCTCGGCGGGATCGTAACCGCGCTTGGCCTCGGAGAAGGTCTGCGCCTGGATGTCAGCGGGAGTAATTGCCATGAGTCAATCCTTTCGTACGCGAGGGGCACCAACTGGGGGTGCGCTCCGCTCGGCGTCAATCGCTACAATAATAACCTTATTATGAGGTTCTCCAGCAGATTCAACACAAGTATCGCAAGAACGGGAGACCAGTCGATTCCCCCCATGGGAGGCAGGAATCTACGGAACAGGTTCAGATACGGTCCGACGATGCTCTGCAGAACCGCACCGATGTCCTCCATGAGACCACCGGAACGAATGGGAAACCAACTGAGCAGGCAGTAGGCCAAAACCAAAAAACTGTAGAAGTTGAACAGCGTCTGAACAAGTCGTGCGATGGTAAGGGCGTTAATCGAAATCACGTCAGGCGGCTCCTACTGCTTAAGATAGCCATCTTTGCGGAGGTTGGCGAGATCGGTCTGTTTGACCTCGCAGCCCTGCGGCAAAACAATGAATACACGGTCGCCCACCTCGCGAACGCTCGCTCCAGATCCACAGGCGAAGCCGTAGCTGAAGTCGAGGACGCGCTTGGCGACCTCGGTGCGCACACCCGCGAACACGAGCGCGACGGGCTGACGCGTGCGGACGCGGCGAACGACGGTCTCGACATCATCGTAGCTTTCGGGACGCAGAACGTACGCGGGGAGCTGAGGCGTGCCTTCGAGCACGGCGCTTACACGGGCTTCGGTGGACGTTGGAGCGGCGGGAGTCGGCACGGAGCTCATCGCGGCGCGCTGCGACTGCGCCTGGGCATAACTGGAGGGCGTGTCATAGGCGCCCGGGCGATAGGCACCATCGCGGCCGGTTGCCGTGGGGGCGCCATAGGAGCTGGCATGACGATCCGCCTCGCCGACCAGCTGGCCGGAACGTGTGTACACGGCAACGGACTCCGCCTCGCCACGGCGCGTCTGACCGAGCATGCCGTTCCCGGAATCCGAGGGCTCGTAACCGCGGTAGGTATCCTGTGCGGGCTGTCCGTATCCCGCCGGGTAATCCTCGTAACCGGCATCGCCGTCTTCGCCATAGTAATCGTCATACTGATCATCGCCGTACGGCTCCGAGGCGCTACCGCGCCCTGCGCCAAAACGGCTCTTGATATCATCGAAAAAGCTCACGTCTCTACCTCTCTTCGCGCCTTGTATGGGCGTACCCGCCTATCTTACTGCAAAGGATGGGTCAAAGACCACACGCCCGAGTCGAACGATGGTGGAACCCTCCTCAAGCGCCACCTCGAAGTCCTCGCTCATACCGCACGAAAGTTCCGAAAGCGGCAGGCCGCTCTCCCGCGAAAGCTCGTCACGCAACTCGCGCAAGCCGGCAAAACACGTACGAGCCGTATCTTTATCCCCACGGGGAGCCATAGTCATAAGCCCCTTGATGCGGATTCCACAAAGACCCTGCAGTTCGTTGAACTCACGGCGAAGATCCGCAGGAGAAAATCCCCCCTTTGTCTCCTCGCCGCTCACGTTCACCTCGATGAGGACGTCTTGCGGTACGTCGAGTTCGCCAGTCTCCATGCGACGCTCCACACGCGATGCAACGGCGCATGCGAGGTGCAGCGAGCCGATGGAGTGGACGAGGCCGACACGCCCAAGTACGGCATTAATCTTATTCGTCTGAAGATTGCCGATCATATCGAAGCGCACGTCGGGCAGGTCGTGAACAGTCGATAGTCCTTCGAGCTTGCGATTGAGTTCCTGCGGTCGGTTCTCTCCGAACACGCGATACCCGGCGTCGATCGCAGCGAGAACCTCCCCCACCCCAACCGTCTTCGACACCGCCACGAGGGTCGCGTCACCGGACGTACGGCCGCTCACTGCCAGTGCCGCATCCATACGCGCGAGGATCTCCGCACGACGCTCAACGATATCATTTGCGTACGAAGCATTCATGGTCGGTTACTCGCCATCCGTCCCGACGCGGGCAATGAGGGCCGCGAGCTCGGAACCAACCTCGTCGGGCGCAAGGGCGGAGACGTAACGCGCATCACTCACGGGGTCGAGCGTCACGCCCTCGCCCGAGGGGATGCGCATGCTCTCCAACTCCTCCTCATCCGCATCGGCGATGTCGTCGGCGCGCCAACGCTGACCGGTGAGCAGGAACACGAGGCGATAGGCGGATTCCATGGCGATGTTGGCGATGCGGTCCAGGTAGCGCGAGACCATGACGGTACGACGGAAGTCGTCCATCTGGGCGTCATCGGCCACTTCCATCGTCTCAGTGCGGTTAAAGACACGGAAGAACTCCTGATACGCACCGTGCACGGCCTCGTCCTCCTCCGAGAGGGCGAGCACCGCGGCGAGGTCGTTGTTCACGAGCGCTGCGGCGGTTGAGCCGAGAACCTGGTAGACGCTCGCCGCCTCCTGCTCGATGAGGGCAACCATCTCGGCGGGGAACTCGATGTCGTTGTTCACCTTGCGCTTGGCGGCACGCGCGATACGACGGACCTTGTCGCTCATGCGCTGGAGGTTGAAGTCGATGTAGATGATGGTCTGCAGCAGACGGAAATCTGAGGCGACCGGCGACTGCGTGGCGATGAGGTTGTAGCAGACGGCCTCGAGGTTGGCGCAACGTGCGTCGATCTTGTACGTCTTCTTCTTGGCGCGGCGCGCGAGCTCCATGTCGTCGGTCACGAACGCGGTGACGGCATCGTGAAGCGTGAGGTCGATCGACTCGAAAATGGAAAGCATCTCGTGGCGCGCCTCGATGAGCTGGCTTGAAAACAATTTGCGCATGTGCGCCTCCTAACGGGCAGGTGGTAGAAATGTGTGAAAAGGGGCCTGACCCCCAATCGCACATCATGATGCAGGTTACCCAAAACGACCGGTGATGTAATCCTCTGTGCGCTTATCCATGGGAGTGGTGAAAATGGCGTCGGTCTCGCCGTATTCGATGAGCGTCGCGGGCTCCCCTGCAACCTCCTGCAGGAAGAACGCGGTGTGGTCGGAGATGCGCGCGGCCTGCTGCATGTTGTGGGTGACGATGATGATCGTCATCTCGGGCGCGAGCTCGGCCATGAGGTCCTCGACCTTCTGCACACTCGTGGGGTCGATGGCGGAACAAGGCTCGTCCATGAGCAGTACGTCGGGCTGCACCGCGAGCACGCGGGCAATGCAAAGACGCTGCTGCTGACCGCCCGAGAGGGCCAGACCGTCTTTAGACAGCTGATTGGAGACCTCCCTCCAGAGGTTGGCACGCTTGAGGGACTCCTCGACGATGTCATCCAGATCGCTCTTGCTCGTGACGCCCTGCAGGCGCGGGCCGAACGCGACGTTCTCGTAGATCGACTTAGGGAAGGGATTGGGCTGCTGGAAGATCATGCCCACACGGCGACGCAGGTCAACGGGGTCGACGCCCTCCGCGTAGATGTTGGAGCCGTCGAGCTCCATCGTGCCCTCGTTGCGCGTGCCCTCGATAAGGTCATTCATACGGTTCATGCAGCGCAGGAACGTGGATTTACCACAACCAGAGGGTCCAATGAAAGCGGTGATCTTGTTCTTGGCGATATTCAGGTTCACGTCGGTGAGCGCATGGAAGTCGCCGTACCAAAAGTTGAATTCCTTGACGGTGATGGCGCTCTGCGCCGCCTCGGGCGCGTTACGGTAGACGGTCACGTGGAGCTCCTTACTTGCTCTTGCGGGAAAGCCAGCGGGCGAACAGGTTGAAAGCGAGAATGATGGCCATGAGCAGCAGGGCGGTGCCGTACGCCGCATTCATGTTGATGCCGTCATTCGCCAGCAGGTACAGATGGACCGTCATGGGGCGGCCGGAGTCGAGGGGCGTGATGGGCATGTTGATGGCCTGTCCCATGGTGTAGAGGACCACCGCCGTCTCTCCGATGGCGCGGCCGATGCCGAGCACGATGCCCGTGGCGATGCGACCGAACGCCGAGGGCAGGACGATCTTGCTCACGACCTGCCACTTGGTGGCGCCCAGGCCGTAGGCGCCCCAGCGGATGTAGCGGGGGACGGCGCGGATGGCCTCCTCGGTGGTGCGCATGATGATGGGCAGCATGAGCAGCGCGAGGGCCAGGGCGGCCGAGATCATGGACAAGCCAAAGCCCATCGCCTCGACGAACAACGCGTAGCCGAACAGGCCCATGACGATTGAGGGCACTGAGGCGAGCGTATCGGCTGCGTAGCGGATAATGTTGACCAGACGGCCCTGCTTGGCGTACTCGGCGAGGTAAACGGCCGCGAGCACGGCGATGGGTGTGCAGATGAGCATCGCAAGGGCGGTCACGTAGACGGTCGACACGATCGTGGGCCAGATGCCGCCTTCGGCATTGACGCCCTCGGGCCACCCGAAGATGAAGTCGAGTGAGATATGCGGGAGGCCGTTGACCACCACGTAGGCGATGATGGCAACGAGCACGAGCGTGGTGATGGCCGCAGCGACGCGAAACACACCGAGCATGATCTTGTTGCTCGTGTTCTTGGAGATGCGTTCCTTCTTACCAGAAGCGAGCGCGCGCTTGATGCGCTGGGCGGAGGACTCGGCCTGGACAACCGCCTCAGGAGCGGCGTTGGGGACCTTGGAGGCGTCTTGTGCTTGGGACATGGCCTACCCCTTCCTCATCTTGGAAAGCAGGCGGACAATGCCCACGAGCGATGCCGACACGATAAAGAGCACCACGCCCATGCCGAACAGGGCAGTGCGGTGCAGACCGGAGGAATAGCTCATGTCGAGCGCGATCTGGCTCGTGAGCGTGGAGACCGGGCTCGAGATGGACTCGGGGATGACCGGGGCGTTACCCACGACCATGAGGACTGCCATGGTCTCGCCGATGGCGCGGCCCATACCGAGCACGACGGCGTCGACGATGCCGAATTTCGCGGCGGGAAGCACGACCTTGTAGATGGTCTGCCATTTGGTGGCCCCCATCGCGAAACTCGCCTCGCGGATGCCCATCGGAATAGAATTAAGCGCGTCGATGGTAAGGGTGGTAATCGTGGGGACGATCATGATGGCGAGCACGAACCATGCGGTGAGCGCGCCGAAACCCAAGCCGCCCGTGAGGTCGGCGACGAAAGGACGGATGATGACCATGCCGAAAAAGCCGTAAATGATCGACGGAATGCCCGCAAGCAGGTCAACGGCGGGACTGATGAGCGCACGAACGCGGGCCGATGAGATCTCGGTGAGGTACACGGCGGTCCCCACACCGAGCGGGACGCCCAGGACGAGTGCGCCGACCGTCACGAGCGCCGTACCTGCGGCGAGCGACAAGATGCCGTAGTGACCCTCAGTGGGAGCCCAAGTGAAGCTGAAGAAGTTCGCCAGGCCGATATCGGTGAACACGGGAGCCGCTTGCATCATCGTGAACGCGAAGATGAGCACGACCGTCACGACGGCTAGGAAGGCGCAACCGAAAAACAGGTATTGAAGCGCCTTCTCCTTAAGGTAGGTGCTGCGCGAGACGAGCGCCAGATCGCGCTTGTGCGGAGCGTTCTGCTCGTTCATCTGACTCATGCCCCCTCCTCACTCATTTCGACCGGAATGAAGCCGGCCTCGCGGATCTGCTCATCCATCTCGTCGGAGAGGACATACTCGATGTACTCCGCAGCGGCGCCCGTCGGTTCGCCTTTCGTGAAGAAATACAGGTCGCGTGAGATGGGGTACTCGCCCGTGGCGATGGTCCCCTCGGACGGAGCAACGCCGTTGACGCTCATGGCGCGCACGCTCGTTTGAGCGTACTTGGACTCGACGAAGCCCATAGAAATATAGCCGATGGCACCGCGGGAACGACTCACGACATCGCGCACCTGGCCCGTGCCGGAGAGCACGGCGGCGCGACGGTCGAAAGCGGAGCCGTCCATGACGATCGATTTGAACGCCTCGCGGGTGCCGGAGGCCTCATCGCGGTTGACGAGCTGAATCGTCAGATCCTCGCCACCGACCTCGCTCCAATTGGTGATTTGGCCCGAATAGATGCCACGCAGCTGCTCAATCGTGAGGTCATGCACGGGATTCTCCGTGTTCACAATCACCGCGATGCCGTCATGGGCCACCGGCACCGTGGTGAGGCCGAGCTTGGACTCCTCGGCATTGAGCCCGCGCGAGGACGTCGCAATCTCGGCGGTACCGGTCGAGACGGCCTCGATGCCGGCAGAGGACCCAAGACCGCTCACGAGCACGCCGATGCCGGCCTCTTCCTTAAAGAGCTCAGCGGCTTGTTCGGCGATGGGCAGGCAGGTCGTAGAGCCGGCCACGGTAATGGATTCCGTCGCACCCTCCGAGCTGCAGGCGGACAGGGCCGCCATAGTCGACAGGGACACAACCGCTGTCGCGAGAAACAGCGGGATGCGGCGGCGCTTGAGCGGAACCGAACCTTCTTGCCCTCGATCTGCGAAAGATGTCGCTGCACGCGCATTGCAGAACTGGGCGGAGGGAATACGTCGCACGGAGGGACTCCGATCTCTTCGAGCGATTGACGCAGGCACGCGGGTGCACCCTACACCCGCGCCACATCCCGATATGGTATCAAATGTTGTACCTGCGCAAGTGCTCGACGAGCCCAAGCCCCTATAAACACCCTTTGGGCGCGACTATTCCGTCTGTTCGGTATCGGCGCCGTCTTCGATAAGCGACGCGAGCGCCTCGCCCACCTCGTCGGGCGCAAGGGCGGCGACGTAGCGCGCGTCACGAGCGGGATCGAGCGTCACGCCCTCACCCGCGGGAACGCGCATGCTCTCCAGCTCATCCTCATCGGCATCGGCGAGGTCATCGGCGCACAGGCGCTGGCCCGTGAGCAGGAACGTCAAACGGAACGCGGCGTCGATGGAGATGGCGGCGATGCGATCGAGGTAGCGCGACACCATGATGACACGGCGCAGGTCGTCGAGCGATGAATCATCTGCCATGTCCTCGGCGTTCATACGGTTGAAGGTGCGGAAGAACTGCTCGTAGATCTCGTGAACCGCCTCGTCCTGGTTGGAGAGATCGAGCACGATCCCCAAATCGTTGTTCACCAGGGCGGACACCGATGCGCCGAGCACGCGATACACGCTCTCCGCCTCACGTTCGATAAGGTCAACGAGTTCGGCGGGAAGCTCAATTTCCTGAGCGACCTTGTGACGCGCGGCACGTGCGATACGGCGGACCTTGTCGCTCATGCGCTGGAGGTTGAAGTTCACGTAGATGATTGTCTGCAGCAAGCGGAAGTCCGAGGCGACCGGTGACTGCGTGGCAATGAGGTTGTAGCAGACCGCTTCGAGGTTGGCACTGCGCGCATCGACGTGATCGGCGGCCCGCTGAGCCTTCTTGCCAAGATCCTTATCGTTGGCGATAAACGCGTTCACGGCATCGTGCAGGGAAAGGTCGACCGCCTCGTAGATGGAGAGCATCTCGTGACGTGCCTCGATGAGCTGGCGGGAAAACAGTTTGCGCATGGGGGTCCTTCGCGACGTGTGGTTTTATACCAGGCAAGTCTAACGTCGGCCCCGCACGCCTCGCGTAAACGCAATGTCAGGGAAATGAAAGGGCTGCCCTAAGGGAGGCCGTTGACCATCATCGATCCAGATGGTAACAACGTCGAAAACTAGGCTTCAAATCGCGCCGCTTTTCGACATTGTTACCCTCCTTCGGCTTCGACTCCGAGCATCCTGCCAGAAACACACATACAACGGCGTCTAACGAGAGCGCTGGCCAACCCAAGGCTCCCGGCTAGGCGATCACCGCGACAGCGGCGTGCCGCCCGCACGTCCCGCCCTCGGCTCGATATGAGAAGAAGCGGTCGTTATCGCGAACGGTGGACAGGCCCTGGTCCCAAATGCTCGACGCGGGGACGCCGGCCTCGACGAGCGCCTGCCGGATGGCGCGCGACAGGTCGAGCAGGCGCGTCACACCGGAGCCGTGCCAGCCGAACTCTTCATCGAATCGCCCGATGAGCTCATCGGACACCTCGTACTCATCGCCTTGGATGTGCGGCCCGATATAGGCCCGTATGTCCTCGGGCGCGCAGACGGCCTCGTCCGCGAGAGCACGGGACGCCTTGGCGGCGATGCGCGCGATCGTCCCCTTCCAGCCGGAGTGGATCACGGCGAATCCGGATGGAGCCGTAAGGACGACCGGCACGCAATCGGCAAAACAGAGCATCACCGGCGTACCGGGGGCCACGCAGACGATCGCATCGGCGCCCGCGGCGATTTCGGTCCGCACAGAAGCCAGGGAGGTGGGGTCCGAATCGCGCACCACGGCGACATGGTCGCCGTGGACTTGGTTGGGAACAAGGAGACGGTCGAGCAGACCGTCAAAGCCCTCGGCCGCCCACGCGCCCGGGCGGCCGCCGAAAGGCGCGGCTTTACACAGCGCATGAAGCGCGCGCCGCCGGTTCTCCAGAACGGCTTCGAGATCGTCTCCCACGTGGGACCCGAGGTTCAGCGAGGTGTACGGAGCCTCGGACACGCCGCCCGTGCGCTCCGTGAAGCCGAATCGCACCCCGCCGTCGCACCCACCGACAAGCGCCACCCCATCAACCACAACGCGTTCCACAGCGATATCCCCCATCTCGTCAAACACAAGTTCCAGCAAGCCGCCCCGCCGCCCCACCTTACGCGTGAGAGCTGCGAAGCCTCCGAGCTTTCGGCACCTTCAAATTCTCTACCACGTTAACGCAAGGAGGGGTCCGGCACTTGCCTAAGCAAACATTCCGCAGCCGTTGAGCAAAGCTCGACGGCGAGGACGTTTGCGTGGCAAGTGCCGGACCCCTCCGACAAGTCACGTGGACGAATTAGAAGTTGCCGCGCTTGAGGAAGTCGGGAAGCTCGAACTGATCGTTGCCGAAATTCGGAAGCTCAGTGCCGCCGATGTTGCGCGTTGCCGCAGGAGCAGCGGCAGGCTCAGAGGAACGCTCGGAACGGGGAGCCTTGGAAGCAGCGAAGAGCTCGTCCTGGCGGTTCACGTTGGAATCAGAGAAACCAGTGGCGATTACCGTGATGCGAACCTGATCGCCCAGGGACTCGTCCACAACGGTACCGAAGATGATGTTGGCATCCGGGTCGACGGCGTTGGCGACGAGGTCGGCCGCGTCGTTGATCTCCTGGATGCCGAGGTCCTTGGAGCCGGCGATGGAGAGCAGGACGCGCGTCGCGCCGTCGACGGAGCTCTCGAGCAGCGGGCTGGAGATCGCCTGCTGCGCGGCATCGACGGCGCGGGTGTCGCCGGAGGCGACGCCGATGCCCATCATGGCGGTGCCGGCCTGCTTCATGATGGTCTTGACGTCGGCGAAGTCGAGGTTGATGACGCCGGGGACGGTGATGAGGTCGGTGATTCCCTGGGTGCCCTGGGACAGGACGCCGTCGGCCGTGGTGAAGGCCTCGAGCATGGTGGTCTTCTTCTCGGCGATGTCGAGCAGGCGGTCGTTCGGGATGACGATCATGGTGTCGACGGATTCGGCGAGGGTCTTGATGCCCTCCTCGGCGGAATTCTTGCGCTTGCGGCCCTCAAAGGTGAAGGGCTTGGTCACGACGGCGACGGTCAGGGCGCCCACGTCGTTCATCGCGATGTCGGCCACGATGGGGGCAGCGCCCGTACCGGTGCCACCACCCTCACCGCAGGTGATGAAGACCATGTCGGCTCCGGCAAGCGCCTCGGCGATGTCGTCACGACTCTCCTCGGCGGCCTTACGACCGACCTCGGGGTTGGCGCCCGCGCCTAGACCGCGGGTGATGTCGGTGCCGATGTGAACCTTGATGTCGGCATCGGAAATGGCCAGGGCCTGAGCGTCCGTGTTGATGGCGACGAACTCAACGCCGCGGATGCCCTCCTCGATCATGCGGTTCACGGCGTTCGTGCCGCCACCGCCCACGCCGACGACCTTGATGACAGCAAGGTAGTTGTTGATCTCGTTCTCGTGCATGTGCGGTCCTTTCGAACGCTATGTTGCTAGCCCTTAGGCGAAACGTCACGACGTTAACCCTCAACTAGAGATTAAAAGTCAAGGTAAACCGTGCTATGTTTGCACAAAGTAGGCTCTCAAGTCAAACCGACCTGCGCATATTGTGAAGTATACGGCATTTCCGCTGGTATTCCCAAAGACCGTTCGGCGAGCGCAAAAATGGCGCGCGTCAGAAACGCGCCAGACCTCGTGAGCATTACCAGTCAACCCTCATCGGCAGCCTATTGTGGAGCGCTACGGAACGTGTAGGCGCCAGGCTCACGGACGTTGATGAACGACACACCCGTCTCTTGGGACAGCAGCTTGGTGACCACGCGCTCCTTCTCGGTGATATTGTCCGGCGCGCCGAGCGAGACCTCAACGCCGGAGATCAGATATGCCGAAATTGCCTCCACCGACGAGACCGACAAACTCTTGACCTGCGCCACGAACTCCGAGGAAAAGCCGTTTGCGTATTCAAGTCCCGCCAAAACCACGTCCGAATTCACCGGCTCGCCGCTTTTGGGGGAGATATCGCTGGGCACATCGGTCAAAAGAAGGGCGCCGGAATCTTGTGCGACCCTCAACGCGGCCTCCTGGGAGGACAGCAGGGTGGCACCCTCGGGCACAGACCCATCTTCGCCCACCTCCACTTCGTTGCCCTCCGCATCGACGGCGACCAGAAGGGTCACGGGAGCAATCCAAGTACCGTCATCGCCGATCGCCCAGGCGATCTCGTCCGCGGTGATATACGCGATGGCCTTCAGTTGGCGTTCCACAGGCGTGATGACGAGCGCATGCGGCCAGGAGCGTTCAATCTGAACGCCCTTGATCCACGGGCTCGCCTGGAGCTGCTCGAGAATAGCCTTCTCGTCGACGTTGAGCAGGGTCGTCCCCTCGGGAATATCGACAAGAGCCTGCACCGTCTGTTGCTCAACGTGATCGCTACCCCGCACTTGAATATCGGAGGCCTCAAAGAGCGCAGAGTTCGCAATGACGACGACGGCAAGTGCCACGGCGGCAAGTCCGCCCACGCCAGCGATGAGCACGCCTCGACTCGGTTTGCGGATGTTGAGTTTTGAAGCGAGCGCGGTAAAAAAGCCCCCGATTGCCGCGAAGGCCCCCATGAGGGGACGCAGGACGCGGACGACACCCGTTTTTTTCGAGCTGGGCTTACCAGCAGCGGGCATACTCGCGCGCTTGACCCCGGGCACGACGATCTTTGCGGCCGTCTTCTTGCCGGATGTCAAAGACGAAACATGAGCGGTGGAAGTTTTTTTCTCGGCAGCTCGAACCGCCGCAGGGGAAGCGACGGGGCGCGTGCCATGGGGCAATTGCCTTTGCCGGGCAGAGGCCTTGGCGCTCTTGCCGGGAACCACGCCACGCTTGGTGGGGACAGGGCGCTTTGCCTTCGAGACGCCCATGGCAGACGCAGGTCGGGCAATCTGCGAGCGCGCAGAGACGGGCCTGGGCTTCGCCGACGCCCTCGAGACGGGAGCGGGTTGAGGAGCCGACGACGACTTCCTGGAAGCCGGGGCCTTCTTGGCTGCCGCGGCACGACGGTAGGTAGGCTTGGGAGCCCTAGAAGCCGAGGAATTTGACTTCTGGTTGTAGCTCGACGCCATACCTCTCCCTTACCGTCTTGTGCACGTGCCGTATGACCGCGGAGACATCTGCCGCGGAAGCGGTTCCCTTGTTCACGATAAAGTTAGCGTGAACGGACGAGACTTCCGCCCCGCCCTGCGAAAAACCCTTTAATCCGCATTCCTCGATCATGGCGCCCACGGCGCGATCGGGGGGGTTGCGGAACACCGAGCCGCAGGACGGGACGCCGAGCGGCTGCGTACGACGGCGACGCGTTAGGGCGCGCTCCATGCGAGCGCGAATCTCATCTTTCAAGCCCGGCATGAGTTCAAGTGTCGCCTCGAGGATGATCTCATCGCGCGGAATTCCGCACTCGCGATACCCCCAGGCGATGTCGTCGTGCCCGTAATGACGCATCCCCTCGCCCGGCTTATACGTCATGACATCTTGAACAAGCGTTCCAATCCACTCGGTTCGCGAGCCGGCGTTCATGGAAATCGCGCCTCCCACGGTTCCCGGAATGCCCACCGCGAACTCAAGGCCCGCGAGCTCCTTGGAAAGGGCTTCGTTCACCAGGCGCGCGAGGATAGCCCCAGCACCGACGGTGATGGTTCGACCATCCTCACCCAGCACGAAGCGGGAGAATTCGCTGCCGAGCGTGATGACCGCCCCACGATAGCCCTCATCGGCGACGAGCAGGTTGGAGCCCTTTCCGATAATGACCCATGGCACCCGCTCGCGGGCGAGTACCTCGATGGTGCGGCGCAGGGAATGATAGCTATGGCAGGTCACGAACAGATCGGCCTTGCCGCCAATGCGATAGCTCGTGTGACGGGCGAGCTTCTCCTGCTCGATAATGTCCGTGTCGATCGTGCCCGAGAGCGACATGACGGCGTTGAACACACCCATCGACTATTGATCCTTGCTCGCGACATACTCGAGATAATCGGGGCCGACGGCGGTGACGTCGCCCGCACCCATGGTGATGAGCAGATCGCCCGCCTGCGCGACCTCATCCAAACAGGCCATGAGGGACTGATGGTCGGACGCGTAGCGCACCTGTTTGTCGGGGTGGGCGGCGCGAATCTTATCAGCGAGCATCTTGCTCGTCACGCCGGGGATGGGCATCTCGCCCGCCGGGAAGACATCTACGAGCACAACGGTATCCGCATCTGCAAACGCGTCGACGAAGTCGTCGCACAGCGCCTGGAGACGCGAATAGCGGTGCGGCTGGAACACGACGATAACGTGCTGGAAGTCCAAAGACTTGGCAGCATGAAGCGTCGCCTTCACTTCGGTCGGGTGATGGCCGTAGTCATCCACGAGCATGACGCCGCGGGTCTCACCCACGTGCGAGAAACGGCGGCGGGCACCCTCGAACGTGGAGAGGGCCGTCGCGGCCTCCTGTGTATCGAGGCCGAGCACATAGGCCGCAACAAGGGCGGCAGTGGCGTTCAGCATGTTATGACGACCGGGATTGTTTTTAATGGAGACGGAGCGAACAGCCCCATCGGGAAGAGCGACCGTAAAATCGGTACCGAAGGTATGGCTGGAAGCCCTCGGCGTGCAGACGGCGTCGAAACCCTCGCCTTCACCATAGGTGAACACCGAACGACCAGTCGAACGGGCGAGCTCGACGAGGCGCGGATCCTCACCACAGACGATGACCGCGCCGTCCTCGTCCACCAAACGCATAAACGCGCAGAACGTGTCTTCGATCTCGGCGAGCGAGCCATAGTGGTCCATGTGGTCGGCCTCGACGTTGGTCACGATGACAACATGAGGATCGAGGTAGAGGAAGGAGCTGTCCGACTCATCCGCCTCGACGACGAAGTACTCCCCATCGCCGTTCTTGCCGTTGGTTCCATAGCCCTCAACGACACCGCCGATCAAAAAGCTCGGGTCGAGCCCCATGCGGTCGAGCATAGTCGCAACCATAGAAGAGGTCGTCGTCTTGCCGTGCGTACCAGCAGCGGCGACCGTCGTGCGGCCATACCCGAGGGCAGAAAGCATCTTGGCGCGGTGCCAAACGGGAATACCGAGCTCACGCGCGCGCATGAGCTCCGGATTAGTCTCGGGGATCGCCGTGGAAACCACCACGACATCGGGCTTGACCTCATCGATCGTGGCGGCTTTATGCCCCACATGGACGTTGACGCCAGAGCGCGTGAGCTGACGGACATAGCGGGAGGTCTTGAGGTCGGAACCCGTGACGGTGAAACCACGCTCATGGAGAACCAAGGCAATGCCGCTCATGCCGGCACCGCCGACGCCGATAAAGTGAGCGCTCTTGAACGTCGGGGCGGTCGTCGCCTCGGGAACTGCAATGGTCGACATGACTCTCCTCGCATGATCGCATACGTAAACTAATCTAGTATACGCCATTCGCATTGCCTCGGGTCCCATCGCCCCGCCCCACGGCATATCATCCCGTGCTCAAACAGCGCTTCGCGGCGGGCACATCCATTGCCTCGGATCCCATCGCCCCTCCCCTGCGGACATCATCCCGTGCTCAAACAGCGCTTCGCGAACTGCGCGCGGGACGATGTCCGCAGGAGAGGGGCTGCGGGGACTCTGTCGATGGGCCCCCTTACACGAGGGCTTCTAGCTCGTCGGCTAGGACTTGGGCGGCTTTATCTTGGGCTAGGCCGCAGGCGGCGTCATGCATCGCGGAGCGGCGGGCGGGGTCGTGCAACAAGGTGAGCAGCTCTTCGCGGAAAGAATCGCCATCGATGTCCGCATCCGCAAAGACCACAGCGGCACCGGCGTCGGAAAGCAAGCGGGCGTTGGTGGTTTGATGGTCGGCCGTGGCAAATGGGTACGGAACGAGGATAGAGGGCACCGCGAGGGCGGCGATCTCGGCCACTGAGGATGCGCCGGCGCGGGACAAGACAAGGTCGGCGGCGGCGAGGACATCGCCCATGTCGTCGATATAGGATCGGACCTGCCAGCGTGCGCCCTCGTCGCCACTCAGATCGAGGGCCGCGACGGCGTCATCGTAGCCACCCTTGCCCGTCGACTGAACCACATGCAGGCCCTCGATCGCGAGCAGTGCGCCTTTGAGTTCCGCGAGCCGCTCATTGAGGTGCTTGGCTCCCAGGGACCCGCCAAAGACCAACAACACCGTCGCGTCTTCATCGATTCCAAGAGCGGCGCGGCCACGTGCGCGGTCGCCGTCAAGCACGCTGCGGCGTACAGGATTGCCGGTGAACACGATGCGCGTGGCAGAGCCGGCATGCTCGCGAAGGATGTCCCCCACGCTCGGCTGACCGGTTGCGATGAGCCGCGCGAGCTTGGCGGAGCGCTTGTTGGCAAGACCGGGAACGGAGTTCTGCTCGTGCAGGGCAACGGGAATGCCGAGCTTAGCCGCGGCGCGCACGAGCGGCAACTCGAGATATGCCCCAAAACCGATCGCAACATCCGGCATGGGCAGGGAGCCAGACTGAAACTCGCCCACCAAGCGGTGCTCCTCACGCGCCAGATGCATAAGGGCCGTGACGAGCGTCCACGGACGCTGTCGATCGAAGCCTGTCACGTGAACGGGGTGGAATGGGAAGCCCGCCTGGGGCACAAGTGAGCCCTCCAAACGACGCGTCTCGCCAAAAAAGTGAACCTCGTGCCCACGGGAGCGCAATTCATCCGCGAGTGCCAAGGCGGGATTCACATGGCCTGCGGTGCCACCTGCGGCGATGGCGACCACCAAATGCCTGCTATCGGTCATAACGGCTCCCCCCGTTCGCCCTCTACCATCACCGCGACCAGACTCACCGGAACGGCGCGGGCGAGGGTTGCCTGCGATACCACCATAATCCACCCGAGGCCGTGCGTCACGCGAACGGAGTCGTTCGGAGGCACCGCCGCCCAAATCCACGCGCTGATACCCACCTGGGCGCGGCATCCGCTCCGATGCGTGGACATTCCGCGCGCCACGCGGACGCGGACCGCGCGGACGATCGGGCAAAGATGGGGCGCCCCCTTCGTATACGCGCAATCCGCCACGACCGCGCGGCATAGGATCGCCCACACCGGAATCCTCCTCCACGTTACCCGCAGCCATAACATGGAAGCTTGCGCGACGGCGGTCGGCAGAGGTTTGGACGTTGCTTTCGACCGAGACGCGGAAGATGAATCCCGCAAGTATGAGCGACGTGAGCACCGAAGAACCGCCGTAGCTGACGAACGGAAGCGGTTTACCCGTCATCGGCAAAAGGCCCAAGATGCCAAACGAGTTGATGATGAACTGGATGAGCAAGACAAACGAACAGCCCGCAGCGACCAACTGGCCATGGAGGGTCGGCGAGCGGCGCGCGATGTAAAACCCCGCGGCGATCATGGCAAGGAACACAGCGACGAAGATGGCCATGCCAACAAAACCGAGTTCCTCACCAATAATCGCGAGGATATAGTCGTTGTGGGCTTCGGGCAGATAGTAATATTTCATGGTCGCGTTACCGATGCCGCGACCGAACGGACCGCCCGAGGCGAATGCCATGATGGCGACCGTCGCCTGGAAGCCGTCGCCGTACGGGTCGCTCCACGGGTCGAGGAAGACGAGGAGGCGGGCGAAACGGTAGGGCGATGCGACGGCCAGAATGATACCCGCCAAGACCATCAGCACGAATGCGCCGGCGATCAGGCGGTATGAAATGCCGCAGATGTAGGCCATGGCAAAGACCGTCGCCACAATGATGATCGTGGTTCCCAGGTCGGGCTCGGCAAAGATGAGCACCGCGGGCACACCCACGCAAAGCAGCAGGTAAAACAAGAACGACGAGGTGTCGAGGGTGCCATCGTCGTAATACGCGGCGAGGATGTTTGCCGCGTAGACGATGACCGCGGGCTTGGCGAGCTCGGCGGGCTGCAAGTTGAAGAAGCCCAGTGGAATCCAACGAGAGGCGCCCCACGTCTCGCCACCGGCACCGACCGCCAACACAATGACGAGCAGCGCGACGACTGCCCACCACACGCTCGTCACGAAACGAGTGCGAAACGCCTGCCAGGGAATGATCTTGCGCGTGCCGATAACCGCGAACGCACTGAACCCGATGGCCATAAAGATGGCCTGGCGAAAGACGTAGTGCCAGGAGCTTCCCTCCTCCTTGAGGGCTTCGACAGACGATGCAGAGTACACCATCAGCAACCCGAAGGCGCAGATCGCGATCAGGCACGAGATGAACACGAGGCGGGGACGCATAATCCGCGCGGGAACGCCGGCGATCAGCTTCTCCCCCAGCTCGGAATGACTGGTCGCCGTGGCACCACGGCGAGATCTCTTGCCGGGACGCGCCTGAGACGCGCTCGAACCGCCCGAAGTTACCGAGCGCTCATCGCGCGTGCGACGGAACGCGCCAAACGGCCTTTTGTCTTTTTTGGCATCGTCGGCCACGCCGGAGACGACGTTGGGCTCATCCACGGTGCGTTACCCCTCGAGGGCGGAAAGCTCCGCCACGTAAGATCGGAACGCATCGCCGCGTTCCTCGAAGCCGGAAAACTCGTCAAATGACGCACACGCAGGCGACAGCAACACGACGTCGCCGCGCTGCGCGAGGGAGCGGGCAACGTCCACGGCATCGCGCAAGTCATCGGCCTCGGCGATATCGATCTCGGTGGAAGCGGGAGCCTCGGCCAAGGCGGCGCGGAATCGCTCGCGGGCGGCTCCGAAGCACACGACGGCAGTGGCGTGCTCCACCACGACGGACATGAACTCATCGAGCGGAGTACCCTTATCGGCACCGCCCAGTAACAAGATCACGCGATCGTTGGGAAAGGCAGTGAGGGCCTTTTCGACCGCGTCGGTGTTCGTCGCCTTGGAGTCGTTGATATAAGTCACGCCGGCAACCTCACCGACGGGCTCAATACGATGAGGCAGCGGCTGAAACGCGACCAAGCCGGCACGGATACCCTCCGCGTTCGCCCCGCAGGCGAGTGCCGCCGTGGACGCGGCGAGAGCGTTCAACGTGTTATGGGCGCCTGCGATATTGAGCTCGTCCACGCGCACGAGGGCGGTTTCCTCGCCGTGCAGGCGCACAACAAGATGCCCGTCACGCACGAACGCGGCATCCGGGCCACCGGCATCGGAAAGCGAGAGCTTGAGCACGCGGCGTCCCGGCACATACACGCGGTCGGCAAAGGCCGCAATGCCCTCGTCCTCCACGTTGACGATGGCGATATCGCTCTCGTCCATATTGCGGAACAAGCCGATCTTCGCCAGAGCGTAATTCTCATGCGTCTTGTGCCAACCCAGATGGTCGGGCGTGATATTGAGCAGAACGGCGACACGCGGATGCAGCTCGCTCGTCGTGGCGATCTGATAGCTCGAAAGCTCGGCGACGAACCACTCCCCCTCAACGCGGCGATCGACATCGTGGATGCAGACGTTGCCGATATTGCCCACCGCGACGCTCGGCAGGCCCGATGCGCGCAGGAGCTCGTTGGTGAGCGACGTCACCGTCGTCTTCCCGTTGGTACCGGTGATGGCGCACCAGCGTTCGGGCGATAGGCGCCACGCGAACTCAGGCTCGCCCATGATCTCGCCACTCACCGCCCCGGCATTGCGGAAAAACTCGGAAAACTCGGAGATACCCGGACTCGCCACGCAAATATCGTATGTGCCTTCGACAACCTCGGTCCCATAGACGAGCCGGGCGCCTCGCGCCTCAAGCGCACGCGTGCGATCTGAGGGTTCCGAACTCGCGCCCCCGTACGTTGTGACCGAGCTGACACGCTCGCCCAAGTGATCGACGGCCCATGAGACGACTTCGAGACCGGACCCTCCCTGCCCGAGGACGAGAAGGCTGAAACGTTGCGGCAACGGCATATGAACTTCCTAACCCAGCTGGAAGAAGAGTGCAAGGCCAAGGGCTCCGAACGCCGCGGAGACGATCCAGAACCGGATGACCACCTTGGTCTCCGCCCAGCCCTTCTTCTCGAAATGATGGTGTATGGGCGCCATGAGGAACACGCGCTTGCCGGTAGCCTTGAAACTCGCAACCTGAATCATCACCGAAAGCGTCTCGGTGATGAACAAGCCGCCCACGACAAGGGAGACGACCTCGGTGTTGGTAAGCACGGCGACGGCGGCCAAAGCACCACCCAGGGCGAGGGAGCCCGTGTCACCCATGAAGATCTGCGCGGGATAGGCGTTGAACCACAAAAAGCCGATGCAGCCGCCAGCGCATGCCGCGCAGAATATGGCGAGGTTGGCGTCGTGGCACACAAAGCACACGGCGGCCATCACGATCATGGAGATCATGACCGTACCGCCCGCCAGGCCGTCGAGGCCGTCGGTGAGGTTGACGGCGTTGGACATGCCCGCAAGCAGCAAGAACACGAACACAAGGTACAGCCACGGAATATCGATCGTCATCCCGGAGATGGTCAGCGTCGTGGTGAGGATTCCCAAGTCGATGGAAAAACCGCCGGGAAAGCGTATCACCGGGGCCACATCGCAGTAGTTCACCGCGATGACGAAGAAGACGCAGACGATCAGCGTAAGACCGATCATCTTGCCCGCGGGCGTGAGGCCAAGGGAGCGTTTCTGCACGACCTTGGTCACATCGTCGAAGAGCCCAAGTGCGCCGGTGGCGAGCATCGCGCCCACGGCGAGCATGAGGTCGATGGTGGGCTTAGCCATGATGAAGCAGGTGAGCACCACGGCAAGCAAGATGATCACACCGCCCATGGTGGGAGTTCCCGCCTTCACCAGGTGGGACTGCGGGCCGTCCGCGCGGATCTGCTGACCGATGCCGTCCTTTTTAAGGAAACGGATCCACAGCGGCATGATCAGCCCGGCGATCACCGCCGAGATGAAAATGGCCAAAAAGACTTGGTACGTGGGATACGCGGGGTTACCGAGCATCGGCGCACACCTCTTCCACAAATCGGTCGAGTCCGACGAAACGCGAACCCTTCACCAACACGAGGTCGCGTTCGCCGATCACCCCGGCGAAGCGCTTGATAAGCACGTCGCACGACGGAACGACGTGCACGTCGCCCTCGTCGAGACCCATGAGACGCGCGGCAGTGGCCATCTCCTCGGCAAGCTCACCGCCCACGCAGATGAGCAGGCCGGGACGCTTCGCGGCGGCATAGGCACCGGTGAGCGCATGGAGACGCGGAGCCTCCTCGCCCATCTCGCCCATCTCGCCCAAGATGGCGATACGCGTGCCGGAGCACGGAAGACTCTCGAGCAAGTTGAGGCCGGCTGCCATGGATTCGGGGCTGGCGTTGTACGAATCGTCGATAACGCGGCACCGCAGGTCGCATGGCGGACCTGCGCGCGGCGGCCAGTCAGTGCAAGCGAGGAAAACGCCTCGTCGATCTCGAAACCCGGAACGCCGAGACGGTGCGCAACGGTCGCGGCGAACAGCGCGTTGGGCACCGACTGGGCACCCGGAATGGACAGGTGCGTCTTGAAGCTCAAGCCATCCTCGAACGTGATGTCGAAGTGCGGACACCCCGTCTCATCAAGCTCTACATGGGTCGCATAGACGTCATCATCGGTCGAGGTGCCCGCAAGCACCACATCGATGCCGCGAGGCCGCGCATACTTCTCGATGATGAGCGGGGTGAAATCATCCTCGCCGTGCAGCACGAGGGCGGAATGGTGCCCCTCGAAGTTCTCGGCACTCGGAGGCATGCCCTGAAGAATCTCGGCCTTGGCGCGGGCGATCCCCTCGCGGCTCCCGAGCATGCCGATATGCGAGGTGCCCACCTTGGTGATGATGGCAAAGGTCGGTTGGGCACACGCGGTGAGGCGAGCGATCTCGCCGAAATCGTTCATACCCATCTCGAGGACGAGCATCTGCGTGTCGGCGGGGGCGGACAGGATGGTCAACGGCAAGCCGATAAGGTTGTTGTAGTTGCCCGCGGTGGCGTGAACGCGGAAGCGCTTTGCCAGACAGGCGGCCAATACGTCCTTGGTGGTGGTCTTGCCGATGGAGCCCGTCACACCGATCACGGTGCAGTGCAGGCGTGCGCGGTAGCCCTGGGCGAGGCGCAAGAGGAACTCGGTGGGGTCGTCGCAGGTCAACAACGAGCAATTGCGCGCGTGGGCGGCGTCGACGAGAGTCTGGTCGGGCTCCCGCGTCATCACGACGGCGGCGGCGCCCTTCTCAATAGCGGCGGCGGCGAAATCGTTTCCATCGACGCGCTCGCCGGGGAACGCGACGAAGATGGCGTCCGGCCCGACTTCGCGGGAGTCGATGACGACGCCGCGGCATACGCGATCGGGATCACCCGCGACGCGGCGCGCGCCCGTGGTGCTCTCGAGGTACTTGACTGCGATCTCAACCATATTAAGTGGTAACCCTTCCTGATCGCGTTCCTTGCAACGTGATATGGTACCCCGCCCGCCCTTCGATGTGGTGCAGGCTGTGTGAACCCTATCGCGTGGGCTTGATGCCCAACGCCGGCAACGCCGTCTCCATGATCGTCTTGAACACCGGAGTCGCCGCATCGGAGCCGGCAGCCGTGCCGTAAAGCGTGATGTAGCACATCGCGCGCGCATCAGTGGTGGACGCGAAACCCATGAAGGAAGACATGTAGTTTCCCTCTTGATAGCCAGATGTGCCCTCCACGGCGCGCTCCGCGGTTCCCGTCTTTCCCGAGATTTCGTAACCGGAGACCTGCGCTCCGGTGCCGGTACCTTCATCGACGACCGTTCGCATCATATCCGCGACGGCGGCGGCGGTCTCAGCACTCAGCACCTGCTGCTCGCCATCGGTCCAATCGACCTCTTGCCCGGCACGTGTCTTGAGGAAATGAGGGGTCGTCATGACGCCCTTGTTCGCAATCGCGCTCATGGCGCGCACCATCTGCACCGGCTCGACGGCAAGCGCCTGACCAAACGACATCGAACCCAGGGTCGCGCCATCATACTCGGATCGACCCTTGATGATGCCAAGCGATTCGCCCGGAAAATCAATGCCCGTCGAGGTGCCGAACCCGAAGTCCTTGATGACGTACTGGTCGAAGTCGTCCGCACCGATCTTCTCGCCCACCAAGACGAACCCTGTATTCGAGGAGCGCCGCATCATCTCGCGCAGCGTCATATTGAGGCCATAATCGCGCTTATCGGCGTCACGGACTTCGTCATCGCCCACCCGGACCATGGCGGGCACGTCCATGGCGGTGTCGGGGGTCATCCCCTCGTGTTCGATTCCCGCGGCCGCCACGAAGGACTTAAAGACCGAGCCCGGCTCGTAGACATCGGTCACCACGCGCAGATTGAGATCCTCGTTCGAGGCGTTTGCCAAGTCCGTAGGATCATAGGTGGGATACGAGCACGCGCAGATGATCTCGCCTGTCGTGGGATCACTCACCAAAACGGAACCGTTCTTGGCGCCCACGCGCTCCACCACCTCGGCAATGGCGTCCTCGGCGACGCGCTGGATATTCGCGTCGATCCCAAGCACGATGTCCATGCCATCTTGGGCGGGGATCTTCTTATACGCTCCACCGGCGATGAACGTGCCATCCAAGGCGCGCTCGCGAACCAACGAGCCGTTCACGCCCGTCAATATCTCGTCATATTGCTTTTCGAGGCCCGAAACGCCCACATTGTCCACGTTCACGATGCCGAGCACCTGCGACGCCAGCGTGCCATTCGGATACACGCGTTTGATTGACGGCTCGAACTCGATGCCCGCGATCTCCTTCTGTGCGAGCAACTCGGCATCTTCGTCATCAACCTGGCGCTTCACATAGGCGAAGGTCGTGTCTTGGTCGAAGAGATCGGCCACGTACTCCTCATCGACGCCCAAAACGTCAACGAGTGCGGCGATCGCCTTCTTGCGCTGCTTCTTCTCAATGAGTTGCGGATTCACATAGACGTTCTTGCACTCGACGCTCGAGACGAGCACCGTGCCGTTGCGGTCGTAAATCGTACCGCGCTTGGCGTAGAGCGTTTGGCTTATCATGCGGCGCGCATCCGCCTCGGCGAGGTAGCGGTTTGCGTTGAAGATCTGGTAATCGGCAAGGCGCGCCGTGATGAGCAGACCGGCGAGCCCCAAACCGCCCATGAGAAAGCCGTGGCGCGAGATGTTCTCATGCGCCAAGTCGGAATGAAGCAGATCGGTCTTGACGCGGGTGTCTCGATGGTCGCGTGAGCCGCGGGCGTCGCGCCCGCGCGACTCTTCACGTGCACTGCGCGCACCACGCGGGCTGCGCGAGCCACGGAGCCCATCTTGGGCACCGCCACGCGAGCCGCCCGTGCGACCGGAGCCCCGCCTCCTATCGTAATTCGAAGACATGAAGACGTGCCGCCCAACTACTGGCCGAGCGCAGAGAGCGCACTCGCGCCGGTGTCGGCACTCGAATCGACATATTCGGTGAAATCGAGCGTGATACCGCTGTCCGCGGTAACCATGCCGTAGCCCTCAGCAAGGTCGCGGATGCGCGTGGACGAGCCATACACGGCACGCATGACCTCAAGCTCGGAGCCCTGCTCCTGAGCCTCGGTAAGTTCGTTGGAGAGGGTCGCGGCGTTGTTGAGCGTTGCGGTGGTAAGGCCGGCAAGAGCCACGCGGAAGACGCCAATCGCGACGAACAGAACCGCGAGCACGGCGAAGACCTTGACGCAATGCGTGAACTGGGGGCTGACCTCCTGGCTCGCCTCACGGCCCGCACCGGTGACGACATCAAGGCGAGGACGCGCAGAAGGTGTGGGGGCGGAAGCGTGCCCGGCATACGTCTCGGGCTGCATATCATAGGCATATGCTGCGTTTGAGGTGTGGTAACCCATGATATGCAACCCTCCGTCCCGGAAGCAGTGACAATACGAGCGGCGCGAGACGAACGGATGGCGAACGCGGAGCTATAGACGCTCTGCGCAGCGAATCTTCGCCGATCTCGCGCGTGGATTGCGGGCGACCTCCTCGGCCGTCGCAACTAGCGGTTTGCGGGTGGTGACCTTGACTATCGGCACGTTCCCGCACACGCACACCGGAATGTCCGGCGGACAGGTGCATCCTTTGGAGAGCTCCTGGAAATGTTGCTTGACGATGCGATCCTCAAGCGAGTGGTACGAGATGACGCATACGCGACCTCCCGGGTTCAACCAACGAACCGCCGCCTCGAGGCCGCGTTCGAGCACATCGAGCTCATGGTTGACCTCGATGCGAATCGCCTGGAAGCTGCGTTTGGCCGGATGCCCTCCGTGCCTACGCGCCGCCGCCGGTATACCGGCTTTGATCGCCTCGACGAAGTCTCCCGTCGTCTGGAGCGGCGTCACCTGCCGACGACGCACGATCTCACGCGCGATCTGGCGAGCGAACTTCTCCTCTCCATAAACGCGAAGAATCCGGGCGAGGTCGGCTTCGGTATAGGTGTTCAAGACCTCAGCTGCGTTTAGGGTGTTGGTTCCCGGATCCATACGCATGTCGAGTGGGGCATCCTCGTTGTACGAGAAACCCCTACCAGGGATATCGAGTTGGGGGCTCGAGACACCCAGATCGAACAGGAATCCATCGACGCCGGGCACCTGAGCTGTGCACAGGAGCTCGTCCAAGTCCCCGAAGTTTCCCTTGAGGAGCTTGTGGGGCGTACCCGGGGCCTCGACGTCAAGCCGATTTCCCGCCGCCTCGAGCGCCATGTCGTCCTGGTCGATCCCGAGCAACAGCCCTTGGGGTCCAACCTGCGCCGCCATCTTCACCGAGTGACCGGCACCGCCGAGCGTGCAATCGCACACAACGGACCCGCTTGCGAGCTGGAGCTGCTCGAGCACTTCTTGGAGCATGACTGGTTCATGCCGATATTCAGGTGTCAACGTACCTGTCCCCCGTTCGCGTCCATAAGGCCTTTCCTAATCGAAGAAGCCCGCGAGGATATCCTCGGTCTCAGCCTGACGTGCCGCATAGGTCTCGCGATCCCAAATCACCAGGCGGTCGTCGCCACCGACGACCGTGACCTCGCGATCCAGGTGAGCCTTCTTGCGGTCATGCTCGGGAAGGCTGATGCGGGCGGCGGAGTCTATTTCGAGTGTGGTTGCCGCGCCGTACAGAGCCTCCTTGACCATGCGGTGAGAACGGTCGGTGGGATTGAACCCGCCCTTTGCCTCAAACACAGAGTCAACCCAGACCTTGAACGTGTCCTCAGTGAACACGTACAGGGCATCGACTTCCTTTTCAGGAGCGGGAAGGACGCGCACATGACCCTCGAGCTGCTTTTTGAAGGCGGGCGGCAGCGACAAACGTCCCTTCGCATCGAGATTTCGATCGTAGGTACCGTTGAAATACACTGGCGCACACCCCCTTAGGCTTACTCGTGGGCATATGCGGGAGCCACCCCGCCGTCGACGCTTTTCATTCTATGGGGGCTTCTCCCCTTTCGCAACACTTTTTCCCACTTTCTCCCCCACAGCTCCCCACGCGCCCCGAACGCCCCATCAAACGGACGCGAACAGCCGTTTGGACACACACAACATCTTGTGTTTGGGCAATGTACGACCACCACGGGTCGATGCGATATCCGCAGGTTAAACCTTCTAGTTGAGGTTGAACCGATTTTCGAGTTGTGCCCGACTTGTGGGCGGCGTGTGGGCGAGCATCCCACCCCATGCGGCGGCGCAGACGCCAAGGCAGGCCGTGAACCTAGGCGCGTGGATGGGCGGCAAGGTAGACTTCGCGTAACTGCGTCTGATCGAGATGCGTGTACAGCTGGGTCGTGGAGATATCGGCATGCCCCAGAATCTCCTGCAAAGCGCGCAGGTCGGCGCCACCGGCGAGCATATGCGTCGCGAATGAGTGGCGCAAAGTGTGGGGATGCAGGCCCTCGATGCCAACCATGCGGCCGTAGCGCTCGCAGATACCGTGAACGCTTTGACGCGAGAGCCTGGTGCCACGAGCATTGAGGAACACCGCCGGGGAGATGGCGGTGCCGCGGGAATGACGGAGCAGGTCATTGCGGGCACCATCTGTAAGATAGGAGTGCAGAACCCTGAGCGCGGAGCCTGTAATGGGGACAAGGCGCTCCTTGGATCCCTTTCCCACCACACGGACAAACTCATCGTCAAGATATAGGTCACGAATGTCGAGACCCGTGAGCTCACTCACCCGCATCCCGCATCCGTAAAGGACCTCGAGCACCGCATGGTCCCGCTCTCCGGCGGCGGTTTGAGGAAACTCCTGATCGAGCAGGGCGTTTGCGCATTCGATCGAGATGACGTCCGGAAGGCGCTGCTCGGCCTTGGGAAGTCGAATGGTCGATGTCGGATGCGTATCGACCAGCCCCTCGCGGACAAGAAAGCGGTGAAGGCCCTTGACGGCCGAAAGGGCGCGATTGACCGACGCATCCGCCGACCCGGCGTCGCGACGCGAGGCCACAAACTCCTCCACATCACGTCGGGTCACCGCGGATGGACTTGTGATACCGCGTCCGAGCAGGAACGCTCGATACCCCTCGAGGTCGCGGCGGTACGCAGCCACCGTATTCCGCGAGAGGTTGCGCTCCACCACCAGATGGGCAAGGTATTCCCGGCAGCAGTCTTCGAGGTCCGTCATGGGGAGCATGGTTTAGCGGTGATAATACCCGCTACGCTCGAACTTGGGCTCGCAGCATACGTTGATGCCGAGCTTCCTCAGCAGCGCCTCATCCGAACTCGAGATGATCACCGAGAAGAACGCATCGCAGCCACGCAGTTTGGGGAGACCGGCGAGCACGCGCGCAGCAACCTCGCTCGTAGCGGAGGTGATGGACAGTGCAATGAGGGTCTCGTCCGGGTGAAGACGCGGATTGACGCTGCCCAGCTGGCTCGTCTTGAGGCGGCTGATGGGCTCGATGGCATCGTTGGAGATGACTTCGAGCTCAATGTCGACGCCGGTAACGGCCTTCAGCGCGTTCATCATGAGCGAGCTCGCGGCACCAAGGCGCGTGGACGTCTTGCCCGTGACGACCGTGCCGTCGGGCAGCACCATGGCTCCCGCGGGCGACCCCGTGGTCTCCTCCTTAAGCAAGGCTGCGGAACGAGCCGGAGACTGATCCTTGGTGACGCCGACCTTCTGCATGATGGCCTTGAGCTTGTCGACCTGCTCAGAGCCGCAACCCGTGCGCTTGACGTTGGCCGCGGCGCCGAAGTACCTGCGGACGATCTCCATGTTGGCCGCCTCGCGACAGGCGTCGTCGTCGCTGATCGCGTAGCCCACCATGTTCACGCCCATGTCCGTGGGGCTCTGATAGGGGCTCTCGCCCAAGATCTTCTGCATGAGTGCCTTGACCACGGGGAACGCCTCGACATCGCGGTTGTAGTTGACCGTGGTGACACCATGCGCCTCGAGATGGAACGGGTCGATGATGTTCGCGTCGTCGAGGTCGACCGTCGCTGCCTCGTACGCGATGTTGACGGGATGCGTGAGCGGCAGGTTCCACACGGGGAAGGTCTCGAACTTGGCATAGCCCGCGGCGACACCGCGCTTGTGCTCATGATAGAGCTGGGACAAGCAGGTAGCGAGCTTGCCGGAGCCCGGACCCGGCGCCGTCACGACGACGAGCGGACGAGAAGTCTCGACGAACTCGTTCTTGCCGTAGCCCTCCTCGCTCACGATAAGGTCGATATCGTGGGGGTAGCCCTCAATGGGGTAATGGAGCTTGCAGGTAATGCCGAGCATGGAGAGGCGGCGGCGGAACTGGTCGGCGGCAGGCTGACCGGAGTACTGGGTGAGCACGACGGCACCCACGAGGAATCCGTTGGAACGGAAAATGTCGGCAAGGCGCAAGACATCCTCGTCGTACGTGATGCCAAGGTCACCGCGGGCCTTGTTCTTCTCGATATGGTTGGCGTTGATGGCGATGATGATCTCAACGTCATCCGCCAGGCTCTTAAGCATACGGAACTTGCTGTCGGGCTCGAAACCGGGCAGCACGCGGCTCGCATGGTAGTCGTCGAACAGCTTGCCGCCGAATTCAAGGTAGAGCTTGCCGCCGAACTGGGCGATGCGCTCCTTGATGTGCTCGGCTTGGTTGGCAATGTACTTCTCGTTATCGAAACCCTGGCGCATGCGTTCGGCTCCTTTTGTCATATGGCGGTACCGAAACATAGTAGCCGAGTTTCGCTCCCCCGCCCGCGCCGCTCGCACACTTCACGCAATCGCCCCGACACGCACAGGCCCCACCGCCGCGAAACACAAGCGCCCCCTCCCGCGCACGGAAACGGAAGGGGGCAGAAAGGTAGGTCGCAACCGATCGCAAGACGATTCAAGTGACCGGTCGGACGGCTATTGAGCGACCGCGGAGCCCACATGGGGTGCTTACGCTATGATCACGGCCGCAAAGCACCCATCGGGTACTAGATCACCATGCAGGCCACCGTCGTGATAACCATGCTCACAAGCGTGAGAATCACAATGAGCGGCATGGCGAACTTGAGCCACGTGGTCCACTCGATCTTGGCGAGTGACAGGCCACCCATGATCGCGCCGGAGGTGGGAGTAAACAGGTTCACGACACCGATGGCGGACGAGAAGATCATGACCATGACCTCGGGCGAGAAGCCCAGACCGGCAGCCAGCGGACCCATAATGGGCATGGACACGGTTGCCATACCGGACGTGGACGGAATCAGGAAGGAAAGGCCAAAGTAGACCAGGAACGCCACAGGGGCGAAGATGAAGCTCGGAACGCCCCTGAGCATGGCGGCGGCAGCGTCGAGCACGTACATGTCCAGACCGGTGGCGGCCATGAGAACGGAGATGCCACGGGCCAGCGCGATGATCAGGACGACGGACATCATGTCGGCGGCACCGGTGATGAACGTGTTCACGATCTGCTTCTCGGACAGGCCGCCCACGATACCGATGACAATCGCCATGACGAAGAACCACGTGGAAGCCTCATCGAAATACCACTGGCCAATGGGAAGGCCGGTGACAACTGCGGACCAAGCCTGGGTAATGGTATTACCGTCGGCGTCGTACACACCGTTGTCGAAAAAGCCTGCGACGTTCGCATTAAGGTCGCCCAGCGGGATGAAGCCGACGATCATGACGACGAAGGTGAAAGCGAAAATGCCCAGAACGGCCTTCTGACGACCGGTGAGCTTGATCTCCTTGGCGGCCTCGGCGGCAGCTGCGCCATGGGCGGCCTCGGCGTCCTTCTGCTCCTGCAAAGACAGGAACGTGGAGCCCTTATCGGCCTTGACCTTCTTGGCGTACCGCATCACGAAGATAATGGAGATCAGCGTGGTCACAACGGTGAGAAGGAAGCCCAGACCAATGATGATGGTCTGATCAACCTCGATGCCCTTGGAGGAAAGGGCATCGACGGCGGCACCGACGGCGAACGGGTTGACCGTGGAACCCAGGCAGCCGCATCCCGCGCCGAGCAGGACGGTAGCGGCGCCGACCAGCGGGTCGAAGCCGGCAGCCATCATGGTGGCGGCAAGCAGGGCGTAGAACGGGACCGTCTCTTCACACATGCCGTAGGAGGTTCCGCCGAGGGCGAACAGGCACATGAGCACCGGAATAATCCAAATCTCACGGCCCTTGAGCTTCTGAACGAGCACGGCGATGCCGTTGTCCAGCGCGCCGGTCTCGGTCATCATGCCGAGGAAGCCGCCGAGGATCATTACGAAGAGGCAGACGGGCAACGCATCGGCGAAGCCCTTGACCGGTGCCGTGAAGAAGTCGCTGAACGTAGCGGCGGTCACGGCATCCGTCGTACCGGAAACAATTACGGTGATGACGGCGACGATTGCCAATAGGGCAAGAAGAATGGTGAACGATGAGGGCATGCCGCGCTTTTTCTTGGCGGTTTCAGTCATTGTTCTCATCCCCCCTTCTTTGTATTACTTAGGCTTATCCCGCATGGACGGGGCGCAATCCGTGCCGCGCGACGCCCCAAACGGCGGGAAAACTACCAAAAGGACCGCTCGGGACGCTCAGCGATGCGCCCCGAGCGGACAGACGATGCGCTCTTACTTGAGCGTGGCGTACATAATCGCCTTGATGGTGTGCATGCGGTTCTCGGCCTCGTCGAACACCTTGGACTGCGGGGACTCGAAGACGGCGTCCTCGACCTCCATCTCGGTGACGCCGAACTTCTCGGCGATCTCGGCACCAGTGGTGGTGTTGGTGTCGTGGAAGGCCGGCAGGCAGTGCAGGAAGATGGCGGAAGGATCGGCCATGGCCATGAGCTCGGTGGTGACGCGATAGGGCTCGAGCTGCTTGATGCGCTCGGTCCAAACCTCGTCGGGCTCACCCATGGACACCCACACGTCGGTATAGATGACGTGAGCGCCGGTGCAGGCCTCCTTGGGATCCTCGGTAAGGGTAATGGTGCAGCCATTGGCCTCGGCGATCGGCTTGCAGGCGTCGATCACATCGTTGGCGGGCATGCACTCCTTCGGGCCGCAAGCCACGAAGTTCATGCCGAGCTTGGCGCACACGACCATGAGGGAACGAGCGACGTTGTTCTTGGCGTCGCCCATGAAGACGAGGGTCTTGCCCTTGATGTCGTAGTTGAAGTTCTCCTGGACGGTCAGGATGTCGGCGAGCATCTGGGTGGGGTGCCACAGGTCGGTCAGGCCGTTCCACACGGGAACGCCGGACTTGGCGGCGAGCTCCTCGACGTCCTCCTGGTCGAAGCCGCGGAACTCGATGCCGTCATACATGCGGCCGAGGACGCGGGCGGTGTCCTCGATGGACTCCTTCTTGCCCATCTGGGACGAACCGGGGTCGAGGTAGGTGACGCCCATGCCAAGGTCCATACCGCCGACCTCGAAGGCGCAGCGGGTGCGCGTGGAGGTCTTCTGGAACAGCAGGACGATGTTCTTGCCCTCGAGGTAGCGGTGCGGGGTGCCCGTGCGCTTGAGGTCCTTGAAGTTCTTGGAGAGCTTGAGCAGGTACTCGATTTCCTCGGTGGTGAAGTCGAGCAGACGCAGGAAGCTGCGGCCAGAGAGGTTAACGCCCATGTGGGCTCCTTTCACATAGAAGGTAGAGCGAATGCCGCGGATGATACCACGGCGAAGTGCGACGGCGCACCGGAGCCGATGCGCCGTCGAAGCTAGTGCTTAGAGATCCTCGCGCCAGAAGGGCATGCTCATGCAGCGCGGGCCACCACGGCCGCGGGAGAGCTCGGCGGACGGGCAGACCAGAAGCTCCAAGCCCTCCTTGTAGAGCACGTCGTTGGTGACGGTGTTGCGGGCATAGACGCAGATCTTGCCGGGGGCGACAGCCAGCGTGTTGGAGCCGTCGTTCCACTGCTCGCGAGCAGCCGCAATGGGATCGCCGCCGCCGCAGGGAATCAGCTTGATCTGGTCGACGCCGGTGGCGTCCTCGAGGACGTGCTCGAGCGTGTCGACCATTTCCTTGATGTTGACCTCGCCGGGGTTCTTGCCCGGAGTGAGCTCGTACACCTTGAGGGTGCCCATGATCGCCGGGTGGATGGTGAACTTATCCACGTCGATCTGGGTGAAGACGGTGTCGAGGTGCATCATGGCGCGGTTGTTCGGGATGTCGAAGGCGAGGATGCGATCGACCTTGGAATCGCTGTTCCAGAAGATGTTCTGGGCCATGACGTCGATGGCGGCAGCCTGGGTGCGCTGGGAGATGCCGACGGCCAGGGTGTGCTCGTTGATGTTGAGCACGTCGCCACCCTCGGTGTGGTAGGCAGCGTCACGACGGAAGTACAGGGAGACGTCCTTATAATCCGGGTGATACTTGAAGATGTACTTACCGTACAGGGTCTCGCGGTTGCGGGTGACGGAGTACATACGGTTCAGGCAGACGCCGTTGCCAACGACCGCGAACGGGTCGCGGGTGAAGTAGAGGTTCGGCATCGGGTCGATGATGAGATCGGACTCGGACTCGGTGTTGACCATGGAGTCGAGCGTGACGGAGCTCACATGCGGCATCTCGATCTCGGCCTTGGTGAGACCAGCCATGGTCTTCTGGACAAACTCGAGGTTGTCCTTGATGGAATCGAGCTTCTCTCGGACGACGCGGGGCATCTCCTTGCCCTTGATGCCGGCCTCGGCGATGTACTGATCCAGGAACTCCTGGCGAGCGTCGGGGTTGGCATCAAAGACCTCGGCGACGAGCTTCTCGAGATAGAGAACCTCGACACCCTGATCACGAAGAATCTGGGCAAAGGTGTCGTGCTCCTCTTGGGCGACCTCGAGGAACGGGACGTCGTCGAAGAGCAGACGCTCAAGCTCGAACGGCGGCAGATTCAGCAGTTCCTCGCCGGGCCTGTGCAGGCAGACCTTCTTGAGCTGCCCAATCTCACTTGGGACATGCAAGCCTTTCGTCATTGCCTCCTACCTTTCTTATTCTGGGACCGCGCGGCGATCCCGTCTTAAGTCCTTTACGGGACTCCGTTCACACCTACCGTTATATCCAATTTTCGGCTTAATGATACCGTCACCGCCAAACGGTCGTAAAACTGGCGGGAACGGTATATCATCAAAACTCCCGCAGGTCGTTACTTTTATCCAGTAAAGCGTTTTACATGGGAGAATAGCAGCACATGGCATGTGCAAGGCAAGGGATAAATGCCTGAATCTATACCTCAAAGTGAATATTTTTCTACTTGTCCTGCATATTATGAACAAGATTCAAAAGCCTAGTTTACGGTTTGTTAATATGCATTTTAATCAACTATTTATGCAATTGCCTGTGAATTAAAGCCGCTCATGGCATTATTACGACCGTCTACGCGCTTTTTTGTGCACGGGAGTGCCCCGCGCTGTGAGCTAAAACTTACCACCGGCACCACGATTTCCAAAAGCGGGAGCCGACTCCCTGTAAGGGCATCCATCGCACGGCCGAAACCAGCCGCCCATCTCCTGCCCCTTGTGCTTGTACCGTGCCCATGCGCGAACGCGGCATATCGAGCGAGGCGCTTCTAGTATCATGATTTAGATTGCGCGTTTCGCGTATGACGTCCACTCCCGACCGATGGTGGTATCCATGGAACAAGCCATGCCATATTTCCTTGTGGCTGTCGCCGCCTTCCTTGCCACCTACCTATGCGTCCCGCCCGTCAAGCTCCTCGCGCGGAGGCTTGGTGCCATCGACTACCCCTCTAAACGCCGCATCAACACCAAGCCCATCCCACGTTTGGGAGGCCTTGCCATGTTCGCCGGGCTCTGTCTCGCGCTCGTCGTCGAGATTGCGGGAATCAAACTACTCGGATGGCCCCCCATTCTCATTCCCCATCCAAGCATGACGATCAACTACCCCCTGCTGGGCGTCGCGTTTCTCATCATCGTCATTACGGGTGCGGTAGATGACGTGCGTTCGCTCAGCCCTAAGAAAAAGCTGCTCGGCCAGATTGTCGCCGCATGCGTGGCAGCTACCGCGGGCCTGCTCATTGGGAATATCGTCAATCCGTTCATCCCGGGAGCCGAGATCGACCTCGGGTGGTTCGCCTACCCCATCACAGTGATCTACCTCGTGGCGTTCACCAACATCATCAACCTCATCGACGGACTCGACGGACTCGCCGCGGGCATTTCGGGCATCGCCTCGCTTTCCATGTTTTCCTTTGCCGTTCTCGCGGGGCGTCTCGACGCCGCCTCTCTCGCCATCGCGCTCTTTGGTGCGTGTCTCGCCTTCCTGCGCTACAACTTCCATCCCGCATCCATCTTCATGGGCGATTCGGGGTCCTTGCTCTTGGGCTTTGGCCTGGGCACCATCTCGCTGCTCAACGTGAGTCGAACCGCGGCGCTCACCTCGCTCATCATCCCGCTCATCGTCGCAGGCGTTCCCATCCTCGACACCCTCTCCGCCATCGTCCGTCGCAAGCGCGCGCACGTGAGCATTGGTCAGGCGGACAAGGGCCACATCCACCACCGCCTCATCCAAGAGGGGTATGACCAGCGTCAGGCGGTCCTGCTCATCTACGCGTGGTGCCTGTTGCTCTCGCTGGGTGCGGCTCTCATCAACCAGGTTGCCATCGAGGCGCGCATTGCGATCTTCCTTGCGTTGCTCGCCTGTTCTGCGATTTTCGCGGCGCGCCTTCATTTGTTCGAGCCTGTTTTACGGCATCACTACAACCCAAAGACGCAGCAAGACGAAATCGTGACCCCCGAGGATCCGGCGTTCGCCGACGAGGAGCGCGCTGCGGAGGAGCTACACGAAAGCCGGATCGAACGCCTTGAGGAGATGCTGCCCGGAAAGGGCCCAACGCACAGCCACAGCTCATCCGACCACACCGACCAGTAACCTCTTGTCCCCTTCGTGCAAGCGTAGAGCGCGAACGGGATGTGCCATCGATCGAACACGCAAAGGAGACATCATGCCCAACGAGCTCAGCTACGAGGTCAGCCTCGAGCGCAGCAACCAGATCCGCGCCGACCTGCCGCTGCATCCCGAGAAGTACACCATGCTCACCGGCGACCGCCCCACCGGGCGTTTGCACCTCGGCCACTACTTCGGTACGCTCAAGAGCCGCGTGGAGCTGCAGGACATGGGCGTCCACACCAATGTGCTCATCGCCGACTACCAGGTCATCACCGACCGCGACAGCACGGACAACATCCAGGATAACGTCTACAACATGGTCATCGACTACCTCGCCTGCGGCCTGGACCCCGACAAGACCATGATCTACACGCACTCAGCCGTCCCGGCGTGCAATCAGCTCATGCTGCCGTTCCTCTCCCTGGTCTCCGAAGCGCTGCTGCAGCGCAACCCCACGGTCAAGGCCGAGATGGAGGCAAGCGGCCACGAGCTCACGGGGCTGCTCCTCACCTACCCTGTGCACCAGGCATGCGACATCCTCTTCTGCAAGGGCAACGTCGTGCCCGTCGGCCGCGACCAGCTGCCGCACATCGAGCTCACCCGCACCATCGCGCGTAAGTTCAACAACCGCTACGGCCAGGTGTTTCCCGAGGTCGATGCGCTGCTCTCCAACACTCCGCTACTGCCGGGACTCGACGGGCGCAAGATGAGCAAATCCTACGGCAACGCCATCAACATCTCGATGACCGCCGAGGAAACCGCCAAGCGCATCAAGAAGAGCCAGACCGACGGCGAGCGCATGATCACGTTCGACCCGGAAGGAAGGCCCGGCGTGTCCGGCCTGCTCTCCACTGCCGCCATCTGCACCGGCCGCTCTGAGGTCGAGATCGCGGAGGAGGTCGGCATGGGCGGCTCGGGCCAGCTCAAGAAGTACGTCACCGAGAGCGTGAACGAGTATTTCGCCCCCATCCGCGCGCGCCGCGAGGAACTCGCAGGTGACATGGACTACATCAAGGACGTCCTGCGTGAGGGAAATCGTCGCGCCAACGAGGTCGCCGAGGCGACGCTTGCCGAGGTGCGCGAGGCGATGGGCATGGTGTACTAACATGTACCGTCTTGTCGCCAGCGACATGGATGAGACCTTCCTCGATGCCAACCACGCGATCCCCGAGGCGAATCTCCGCGCGCTGCGCCGCATGAAGGAGCTCGGCGTGTTGTTCGTCCCCTCCAGCGGGCGCTGGTACTCCAGCATCATGGACAACTTCACGGGCGAAGCTCGGGAACTACTCGAAGGCAGCTATGTGCTGTCATACAACGGGGGCTTCATCAACCGCGTGGGCGACGAGACGCCCCTCAGAACCTGCGGCCTTTCGCGCGCTTGCGCGGAAGAGCTGTACGCGAGGGGCCGCGAACTCGGCTTGTGCATGCACATCAACGTCGCCGACGGCCACGTCTTCGTACCCGATGCGGACGAGGACGAGCGTGCGTACCTTAGTTCGATTTCCGGCGTGACCCACATCTCCAGCGCCGACCATCCGGACCTGTCGTTTCTCGATGGACGCGATATCGTGAAGATCCTGTACGTGAACCGTGACTTCGAGGCGCTGCAGGGTCTGGAGCCACACCTGGCACCCATGGCGAAACGCCTTGGGGTCGAGATCACGTTCTCGTCCAAGCGGTATCTCGAATTCATGCCCGCGGGTGTGGACAAAGGCACCGGTCTTGCGCGTCTCGCAAAGATGCTGGATATTCCGATGTCCGAGGTGATCGCCGTCGGCGATTCGGCAAACGACCTTGCCATGATCAAAGGGGCAGGCCTGGGTGTGGGCGTGGCAAACGTCACCGACGACGTACGCCCCTACTGCGACGCCATCCTCGAGACGACGGGCATGGACGGGGCATTCGAGGAGCTTGTCGAACGATTCCTCACTACGTGAAAACCTGCGACTTCGTTCGAGCACAGCTCGACCCGCCCCATCCGAGCCGATGCGCCATCTCCAGCGATACGCATTTGTAACCCTTGGTTAACTTATGGAGACGATATGTACCGCCTTCTTTAGCGCATCTTTGCCGACGACTGCAGGTATATTCATCGCAGCGAAGGACACAGGCGATACAAGGACCTTCGTTATTGCTCAGAAGCGCGTTTTCCCTCCCCTCTGCGCGCGACTACATTTGGCGCCGTCTTCCTGCTGGAAGGCGGCGCCATTTGCTTGAAATGTTATTCAGCGAACTGGGAGTTGTAGAGGTCGGCATAGAAGCCGCCGGCGGCCAGCAGCTCGTCGTGCGTGCCGCTCTCGATGATGTCACCCTCCTTCATCACCAGGATGAGGTCGGCGTTCTTGATGGTCGAGAGGCGGTGCGCAATGACGAAGCTCGTACGGCCGCGCATCAGCTCATCCATCGCCTGCTGGATCTTGAGCTCGGTGCGCGTGTCCACGTTGGAGGTCGCCTCGTCCAAGATGAGCATCGGCTTGTCGGCGATCATAGCGCGCGCGATCGTCATCTGCTGCTTCTGCCCCTGGGAGAGGTTGACCTGGTCGTTCAGCACCGTGTCGTAGCCATGCGGCAACGAGCGGATGAAGTGGTCGAGCCCGACGGCGCGGCAGGCGCGCTGCACCTCCTCGTCGGTCACCCCCTCGTCGCAGTAGACGAGGTTCTCGCGTACCGTCCCCTCGAACAGCCAGGTGTCCTGCAGCACCATGCAGAACAGCGCATGCACGTCCTCGCGGCGCATCTCGCTGGTCGGCACGCCGTCGATGCGGATCTGCCCGCCGTCGATCTCGAAGAAGCGCATGAGGAGGTTGACCATGGTGGTCTTGCCCGCGCCCGTGGGGCCTACGATGGCGACCTTCTGGCCGGGCAGTGCGTGCGCGGAGAAGTCCTTGATGACCGGCTTATCGGAGCCGGCGTAGGTGAAGCGCACATGGTCGAACTCGACCTCGCCGCGTACGCCCTGCGCACGACGCGCCGGCTTGGCAGACTCGTCGGCCATCTCGCGCGCCTCGAGGAACTCGAAGACGCGCGTGCCCGCGGCGCCTGCGGACTGCAGCGCCTGCACGCCCTGGGCGATCTGCGAGAGCGGCTGGGTGAAATAGCGCACGTACAGCATAAAGGCGACGATTACGCCGAAGCCGATCTGGCCATCGAGCGCCAGCGCGCCACCCACCACGCATACGGCGACGTATCCAAAGTTGCCGATGAACATCATGATGGGCATCATAAGGCCCGAGAGGCACTGGGCGCGGAAGCCCGCGTTCACGAGCTCGCCGTTCATGCGGTCGAACTCTGCGCGCACGCGGTCCTCGGCGTTATATGCCGCAATAACCGAGTGACCGGTGTAAGACTCCTCGATATGGCCGGACAGGGCCCCCAGCGCGGATTGCTGGCGTACGAAGTACTTCTGGCTATGGCCCATAATACCCATCATGAGTACAAAGCCCAGCAGGCTCGCACCCACGGCGGCCAGCGTCATCCATCCGTTGGTGGTGATCATCATGAACAGGCTGCCAAAAAAGAGGACAACGGCGGAGAGCAACGTGCCAACACTCTGGCTGAGCGACTGGCCGAGCGTGTCAACATCGTTAGTGATGCGCGAGAGGATGTCGCCGGTGGGCACGGAGTTGAAGTACGACATCGGCAGGCGATTGATCTTTGCCGAGATGTCCGCGCGCATCTTGCACCCGATGCGCTGCGTGACGGTGGTCATGATCCATCCTTGGACCACCGAGAGCACATAACTCGCAATGTAGAAGACGACGAGGGTCATGGCGATGCGGGCGACCAGATCCATGTCGATGCCCGGCTCCACCAGCCCCTTCACCGATGCGGGGAGCTCGTCGAGAGCCGCCATAGCCGCCTCGGTGTCGTTCATATCGAGATTGGAAAAGATGTCAAGCAGCTCTTGTTGGTCGTCGCCGGTGATGGTCACGCCATCGACCTCGACATCCGTGAGTAGGGCATTGCGCATCTCGACGGGCATGTCGGCGAGGTCATCCGGCGAAAGGGAGGTGTCGGCGCCTACGGCGGCTTCCGCGCTCGCCGGCGCACCGGCGGCGGCCATCGCAGCCGCCTGCTGTTGCGCCATCGCCGCGGCGTTCGCCTCGATATTGCGCGTGACGGCCTCGACGACCTGCTCGAGCTTGTCGCTATTTGGCGCAATGCCGTCTTGCACGGCATCCGTGATATCGGAGAGCATATTGGGTCCCAGCAGCGTGAGCACCGTGCCGACCATCGCGCAGATAAGCGCCACCGCAACGGCGGGGAGGAAGCGCCGGCAATAATTGAACAGCCTGCCCCAGGTCCCCCGATCGATACGCTGTCCCGCGGCACCACGTGCGCCGTGCCCCACGGGCCCGTGGCCCATGGGGCCGCGCGGCGCAGACGAAGTATGCATGCCCGCCATCTACATCAACTCCTCTTCACTCAGCTGGGACAGGGCGATCTGCCGATAGGTCTCGCAATCGTGCATGAGCTCCTCGTGGGTCCCCTGCCCCACCACGCGGCCTTCGTCCAGAACCACAATGCGATCGGCATCGCGGATGGTGCCGATGCGCTGCGCCACGATGATGCGCGTGGTATTCGCAAACTCACGCTCGAGGGCATCGCGCAAGACGCGGTCGGTCTTGTAATCGAGTGCCGAGAAGCTGTCGTCGAAGATCAGGATCTCGGGCTTGCGGGCAACCGCACGGGCGATGGACAGGCGCTGCCGCTGTCCGCCGGACAGATTCGCGCCGCCCTGAGCCACCTGTGCGTGATAGGCACCCTCCATCTTCTCCACAAACTCGGATGCCTGAGCGGTCTCGATGGCGTCCGCCACGTCCTCCTCGCCCACCGGGCCGCGACCGTTGTCGCCGTATGCCACGTTGGTACTCACCGTGCCACCGAACAGCGTCGCCTTCTGCGACACATATCCGATCTTGTTACGCAGGGCTCGCACGGAATAATCGCGCACGTCCACGCCGTCCACGAGGACCTTGCCCCACGTGGCGTCATAGAACCGCGGGATAAGATTGATCACGGTGGACTTGCCCGAACCGGTGGAGCCTATGAACGCGACCGTCTCGCCACGATGCGCAGTAAAGGAGACATGGCGCAGCATGCTACCCTCGGCATCTGGATAGCGGAAGGTCACATCGCGGAACTCGATCTCGCCCACGCGACCAGGCTCGCCCTCTTCGCGTGTGCCGTCCTTGATGGTCGTTTCGGTTTCGAGCACCTCGTTGATGCGGTCCGCGGCCACCTGCGCACGCGGCAGGATCATGAAGATCATCACGAGCATCATGAACGCCATGACCACCTGGATGGCGTACTGGGAAAACACCATCATGTCGGAGAACAGGGAGATCTTATTCGCCATGGCGGAGGAGTTGATGAGCACGGCGCCGATCCAGTAAATGGCGAGCGACAAGCCGCTCATCGTGGCCTGGATCGTGGGCATGAGGAACACCATCGTGCGGTTGCCCACGAGCTGATTGTTCGTGAGCGTGTCGTTCACCGTGTCGAACCGGTGCTGCTGGTAGCCCTCGGCGTTGTAGGCGCGCACAACCGAAAGGCCGGAGAGGTTCTCACGCGAGACGCGATTGAGGTCGTCGGTGAGGCGCTGCATGCGGCGGAATCGCGGCGTCGCCACGGCGAGGCAGACCGCCACCACGGCGAGGAGTGCCACAATGGAGACGGCCGTGGCAGCCGTCCACTCCCAGCGCTTGCCGGCGATCTTGGTGATCGCCCACACCGCCGTGATGGGCGCCTTGATGAGCATTTGCAGACCCATGACGATAAGCATCTGAATCTGCATCACGTCGTTCGTGGAGCGCGTGATGAGACTCGGCGTGGAGAATCGTCCGATCTCCTCCATGGAAAACGACTGCACCTTGCCGAACAGCTTGGCGCGCATAGTGCCACCGAACCCGGTTGCGATGCGCGATGCACACACGGCGGTGGCGACCGAGGCGAGCAGACTTCCCAGCGAGCAGGACAGCATCTTCCCGCCAGCCGTGAGGATCTGGGGCATGGTCGAGCCCTCGACCTGCACGAGGCGGGTGATCTCGGCCATGTACTCAGGCGACTTGAGGTCGAGCCAGACCTGGGTGACGATGAACGCCAGCGCCAGGACGGCAAGCCCCCGTTCCTGCTTCGTTAGGTTTCGAAATAGCTTGAGCAACATCTTCTCCTTATCTAACCCTATGAGATATGCACGCGTGCCGAACCGGCTCCGCCATGCGCGCAGGTCGGTTCAAGACGACAGGACGTACGACGAACGCAAGGACGCATCGGAAACCCGAACGTGCAGCGCGGGCATCCTACAGCTGCATCGTGGGCGGGCGCAGGCGCGACCGAATCTCGCATGCCGTGAGGAAGAACGCTCGCAGACGCTCCTCGCCCAGCTCGTCGATCAACATGGCCACCTGGGCGCGCATCTCCCCGTAAAACGCGTGCACGCAAGCCGCGCCCTTATCGGTGAGCACAACCTCGGTGACGCGGGCATCCGCCTCGCTGCGCCTGCGCGCGATGAGCCCCCTGGACTCCAGGCGCTTGAGCAGCGCGGCAACACGCGCCGTACTCACGCCGAGCCGCTCCGCTATGTCTCCCGCCGTTACCACGGTTTCGGCCTTACGCGCCTCCGCCAGCATACGGAGCGTCCCGCCAATGCCCGCGTTCGCCTCGTCCATACAGCGAAACGCATCGGACGAATGGACACGCTCGGCTAGACGGATGATCTCATCAACCTGCGTCTCTGTTGCCATATCGCTCCTTTCGGAATCGAAGGTGCCCGTTGTTGGGATGCGAGCGTTACCGCGTGAGCCATTATTACCTCATAGGGTTAGATGTTTCTTAAGCAGGCCGTTGTCGCCGTATCTCCATCGTGTCACCATATGCCTGGAGCCACCTCGAGCAGCCTAGCCGATCGCTTCTAGTACGTCCTCGCCACGCTGCATCATGTTCTTCTCCCTGGGTCCGCTCCTGAACCAATCGCGCAAGCCCTCAAGCGTGCTGGCCGCAGCGTACACCTTGATCTTCCGACCGTCCTTCGTGGTCACGATGCAACGGTCGCCGCTCTCGCTCCCCTCGGGCTCGGACACCTTCTTGAGGTAGTCGCGTCGGAACGCCACGATGCGCGCATTGCTGATTGAGACGAACCAATCATCATCCTCAAGCTCCGTCCCCGTGGCGCCTCGAGCCGCCATCTCGTCGGCGAAAGAGAAGCCGAGCTCGCGCTCCTGCCTGTAGATCTCGTAAATTCCGCGGAGGGGCATGCTCAACATGAGTAGGGGCAGGAGAACGCCGATGAATAGGAAGAGAAACGGGACGAGCAGAAGCAGGCGAGCGCCATTTTCGGTGAAGACGGCCATGAAGGCGATTACGAGCGAGAAGACGAGTGCCATGCCGTTGAACACGATAGCCAGCGGTTTGATGGCAGCCCAGCACAGACCAGCTTTGGTCATGGGGCCCTTAATGGCGTCCGAGACCTCGATCCCCTCCTTCTCCAGCCGTGCAAGGAGGTTGAGCGAGCACACGCCCTCGAGGCTGACCGAGCAGAACTTGCGCTCGCCCTCATACAGATCGATTCTCATCATCTGCGTGTGAAGCGTCACGCGGGTGATGCTGGAGAAGGTCGTCTCCTTGCGGATGCCGAAGGCGTTACGCGAGAGAATGCGCCCACCGTCCACGTCGATACGCGGGATGCTCAGCAAGGCCCAGATAGCCATACCCGCGAGCGCCATGGCATGACCGAACCACACAAGTTCGTGGTCCCACTCGCCCAGCGAGACGCCCTGCCAGACGTAGACACCCAGCATGAGCAGTTCGAACGCGACGGCGCAGCAGGCGATGATCGTGCGGATGGCTGCGGGCATGCGCACCGTGAAGCAATCGAGGCTGTCCGTTGCCTCGCTGCGCTCGCGCGCGCCGCGGCGGGCGACCCATGCAGTGAGCGGGCCGACGATGAACACGGTCATACCGACGCGCAGAATGGATTCGAGCAGATTACTCATAGGGGCCACCGCCTCGAGCTCTGGAGATTAACTGCAGGAAACGCTGCCAGAACGATGGGATGCGCACAACGTAAGGAGCCGCGTATCGGCAAGCGGCGGCATCGCAATCGCCCGGCGAACAGATGATGATCGGCGCCGGGCCAGACGAATTAAACAAAAGGGTGGTCGACGGCGCCCTCGCAGGCGCACCGTCGACCACCCTTCACGTCGCAGCGGCCCTACGAGCCGTCCGAAACGAAACGCACTCCGCCAGAGCGCTACCCAATCTTGCGGATGCTCGGGATCGCCCAGGTGATGCCTGCTAGGATCACCATTGCAGCACCGATGAGCACGAAACACGCGCTTACGCCGATGGCGTCCGCGAACAAGGTCGATGCGACGAGCCCCACGGGCATGGCCCAGCTGCAGACCGCTCCGTACAGACCGAAGACGCGGCCCATGCACTCGGGATCGACGCGCTCCTGCATGAGCGCCATCTGCGGCGCGCTGTACAGCGGACTCGAGACCCCCATCGCGAACGTAAGCCCCAGAAACACAACGAGCGCGGAAGGGGGCACGAGGCCGCCCGCGAGCGTGCCCGCTCCGAAGAGGCCGATGGCCAGCGTGCACGAAAGCGCGCGGTTCTTAAGGCCACCCGTCGCCCCGATCCAGCCGCTCGCCGCGATCATGCCGACCGAGAACGCGATCTCCGCGATAGCCGACTGCGTAGTGGTACCCCCAAAATGGTCGAACACCATGAGCGGGAACAGCGCGGATATGGGCGAGAACAGGACCGAGAAGGCGAAGCCGATCCAGAGCATGGCGAACAGACCGTGATGGCGTTTGAGCTCGCGGTACCCGTTGGCCGTCTCCAATAGGAAGGCCCGCACCGCGTGGTGCGACGCCTCGGCGTTCTCCTCGGGCGTATGGCGCTCGGGCGCCGGCGTCTTGATGCCGGAGGTCGCCACCGCGATGCTCGCGAGCACCGCGCCGGCGACATCGAGCGCGATCATGAAGGTCAGACCAAACGCCGGATAGACCACCGCGGCGATGGCGTTGCCGATGATATAGCTACCCGACTGCATGAACTGCAGCATGCCCGCCAGCTTGCCGAGCACCTCGGGCGGGGCGATGAGCGGTGTGAGCGCGTTGAAGGCGGGCGTATGGAGCGTGCTGCCCAGCGCACGGACGAACAGCACCGCCGCCACAACGGCGACAGAGAGGTCGCCCCGAAGCGAGCCGAAGACAAGCGTGAGGCTCACGGCCGCGATGAAGAGATCGGCGCCGATCATGAGACGCTTGATGGACGTGCGGTCCACGATGGTGCCCGCGAAGGCGCCGAGGAGCGCCATGGGCAAGAAGGCCGCCAGGCTCACGAACGACAGGGCGCTCGCGGAGCCGGTGGTGAGGGTGACGTGCCAGATGAGACCCATCTGCAGAATGGAGCTCGTGAGCACGGAGAAGAACTCGCCGATCCAGACGATGGCGAGCGAGCGCTTCCAAGAAGCGCAGGGATTCGGTTGTGTCATGGAATAATCCTTTGATGCGATCGGTGGTATGCAGCGAAGTACCGGTCGCTCACGCGACCGTGGCTAGAGCCAAATCCTCATGGAAGCAAGCATGGTGCAGCTCCCCTTTCCAAATCTCGAGGTAAACCTTCAGCCGTGAGTGGGGCTATTATAGGGACTTGCGAGCCAAGATGCAACAGGAAGACCTCTACGGAGCGTAGATGCCGGGCGCCCCGAACCACTTATGCCATGAGAGACGGCATCCGATTCTCCTTGACTTGGTCTCAATGTGATATCACAATGCAATCAGCAGCCGCACGGACTGCTCGGGGATTCGCCCCCTCCCCATCGCAATCTGAGGGGCGGCGCCGGGGCCGTCACGCAAACGCCGGCGCTGTCGTGAAAGGAACTCACATGAGCGTGGAAAAGCAACTCAAGGCCAAGTCGGGCTACGGCATGCTCGTCGCCGTGGCGGTGGCGCTCATCGTCATCATCGGCCTCTTTATCTGGAGCACCATCGGGCTCGCGAGCACGCCCGACGGCGTCGACGCGCCCGCAGTCTACGGATGGGGGCTCGGCCTCAGCATCCTCGCGTTTTGCTTGTGGTTCATCCCACTCAACGGATTCTTCTCGCTGCAGCCCGGCCAGGCGCGCGTGTGCATCCTGTTCGGCAAGTACGTGGGCACCGTCCGCGACGAGGGCTTCTTCTGGGCCAACCCGTTCTTTAGCAAGAGCATGGGCGGATCGGCCGGGATCGGCGAGATGATCGAGCTCGAGATGAGCGATTCCAAGGCCGCCAAGGCCGCGGCGCAGAAGGCCGCCAAGGGCAACCCCACCACTATCTCCACCCGCGTGCGCACCCTGAATGGCGAGCGCCTGAAGGTCAACGACAAAATGGGCAACCCCATCGAGATCGCAACCGTCGTGGTGTGGCACGTCGCCGATACCGCCAAGGCGCTCTTCGACGTCGACGACTACCAGAGCTACGTGGCCATGCAGGCCGAGACGGCGCTGCGCCACGTGGCGAGCGTGTACGCCTACGACCACCTGGAGGACGAGTCCGATGCCGCCGGCGCCATCACGCTGCGCGCCAATGTGGAAGAGGTCTCCGAAGCCCTGCGCCGCGAGCTCGCGATGCGCCTGGCGCCCGCCGGCGTCGAGGTCGACGATGCACGTCTCACGCACCTCGCCTACTCCCCCGAGATCGCCCAGGCGATGCTGCGCCGCCAGCAGGCCGAGGCCGTCATCGCCGCACGCAAGAAGATCGTCGAGGGCGCGGTCTCCATGGTCGACATGGCCGTGAAGGAGATGGCTGCCGGCGGCACCATCGAGCTCGACGACGAGCGCAAGGCGCAGATGGCCAGCAACCTCATGGTGGTGCTCTGCGGTGAATCCGAGGCGCACCCGGTGCTCAACGCAGGCTCGCTGTACTAACCCCAACACCAATGAGTAATTTGGGGACGGGTGCAAAATTGCACATTCGACAAGAAGGCACGTCATGGCACGCAAGCAGTATCCACTCCGCATAGACCCCGCTATCTGGGAGGCCGTCCAACGCTGGGCGGACGATGAGATGCGCAGCGCCAACGGTCAGGCGGAATGGATCTTGCGAGACGCCCTCAAACGCGCGGGAAGGCTGCCGAAGAAAGAGCCCTCGTCCAAGGACGCACCCAAAGGCGAGGAGGGCTAAGCTGGAAGACAGGGCTCGGCCGCTGCCGACGTCGGGACAAAGCCGCGCCCCGCGCCGCGGTCGAGGCAGAGCTGAGCCCCGCCGCTCCAAAGTCGAGCCGAACGGCGGGGCCAACACCAACCCAAAGCAAGCTCGCCCCCTCTATACGCACCAACCGGTCCCCGGAGGCATCCGCCTTTGGGGACCGTTCTTTTCCCAGCTAGATGTCGTATATAAAGCCTTTTGACAGCTCGATTTTGCCCCGTGGGGGTCAAATATAAAGACCTTTGATGGTACGATGCTCGCGTCAATGCCATGGTGGCTCTCGACAGGGGTCACCCCGACCCTCTAGGGAGCAAACGCATGGAGCTGGGCTCGCACATCAAGGAGCATCGCACGGAGCTCGGACTGTCCCAAGACGATCTGGCGGAGCGCATCTACGTGTCGCGCCAGACCATCAGCAACTGGGAGTGCGGCCGTACGTATCCGGATGTCCAGAGCCTGCTGCTGCTTTCCAACGTGTTCGGGGTGACCGTGGACTCCCTCATCAAAGGAGATGTGGAAACCATGGCACAGGTAATGAACGAAGCGGTCAAGAAGTACAACGCCCTCTCCACAATCACGGTCGTGAGCGCGGTCGTGTTTTTGGTGCTGAGCGCGTGGGCGGCGTTCCAGCTCGAATGGGGCTGGGGCATGCACATCGCGCCCACCGCGGCGTTTGCCGCCGTGGCGCTCGTCGTGATGCTCGTGGCGTTCGTGTATATGGAACGCATGAAGAAGCAGCACGACCTCGTCACGTACCGCGAGGTGTTGGCGTTTAGCCGCGGCGAGCAGGTCGATCGCGACACGCTCGAGGGGCGCCGTGAGCGCGAGATGAACCCTTGGGTCAAGGGCACGCGCAACGCGGTGCAGATCATCATCGGCGCCATCGCCGGCGGCATGGTGGGCGTCGGCATCGGCATGCTCGCCAAGATGTTGAGCTAGGGGCGGTCTTCACGTATATCATGAGCGACGAGGAAGTTAGACGTCCTCGCCGCTTTTGCATAACCGGGGCCTCGATTTGAGAACAGGCGCCCGGGTAAGCCTGCGCGTTCATTCGAACTTGATAACCAGATTCTTTCCCAGCGCATCGGCAATTCTCTCAAGCGTCTTGAGCGTGGGGTTGGCACCGCCGCGCTCAAGTACGCTCACCGCCGTCTGGGTCATTCCGCTTTGCCTGGCAAGATCGACCTGCGTCTTCCCTGCCGCAAGGCGCTCCTTTTCGACTAAACGCCCAAGGCACCGAGCACTTTTGGCGGATGCCCCAATCTCACGCATGTAAAACCCATCCTGCGAGCTTCTCCCTGCACTGCTTGCGAGCAGGACGGCGGAATCATATTCTATCAACCCGTGAGACCTGAGCACCTCACCGATATTCTGACGGCCGGGAGGGGCGATCCGCTCATCGACCCAAGCCTGAACCCATTTGCTCGGTATGTCTCGCTCCCCTCGGGCGACAAACGCCGCAAAGATCGCCGGCACGTCCCCCGGCTCCGCCCAATCCTCAACACGAGCACCATACGCGCCGGTCGCTTCGTCATACGAAATAATCGCACTGGGACGCAACTCCCGCCCCTCACCGTCAATCAACTCAAAGCGCCGCATAGTAAGACCATCTCTCTCGAACGATCTCCCACATTTTTTCGAGTAGGTAATCCGGGGCGGCATGTTCCAACCCGGCGAACAGCGCGGCACGATCTTCCAACTTAAGCTCATGCGTAAGCTCTACCGGGGCGATATCACGCAGATTGTCCTCCAAGAAACGCGAACCGATGTAGTTCATCGTGGCAACGCGACGGAGTGGATCGAACGCCTTGATAGCATCCCGCTGCCCCGCGAAGGGGGCGACGAATGACAGGCCGTTGTCGAAAATAGGCGCAAGCCTGGCCGACCCGTCGGGAGACAAAATGACCTCGATGTTCGAGCCGTGCCGGTCGCGGTTGGCAATAAGGTAGTCGACGAGCATCATCTGCTTGATTTGCTCTTCCCAACCGTGTGCGCGACACACTTCATAAGGCGATGCGCCCTGCTCGCCGTAGAGGCTCACATATGCGGAGAGGGACAGTTTGCGCTCTCTTGGCTTGCGGAAATTCTTGGAACTGTTGAGCCAGACCTCCCGCTCTCGGCCATCAACCACAACGCGCGCGTGGATGAGGCGATATTCCAAGTGATCGATTTCCAAGAGCCGCATCAGACGTGCCGCGACGAGTTCGTTTATGCACTCGTGTCCATCAAACTCGATCCCGTTGTACCGAGGCAGCTTGTAGTAGATGGCACGCGCGCCCTGCCCCGTACGTGCCTTGAGGTACGTCCCCGCCGTTCCCGACGAATTGACGCGCTCGCCCCACTCAAGCGCCGTGAGGTCTTGCTCCTTTTGGACGATGTCATATGAACGCACTGTGCCTCCCCTCCTCACTATACTGCAGGTATATATCTTATATTATATAACCATACACCATGAAGAAAGTTCAAGTCACGTACACGAAGTCTCTCAGTGGGATTACTAAGTCAGATTCCACCGAGTGCATACGCGCACAACATGGTTCGCTCGATCCAAAGGTGCCCCATCCCTCGCGCGGTCAGTCCTCGCTTCGCCTCAACCAGCGTTAATTTCCGCAGGTAGCGATAGCGCAAAACAGATTTTGCAGCGCCTAGCGGACCTCGCCGCGTAAGATGTACAACAGATTCGATAGCGCATGCGGTATATCCGCGGGACGCTCCTTCACGACCGGGAGGTGACGATGGACATCAGTAACCAGATCAAGACGCGACGCGAGGCGATGGGCCTTTCGCAAGAGCAGCTCGCCGAGAAGCTCTACGTATCGCGTCAGACGATCTCCAACTGGGAGCGGGACAAGACGTATCCGGACGTCCAGATCCTGCTCATGCTGAGCATCCTGTTCGACACCTCCATAGACACGCTCGTGAAAGGAGACGTGACCGTTATGGAAGAGGCTGTCGAGAGGGACCGCAAGCGCATGGGAACGCGGATGCTGCGGCTGGCCGTGCTGATGCTCGCGCTGTTGGCATTGTCGTTCACGTTAATGCTGTCGCCCGCGCTTGACTGGATGGAGAGCACATGGGGATCCGATGCGGCATACACCATCTCAGCGCTACCGGCGGTCATCGGCCTCGTGGTTGCAGTGACCATTGATAACATTAAGCGCAAAAATGATTTGGTGACGTACAAAGAGATTCTTGCATTTGTGAACGGCGAGGCGGACATCGAGCGTGATCCGCACGCGCTCCCCCGCCGAGGTTGGGCGGCGAAGCACCGGCTGGCGTACGACTTGCTGACGTTCTTAGCCGCGGCGCTCATCGGCGGCGTGCTCGGATACATCGCCTGGGGGTTCCTGCACTAAGTTGTCGGTTGTCCGGCAAGGCGTTCTTCGATTGCCTATGGATATCTGTCAGTTGCCAAGCTCGACCGGGAGATTCTCATAAACAATCCCCGGGCGCCATAGGCAATCTTCGGGGCGGCATATCAGGGCGCTCGGTTTGGAGACTGTCCCAAGCCGAGCGCCCTAAAACTGAGGTTAGAAAGCGGAACGCTTCTCGATCCTTATCGCTCGCCGTCGAAGGCCTTGAACACAATCGACACGATTCCACACAGAATGCCGCCGACCACCCAGGGGAGCCAGAAGTAGCTGGCGGGTGAGTCCGCCGCCGCGTGACCGCTGCCAATGGCGCCCCAGGTGGTCCCGGCGATCGAAGGACCCATGAACAGCCAAATGAGGGCGACAAGAGTTGAGACGAGCATGATGACACCGCACGCAACCTCGACCTTCTTATGCGTGCGCTTAGCGGAGCGCAGCTCGGCCCGCACCGCCTCGGGCACGTCGATGCGGGCGATGTCCTCGACCTCAAGCTCCTCTACCGCGTCTCGGTTGTACTCGTCGATATCCATGCGGCCGTACATCATGCCCGCGTAGACAATCAGCCACACGCCAAGCGCTACCAGCGCGAGCAGCGCGGCGCCCGCGGGAGCTTCCGCACCAGACTCATGCTCGATGAAGTTACCCAAAAGAATGCCCATCATGATGAACATAAGACCGGCGACCAGACCGCGCACCAGCACCTGGCGCGCCTGGAGCCGGTCCTCGTCCGTATAGAAATCCTCGATAAAGGGATGCGCCTTCACAAAGGCGGAGTGCTCCATGCCGGCGGAAACCAAAATGCCGACGCCCACGAGCACGCCGGCGAACAGGGCACCGAGGCCCAAAACTCTCCCCAGCTAGCCGCCATGCCGCTATTGAAGAGGCCGCGCAGGGCCGTCCCTTCCTCAAACAGCACAAGCCCCACCACGCCCAGCACAAAGGCGGCGACACCCGCGGGAACGCGCCTCGCGAAGCGACGCATGTGCTCGTCGTAGCCGCAAACATCGGTCGCGGGACCGGCTGGCACCGCCTTGGCATCCGGCACCGGGGCGCTGTCAGTGAGATCGCCTTGGACGAGGTCATCGAGCGAGCACTCAAAGATCTGGCAGATCTTGATGAGCTTGTCCATCTCTGGATAGGACTTCTCCGCCTCCCACTTGGTGACGGACTGGCGTGACACGCCAAGAAGCATGGCAAGCTGCTCTTGCGTCATGTTGCGCATGGCGCGCAGATGCTGGAGGTTGTCGCGAAAACTCATGGTGGGTCCTCTCGTTGGCCCGGGACGCGTCTTGCTGCCCGCTTTGGAGCGGGCGCGGCGTCCCAAGCATTTGGCGTATTCCTGCCGGCGACTTACACACTACGGTAGCCACGCGTCGAGAACCACCAACTTGAGGCTTCATTTTACGCAACTTACAGGCACCCTGCGGTTGCAATCCGCAGGTAGATTGCCTGCACGGACGATAAGCGGGAATTTGCACCCTTTATTACGGATAATCCTCGCAGTGGAAGCGCGGTGCGAAAACCATGCCGTTCGTCACTGAGAAAATTATATCCTTTTGATAATACTATAGAACATACGTTCGTATATTGGGTTATAATAGAGTAAGCGACATGGGCGGTGCCCTCCGAGTCCTTGCAGGGGGTTAGGAGGGTTCCCATGGCGAAAATCACCATGCTGCTTATTGCGGCATCAGTGCTCGTTCTATCGATCGTGCTGCTCTTCCTTATCGCTCGCTAGCGATATAGGGGTGAAACTCGCCATATAAGGGAACAGCCGCCCTGTGCCGGAGCGGCTGTTCGTGCGGGTTTCACCCCACTGCTTCTACTCCAGGAGGGCGTACGCCTCCCAAGTCGCTACTAGTATACCCGCTTTTTCGGCGCCCCTGCACGCCTCTCGCGGGTTTCTAGGCGGCACTGGGCCTCGCGAGCCTGGTGCCGTTTTTCAGCGATACCGTCAAGGCGGGTCAATCAATTTAGATAACGAAGAACCTAGCCCTGGTTTCGAGAACTGAGCACAAGGGCAATCGACCATCTTCATATCGGGTTTCAGCAGCTTGTATCCCATGTGAACTCAAACAGTCCTCACCAACGTTACAACCCGTTGCTTGCGGCAACGAGCCATCTGCGTACAGCATTGCGGTAACGTAGGAGCCAGGCGAGAGAAAGGATCCGCCATGCTGAACGAGAACATCCAGGCCCTCAGGAAATCGAAGGGCCTCTCGCAAGAGGAGCTCGCTCTTAAACTGAACGTGGTGAGGCAGACGGTTTCCAAATGGGAGCGCGGACTCTCGGTGCCCGATGCTGAGATGCTCGTCGCCATCGGAGAGGTGCTCGACACCCCGGTGAGCACGCTACTGGGCGAGACCGTACCCGCATCCGAGCCCGAGGGCCTGCAAGCGCTCTCCGAAAAGCTCGAATGGCACCAATCATACTGGCTGGCTCGATCGCGGGTGCATTTGCGTCCCGTAAATAAGGTCTCTCATCGCTTTCGCGATCGATTTACCGTGGGCACCGTCCCGCAATGGGCCGCACATTGAACAATGACCACACGAAAAAGAGGTTTTTCGTATTGATTTTCCGTTCCGCAAAGTAGAGGAGGGTAATGCGGCGAAAAAGGTGCTGGATTGAACAGGCAATTACGACCTTATACTTCACGGTTTCCAAAATTAGTACGAAAAAGCTAAAGATCATGAATCCGATTAATGAAATCACGCATTTAAAGAGCTTTAAGGTGGGCTTCGACATGGAAAACCGGATGCGATGCGAATCAGCGTAGAACCGACCACGCCCGCAACAAAGCGTTGCTCGACCATCAAGGTGCATCGCGGGATAATCGCAGGCAAGCGGCGGGATCAAACCCCGCCGCCCACGCCCCGATCAAAGGAGACCCGCCATGATTCTGCTTAAAGACGCCCTGGCCCAAGCCCGACGCGAACGCGGCCTCACCCAAGAAGAACTCGCCGCGCGCCTCTACATCACGCGCCAGGCGGTCAGCCGCTGGGAGACCGGAGCGACCGAGCCCGGCATCGACATGATCAAGCTCATCGCTCGCGAGCTCGACGTCCCCGTGACGCGCCTGCTCGACATGCCCGAGCACTACTGCCAGAGCTGCGGCATGATGTTCACCGAACCCGACCAGCACGGACATGAGGCGGACGGCACCGAAACCGAAGACTTCTGCCGCTGGTGCTACGACAAGGGCGCGTATACCTACGAGACCACCATGGAAGAGATGATCGAGGACTGCGCGCCGCGCATGGCTCAGAACATGGACTGGTCCGTGGACGAGTGCGCGTCGCTCTTGGGGGCGATCTTGCCCAATCTGCGCAGGTGGAAAGCAACGGATAAGTAAGGCACGCGCTAACGCAAGCATCACCTTGAAATCATTTAGGACGAGATGCTTCTTGCAATAGGCAACGACACGGCAATGCCCACCACCGCAGACGCAAGCACGGCGCAAAACACCCAAGTGGTGCCGGCAGGGGATGCAGCGGGGGCAAGCATTCCGCATACAGCGGTGGATACGGCTCCGCCAAACCCCCTAAAGAACATCGCCGTGGATGTTGCCTTGCCAGCGTCGCGAGCGTCCGCCCCCGTCTGCGCCGATAGATTGGAAACCGGCATTCCCACGCCAACGCCCAGGCCAAGCGCCGCCGCGAGCAATGTAACCAGAGGTGCGGTCAGGCTTTGTGCCCTAACAATGAACGCTGCAGCCGCAGTTAAGATCACGAACGAAGATGTCACCGCAAGCGCCCGAAGCCTGCCATTCTTCCTGAACAGGGCACCCGACACATTACTTCCAAGCATGAGGGCGAGCGTCATGGGAATGAGTGCCGCACCCGATGAAGCGGCGGCGATACCCATCGATTCTTGCAAAAGCCTCGGCAGATACGTCACGCCCGCCATGAGCGCAAACTGCACACAAAAGCCCGAGATGAATCCTGCGACAACCCTAGGGCGGCCGAACAGTCCCATGGGAATCACGGGAGCACTCGCAGCAGCCTCAATCCTGTACAGGACAAACGTGAGGATAACAAATACCACTATAAGAGCAGCTGCCTGGGGCGACGCCAAGGGGAACGCGTCACCCGCCAAACTGAACACAGCAACAAGGCTCAATACGCTCAACGATGCTAGCACGCTTCCTGCCGCATCGAATTGCGCCGAGCGGGGCCCATCGCCCCTACCTGGCAGACTGCTTGACGATAGCGCAAACGCAACAATCGCAATCGGAATGTTCACAACGAATATGACATGCCAGGACAGCCCTTGGGCAACGGCCCCTCCAATCACGGGTCCTATTACGCTCGCCACACCGTACATGGCAGACGCCACTCCAAGATAGGGACCCCTATCGCGCGGCGGAAGCATCATGGCAGCGGCTATGAAGACGCCGGCTTCTAGCAAGCCGCCGCCAATTCCCTGAAGCAAGCGAAGCGCAGCTAGCACCTCGATGGTAGGTGCCACGGCACACAGCGCAGACGCTATGGCAAAGAGAGTCAGGCCGAACGTATACGTTCGCTTCAAACCGAAATGAAACGCAAGGCCGCCGCACAGGAGCGTGGACACAGTGCTTGAAGCAAGATATGCAGTCATAGGCCAGGCATAATGCGCCACCCCACCTAAGGCAGCCGAAATCGTTGGAAGTGCCGTTGCCACCACGGTGGAATCAAGCGCAGCTGTGAACAAAGCGAGCATGAGTCCCGCCATCATCAACCCGCCAACAGATTGACGAACCTCACCGGCACAGGGTTCTTTCATTGTTGTATTCCTCCTTCTCCTCGTCCTCATGGACGAACCATGCGGCAAACCCGCAGCGAACAGAAGGAAGGATGGCTATGCACCGATCCGCTTCGAGATGGGCATCCATATCTCGCTACGATATGACGTGGACGAGAAATCGCCTTGCGGATACACCTCGATGCTCACGTCTCCCAATAGCTTGTATCCTGACGAGGGCAACCACTCGGAGTAGATCCTGCGATAGCACTCCGCCGTCGCCGTGTCGCAGGGGCCCGTACAATCGAACACGGCCCAAAGACCGGATGGAACATGCATCTCATCCGCCCATACCGGCGCCTCACGTGACGACACGACGGCTATCTGGTAGCTTTGGCCATCGTCCTTTGACACGTTGACCCCGAGGATTCCTTGAGGCCCCGACCCATCCGCCAGCGCGAGAAGCCGTTCGATAACCCCATCTTGCGAAGCTCTCTCCCAAAGACTGCCCAAGCTCTCTCTGCCTGAAGAGGACATTTGAACCAGCGGATTACCTTGAGCAGCTCCACAGGATGCGGATATTCCCACGAGGCGCATCCCCTGCTGGGGCACAACCCTCCACGGCAAGGGCTCCGCACCCGTAACGGTAAGGGCGAACGTGCACCGCGGGAAGACGAGAAGATGGGCGCCGGGGCACCTCGCCTCACTGGGAGACATGCCTAAGACCTCTTGAAATGCTCGATTGAACGCCGTTGGCGAAGAGTAGCCATACCGCACTGCCACATCGAGCACACGCTCGCCCCTAGACAGATCGAGCGCGGCGCACGACAAACGACGTTTGCGCACGTACTCCGCCAGCCCCATCCCCGCAAGATAGGAAAAGATCCTCCGGAACTGCCCTTCGGTGCAAGACGCAAAAGACGCCGCACGCGCAATATCGACATCGCCGTCAAGATGTTCCTCTATGTAGTCCACAGAGGCATTCAACCCTTCTATCCAGCCCATAGGGTCACCATCCTTCCGAAAACAAGCATGGGGCAATGTGATTTTTCAATCCTCGCATTAATAGAGCAGATTATGCGAGCTCACTCGAGAGTCCGACTGGCTGCCCCGTCTTCCGCTCATCCAGGCAGGCCCAGCCACGTTCCGCGGACAGAGGCAGGAACTGCTTACTTGCCACGATGCTTGCGGCGCTTCCTTTCACGTCGGTCTTCCCAGCGCGAGTGCGCTTCATCCTGACGCCGCACCGCTCGTTCGCTTCGCAATTCATCCTTCGCGCGCTCCCGCTCGCGAGCGAGCGCAAGTTGCGAAGCTGTCGATGACCCATGCCGGCGCATCGCCTTGGCCACCTCGCGCGCACGACGCTTGGGGTTACCAGGGATCCGCCCGGCACGTGGCCCAACAGGCTCCGTCTCCGCACTCAGGCGCAGGCTCGACCAACGCTCAAGCACCCACGTATAGACCTCTTCATTCGAAGGCTCGGCGCCAAACACCACGCGCGCAACGCTCAGCATGCCGTCTTCGACATGCTCGACCACGCCCACCCAAAACTGACCGTCATGGTAGACCGTCAGGGTCGATGAGACTTCCCTCTTCCGCATAGCCGCGACCTCCTTCTATGTAGGGCTACGCGAAGAAGGGACAACCAAGGAGGCAGGTTACTGGCAGGCTCATGCCCGCGGCCCGACTACCCGACGGGCGCTGTGTTTTTATCTTCGATGGATATCAGTATAGCGCCACGTCCTGTCGTATCATCAAACGCCTCCGTCCAAGCTTCTGAGCATATCGGAGATGCTGCGAGCCATCTCATCCGATGCCTCACGAATAATTCCGAGCCAGCGAGAAAGGCTATCCACACCGACCGATGAGTCGCCGATTGACAAATCGTCGGACACGTCAGAAGAAATCGCGGTCTCCGCTTCAAGCACGTCGCAGGCGCTCGTGATTGCCATCAAAGGGGTTATAAGCTCGTGGGAGGCGGAAAGGACGAACCCCCTCTCGCGCTTGCGAGCCTCCATAACCGGTCGCAGCGACCGCGTTGTCGCGAAAGCCGCAACCGCCGTTGCACACAACACGATGACCGCCCCGGAAGCGATGCAACGGAGGATGAGCGAGGCAGCATAATCGCCATGGGGCGTTACATCAAGAAACGTGTAGACACGTATCCCGCTTGGAGCGGTCTCGACCGCCGCAACGTTTCCATTCGAAACCGTCACGGCACCATTCTGGGCACCGAGGGGCTGCCAAAGGCCGATCCACTTGCGCCCGTCAAAAGAGAAAGGCTGGCTTCCGACCTCATCACGAAGACTCACGAGCTGCGTCACGACGCTTTCAGAGAGGCGATCGACAGCCGCCGCTCCCCCACACTCCACCGCAACTGCCTCGCCCGGCTCGTCCACGGCAACCCGGCACCATGAAATGTCAGGGCCGGTAACGACCAAACCTGACGTTCCATCTGCCTCGCTGCCCGCACCGGCCCGCTCGATGACAAACGGCTGGTTTGAGAACTCCTCAAGCATATGCCTGCGCGCCGTCATATCCGCCCTGATGAGCGGCACCGCGAGTAGCGTCATGCACGCTGCGGTGCACAGAGCGACGAGGATGGCGGAAACCACGACGATGCGTCGGCGGAACACCACGAGGTCCCTAGGCATCTTCATGCTTGGCCTCCAACACGTAGCCGATTCCACGAATGGCGCGAATTGAAACCGGGGCCCCGAGGACGGCGATCTTGGAACGAAGCAGCGAGACCTGCGTCTCGATCCTACCGGCGCTCGTCTCCCCCTCGGCACCCCATGCAACGGCCGAAACCTGCTCCCTATGCACCGGAGTCCCCGCATGGCGCATCAACGCTTCGAGCACCAGGCCCTCCTTAGGCGTAAGAACGCAAGATCCCTCACCATACGTCAACTCGCGGGAATCGGGTGCATAGAGCATGCCGAGCGCCTCAATCACTGTGGACGGATCCGTAATGCCACGACGCCTCAGAACGGCGCGCAGCCGCGCCAGAAGCTCCTCGACATGGAAGGGCTTGGCAAGATAATCGTCCGCGCCAAGGTCCAGGCCGCGCACGCGATCGCGCACGTCGCCGCGGGCCGTGAGTAGAATGACGGGCGTGGCGTCACCACGTGCGCGCAACTCCGATAGAACGGAAAGGCCGTCCTTGCCGGGCAGCATGATATCGAGTACCACGGCATCTACAGGAGTGTGTTTAGTCAATAGCTTTTGAGCAGAAGGGACTGCGGTGGAGAACTTGGACCAAAGGAGTTCAAGGAGGCCATCGCATGGCATACAGCGAGGAGCAGAGAAGGAGCGCCCTCGAGACATTCATCAGGTTCGACCATAGCTATGCTGACACAATTGCCGAGCTGGGGTATCCCAACCGGGGGACGCTCAGGGGCTGGTGGAGGGAATACGAGAGGACCGGCGTGGTGCCTGTCCGGAAGTCCGTCTCCGACCCGACATACACCGACGCGATGAAGCGCGCCGCGGTCGACTATTACCTCGGCCATGGCAGGAGCCTGGCACGGACGGCGAGGGCGCTCGGCTATCCCAAGAGCCGCCAGCTGCTCGGCGAGTGGATCGACGAATATGCGCCGGGCCAGAGGAAACGCAGGGGCCCGAGCCCGGATCGGGGCCCCGTGCCCCTGGAAAGGAAGGTGCAGGTGGTCGCGGAGCTCGAGGCCAGGACGGGCACGGCGGCGGAGGTCGCCGAGCGGAACGGCGTGTCGCGGACCGCGCCTTACGCATGGCGCAGGGAGATCATGGGCCATAATGGAGGGAGACACCAGGAGAAAGGGCTTCCCGTGGCCAAGGAGATCGACGAGCTTCCCGACGACATCGGGCAGCTGCAGGACATGCTGAGAGAGGCGAAGGCGCGCCTCAGACAGGTGCAGCTCGAGCTGGACGTGCGCGAGGCGACCCTCGAGATCGTAAAAAAAGACCCGGGCACCGACCCGAACCGGCTGACGAACAGGGAGAAGGCGTCGATGGTGGAGGCGCTGAGGGGGAGGTGGAGCCTCCGGGAGCTGCTGGCCGCCGTGGGCATGGCCAAGAGCAGCTATGAGTACGCGAAGGGGGCCCTGGCCAGGGGCGAGGGCCCGGAGCGCGCCGCCGCCCGGGAGGCCGTCAGGGCCGCATTCGAGGAGAGCGGCGGGACCTACGGATACAGGCGCATATATGCGCAGGTCAACTCCGGGGCCGGGCCGGATGCGGGGATCGGCGAGTGGACCGTGCGCAGCATCATGAGGCAGGAGGGCCTCGCCGCCCGCGCGCCCAAGAGGAGGAGGCGCTACAGCTCCTATGCGGGCGAGATATCGGAGGCCCCCGGCAACCTGCTGAGGGACGAGGATGGGAAGCACCATTTCGGCGCGAACAGGCCAAACGAGCTGTGGGTCACCGACGTGACGGAGTTCCGCATCCCGGCAGGGAAGGTGTACCTGTCGCCCATCGTGGACTGCTTCGACGGCATGCCGATCAGCTGGTCGTCGTCCACCTCCCCCGACGCCGAGATGGCGAACTCCTCGCTGCTGGAGGCATGCAGGCAGCTGCGCGAGGGCGAGCATCCCAAGGTGCACAGCGACCGCGGCTGCCACTACCGCTGGCCCGGCTGGCTGAGGATATGCGAGGAGCATGGGCTGGTGAGGTCGATGTCCAGGAAGGGGTGCAGCCCGGACAACGCGAGGGCGGAGGGCTTCTTCGGGAGGCTCAAGGTGGAGTTCTTCTATGGGCAGGACTGGTCCGGGGTGACCATGGAGGAGTTCATGGGCAGGCTCGATGCCTACCTGTCGTGGTACCGTGACGGGAGGCTCAAGAGCAATCTGGGCTACATGAGCCCGGCGCAGTACCGTCGGAGCCTGGGACTTGCAGCGTAGGGAACGGTCCAACTTTTCCGCCGCAGCCCCGAATGGTCATCTGGAATTGAGCAGTTTGCGCACCGTGCGTGCGCGCCTTTTTTGAGCACCTAGCCCTCCTGCATGAGCGCGTTGCGCACCCGGTAGGACTCCCCGCGGAACTGGACGAGCCTGCCGTGGTGGACGAGCCTGTCGATCACCGCCGCCGCCATCTGGTCGTCGCCGAACACCGCGCCCCAACGGCTGAACTCGAGGTTCGTGGTGATGACCACCGACTGGCGCTCGTAGGCGTCCGCGAACACCTGGAACCAGGGTGCGGATCTGAGCGATAATGGAAGACTCATCTCCTGTGAAATCTGCCAGTCCGGATTCCCTGCTCTGGAAATCTGCGCTGGAGGTATCACACTTCTCTTTATAATTGCCGTCAATGGCGTTAGGTGAATTAACAAACAGTTTGCCGGACTTCTCTTCCATGAAGGTGAAATCTGTGATGCCGGCAGATACTGCCATGCCGCCGCCGCAGGTTCCAAAGATTGCTGTTATCTGAGGAATCACGCCGGAAGCCATGGTCTGGCTTAAGTACAGCTTGCCGAAGCCGTCCAGGGCATCGGTCGCCTCCTGAAGACGCAGACCTGCACAGTCTACCAAACCGATTACAGGTGCTCCCATCTTCATAGCCATGGAATAGATGTTGCAGATTTTCTTTGCATGCATTTCGCCCATGGAGCCGCCTAATACAGACGCATCCTGGCTGTATACATACACCAGGCATCCGCCGATGGTACCGTAGCCGGTAACCACACCGTCAGCGGGGGTCTCCTGCTCAGTCATGTTAAAGTCAGTGCTTCTGGCCGTTATATAGGCTCCGACTTCAACAAAACTGTTCTCATCAAGCAGGGCTGCTATGCGGCTGCTTGCTGAAGTTTGTGCTGAATTACTCATTTTCCAGTCCTCCATCATTCATAAGTTTAACAATATCTAAGCAACGGAAAACCCATTCTCAGGCCCGTCGCAAAAAAAAGCAGAAATATTGCCACATACAATTATAATAATAAATTTGTCAAATAGCAAGCTCTTTTCCACTAAAAAGGTGAAAATATTAACGAAATTCAAGATTCGCAAATACGAAAAGAGCTGTGGCTTTCACGAAATATGTGAACCGCCGCAACTCTTTTTTGTCACAAACCCATTATTTACTTAACCCATGGAAAAAAACTTGTCATGAATGACCTGTACGGCCTTTTCCGCATCCTTTTCATCTACCAGTACGGATATCTTAATCTCGCTGGTGGATATCATGTTGATATTAATGTTGGCGTCGTAGAGAGCTTCAAACAAGGTGGCAGCCACGCCAGGATGATTAATCATGCCCGCTCCCACCACGGAAACCTTGGCAATATGGCTGTTGGTCTCCAGACGGCCAAAGCCAATGGACTCCTGATGCTCCTTCAGGAGCACGGAAGCCGCCTCCAGGTCAGACTGGGCAACGGTAAAGCAGATGTCCTTGCCCTCCTCATGGCCGATTCCCTGTAATATGATGTCCACGTTAATGTGGTTCTGGGCCAGCAGGGAAAACACCTTAAAGGATGTACCATCTCATTGGGCACCCCTATCAGGGCAATCCTTGCGATATTAACATTCTTAGCCACACTGCTGATATATGATTTCTCCATGCGTTTTGCAACCTCCTTCACCTTTGTACCCGGATGCCCTGTAAAGCTTGAGAGCACCTCCAGCTTCACATTATATTTCTTTGCCATCTCCACGGAACTGGTTGTGGAGCACCTGGGCCCCCCAGGGTAGCCAGCTCCAGCATCTCATTGTAGGTGACCTCATCCAGTTTCCTTGCGTCCTTCACGATTCTGGGGTCAGCCGTATATACCCCGTCCACATCCGTGTATATCTGGCACAGGTCCGCCCGAAGGGAGGCAGCCAGCGCAACCGCGGACGTGTCAGATCCGCCTCTGCCAAGGGTGGTGATATCCTCATAGCGGTTGATTCCCTGGAATCCTGTGACAATCACGATTTTCTTCTGATTCAGCTCTGTCTCGATGCGCTCCGTATCCACCTTCTTGATTCTGGCATTCCTGGCCACGGTATTGGTAACCATTCCCGCCTGCCATCCGGTCAGGGAAATAACCGGATATCCCAGCGCCTCCACTGCCATGGCGCAGAGGGCCCACGGACATCTGCTCCCCGGTGGACAAGAGCATATCCATCTCCCGGTTGGAGGCAAGGGGATTGATCTCATTTGCCTTCTCAATCAGTTCGTCGGTGGTATCCCCCTGGGCAGACAGCACTGCCACTACCTGGTTGCCGGCTTTGTATGTATCCGTGATAATTTCAGCCACATGGCTGCAGCCGGGCGGCGTCAGCCACAGAGGTTCCTCCGAATTTCTGTACAATTAAGCCCATATGTCATTCCTTTCGTCCATACATTGTATCCCGCCAAAAGCGGCGGCCCAGAGGCCGCCGCCAGCAAGCGCTTATATTTAATTATTTTACACGCTGGATTTTGTTTGTCAACTGAATCCGGCCTTAACTGTTATTTCTCCAGATTTTTCCACTTAAAGTTGGGAACCACATCCGACCACTTGCTGATGCCGATGATTGGCTTTGCAAATTCAGTGGCCTCCAGGGTGGCGTTCTTCTTGTCGATATCCCGGAATACCTGCCATATCTTCTTGCGCTTGGTAGCCACAATCAGATTGGGCTGGTTCATGTCGCACTCCCACAGACCGAATTTTAATCCGTCCTTTGCCTCGGAGGGCGCGTCTACCTGACGGCTGACCGTGTAGGCGTCAATATATGGGTCACAAAGATGGAGATCAACCTGGATCACTTTAAGGACAACGCGATCCGTCATCTGGAGGCGCGGACCAAGGTGTCCGGAGCCGGACAGGTTTATGTGGGCAAGGATCTGAATCAGGTTCTGATTCATGCGGAGGACGAGGCGAAGGCCATGGGAGACGAGTACGTTTCCGTGGAGCACCTCTTCCTTGCGATGATTCACTACCCCAACCGCGCGATGAAGGAGATTTTTCAAAGGAGTACGGTATTACCAGGGAGCGGTTTCTCCAGGTGCTCTCCACTGTGCGGGGCAACCAGCGGGTGGTCAGCGACAACCCGGAGGCCACCTACGACACGCTGGAAAATGAACGGCTATGATATGGTGGAGCGGGCCAGGGATCAGAAGCTGGATCCGGTGATCGGCCGTGACGGTGAGATCAGGAACGTGGTCCGCATCCTGTCCCGTAAGACAAAGAATAACCCTGTATTGATCGGTGAGCCCGGCGTTGGCAAGACTGCTGTTGTGGAAGGCCTGGCCCAGCGTATCGTGCGGGGGGATGTGCCTGACGGGTTAAAGGATAAGAAGCTGTTTGCCCTGGATATGGGGGCTTTGGTGGCAGGCGCCAAGTACAGGGGTGAATTTGAGGAACGTCTGAAGGCAGTGCTGGAGGAAGTGAAAAAAAAGCGATGGGCAGATCATCCTGTTTATCGATGAACTCCATACCATTGTGGGTGCAGGTAAGACAGAGGGCTCCATGGATGCAGGCAATATGTTAAAGCCAATGCTGGCAAGAGGGGAACTTCACTGTATCGGCGCCACTACATTGAATGAGTACAGACAGTATATTGAAAAGGATGCGGCCCTGGAACGCAGGTTCCAGCCCGTACTGGTGGATGAGCCATCGGTGGAGGATACCATTTCCATCTTAAGGGGACTTAAGGAGAGGTATGAAGTATTCCACGGCGTGAAGATCACAGACTCCGCCCTGGTCAGCGCAGCTACATTGTCAGACCGCTATATCTCAGACCGTTTCCTTCCGGATAAGGCCATTGACCTTGTGGATGAGGCCTGTGCCATGATTAAGACAGAGCTGGATACCATGCCTGCTGAACTGGATGAGATGTCCAGGAGGATCATGCAGATGGAGATAGAGGAAGCGGCCCTTAAGAAAGAAACGGACCGTTTAAGCCAGGACCGCCTGGCCGATTTGCAGAAGGAACTGGCTGAACTGCACGATGATTTTGCGGCAAGGAAGGCCCAGTGGGAGAATGAGAAGGCCAGCGTGGACCGTCTTTCTTCCCTCCGCGAGGAGATTGAGGCGGTAAACCGTCAGATTCAGGACGCTCAGCAGAAGTACGACCTGAACAAGGCGGCGGAGCTGCAGTACGGCAAGCTGCCTCAACTGCAGAAGGAGCTGCAGGCTGAGGAGGAAAAGGTCCGCAACGAGGATTTGAGCCTGGTACACGAGAGTGTGACCGAGGATGAGATTGCCCGGATTGTATCCAAGTGGACCGGAATCCCGGTTGCAGCATGACGGAGACGAGCGGATAGGAACCCTTCATCTGGACGAGGAGCTTCACAAGAGAGTCATCGGCCAGGATGAGGGGGTGGAAAAGGTGACGGAGGCCATCATCCGCTCCAAGGCGGGCATCAAGGATCCCACCAAGCCCATTGGTTCCTTCCTGTTTCTGGGCCCCACCGGCGTAGGAAAGACGGAGCTGGCCAAGGCTCTGGCCCAGTCTTTGTTTGACGATGAGTCCAACATGGTTCGTATCGATATGAGCGAGTACATGGAGAAGCATTCCGTGGCAAGGCTCATCGGAGCGCCTCCGGGATACGTAGGATACGATGAAGGCGGACAGCTGACGGAGGCCGTGCGGCGCAAACCCTACTCGGTGGTGCTGTTCGATGAAGTGGAGAAGGCCCATCCTGATGTGTTCAACGTGCTTCTGCAGGTATTGGACGACGGACGGATTACCGACTCCAGGGCCGGACGGTAGAATTTTAAGAACACCATTATTATCCTGACCTCCAATATTGGCTCCCAGTATCTGTTGGAAGGCATCGATGAGAACGGAAAGATCCGTCCGGAGGCGGAGACTGCGGTGATGAATGATCTGCGGGCTCACTTCCGTCCCGAGTTTTTGAACCGTCTGGATGAGGTGATCCTTTTCAAGCCTCTGACCAAGGAAAATATCAGCGGCATTGTGGATTTGTGCATCGCGGATATGAACAAGCGGCTGGCGGACCGTGAGCTGAAGGTAGAGCTGACGGAGCAGGCCAAGGAATTTGTAACAGAGAATGGTTATGACCCCGTATACGGCGCCCGTCCTCTGAAACGTTACATTCAAAAGAATATCGAAACTCTGGCAGCCAGGATTATTCTGGGAGACGGCGTCAGAGCCGGCAGTACCATTGTGGTGGACGTATCCGAGCAGGGCGACCGGCTGATTGCGTTTGTGGAGTAAAGGCAGCCAGAAGAACAGGCAGTCCCCTCAGGTCTAAAAGGCGTTGGGGGGATACTTTTTTTATTTCTTGGAAAAAATTACCTTGACAATTAAAGACTTCCACCATCATAATGGTTGTGAATATGCAGATATGTAAAGCAGCAAAGGAGAAGAGAGATGAACAGACTGCCGGGGGACCCAGTTATGCGTTTTAGCTGGCTGAATACTCAGCTGAGGGACCACTATGAATCTTTAGAGGATCTGTGCCGGGATATGGAACTGTCCGAGGAGCAGATTCGAGCCTCTATGGAGGAAGCGGGATTCACCTAT